>Ga0129317_1000040_pt1 | contig 158800 bp, 142 predicted proteins | sample Cm1ome_FD_94430 | JGI IMG/M metagenome (GOLD analysis project Ga0129317, IMG submission 94430) | Eastern black-and-white colobus group fecal microbial communities from Wisconsin, USA - Cm1105 metagenome | ecosystem: Host-associated > Mammals > Digestive system > Large intestine > Fecal...
CGAAGCACTACACTGTGGTAATTGAACCCAAATCTGGCCGCTGATTAGGTGGCCGCTGAGTCTGGGCCGGGTGGCCGCTGGGACAGGGCACCAGCGGCCGCTGGCTTGGGCAGAATGCAACCAGCAACAAGTATCAGAAAAGGGACTTCAAGAGTGTGGAAACGTAACTGCTTTGGTGCAGAACCCGCCAAGAATCACCACGGCGAAGCGAATATGCGTTACCCCGGCATTTTTAATACGCATGGATAAAAAGTATCATCTGGCTTCTTCCTTATTTCTCCTCTCCCGTTCGAGACAACCTCATTTGGACAAAATTTGGTTATGGGTGCAAATCTGAGGGAAGAGGGAAAGGCATCGGCACCATTTTGATGGCTCTATTTATGGGAACCGCCGCAGGAAAAGCTGCGGCGGTTCCTTATCAGAAATACAATAAGCGGACCTCCGTTTTAAATCATTGAAGTGCGCTTTGTGGAAAAAAGAGCGATCTTTTTCTGGACTTCTATAGAATTTTGGTTGTCTACGGCTCACCGTGCCGGATAGCGGGCCTGAAGCATCAGATATTGCCGGGTCAGTTCGGCGCATTGGGTGCAGTAATGCTGCAAATACTGTTTCTTTTTTTGGTGCTGGGCGCGCTGCTCCTCCTGAAAAAGCTTCCAGCGAGCGCAGCCCTTGTGGCAGCCCTCTTGATAGGAGGGACAGGTTTTTTGACACGGCAGCATGTTTTACAACTCCTGTTCGTTTAAGTTTATAGACAGCAAAAAGCGCTTGGAAGAACCTGTCGTCCAATGGGGACGGCGGGTATTCCAGGCGTAGTAAGGATGGCGTGACCTGTTTGATTGATGTGGTATGCGGAATGTGTCATGGGAACCGCCCCCTTCCTGATGGAGTACTTTCATTGTACACGCCGGCATTAATGGCTGCCACCGTGTTTGTGTAAGGTTCCGGTTAAACTTTACTCCACAATTTTTGAGATGGGCAGACAAATATGTTATAAATATATAACAGCATTTGACATGATTTTTCGGTTCTGTTAGTATTTCTAAATAAGGGATAACGAACTTGTTACAAAAAATGAGTAGCAATTTTATGAGACAGTATTTTTTAAAGGGTGACCGCCATGCCCACAAGGAACAGAACAGTGGTTGCCCATAGAATTGATGGTCCAGTGGAGTTTGAATGTGATACCAGAATCCTTCTTACTTATTAGGGAACTGGACGTCTGCAAGACAATGAATAAGTGGGAAAGGAGAATTACGTTGAGGTATGTTGATGTAGAGACTTTTATGGCGATTGTATCGCAACGCAGCATAACAAAAGCGGCAAATTCATTGTTTGTTGCACAGTCGACGGTGAGCCAAAGGTTGTCAAAGCTGGAGCGTGAATTTGGTGGGCGGCTTTTTGTGCGGAAGCCCGGGATAGATGGTGTTGAACTGACCACAAAAGGAGATCGCTTTTTGCCTATTGCTGAACGTTTGCTGAGTATTTGGCGCGAGGCTGATAACGTTGTAAGTGATTATACACATGTTCCTTTAATGATCGGAAGTATTGAAAGTCTTGCAACGGTTACGTTTAACCCACTATTTGACAATATTTTAAATTCTGGTGAGTCCATGCAGTTCCGGCTGATAACCGGCAGTTCTGATTATTTGCACAATTTGGTTGATCAAAAAAAAATAGATGCCGCTTTTTTAACACGGGAAGTTAAGAATCCGCACTTGATCTGCACACCAATTTTTCAAGAGAAAATGGTTCTTTTGAGCAAAAAAGGGATTATCCACACGAAACAGCCGGTAGATATTTCTACTCTGAACATAGGGGAAGAAGTGTTTTTTTCTTGGAGCCCAGAATTTAAAACATGGCATGAAAAATACTGGGGAGCGGGTGAACGTCCCTCTGTTTATGTGGACCTTACTTCTTTATATTTATATTTTGTCTCTGAACGGTATTGCTGGACGATCTGTCCGGAGTCAATGGTGCGGTATTTGTGGGACCACAGTAGGATCGATAGTTTAAATATAGAGTGCCATGAATGCAAAGACCCGCCTCCAAAACGAACAGTATACCTTTTGTCCCACAGCTTTCCTATGGAAGAGCGTGACCGGGGACTAAAATTGTTTCACAGAGAGTTGAACTATTTTTTAAATGGATTAGAGGGAAATGTGCTGAATTCCGAGGAATTTTAGCGGAGTATATGGAAGATAGACCGGCATCGCTTAATGAATTAAAAAGAATGTGAGGTTGATCAGAAAGTGAAAGAATCTATACATAAATATTTTCGTGTTGGAACTTTACAGTGGATGAGTTTCAATCATAGCGCGCCGATGGACAGCCTATATAAAATTGTGACTGACGACTTTTTTGATGCAATTGAAGTTCGGGGTTATGCAACAGCAGAGGAGCGGGAGAGAGCGAAAACCATGCTGTCACATAGTCACTTATCGGTTTGCTATGGAGCACAGCCTAGGTTATTAGAAGGAAAACTAAACCCTAATTCCATTGATGAAGGAGAGCGAAAATGGGCGGAGACCGAGCTTTTGAATGCGCTGGATGAAGCAGAATATTTAGGAGCGGAGGGGATCGCGTTTCTTGCGGGCAAATGGAGGGAAGAGTGTAAAGAAGAGGCATACCGGCAGTTGCTGAAAACAACGCGGAATCTTTGTGATGCTGCTGCGGCCAAGGGGATGATGGTGGAGCTGGAGGTGTTTGATTACGATATTGATAAAGCGGCATTAATGGGGCCCGCGCCGTATGTGGCCAGATTTGCTGCCGATGTGTGCATGACTCACAACAACTTTGGTTTATTGGTTGATTTGAGCCATATTCCGTTAACGCATGAACACAGCCGGTTTGTAGTTCAAGTCCTGAGACCATACATTACGCATTTTCATTTTGGAAACGCGGTGGCGGAGGCGGGATGTGAGGGATATGGGGATCTACATCCACGGATGGGGTATCCAAATAGCGTAAATGATGTGAAGGAATTGCTGGACTATCTCCGAGTGTTAAAGGAAGAGGGGTTCTTTCGGCAGGACAGTCCATATATTCTTTCTTTTGAAGTTGCGCCCCGCCCGGGGGAGGATGAACGGATTATATTGGCCAATACAAAGAGGGTATTGAACCGTGCATGGGCACTGCTGGAAGATTTTTAAGTCTATGGGGAATTAAATGGGCACATATCAGGTGCGTTAATACATTTCAAAAATATAAACGGAGCTATACCTGTAGAAAGGTATAGCTCCGTTTATATTTTTGAAAGGCATGAAACATATATAGAGGCTTGATGTGTTATATCAAGAAATATCACATTTTCAAATATTATATAGCGGATAAAATCGCTTATCAATTTTATCCTGGTGAAGTATTATTAAGCTATAGTAAAGAAGGTGACAAATGCAGACAACGAAAATTGACAGCTAAAATCCCTGGTTGGATGCAGTTGTCAGCTTTTTAATTTGGTGTAAATGGATAAGAAAGAAGGAGAGAATATGGAGACAAAGCTTGGCAATCGTATTTTTAGTGAGGTGAATCGTCCAGCCAAAGAGTTGATAGAGAAGTTTAAAGGTATTCCCTCAAGCAATATCAATGATGAAATGAATCGCCTTTATTGCATGCATGATTATATACATCTTTTGAATCCGGAGAATAGTTTTCAATTGCTGGGGCCTGCATTTACTGTGAAGGCATCCCAAGGAGATAATCTAATGTTCCATTTGGCATTGGATATGGCACAGCCTGGAGATGTACTTGTTATTGATGGCGGAAGCGGAAACAACCGTTCTTTGTGTGGTGAGTTGATGTTGACCTTTGCTCAAGGGAAAGGTCTTGCAGGTATTGTGATTGATGGCTGTGTACGGGATCTGGACGGTTTAGAGAGGCTGAACATTCCTGTTTATGCCAAGGGAGTTACACCCCAGGGGCCTTGGAAGAACGGTCCTGGTGAGATTAATGTTCCTGTCAGTTGTGGTGGCCAAGTTGTATTTCCAGGTGACATTCTGGTAGGTGACCGTGACGGCATTGTTGTTATCCGCCCTCAGGATGCTGAATACGTTGCAAAAAAAGCAATTAAGAAGAAAGCAGGGGAAGATGCTGCATTTGATATGATGAAGAATGACTTTGAAGGATACATACAAAAGCACGACAAGAGTACGAAAGATCGTATTATAAGCAGTGGCCAGAAAATTGATATGCTTGAGCGCTATGAGGATTTGTATTGCTGATTAAAGTATTGGGCAGGACTGGGCAAACAAAAATAATGAAGTTGCTGAGACGGGAGTGCGAGATGCAGTAGTGGTTGAAAGACTGCTATTACCACATTACAGGGCCAAGATGTTTTTTAGAGACAGTAAGTGGGTCGGATTCAATGTACATATACAGCGAGAGAGAAGATAAAAAAAGTTCCATTCCGTGTTGTATGCTGTTGAAAAAGACCTATCTGTACTCCCGGGTAAATACATATCAGATACAGAAGTAATGTCATTTATATGGTAGGGACCTGGAAAACATGTAGGATGCAGACATTGCCTTTACGGATAAGAAAAGAAATTATGAAGTAAAAAGAAGAGTGGCTGCTCCCTCATCAAATCAAAAATCAATAGTATAGGAGGAATTATCGTGTCTACTGCTACTTTGTCAAATAGAATGCAGCGATTCAGCGGATCGCCTACTTCCGCCCTTCAAGTGCGTGTTGCTGAACTGAAGCGTCAAGGGAAAAATATCGTTTCCTTGAGTGTTGGCGAACCTGATTTCGATACTCCCGACTACATCAAAGCTGATGCGATTAAGGCTATTAAAGAAGGATTTACAAAATACACAACCAGCAATGGTATCTTTGAACTGCGTGAAGCCATTGCCAATAAGTTGGTGCGAGAAAACGGAATCCATGTTACGCCGGATAATATTTGCAATGCAGTTGGAGCCAAACAGGCTGTGTTCAGCTCTTTGATGGTCCTGTGCGATGAGGGGGATGAGGTCATTATCCCTGTTCCTTGCTGGGTCAGCTACACTGAAATGGTCCGTATCTCTGGTGCGGAACCCGTTCTGGTCTCATGCAGAGAAGATTTTAGCTTAGACCTTGATGCAATTAAAGCTGCTGTCAATGAAAGGACCAAGGCGATTATTATTTGTACTCCTAATAACCCTTCAGGTGCGGTTTATACAGAAGAGAGTCTTCGTGCTTTAATGGAGTTGGCCATTGAAAAGGATTTTTTTGTCCTTGTAGATGAGATCTACGAGAAACTTATTTATGATGGAAGTAAGCATTTCAGTATTGCCTCCATCTCTGAAGAGGCATTTAATCATACAATTACTATAAATGGATTCTCCAAAGCTTACGCTATGACCGGTTGGCGTTTGGGCTATGTTGCAGCACGGGAAGATATCATCAAGGCGATTATGAAACTTCAGAGCCAAGTCAATTCCTCTAACTGCTCCATTTCTCAAAAGGCCGGTGTGGCGGCCCTCCTTGGACCGCAGGATAGCTTGGAAGCTATGGTAGAAGAATTTGCCCGCCGCAAGGACTATGTTTATAGGCGTGTCTGTAACATTCCTTATATGTCCTGTCCTGAGCCAAAGGGTGCGTTTTATGTCTTATGTGATATCAGCGCTTATTTTGGAAAAAGCTATCAGGAGTGGACCATACAAAACGGACATGATTTAAGCGAGTATTTGCTTGTAACGAAGCAGGTTTCTACAGTGCCCGGTGAAGCCTATAATCTGCCTGGTAAGATTCGTTTTGCCTACGCAAACTCCATGGAAAATTTAGAAGAGGCGTTTGACCGGGTAGAAGAGGCCCTGGCTCTGTTGAAGTAGCACGGTTGCCAAAAGCACAACCACTGAGTATTGGGAGGCCGTGAGATTAGATGGACGGATTTTATGTAAATTTCCCCGGCGCACAGACAAGTGTACAGGATGAAGGGAGGTTTGGATACCAATGGAGCGGCATGTGTCCGGCAGGTGCTATGGATTTATATTCACTCAGAGTAGCGAATATTTTGGTGGGCAACGACAGAAATGAAGCTGGTCTGGAAATCACTTTAATTGGCCCGGAATTAAAATTTTTGGTCGATGAAGTGATTGCCATCACCGGGGCGGATCTTTCACCGGTTTTAGACGGAGTGAACGTTCCTATGTATCGTGCGGTTTCAGTCAAGAAGGGACAAACACTTCAATTTGGCACCCGAAAAAGTGGCTGCCGTGCTTATATTGCATTTGCTGGAGGACTGGATGTTGAGCCCATGTTCGGAAGCCGTTCTACGTGGGTGCGGATCAATATCGGGCCGGTTGATCATGCGCTGAAGAAGGGAGATATCATTGGGTTTCGTGCGCCAAAGTCGGATTTAAAAAATATGGAAGCTCGGTGGACAAAGGCGGAGGCTATCAATGGAGACGATGTTTTGCTGCGTGTAATTCCTGGGCCGCAGGATTATCTGTTTACAGAGGCAGGTATCTGTAAATTTTTTAGTGGTGAGCATTTTACGGTGTCAAAGTTAGCCAGCAGACAAGGCTATCGCCTGGAAGGACCAAAGGTTGAACTGAAACAAAAAGGAAGTATTGTTTCTGACGGAATTGCAAAAGGGGCTGTTCAGATCCAGCCGAACGAACAGCCCATTGTTTTGCTCAGTGAGCGGCAGAGCACTGGGGGCTATGCTAAGATTGGAAACATAATCAGTGTGGATTTGCCTAAAATTGGACAGGCCATGAGTGGATCTAAAATCTGCTTTCAGAAATGCAGCGTTGAAGAAGCGCAGGATTTATTGTTTAAGGAATATCAAGCTTTGACTGCGTTGGAAGAAAAAATTCAGGCCGCGAAGGAAAATATAGGAAGCCGATATCGTATCACTGTCAATCAAAGAGTGTACAACGTGGAAATTCGGAAAGCCTTAAATTAGAAATGAGAGTTGGATATGGATTCTTTTGAACCAAAAGCTCAGATATTAACCTGCGGCGACAGTGCGGTGACAGTCCAGTTTGGCGAAACGGCAGACATTAAAACCAATCTGATGGTCCGCGCATTGGATTTTGCAATCAACGAAAGCAAGGTGCACGGTGTTGTGGAAACAATTCCCACTTATCGGTCGGAAATGATTTACTATGACCCGTTGAAGATCCGTTATAAAGACCTCTGCGCGGAAATTAAAAGCGTGCTGTCACAAGTGGACTGGGACACTGTTAAGCCGAATAATGAAGTTGTTATAGTTCCCATTCTATATAAGGATCAAAAGTGCGAGATGCAGGCCGTAGCAGATTATGAAGGGATTACAATAGACGAAGCCATTGATATCCACACAAACCGCGATCACTATGCTTTTATGATGGGCGTCTCTCCAGGTACAGTTTATTTGAGCAGTCCTACCGGAAGCTTTACAATTCCCCGTAAATCAATTCCTGTTCCCAAACCTTATGATAGTTCTATCCAAATTTGGTCGACGCACACCACTATCGGTGCATTTCCCACACAATCGGGGTGGTGGGTCATTGGCCGGGCGCCCATCAAGTGCTATGATTCTACCCGGCCCGATGATCCATTTTTGGTAAAGCCGGGACAGTGGGTGCGCTTCCGGGCCGTTGACCAGAGTGAATTTGAACATCTTGAGCATGAGTTTTTAAAGGGACATTACAACAGAGAGTTAATCTACAGGCCCCTTGAGGAACTTCCGTTTTAAATCTTCACACTGTAATTTGATTGTGATTAGGAGGAAAAAACATGCTGTTCATTGACATCAATTCTGATCTTGGAGAGAGCTTTGGACATTATCAGTTGGGCGATACAGAAGCAATTTTGAATGTAGTATCCTCAGCAAATTTGGCCTGTGGTTGTCATGCGGGTGATCCCTTGGTGATGCACAGAACAGTGGAGATGTGTGTAGAAAAAGGGGTTGCTATCGGTGCACATGTGGGCTATCCAGATCTGCAGGGATTTGGCCGCCGAAAGATGGAGCTGTCCTTTGATGAGATTTACAACTACACACTGTATCAATTAGGAGCACTGGAGGCCTTTACCAGAGTATGCGGTACAAAGATTCGGCATATTAACGGACATGGTGCACTGGGTAATCTTTCACACAAAGATGAGAAAGTGGCACATGCCATTGTAAAGGCTGCCTACGATTATGATCCTTCACTTTATATTGTAGCATCTCGGGAAAGCTCATGTATGAACAAGTACGCAAAGGAGTACGGTATGAAGGCGATCCTGAGTGTATTCCATATTGACCGGAACTATGAAGAGGATTTGGCTCTTGTTCCCCGTGGGACACCAAAAGCGATGATTGAGGATGAGGAGTATGCCCTTCAGCGGGTGATTCGTGCGGTGAAGGAGCGTCGTGTCTATGCGGTTACTGGTAAGGACATTGAAATTCCGACTCCCAAGCGGGTACTGATTCATGGAGATCAGGCAAAGGCGCTGTTGTTTGCAAAAAAACTGCGTGCTACTTTAGAGGACGAAGGTGTAGGGATCTGCTATGTTCCAGACATGCCTGCCAGTGAATGATAGGTGTGTAAGGAGGTTGTTGTATGGGAATGAAAGAAAAAATTCGCGAAGGGAAAAAAGTGGCCGGTACTATGGTTCGTGTTTCCAGGAATCCGGCTATAGTATATTTGGCCGTACAGGCTGGTCTCGATTTTATTATGTTTGATTGTGAAGGATCTAATTACACATTGGAGACTATGCACGATATTGCGCTTACTGCAAAGGCGATGGGGCTCTCCGTTCTGGCTCGTGTTCCTCAGTTAAACGGGGAGGACATTAGGAGAACTTTGGAGGCGGGGCTGGAAGGAATCATGGTCCCTATGGTAGAAACTGCAGAGCAGGCCAAAGAAATCGTTCGGTATAGTAAATATGCGCCGATGGGTGAGCGGGGCTATTCTGCTAATACGGCAAATACGGACTATCAGAAACCGTCTCAGTTGATGGAGTGGCTGGATGGTATGAATCAGAAGTCAATAGTGATCGCCCAAATTGAAACCAAGCAGGGTGTTGAGCATGCGGATGAGATTGCTGCGGTGGAAGGTATTGACGCCTTGTTTGTTGGGCCGAATGATCTTTCGATTTCTCTGGGGATACCTGGTGATGTGACAAATCCCATTGAGATTGAAGCGATCAATAAGGTTGCGGATGCCTGTGAAGCAAATGGAAAGCTGTTTAGCGTGCACTCTGGTGCTGCCGTATGCGATTTGTTTGCCGACCGCCTGAGTTTGAATATTCAAAAGTTTGACTCAGATTTCCTAGTAGAAGGGATGCGGGCAGTCCGAAAATATGCTGATGAAAAATTAAAGTAATTAGATCCTTGTGGATCAATGCGGCGGCAAATTGCAAACGAAATGCCGCAAAACTTCCTGCGCAATACATTGAGCAGGAAGTTTTGCGGAAGATTTTTAACTTCAACTTATTTGATTTTGTGATGTTTAAGATTTCATATTATTTTTTGAAGTAATCTGCGCTTAGAAGTATAATATGCTTATATAAACGGGAGAAGAGGAGGCGTTTTTTTGGCCAAGATACTTAAAAAAGCGGAGTTTTTACTCTGTTTAATGTTTGTAGTATTCCAATTATATACTGCGTTTTGTGGAAACCTATTTGGAATTAGTCAAAAAGCAGTTCATCTGGGTCTGATGATTGCTATTATTTTTGTGGGTGCAGCCATTGCCTGTGAAGGCAGACCATTTTCAATAGCAAAGCGAACTTTTTATCTGCTCTGTGCTGGGTTCGGCCTGTTTTTTGCAATTTATATTACCGCGATAGCCAGACCACTGACAGCGGATACGACCCTATATACCCCGCTTATGAGAGTGGTCGGGATTGCGATTATTGTAATGCTGATTATTCTGTGTTGGCTGAAAGTCGGACCTTTAATGTCCGTCGTGGTTGCATTTTTTGTATTTTATGCTTTCAATGGAAAGATATTTCCGGCCTTGTTATCACATGGCGGCATGAAATTTGACCGATTTATCCGGCTGGTGAGCTATACTTCGGAAGGTATCTTTGGTTCGCCGCTTACGGCTTCGTCTACCTTTATTGCTACCTTTATTATTTTAGGTTCCCTATTTACAGTGACTGGTGTTGGAGACTATATGTGTCGTCTGGCCAGCGCCCTGTTTGGAAGCGTAAGAGGAGGTCCGGCCAAAGTGGCGGTGGTATCTTCTGCATTATTCGGTTCTATTTCGGGGTCTGCTGTCGCCAATGTGGTTGGTACCGGGACAATTACCATACCTCTGATGAAAAAGGTGGGCTACGACTCGGAATTTGCAGGTGCGGTTGAGGCAACGGCATCTACTGGGGGCTCCATCATGCCCCCTATAATGGGATCGGCTGCCTTCCTAATGGCAGAATTTGTGGGCTGCCTGTACTGGGATGTAGTGGTTGCCGCCACAATTCCTGCACTTTTGTACTATTTGGCAATTTTGTTTCAGGTCGATTTGTATGCACTGCGGAATAAACTGCCTATCATGGATCGCAGTACCCTGCCTCCCCTTGCAGAGACACTCAAAGAAATTTGGAAACTCAGTCCGATGGTTGTCCTGCTTATACTGATTGGCCCCCTGCGTTTTACCGTGCAGAAGGCGGGCATTTTCACAATTATTATCACAATCCTGGTTAGCTGTCTTAGTAAGGAGACCCGGCTGAACAAAGAACGGGTGATTGCCTTTATTGAAAATGCAGCACATAGTTGCTTTAGTGTTGCGATTGCTACGGCCGCAGCTGGTATTATCATTGGCAGTGTGGTCGGCACTGGACTTTCTGTCCGCTTATCTTCTGTGCTGGTTAAAATGGCTGGAGGAAGTATTACCTTGCTCATGGTTTATACCATGATTGCCTCTCTCATCCTTGGCATGGGGCTGCCTGCTGCGGCCTGTTATCTGTTGCTGGCCAGCTTAGTGGCCCCAGCTATTGTAAAGCTTGGAGTTCCCATCATGGCGGCCCACCTATTTGTCATGTATTTTGGAATTATATCAAACGTAACGCCCCCTGTGGCAATGGCCGCTTATGCAGCTGCGGGTATTGCGGATTGCAATCCAAACCGATGTGGTATAAAAGCGTTCAAGCTGGCCATCGGAGGATTTCTGCTCCCATTCTTTTTCTGCTTCAACGATGTGCTCTTGATGAATGGTGCGTTTCTCTCTATTGTGATGGCACTGATTGGCGCCATCATAGGTATTTATTGCATGGCCTGTTTTATGGAGGGATATATCTGGTCAGCGCCAGTTAACTGGATTGGCAGGATTCTGCTGGCAGTCAGCGGATTGTGTTTAATTTCCCCCACACTGGTTACAGACATTATAGGTATTGGGCTAATGTTGTTGGTTCATGTCGTGTTTATTCAGATTAACAGACGCAAAACAAGTCTGGCATAAGAATTTAGCTTGGTTTTTGGCGGTTAATGGGAAACTTCATTAAAAAATATTTTTGGGAGGGATTTTAAATGAAAAAAAAGATGAACAGATGTCTTGCGTTTGCGCTATCGATGGTCATGGCATGTGCCATTCTTACCGCTTGCGGTCCCAAGGAGGGGATTACTTCCGGATCTGGTTCAGCCGCCTCTGATCCGGTGTCCAGCAGTGATGGCGCGGATGTCGTTCGGACGCCAATTACCATTCGTTGGGCGTCGGGCAGTTCGGCCGGTGCTCTATCAGTGACAGGTAATGTGATGGGTGGTTTGCTGGCGGACCTATATGACGGCTATGCAGTCGTTCCGGAAATTACTACTGGTGGCGTGGAAAACTGCAAACTGCTGCTGGCTGGTGATGCCAACTGGATTGCTATGCAGGCTGACGATGCCGCGGCTACCGATGCTGGTGAACGGGACTGGAAGAATGTCCCGGAAGCCCGTGATGCGCTACGATATGTTTCGGCCTCGTTTGTGACTAAGTATTGCCTGTTTGCCCGTGCTGATGATGATTCCATCAATAGTTTTGAGGATTTTAAGGGCAAGCGGGTGGGTGTTCTGGCTGGGACCACCTACCTCAATGGCTGGCCTGTTCTGTTGGAGGCCCACGGCATGACCGAAGATGACTTTAGCGCCGTGGAAGTTATGGCCCGTCCGGATTTGTGCAATGCCATTCAGGATGGCAGCATTGACTGCATCTTTGACATTACCACTGAGAATACGGTTCACCAGGAGGCAGCTACCGCTATCGGCGGCTATAAGGCAATTGGCCTCTCTGATGATGTTGCCGCAAAGATGAAGGAAAAGAACGCTGCTCTAGTTGATACGAATGTTGTTGAGAACTACTATGGAGAAAATGAAGCGGCAAAGACGGTTGGTGTGTATAATTGCTGGTTTACCACTTCCGATATGGATTATCAGCTGGTGTACGACATGTTAACGCTGATGCATGACTGTGACGAAGACATTAAGGCTGCTCATCCTAACGCTGGAATTACCCATAACGAAGAGGATATCCTAAACAGTCAGGTGTTGCCCTGGCATCCTGCCGCCGAGCAGTTCTATAAGGATCGCGGCTTAATTAAATAATTGGGCGAAGAAACAAGCGGGGGACTGTTTGATTCTGCAACATAGGCGAGTTGATGTGTTAACACTGGCAGGCCCTTTCGTCGTTGTACGAAAGGGCCTCAAATTTTTTAAAACAGAAATAAAAGCGGACAGGAGGAAATATGACAAAAGAACGAGTTATGGAGTTGCTGGAAGAATTAAAGCAGTACGATACTCCTACTGTAACAAATGTTGTGGCAACCTATCCAAACAGGCCGGATGAGTGCCTGGGCTTGTACGATCCGTGGGCCGTGAATTGGTATACCGATCAGAGTATCCGGTGTATCTATCCCGAGCTTGGTAGAAGGGTTGGGTTTGCTGTCACTTGTGTATACGGAATGCCGGATTCACAGTTTAAACGATTGAATTTTTCCCATGTAGTGGAAGCACTCGAAAAATCGCCGCAGCCGACGATTCTTGTTTTAAAGCAAGATTTTTCGGAATGTTTTCGAAAAAAGAACGGCCTGCTTGGGGGGAATATGGCAACTGCTATGAAGAGAAGCGGCTGTGTTGGATGTATTTCAGATGGGCCGTCCCGTGATATTGATGAGATTAGAGAGATTGGAGATTTTCAGCTGATGCTCACTGGAGTATCTCCGGGTCATGGAGACTTTTCAGTAAAGGCGGTCAATGTTCCGGTTTCTGTGTGTTCAATGGATGTTTGCCCGGGGGAAGTTATTCATATGGATGAAAATGGAGCGTGTAAATTTCCAGCGGATCGGTTGGAAGATGTTGTTCGTCTGTGTAAACAAGTTGCAGAAAAAGAGCGCATACAGATGTCTAAGATGCGCGAAGCGGAGCATCTCGCCGAAGTGGGAAGTATTATGAAAGATTATGGAGTCTGACCAAAATCGCGCGTTATGAACATACTGCTTTGAAGAGCCAAATTTTTCGAAAGAAGGCCGCTTTGGAATGAAAAATCTACAGCGGTCTTTTGTAACGAATGGAACGCTAGAAATGAGAATACACCCTGCTGTTTTAGCAGGGAGAAATTTACATTTCATGCAACACATACCGAATTTCATTTTCAGCCCGCAGGTCTCTCCAAGGGCGAATGAATCATTTTTCTGTGTCTGCTGTGTGATGGCATGAATCCTTTTTGTGCCATGCATTATGAAGTGGGGTTCCGGATTAGAGCTTAAGATTACAGGTCCTGCCTTTGTAGTCGTATGCCTGTGGGGTCTGCCGAGTTGACGGTCCTGCCATCAGCCAAGCGCACGAGGGGGGATATCCTGCTGCTTACAGCCCGGAAAGTGTGCCGTGAGTAAGATGGAGCTTTACCCAAATTAAAAAATCCACCGGGGTATCCGGTGGATTTTTATAAACAAAAATGTCGGCTGGAATTATAAGATTCCAGCCGACTCTGGTTGCGGGGAGTGGACTTGAACCACTGACCTCCGGGTTATGAGCCCGACGAGCTACCAACTGCTCTACCCCGCGATATGGTGCCGGAGACCGGGATCGAACCGGCACGGGATCGCTCCCACGGGATTTTAAGTCCCGGGCGTCTGCCAATTCCGCCACTCCGGCAAAAGGCGTGGCCCCAGTCATTTTTTAAGACTTGATTAGTTTAACATAGTTCCGCCTTGGTGTCAAGTAAAAATAACAGCCTATTTTCGCGGATTTTTTTATGGCGTTGGTGTACAAAAAGCGGCACATATCCCTGCATGTCCTGCATATACTGATACGTAAATCGGTTTTTCCGATGAGATGTCAATAGATATAGGAGGAAGCGCTATGGATGATTATAAAAAGCCCATTTTGAATCTGCCGCCCCGTCCCGCACCCCGGGATGACCTGGATGACTTGATTTTTCGGGAGGAAGGTTGGCTGGCCAGTGACCGCTGAGGGGTCGTCTCCTTTAAAGGGGGCGGCCTTTTTTATCCCCGGACCAGGAATGTGATGTTTTTCTTTACTTTTTTAGATGCGTCATATATAATAATTGGGCCTAAAATATCAGAATTCCCCGGAAATCCCGGGAGTTTACAAGAGAGAGTGAGGACCCTATGCTCCAATTCGATGAGTATAAAGTCAAGCTGAACAATCTGGCCCCCACCCTGGAGAAGCTGACCCACGCCCTGGATTTGGAAGGGGCGGAGCGGGAGCTGGATATGCTCCAGGCGGAATCTGCTGCCGATGGGTTTTGGGATAATCTGGCCAAGGCCCAGAAGGTGCAGCAGAGGATCAAGAATCTGCAGGACAAGGTGGATGGACAGAAAAAGCGCCAAAGCCACTGGGATGATCTGATGGCCCTGTGTGAAATGGGCAATGAGTTTGAGGACGAGTCTCTGATACCTGAGCTGGAGGAGGGCTTTCAGCGGCTGGAGGCCGAGTTGGAGGCCGCCCGCCTGCAGACCCTGCTCACCGGAGAGTATGACAGTTCCAATGTTATTCTGACGATCCATCCGGGGGCGGGCGGCACGGAGGCCCAAGACTGGGCCCAGATGCTTTACCGGATGTATACCCGCTGGACTGAGCGCCATGGCTTTACCTACCAAATCATGGACTATCAGGAGGGCGACGAGGCGGGTATTAAATCGGCCACCATTATGATTGAGGGGGAGAACGCCTACGGCTACCTCAGAGGGGAGCACGGGGTGCACCGTTTGGTCCGGGTATCCCCGTTTGACGCCAATGCCCGGCGGCAGACTTCCTTCGCTTCGGTGGAGATCATGCCCGACCTGCCCGAGGATGTGGAGGTGGAGATTCGACCCGAAGATATTGAGATGCAGGTCTATCGGGCCAGCGGCGCGGGCGGACAGCACGTCAACAAGACCTCTTCCGCCGTCCGTTTGATCCATAAGCCCACCGGTGTGGTGGTGGCCAGCCAGCAGGAGCGGTCCCAGTTCCAGAATAAGGACAACTGTATGAAAATGCTCCGGGCCAAGCTGGTGGAGCTGCAGATGCAGGAAAAGGCGGAGAAAATCTCTGACCTGAAGGGTGTACAGCTGAAAATTGAATGGGGCAGTCAGATCCGCTCCTACGTCTTTATGCCCTATCAGATGGTAAAGGACACCCGCACCGCCTATGAGACCAGCAACATCAGCGGGGTCATGGACGGGGACCTGGACGGCTTTATCAACGCCTACCTTACCGCCGAGGCCACGGGCAATTGGGCCACAAAGTAAGGAAAATGCCGCGGACGGTGGGGCGCTATGGTCCCCACCGGAACATTCTGTCTCAGCCGCCCTGCCAGATATCTGGCGGGGCGGCTTTTTATGCGTCAATGCTGAGAAATTGGTTGTGGCCGTGCCCGCCCTCTGATATACTGGAGGCAGACCGAAAGGACGATTTGAGAGGAGCGGATGGAATGAAATATGAAATTAAAGGAGAGCCTACCCCGGTGGTCATCTGTGAGTTGAATCAAGGGGAGACTGTAAAAACAGAAAAGGGGTCCATGGTATGGATGAGTCCCAACATGGAGATGCAGACCTCTGCGGGAGGAATCGGCAAGGCCTTTGGCCGGATGTTTTCCGGAGAATCCATGTTTCAGAACCTCTATACCGCCCAGGGCGGCCCGGGGATGATCGCGTTTGCTTCCAGCTTTCCCGGGAGTATCCGGGCGGTGGAGATTACACCTGACAAGCCGGTTGTGGTTCAAAAGTCCGCATTTTTGGCTTCGGAGCAGGGGGTGGACCTGTCCATATTCTTTCAAAAAAAGATGGGTGCAGGCTTCTTCGGGGGGGAGGGCTTCATCATGCAGAAGCTGTCCGGCCGGGGCCTGGCATTTTTAGAGATTGACGGCTGCGGCGTGGAGTACGACCTGCGGGCGGGAGAAAAGATGATTGTGGACACAGGCAATCTGGCGGTGATGGATGCCACCTGCTCCATTGATATCCAGTCCGTAAAGGGGCTGAAAAATATGGTATTTGGGGGAGAAGGCCTGTTTAATACAGTGGTGACCGGCCCGGGACGCATTGTTCTTCAGACTATGCCCATCAGTGCCCTTGCAGGGGCGATAGCGTCGGTGCTGCCGTCCGGCAGTTAAGGGACCATCCGGGAGAGGGTGGACCGGACTTTGAGTCTGGCAATCACAAAAGAAGCCTGAATTCAATGAAATGATACAAAAAGCCGACCTGCCGCTGGTGAAAGCAGCAGGTCGGTTTTTTGTTGGGAAAAGTCAGCTGATGCTGCCTGCGGGGTGCAGGTTACGGAGATGTCTGCATCAACTTTGGTTACCGAAATCTTACTCAGAGAAGCGGTTGGTTTTACGGTATTGCCAGAGTCAGAAATATGTTCATCTCCGTAAGACCAGCCATGTGATCAACAAATCATGTGCGAATTGTGTAAGATGCAGACACAGGGAAAATCTGAATATCAAATTTTGACGGAGGGGGAGGGCGGGGAGTCCGGGCATGGGAGAAGCGCCGTGGAGGACAGGTGCGGTGGAGAGGACTGCGATCAAACGGGGTGGGGGATGTCCTCGTGTTTTTATAAGATGCGTGGTAAGACGTCCTTTTTGTGTATGTTCAGATTCCCAGTACCCTGGTGGCAATGGCGAAGTAGATGAGCAGGGACAGGGCGTCCACCACGGTGGTAATGAAGGGGGCGGCCATGACGGCGGGGTCAATGCCCACCTTCTCGGCGGCCATGGGCAAGGTACAGCCTACGATTTTGGCGCAGACCACGGTGCAGACCAGGGTGAGGCAGACCACAAGAGCCACCATGGGAGTGACCTCCGGGTTTTTCATCAGCCAACGGTCCACAACCATCATTTTCACAAAATTGGCACAGCCCAGGCAGAAACCGCACAGGGCGGCGACCCGGATCTCCTTCCACACCACAGAAAGCATATCGGAAAACTCCACCTCCCCCAGTGACAGGGCGCGGATGACGGCCACTGAGGACTGAGAGCCGGAGTTGCCGCCGGTGCCCGACAGCATGGGAATAAAGGAGGTAAGGACCACGCAGGCGGCCAGGGCGGTCTCAAATGAGGTAATAATAATGCCGGTGAAGGTGGCGGACAGCATCAGCAGCATCAGCCAGGGAATACGTGACTTCCAAGTTTCCAGCACGCCGGTTTTCAGATAGGGCTTGTCAGAGGGGAGAATGGCCGCCATCTTTTCAAAGTCCTCGGTGGTCTCCTCCTCAATAACGTCCATGGCATCGTCAAAGGTGATGATGCCCACCAGCCGGTCCTCTCCGTCTACCACGGGCAGGGCGGACAGGTCGTATTTGGAGAACATCTGGGCCACGTCCTCTTTGTCCTCATGGGTCTTGACGGAGATGACGTTGGTCTCCATAATGTCCCGGATATGGGTCTCGTAGGGGGACAGGAGAAGGGTCTTTACGGTCACCACGCCCAGCAGCACCCGGTTTTTGGTGACGTAGCAGGTATATACCGTCTCTTTGTCCAAACCTACCTGGCGGATTCGGGCAAAGGATTCCGATACGGTGGCATCTGGGTGGAGGTAGATAAACTCCGTGGTCATAATGGAGCCGGCGGAGTCCTTTGGATAGTTTAACAGCTGGTTAATCTGGCTGCGGGTGGAGGCGTCGGTGTTGCGCAGAATACGGGAAACCACGTTGGCGGGCATATCCTCGATAATATCCACCGTGTCATCCAGGTACAGCTCATCCAGCACCTCACGAAGCTCCTTGTCGCTGAGGGCGCCGATCAGTGTCTCCTGGTCCTCGGTGTTCTCCAGATAGGTAAAGACCTCCGCCGCCGTGTCCTTGGGCAGCAGGCGGAAGACCAAAATCTCCTGCTCCACGTCCAATTCATCCAGAAACTCGGCAATATCCACCTCGTTCATCTGGGACAGCAGCTCTTTCAGCCGGCGGAACTGCTTGCGGTCCACCAGGTCAAGCAGCAGCTCCAAATCATAATTTTCATGCATGGGTATTTTCCCCTCTCTCAAAACTATGCTGTGATGAAAGCGGGACACAGAAAACCACAGGGGGCAAAAGACCTTTTGAAGACGGCAAAACACAGCAAAGCACCAGCTTTGCCTGCTTCAAAACATCTTTTTCCAGCCTGTGGCTGTACGCAGACGAGGGGACGGGCATAGAAAGGGCCCGCCCGTATCAATTCCGGCAACAGGGATGGGATCCGGCACATGTCCGGCCCTGCCCTGCTGCCTGTCGTCTGTGACAGCAGCCGTCCGTGTCCCGATGGCAACTTCGACCGTCCACGCTGGATCCCACTTCCTTTCTTCCTGAAAAATGTGACGTTACTCCCGAAAGTGAAGGCTTTCGCAGATCTCATTATACTATTTTAGTCCTCGTCTTTGCAAGGTGTGACAGGAAAATTTCTGGTTAGAGCCATGTAAATTTCAGGGGAGAGAGATTCCTTCCAGAGACAGCAGCCGGCGTTTCAGCTCCAGACCCCCGGCATAGCCGGTGAGAGAGCCGTCTGTGCCCACAACCCGGTGGCAGGGGATAAGAATGGGGATGGGGTTGCGGTGGTTGGCCATTCCCACTGCCCGGAACCCCTTGGGACTGCCAACGGCTGAGGCGATCTCCCTGTATGAGCGGGTCTGTCCCCACGGAATAGTTTCCAGGGCTTCCCACACCCGGCGTTGAAAAGAGGTGCCCTGAGGGGCCAGGGGAAGGTCAAATTCTCTGCGCTCTCCGTCCAGATATTCCAATAATTCTGTTTGAGCCCGGTCAAGCAGGGGGCTGGCGAAGGTGGGGCTGGGCATGGAGGTGCCGGGGAGCCAGAGGCGGGCGATGGCCCCGTCCAGGGCGCCCACCGCCATCTGCCCCATACAGGTGTCAAAAAGAGAAATGTCCATAAACAGCGCCTTCACTCAATGATCACCGAGGCAGAATTGCCCACAATATTGACATAGGTATGGCCGATCCCCAGTTTCAGGGGCTGGCCGTCAGCGGTGGAATAGGTCATGGGACTGGCGTTGTCCTGTTTGGACCAGGTGATGTCCTGCACCGTTCCGTCGCAGAAGAATTGGCCGGAGCCGGAGCCTGTGGTGCGGATGGACAGGCGGCCCTTGTCGTCCCCCTTGACATTGGACACGTCGGTACGGAGAACAAGCACATTTTTTACCGCCACCTGCTCCCCGGTATTTCCGTCTATGTAGGGTTTGCCGTATTCCTGGATTCGATACAATCCCGATGGGGCGTCGTAGGTAAAAACCCCGGTTTTATAGGTGGAGAAGGTCACGGTGAGCCGGTCCGCCGGGCTGCCCTGGGCGGTTTCCTCCGGTCCCATAAAGGACAGGCGGGGGTCATAGCCCTCTTTGTGCTCCAACTTTACCCGTTTGTAGGTGGGCAGCAGCTCCAGAATGGTGTCCCCGGAGGTGAGGACGGAGTGCTCCAGGCCGGCATTCTTCCGCCGCTCCTTGTCCCGCCAGAACAGAGTGCCTTCGTAGGGCCCATTGACGCAGTCCAGGGCGGTGACGCCCCATTTTTTGATGACCTCATAGGCTTGGGGGCTGCCGCCGGCGTGGAGAAAAACGGCGTCGTGGCCGTAGGCCAGAGAGACGTAGTAGTCCCGGGCGGAGCGGACAGAGCCTATGTTTCCAACTCCGTCCACTGACTGAAATATGCCCAGCATCCGGGTGATTCCTCCCTCGGCGGGGGCCTCATAGATAATATCTGCCTGAGACACGCCCAGCTGGGGCAGGGCTTTTTCCAGGTTGTTGAGCATGATGGCGATGGGGCGGCTTTGGCCCACATCCGTCTCGGAGCCTGTTCCAGTGAGGGGGTTTACATAGGGAAGGACGGGCTCAGGTTCCGGATCCGGGTCTACGGGGGCGAGGGCAGAGGTGCTGGGTTCGTCAGGGATGGAGCTGCTGCCGGAGGCGGAGGCGTCAGGCCCGGGCTTGCCGCAGGCGCACAGCGCCGCTGTCAGGAGCAGAAGGGGGATCATCTTAATCAGGCTGGAGACTTTCATGGCGGGCCCTCCTATGAATACAATGGACTGAATTCGATGCCGGTGGAGACCGGCTTTTCAATCATCATACCGTTTTTGACCGGCTTCTGTCAACCTGGTCGAGGAGAAGAATGTGGGCTTTTTGGAGAAAGTCAAGGAGAATTGACCAAAATCAATGAAAAAGAGGGGGGGATTTTCTAGTAATCCATAAAAAAGTCTTGTGTCAGGTCATGGAAGATGCTAATATGGGCTTGAACAGCCAGAAATGAAATTCCAGGGATCAACTGGGCGGAAACCATATTTCTGCCGTGCAGGGACGCCGGTCCCTGGTGGAAATCTGGCTGAGCAGGTCCCGGGGGCATGATCGGTTATGGGAGGAATCCCAGGCCATGTGAGTTTGGATGATGTAAGGAGATGTTTGAATATGGCACTGAATAATTTTGAGCCAATTGTAGAGCGCGCCAAGCAGATCAAGAAACCTCTGCGGGCAGTCATTGCGGGGGCGGATGCGGAAAACATTTTGCTGGGCGCCTTTGAGGCCCAGGAAGCGGGGTTTGCCGTCCCTGTCCTGGTGGGGGAAGGGAAGAAAATTGAGCCCATGCTGGAGCGGCTTGGGCTGAAAGAAAAGCCTTACCGGCTGGTGGACACGCAGGAGGGGGATAATGTGTCCCAAATTGCCATCGACCTGGTGAACCAGGGAGAGGGTGATATGCTTATGCGCGGAAATACCCAGACCAGGGAGTTTCTGCTCCCCCTGCTGGTACCGGAGAACGGTCTGCGCACCGACAAGCTGCTGACCCATATCGACCTGGTGTGTATGCCGGAGTATCCCAAGGTCATCGCCATCGGAGACGTGACCGTGACAATTGAGCCATCTCTCCAGCAAAAGAAGCTGATTATTCAGAACATGGTGGAAACCCTCCGAGCCGTGGGCTATGAGCGCCCGAATATTGCGCTGCTGTCCATGGTGGAGAAGGTGTCGTTCCACATGCGGGACACTGTGGAAGCCCAGGAGCTTGTGAAGGAGCACCAGGAGCGGCCCATTGCCGACTGCGAGCTGGTTGGCCCCATTGCCTATGACCTGATCCTCTCCAAGGAGGCGGCCCGGCTGAAGGGCTACAATTGCCCTCAGTGCGGGGAATTTGATGGGATTATTGTTCCCAGCCTGCTGGCGGGCAATCTGATTGTCAAGTGCTGGCAGATGCATGCCCATGCCCAGACCTGCGGCCTGATTGTGGGGGCCAAGGTCCCCGTGGCCCTGACTTCTCGCAGCGATGATTGTAAGGTGGCCTTCCATTCTCTGGCGTTCTGTGCCGCGCTGGACCAAAAACGCTGATAGAGCCAACAGCACCGTATACCTGCGGCGTCTCCCCAAAGCTTATGGGGAGACGCCGTTTTTGTTGTCTCAAGGGACGGCCGTATGCGGTTGACAAGTAAGTTATATTGTGGTATTTTTGCAAGGAAAGGTGAAGGAAATTCGTCATAATGTCTGAAAAACGTCTAATACGCGCATGGAACCTTGCAAAAATTGGGGCGAGGCCCTGAGACGAAGAGAGATGACAGAAATGATGCATAATGTTCCCAGCCTGTCGGAAAAAATTTGGGGGAGGGAGCTCATTTGAGCCGATTATCCATAGAAAACCCTGGCCATGCACAGACGGTGCTGGGCGGACTGTACCGGGATATGGGCCGGCGCATCAGCGCCAGCCAGCCCGGTTTGTGTCCGGTGGACATGTCGCTGAACTTTCTGCGCCTGTGTCATGCCCAGACCTGTGGTAAGTGTGTGCCCTGCAGAGTGGGGCTGAGCCAGCTGGCTGTGCTGATTGAACAGGTGCTGGACCGCACCGCCACACCGGAAACCATTACGTTGATTGAGAATACCGCCCAGGTGATCGCAGACTCCGCGGACTGTGCCATCGGCTATGAAGCCGCCCATATGGTGCTGAAGGGGGTGCGGGGCTTTCGGGAGGATTATGAGGAGCATGTCAATCATGGGCGCTGCATGTGCGGACTGAGCCATCCCGTCCCCTGCGTCTCCGCCTGTCCCGCCCATGTGGACGTGCCCGGCTATGTGGCGCTGATCCGGGAGGGACGGTATGGAGACGCGGTGCGGCTGATCCGGAAGGACAATCCATTCCCCTCCACCTGTGCCTATGTGTGTGAGCATCCCTGCGAGGCCCACTGCCGCCGCAGGATGGTGGACGATTCCGTCAATATCTGCGGATTGAAACGGTTTGCAGTGGACCATTCCGACCCCATGCCGGCTCCTCTCACTGAGGAACCCACGGGGAAGACGGTGGCCGTCATCGGCGGCGGCCCCGGAGGCCTAACCGCCTCCTACTACCTGTCGCTTATGGGACACCAGGTGACGGTGTATGAGCAGCGGCCCAAGCTGGGCGGCATGCTTCGCTATGGAATCCCGGACTACCGCCTGCCGCAGGAGGTGCTGGACCGGGACATCAGCCATATTATATCCGCAGGCGTAAAAGTTCACACCGGGGTGTCCATCGGCAAGGATCTGTCTATGGAGGACATCCAGAAGAGCTATGATGCCGTGTACATTGCCATCGGCGCTCACACAGATAAAAAACTGGGGCTGGAGGGAGAGGACTCCTCCGGCGTCATCAGCGCCGTGTCCCTGCTCCGGGGCATCGGAGAGGGGGATGTCCCCGACTTCACCGGGAAGAAAGTGTGTGTCATCGGCGGCGGAAATGTATCCATGGATGCCACACGTACTGCCCTGCGCCTTGGAGCGGAGCAGGTTACCTGCGTCTACCGCCGCAGGGTGGAGGATATGACGGCTCTGGCCGAGGAAATTGAAGAGGCCATGGCCGAGGGCTGTCAGATTCTGCCCCTCCAGGCTCCCGCCCGTATTGAGACGGATGCGGACGGCCAAGTGGCGGCACTGTGGACCCGGCCCCAGCTCATCGGCCCATACGGCAAGGACGGCCGCCCCAAACCAGGGGACGCTCAGGTCAGAGAGTTCCGGGTTCCCTGCGACTATGTGATCGTGGCCATCGGCCAGGCCATTGAGGCCCAGCCCTTCGAGTCCATTGGCGTGTCCACCCACCGGGGGGCCATTCAGGCCGACCTGACCAGTGCGGTGCCCGGTGTGGACAACGTGTTTGCCGGAGGCGACGCGGTGTCCGGACCTGCTACCGTAATCCGCGCGGTGGCCGCCGGCAAAGTGGCCGCAGCCAATATTGACGGCTATCTGGGCTTTGACCATAAAATTCGGACGGACGTGGACATTCCCCCCGCCCACCTGACCAATACCCCGCCCTGTGGACGGGTGAACCTGCAAAACCGCAGCCTGCCTGACTATAAAGGGAACTTTTCCCTGTTGAAAGAGGGAATGAGCCTGGAGGAGGCCCAGCAGGAGTCCAGCCGGTGCCTGCGGTGCGACCACTTCGGGTATGGAATCTTTAAAGGGGGGAGGAGCACAGAATGGTAACACTGACCATTGACGGGCAGACTGTCCAGGCGCCGGAAGGAACAACAATTCTGGAGGCGGCAAAAACAGCCGCTATCCGGATTCCTCACCTGTGCTATCTCAGGGAGATCAACGAAATTGCCGCCTGCCGGGTGTGCTGCGTGGAAGTAGAGGGAGAGCGGGCCATGGTTACGGCCTGCAACAACCCGGTTCAGGAGGGCATGGTGGTACATACCAACTCTCCCAGGGCCCGGACCACCAGAAGGATCAATGTGGAGCTGATTTTGTCCCAGCACGACTGCAAGTGCGCCACCTGTGTCCGCAGCGGGAACTGCAGGCTCCAGACCATTGCCAATGACCTGGGAATTTTGAACATTCCATATGAGACTCAGCTGCCCCGGGGACTGCGGGGGGCTTGGACCACCACATTTCCCCTGTACCACGACTACGGCAAGTGCATCAAGTGCATGCGCTGCATTCAGATCTGCGACAAGGTTCAGTCCCTGAATATCTGGGACGTGGCCGGTACCGGCGGCCGGACCACCATAGATGTGTCCAATAACCGTGTGATTAAGGATTCGGACTGCGCCCTGTGCGGCCAGTGCATTACCCACTGCCCTGTGGGCGGTCTGCGGGAGCGGGACGACACAGCGCGGGCCTTTGAGGCCCTGGCCGATGAGAAGAAGATTACCGTGGTCCAGGTGGCTCCCGCGGTCCGTACTGCCTGGGGCGAGGCACTGGGGCTGAAGCGGGAGGAGGCCACCATGGAGCGGATGGCCGCCGCCCTGCGGAAGCTGGGCTTTGACTATGTGTACGACACCAACTTTACCGCCGACCTGACCATTATGGAGGAGGGCAGTGAGTTCCTCCACCGCCTGAAATCAGGAGGGCTGTCCCGCTGGCCCATGTTCACCAGCTGCTGTCCCGGATGGGTGCGATTCCTCAAGGGCCAGTATCCGGAGCTGACCAACCAGCTGTCTACGGCCAAATCCCCCCAGCAGATGTTCGGCAGCGTGGCCAAAAGCTGGCTGGCCCGGAAGCTGGAGGTGGAGCCGGAAAAGATTTTCTGTGTGTCCATCATGCCCTGCGTTGCCAAAAAGGCGGAATGCGAACTGCCCACCATGGCCACGGAGGTGGGGCCGGATGTGGATCTGGTTCTCACCACCCGGGAATTTGTGCGCATGATCCGGGCGGACCAAGTGGAACCGGCAAGCCTGGCCGAGGAGCCTCTGGACGATCCTATGGGGACTCACACCGGCGCGGGGGTGATATTTGGAGCCACCGGCGGCGTTATGGAGGCCGCTCTGCGTACCGCCTCCTACATTTTGACAGGGGAAAATCCCGATCCGGACGCCTTTGCCGGTGTGCGCACGGGACCTGGCCTGCGGGAAGCCGCCTACGAGATTGCAGGTATTCCTGTGCGGTGTGCTGTGGTCAGCGGGCTAGGCAACGCCCGCCGTCTGGTGGAGCGGCTGAAAGCGGGTAAGGTCCGCTATGACTTCGTGGAGGTGATGGCCTGTCCCGGCGGCTGTGTGGGCGGCGGCGGACAGCCCATTGACGCGGAAGAGGAGGAGCTCTACGGGACTCGGGGAGAGCGGCTGTACCAGCTGGACCGGGAGGCTCCGATGCGGTTTTCTCACGAAAATCCCCAGGTTCAGGCCCTGTACCGGGAATTTTTGGGAGCGCCTCTCAGTGAAAGAGCGGAGTCTCTGCTTCACACCGACCACAAAGGGTGGGAGATGCCCAACCAGCAGTGAGCTTCCGGGGCAAACGGAAGCGGGACAGAGGGCGGTAATCAGCCGAAATATTCTCAACAAAACGGCCGCCTGACCAGCGGCCGTTTTGTGCGGATAGTTTTGCCTTTTTATGACAAACAGACTGTGAGGGCCCTGAAAAAGGTCCCCCAATACCGGAAAACCCTGAAGGAAACGACATTGGCGGGGCGGGTGGATTTTTTCCACGGTCTGTGCTAAAATGTAGGACACTAATATGTTAAAGGAGGGCTCCGTATGCTGTCCCGGAAGTATGTGGATATGTTGTCTGAAAAAGATATTATTTTTGAAATCGCGGGCTATGGAAGGCAGAGGGTCCAGGAGATCGGCAGGGAAAATGTATTTGATTTCAGCCTGGGAAACCCATCGGTCCCCGCGCCGCCGTCGGTAAATGAGACAATTGGGGATATCCTGAAGGAGATGGAGCCCCTTCAGGTCCATGGCTACGGCCCCAGTGCGGGAATTCCCTGGGTGAGGGAGCGGGTGGCTCAGTCCCTGAACCGCAGATTTGGCATGGACTATGAGGCAAAGCATATCTTTATGGCCAGCGGAGCTGCCGGGGCGCTGGCTCACGCGCTGCGGGCGGTGACCGCGCCGGGGGACGAAATATTGGCGTTTGCCCCCTATTTCCCCGAGTATCGTCCCTATACGGCCGGCGCGGGTCTGGAGCTGCGTGTGGTGCCCGCCGATGTGGATACCTTCCAGATCAATTTTCGGGCCCTGGAGGAGATGCTGACGCCCAAGGTGACGGCGGTGCTGGTCAACACGCCCAACAACCCATCCGGCATCGTGCTGTCCACCCCTACGGTGAAGAAGCTGGCCCAGCTGCTGGAGGAGCGGCAGCGGATATATGGGCATACCATCTATCTGATTTCAGACGAGCCCTATCGGGAGATTATCTTTGACGGCGTGGACGCCCCCTACCCGGCAAAATACTACCCCAATACCATTACCTGCTATTCATTTTCCAAATCCCTGTCCCTGCCGGGAGAGCGCATCGGTTATCTGGCGGTAAATCCGGCGGCGGACCAGGCGGAGCGGATTGTGGAGATCTGTCCCCAGGTGTCCCGCACCATCGGCCACAATGGAGCCGCGACGCTGATGCAGCTGACCGTGGCCCGGTGCATCGATCAGACCAGTGACCTGAAGATTTACCAGCGGAATAAGGAACTGCTTTACAACGAATTAATAGCGGACGGCTTCTCCTGTGTGGAGCCGGGGGGGAGCTTTTATATGTTCCCCCGGGCGCTGGAACCGGATGACTATGCTTTTTGCGAGCGGGCGAAGCGTCTGGAACTGCTTATGGTGCCGGGGGGCGCGTTCGGATGTCCCGGCTATTTCCGTATCGCGTACTGTGTGCCGGAGGAGAAACTTGTCAAGGCTCTGCCGCGGTTTAAGCAGCTGGCGGAGATGTACCTCAGGTAGGCAGAGACAGGGGGGCTGAGTTTCTGGGGAGAAACGCAAAGGGAATGAACGGCCTGCAATAAACTGTGTAAGCGGCACAACCGCACTGTCGTCCCCAACAGCATGGACCGCCCAAGGGCGGTCCATGCTGTTGGGGCGTTTTTTGTTTTGTCTCAAAACGGATGACCGGTCCGGAGTGAGTAATCAGGGTGTGGTGATGCAAAGTGTTTTTTGAAAGCAGGAGCTTTTTGATTGTATACCTGTATAGGGACCGGAAGGGAAGGGGCGCCGGAGGTCCATGGTTGACAACCGCTTTTAAGGAGGGATATACTGGAAATAAACAGAGAGGAGAGAGAGAATGACACGGGAAGAGAGAAATAAAAGCGGATATTTGAGGATTTTTGCGTCCTATTACCGTCCCCACTGGAAGCTGTTTCTTTTGGATATGGTGTGTGCCCTGTGTATCTGCATGGTGGACCTGCTGTTTCCCATGATATCCCGGCACTCTATGCGGGTGCTGCTGCCGGAAATGAAATTTGACGCGTTTTTTGCGGTGATGGCGGTGCTGATAGGGGCTTATGTGCTGAAAGGCGCCTTTTATTATGTCGTCACCTACTGGGGGCACCTGCTGGGGGTGCGGATGGAGGCGGATATCCGGCGGGACCTGTTTGCCCATATGCAGGACCTGTCTTTTTCCTTTTTCGACAAAAATCGCACCGGCCAGCTGATGAGCCGGGTCACCGGAGATCTGTTTGAGATCACGGAGCTGGCGCACCACGGGCCGGAGGACCTGTTTATTTCTTCGGTGACGATTCTGGGGGCCTTCGGCATTATGCTGACGATCCAATGGCGGCTGGCGCTGGTGGTGTTTCTGGTGATTCCACTGTTTGTGATCTTTACCGCCCTGAGCCGCAAACGGATGATGCGGGCCTCCGCTGAGGTGAAGGAAAAGCTGGCCGGCATTAACGGGGAGGTGGAGTCCTCGCTGTCCGGTATGCGAACCGCCAAGGCCTTTGCCAACGAGGAGGCTGAAAGCCAAAAGTTTGAGGCGGCCAACGACCAGTTCCGGGGGGCCAAGCGGGGCTATTACAGGGCCATGGCCCAGTACCAGTCCGGGATGGAGTTTTTCATGGGCATCCTGTCCGTGGTGGTGATTGCCTGCGGCGGGTATCTCATCATGGTGGGAAAGATGGATTTTATTGACCTGACCACCTTTACCCTGTACGTCACGACGTTTATTACCCCGGTTCGCCGGCTGTCCGCCTTTGTGGAACAGTTTATGCAGGGAATGGCGGGCTTTAAGCGGTTTGTGGAGCTGATGCGGGTGGAGCCGGATATCCAGGACGCCCCCGATGCCAGGGATCTGGGAGAGGTAAGGGGGGATATCCTGGTGGAGGATGTGACCTTCCGGTATGAGTCCTCCGCCCAGCCGGTGCTGGAGCATGTGACCCTCCATGTACGCCCGGGAGAGACTGTGGCGGTGGTGGGCCCATCGGGGGGCGGAAAATCAACCCTGTGTCAGCTGATTCCGCGATTCTACGATGTGACGGAGGGACGCATACTGGTGGACGGCCAGGATGTGCGGGAGGTGAAGCAGCACGACCTGCGGGCGAACATCGGGATTGTTCAGCAGGATGTGTTTCTCTTTGCCGGCACCATCTATGACAATATCCGGTACGGCCGGCCAGACGCCACTGAAGGTGAGATCATCCGGGCCGCCCGACAGGCGGAGATTTACCAGGATATTCAGGAAATGCCAAAAGGGTTTCAGACCCAGGTGGGGGAGCGGGGCGTCCTTCTCTCCGGGGGACAGAAGCAGCGCATTTCCATTGCCCGGTGCTTTTTGAAGGATCCTCCCATTTTAATTCTGGACGAGGCCACCTCCGCCCTGGATACAGTGACCGAGGCCCGAATCCAGTCCGCCTTTGACCAACTGGCCCGGGGCCGCACTACCCTGGTGATTGCCCATCGGCTGTCCACCATCCGTTCCGCCAGCCGGATTATTGTAATTGACGGCTGCGGGATTCAGGAGGAGGGCACCCATGAGGAGCTGCTTGCCCGGGGCGGGGAGTATGCCCGGCTGTATCGGGCCCAGGAGCTGGCTGACAGCCGGGATTCATCCGGAAATGGGTGAGGATTTGCCCGCCATTGCCCTGGGCAGAAAACAGCAGGCTCCGGGGAATTTGTGGTCTTACACAGAGAATTCCAGGGTCTGTCAAACGGACTTTTTCCACAGACCGTCACATAAAGGCCGCCCATAGGGCGGCCTTTATGTATGCGCTGTTACCTGTGTCACAAAGTTTGGGCTGAGCAGGGGGTTCCGCACGCAGTGAGGTGATGAAAGCAAACTGTTTTTCGCCTTTCGTGGAGCGGTCAAACCGGGAGGAGGTGATGGTGTGAGAGGGACTTGCGGCGTATGAGGGGCCGACGGAAGAGCATTGCGGGCCATTGGCCGGTGGAGCGGAGGCAGGCCATCAATATGCGAAGCAGTCCAGGGAATATGACATTCCTCGGGGGCCGGGATGGTTATCTCTTTCCTGTTGACGGTGAATCAGGCGGCGGATTTTTATAAAATATGACAATTATGGGGGGGAAAGGAGGAAAAAGAGAGTGACAGGAGGATAGGTCTGTGATAAAATAACTTTTATGCTCTCCAGAGCAGAGGGAGGGCGGAACAGGGGAGAGGCGGTGAGCGGTTCGTGGATCTTCTGCTTGGAATTGGAATATTTTTGTCCGCTGTGGCGGCCTGTATGGTCTTGGGGATTTCCATGGCCTGGGCGTTGCTGGCGGGCTTTTTTTGCTTTTTTTTAGTGGGGCTCCGGCGGGGATTTTCTGTCAGGGAGCTGTTGGATATGGCGCTGCGGGGGGCTAAGACCTCGATAGCAGTTCAATGCATTATGGCTCTAATCGGCCTGCTTACCGCCCTGTGGAGGGCCAGCGGGACCATTGCCTTTTTTGTCTCGGTGGGGGTTGAGCTCATTACCCCCCACAGCTTTGTGCTGATTGCCTTTCTTCTCCCGGCGGTGCTCTGTCTGGCCTTTGGCAGTTCCTTCGGGGTAGCGGGGACAGCGGGGGTTATTCTGATGAGCATTGCCAGAGGCGGCGGTACGAACCTGGCTGTCGCGGCCGGGGCGATTGTGTCAGGGTCCTATGTGGGGGAACGGCTGTCCCCGGCCTCCTCATCGGCGGCGTTAACGGCGGCTGTGACCGGGGTGGATCAGAGAGAGCTGCAGCGGCGTATGTGGTGCACTACTCTGCTTCCCATGGCCATTACCCTGGCGCTGTATGGCGGATTGTCCCTGGCGTTTCCTGTGCGGTCGGTGGATGGGGGCATTCTCTCCGCCTTGGGGGCCGAATTTCAACTGACCTGGCCTGCGGTCCTTCCGGCTGCGGTGCTGATTATCCTGCCCTGGTTTCGGGTGAATGCTGCCTGGTCCATCGGGATCAGCTGCGCCCTGGCCGCCGGGGTGGCTGTGCTGGTCCAGGGAATTCCTCTGGGGGAGCTGCTTAAGGTGTGCGTCCTGGGCTATACGGCCCACCAGCCCCAGTTGGTGGAGATTCTTTCCGGGGGCGGATTGATTTCCATGGTATCAGTGGTGCTGATTATGTTTTTTTCCTGCGCTTATTCGGGCCTGTTCACCGGGACGGGGATGCTGATTCCTTACCAGCAGAGGGTGGGGAGGATGGCGGACAGAATTGGACTGTATCCCACCCAAATGCTGCTGGCCCTGGGCTGCGCCGCACTGTTCTGCAACCAGGCCGTAACCACGGTAATGGGGTGCGAATTGATGAAGGACCGGTACCGGGAGCGGAAGATCCCTGCAATGGATATGGCGGTGGCCCTGGGAGACACGGCACTTCATATGCCGGGGCTAATTCCCTGGTGTATTGCCTGCAGCGTGCCGCTGGCCTCCATCGGCAGCGGGCTGGAGGCGGTGCCTTTTGCAGTTTACCTGTATCTGGTTCCCTTGTGCCACTGGGTGACCTGCCGGGACAGCCGGGGGATGAAGCTGCCGGGAGAGGGCGAAAAAAATTTGGTTTGAGATCAAGGGGGACGGATATAACAGCGTGGAGGACATTTGGGATGTTTTAATGGGCGGCAGAAATTCAGGACCTCTGCTTAGAGGCCGCCTCCACAGTGGAGGCATCCGGCATTTCATTGCCTGGCGGGGCGGAAATGCGGGGAAAAGCGGGTAAAAAAGGAGAAGCATATGAAATTCCATATTGTCAGTGACAGTTCCTGCGATCTGGGCAGGGATCGGGCCCAAAAGTTGGGGGTCACCATGGTGTCCTTTTATGCGGCCCTGGGGGACGAGGCATACTTCCGGGAGGAGCGGGATATTGATACCCATGATTTTTATCAGAGGATGGCGGATAATCCCGGAATTTTCCCCAAAACATCCATGCCGACCATGGAGGACTATTTGGAGGCGTTTCGTGCTGCGGCCCGGGAAGGAATGCCGGTGCTGTGCATCTGTCTCAACGCCCGATTCAGCGGCTCATATCAGTGTGCGAAGAATGCGGCGGAAGAGCTTCAGGAGGAGTTTCCGAAGGCACAAATATATGTGATGGATTCCCGGCTGGCCACGGTGCTGCAGGGACAGCTGGTGGAGGAGGCCGTTCTCCTCCGGGACCTTGATTACACCTTGGAGGCTGCGGCGGAGGCCCTGGAGTCCCTCAGGGGGACCGGGCGGATCTATTTTACCACCAATGATCTGGACTACCTGCGCCACGGCGGTCGCATCGGAAAGGCGGCGGCAGCCACCGGCAGCCTGCTGAAGGTAAAGCCGCTGATTGGATTTCAAAACTGTGAGCTGGTGTCAGACGGCATTGCCCAGGGGAGAAAAAAGTCTCTCCAGCGGGTGAAGGAGCTGTTTTACCGCCGGGTGGACCGGGAAAAGCTGGACCCCAGGCAGTGGCGGGTTGTGACCGGCTGTGGACTGGATCTTGAGGAGTACGGAGAGTTTACCGACCAGGTATTCCAAGGACTATGGGACCGGGGATGGGACATCCAGCGGTCGGAGGCCTACCAGATTGGTGTTACCATTGGGGTTCATACCGGTCCCACTCCCATCGGGGTGGGGATACTCCGCCGGGCGGTTTAGGCTGGGGCGGACGGATCACAGGAAGACCGCCGGTACGGTGAAAAGAGAACGCGGGGTGCGGATGGGGCGGAGAGGTTTCTCCGGCGAACTTTCCGCGCTCCGCGCTTTTTCGGCAGGAGAGGCCCGAAATTTGGGGAAAGGGCGAAACTATTTGGGGGAGTCCTCCGTCTTATGGTACAGAGGAGGAGATGAAGCTTGTCTAACCCCGACGAAGCAGGGGTTTTTCCACTTGAAATTTGCGGAAAACATGATATTCTGTTTTCGGGTCAATTTGAACGCCGCAAGGATGGAGCCTGACAATTGTTTGGCCGGGTGCTGTGCAATTATGTGAGTGTCCTGGGGATTGCTGCAGACGTGCCGATTGAAAGTTGAAATTTTTGCTCAACCAGAGGTTCAGCGGTTTTCATATGTGCCCGGTGAGAGGGAGATATCATGGATCATAACAAACTGCTGAATCTGGGCGCGGAGCTGGGCCGCAGGCTGATGGCCAGTGGGGCGGAAATTTATCGGGTGGAGGAGTCGGTAGAGCGTCTGCTGTCCTCCTATGGGGCGGAAGCCCAGGTGTTTGCCATTCCTAACTGCTTAATTGTCAGCATCAATACCCCACAGGGACAGCCCCTTACCCGGATGTGCCGCATCCCCGCTCACGGTACGGATATTGAGCTGTTGGAGCGGTGCAATGATTTGTGCCGCCGCCTGTGCCGGGAGACTCCCGATGTGGAACAGGCCCAGGAGCTGGTGAATCGGCTGGACGGGGACGTGCGCCAGCTATCCCCACGGGTGCTGACGCTGGGATATGTGATGACGGCGGCCTTTTTTTCCCTGTTCTTCGGCGGTGGCTGGCGGGACTGCCTGTGCGCGGCTCTGTGTGGGCTGGCGGTGGGTGCCTGCCTGCTGTTTGGGGACTGGTTTACCGGATCCAACTTGTTTTTTCGTACAGTGATCTGTTCCGCCGTTGCCGCCGGAATGGCCTACGGCCTGGTTCTGGCGGGGATTGGGCAGAATTTGGAGGCCGTTACCATCGGCACGCTGATGGTGCTGGTGCCGGGAATGGCCCTGACCAACGCCATGCGGGAGATTATGGCAGGGGATATCTTCTCCGGACTGAACCGGACGGCTGAGGTAATCCTGGTGGCCACGGCCATTGCGCTGGGCAGTGCCATTCCCATGGTGCTGGCCCGGGGACTGTGAGGCGGCCATGGGACATGTGATGACCGCTTACCTGCTGCCCTGCCTGTGGGCCTGTCTGGCCTGCGTGGGCTTTGGGCTGGTCTTCAACATCCAGGGGATCGGCGTGGTGATCTGCGGCTTGGGGGCCGGCCTGGGATGGATGGTGTACCTGGTAACGATGGACATGCTGGGACAGGATATCCTATCCGCTTTTCTGGCAGCTATGGCCATCGGCGCCTACTCTGAGGTAATGGCCCGCCTGCGCCGCTGTCCGGTGACGGGCTATCTCCAGGTGGCACTGCTGCCGCTGGTGCCTGGGGCGGGAATTTATCACGCCATGCAGTATTGCGTGGCAGGGGAGACACAGCTGTTTCTCGCCTCCCTTCTCCATACCTTTGGCTTTGCAGCCGCCCTGTCGGTGGGAGCCATGCTGATTACGTCAATACTCCGGGCGCTGCTGCCTCGGCTCCATTGGGGCGGGCGCTGAGACGCCCGGCCTGATTTTGGAGGTACTTATCTTATGTTTCATGGTTCGCGCGGCCGCTGGACAGCGGTATTTCTGTTGGTCAGTATTTTGAGCCTGAGCTGGGTCACAGTGAAGGTGCGGTCTGCCCTGCTTCCCGTCCCGCCGGAGGGGCCGGGGATGGCCTACCTCAGGGGAGAGGAGACGAAGGATCAGTCGGAGGATCTGACTGCGGGCCAGGGGGAAGTGCAGCCTCCCTCCGGGGAAGAGACGAAAGGGGAGGGCGCCGGACAGCCCGCTTCAGAGGAGGAGCCCAAAGGGGCTGCGGCGGCCTATGACTTTTCTCAGCCAGCCCCTGAGGGGGAGGCGGTGGACAACAGCTATTTTGAGGATGCCGCCTTTGTGGGTGATTCCCGCACCGACGGGTTTTTGATCTACAGCGGGATCGGCAGAGGAAAGAACCTGACTTCCAACGGCCTGTCCATTTTTCAGTTAAAGGAAAAAAAGGCCCTGACCATCGAGGGGAAAAAATATACCCTGCTGGAGGCGCTGGCCCTGGAACAGTACAGCAAGGTGTACCTCTCCCTGGGCGTCAACGAACTGGGCTACTATGACGACGAGGGCTTCTATCTCAGCTATTGCCAGGCTATAGATGCCATCCGGGCTGTCCAGCCGGAGGCTGTGATTTATATTCAGAACCTGATTCCCTTAAATGAAGGGATGATCGCTCAGACAACTGGGCGGACCTATCTGACCAACGCGCATCTGAGGGTCTATAACGAGCTGATTCAGAAGGTGGCCGAAGAGAAACAGGTGGTTCTTCTGGACCTGTATTCAAGCTTTGTGAATGAGGATGGGGAACTGCCCGCCGAGGGCAGCAAGGACGGTGTTCATTTGAGCAAGGCGTACTGCCAGCAGTGGCTGGCCTACCTGCAGACCCACACGGTGGAGTTTGAAACCCTGTACCCGGATGGAGCGCCCCGGACCGGAGAAACGGACCAGGGAATTGAGAACGGGAGCGTGATTGAGTGAAACGGAAATGGATAATCGCGGGGGCCCTTGCCTGTCTGCTGGCCCTGACCGCCTGTCAGGGTAAGAATGACCCCGCACCGACCCCCTTCCAGACAGATCTGGTCCAGGACATGGTGGAGGCCGGAGGCTTTTCCGAGACGCTGGAGGAGCTGGACGGAGATACCGCTTTTGCCCTGTATAAGCTGGCTGATTATGGCCTGGTGCGGGAGGATTTGACAGAATGCGCTGTCCTGCGCTCCTCCGGGGCTACCTGCGAGGAGGCGGCGGTGCTGATTTTCGGCGGTGAAAAAGGGGGAGATGCTGAGGCCATGACACAGGTGGGACAGGCGCTGAAAGACTATGTCCAGAGTCAAATTGACGCCAACACGGACTACCGTCCCGCTGAAATTCCTAAATTAGAGCAGGCCCTGGTGGAGAGGCGGGGGGATACATTGCTGCTGCTGGTGGCCAATGACTACCAGGCCGCCCAGAGCGCAATAGATGAATCCTCGCGCTGATCTGCCGAGATGAGGGGCGCCGCCGGAATCCACCGGCGGCACCTTTTTTGTGTGCCAGCAGGGCTTTCCAAGATTTACAGCTTGCAGTATGGGGAAGAAAAGGTTACAATTCGGTTACAAAAACCAAGGAGGAATCAACCATGAACCGACGATGGAGAGGGGCGGCTGCCGCTCTGATGACCGCGTTGGCCTTGACAATGCCTGCCCTGGGGGCGGGAGTAGTGGCTGACGGCACCGTATTGGAGGCGGACCAGGCCTGGATAGACGGCGGAGTCAGTTACATAACCCTGCAGACTTATTCCGCGCTTACCAGTTCCGCCCTGGAATGGGAGCAGGGCCGTGCCCGCCTGACGGGAGAAGGATTGAATTTGGAGGCCCGGCCCGGGCAGCTTTATGTGACGGTAAACGACCGGGCGCTGTATGTAGAGGGCGGGGTACAAGTGGTAAAGGGCAGGATGGCCCTCCCGCTGAGAGTGGTGGCGCAGGCCACCGGAGCGGACCTAAGATGGGACAGCGCCACTGCCACCGCTGCGTTGAACACCAGGGGAGCAAAGCCTGCGGGAGCCGCTTACAGTGAAGAGGACCTGTACTGGCTGTCCCGCGTGATTTCGGCGGAGAGCCGGGGAGAGCCTCTGTTGGGGCAGATTGCTGTGGGAAACGTGGTGCTGAACCGGGTAAAGAGCAGTCAGTTTCCCAATACCATTCGGGGAGTGGTGTTTGACAAGAAGAACGGTGTTCAGTTTGAGCCTGTCTCCAACGGAACCATTTATGATACCCCCACAGAATCCGCCCTGTTGGCCGCCAAGCTGTGCCTGGAGGGGGCGGACGTGGTGGGAGAGAGCCTGTATTTTTTTGCTCCCGCGCTGTCCGCAGGGACGTGGATCGTAGAAAACCGAAGCTATCATACCACGATCGGGTGCCACCGGTTTTACCGCTGAACGCCGAAAAAGAGGGGGGAGCCCCCCGTTCATAAGGAAACCGGCCCTGACAAAATTGTCAGGGCCGGCGTTTTATAGTCCGCAGTAGGCGCAGGGCTCTTCTACAGTAACGGTATACTTTTCAAGCAAAGCAACGGGGTGATAGGACAGCTTGCTGGTGCGCAGGCCCGGATCTCCGGTATCGTCCTCCCGGTTGATGAAGTGGACGCCCTCCTGGGCGAACTGCTGGGCAAATTGGGCAACCAGCATCTGGTAGCACCCTTGGTAGTCCCGGTCGGCCTTTTCGATGTGGGTAAAGAGAGTGTCGCCCAGAAGCTCCCCCAGGGAAAAGCCCACGATTTTCCCGTCCACCAACAGCATACCGCCTAAAAGATCGTAAGTTTGGAAATTGTCCAAAATTTCGTGGGTCTTGGTGATGTCCTCATGGAAGGAGGCGGCCGACTTGTCCCAGCGGCTGGCGTAGCTGTCCAGGAACGCCTTAACCAGTGGAATATCCTGGGGGGTGATGGTGTGGAAGGTCCAATTACCGTAAGTCTTTAAGAATTTGTTGACGTGGTTGCGCTGACCGCTGAGCTTTTTCCCGCGGAAGAATTGAAGGTCCTCAGCCCGGTACAGATAATCAAAGCTGTCCCGCTCCGGAATAGCGGCGCTGTTGGGGAAAAACTGCTGCAGCCGCTCCAACTCGTCCTTGGGAACGGGATAGAAGGAGATGGGCATGCTCCTTCTGCAGCAGTAGTCGGCGATCTGCCGGTAATGCTCTGGCCGGCCGCCGCCCAATGGGAGGGTGAACGTCTCTCCCAGGCCGGGATAGACCACTTTAAAGTAGAGAGAACCGCCGTAGACGGCCCACTCGGTCTGATACATGTCTCGCCAGATGAATACGGTTCCGGGAGTGGTGTCGCAGATTCGACTGCCGCTGTAGTTGAAAAAAGGGCGTAATCTGGGCAGGTCCTCTAATTGTAGGGGATGGAAATCAAGCATACATTCAAGTCCTTGTTGTCTATATTTCTTTTGAAAATGATCGTGGAAAGGGGGAAGCCAGGATGATGGTGTCGGAAGGGGGGGCGAGAAATTTCATCGCCGGGCAGATTTGCCCCGCGGGTAAAAACCGCAGGCTTTTTTATTTGTACTGGGAATCAGCTCTTCTTCATTATATCCGATAAACGGCCATAATACCACCCTGTAACCCCCTCTTTTTTGCACAAAAAACCGTTTTTTGTGGCAGCCACCAAGGTCAAACGGTCACCGGGAGAAACGGGAAGACGGTAATCGGTGGAATCCTCGCACCACAGGCCGTCCTCTCCCATGCGGAGATACCGGTTTAGGATTGGCAGAGTTCGGCCGCTCTCCAGATGTCGGCACAGGGAGGTCTCCTCACCCTCCTCCAGCAGCTCCAGGGCGCTGCGGCCCCAGCGAATGTTCACCGAGTGGGCGGAGGCCTCCTGGGGGTCCAGGGCGGCGGCGGTGGGCAGACCGTCCCAGGCGGTCCAGGTAAAGTCCTCTGAGTCCTCGCAGGGGAGGATCAGGGCATTGAGCTGTCCATCTAATTTTAAAACGCAGCCCCCGTCAATGGAAGCAATTTTCCGTCCGGGGAGGAGGATCGGGGCCGCCGAGGGGATGTGTGGGTGATACAGGGTCACCGGCCAGTGGCCCACGATGACCCACTTGGGGAAGGCGTGGCCCTGGCCCAAAAAATCGTCATTTTTCATACAGCCCCAGCGCTCCAGAGTCTCCATCCCGTCCAGAGAGGGGACGCCCCCGTGGACAAAGACCAGGTGCTCCGTCTCCAGAATGGTGGGCAGGGCCTTGAGCCAGGCGTGAATTTCCGGGTAGGCGGCCCGCAGATCGGCCCGCAGCCGGGGCAGATCCTCCCACTGCTCAAAGCCCCCCTCACGGGCCAGCTGCCGGAGAGTGGACTCGGGGTGCTGGGGCAGATAGAAGGAGAAAAAGCGGCGGTCCAGCTCGTCGGTCTCGAAAAACCGAAGGACCAGGCCGTCGCAGTTGCCGCACAGGGGATAGATGGTGTGGGTTTTGGACAGGTCCATGAGACAGCGCAGCAGCTCAAGGCTGTGCTCCCCCTTCTCCAGCATGTCCCCCACCAGCACCAGAATGTCGTTGGGGGTCAGAGCCACCTTGTCCATGAGAGCGTCAAAGAAGGGCAGATTGCCGTGGATATCACTGACGGCGATGATCCGCCGTCCGGCGGAGAAGTTTGGACGAACAACGATTGCGTGGTCCATAGGGTATGTCACCTCTGCTGTCTCAGTTCTCTGGCCTCGTCCAGCCAACGCTTGACCTTGGCGATCACATCCGGGTTTTTCTTTTTGGTAATCTGATGACGGAAATATTCATGGCAGATGGCAAAGCCACAAACAATACCCAGAATATAGCAGCCCATCATGGGATGTCCCTTTTAAAGCTTGCCTCCAGAGCCACCCAGCCGTTCTTCTCCCGGCGATTGGTGATGGTCAGTCCATTTTTCACCAGGGCGGCCTCCACCTCGTGGGCCCGGGTGTCAATGATGCCGGAACAGAGGAATATTCCGTCCTCGGCCAGCATTCCGGGAACCCGGACGGACAGAGGGATGATTACGTCGGCCACGATATTGGCCAGCACCAGCTGGTACTTTTCCCCGCTCAGTTCGGCGGCCAGGGCTTCGTCAGAGATCACATCCCCTGCCCGAACGGTGTAGCGGTCCTTCCCAATGCCGTTGAGGGCGGCGTTCTCGTAGGCCACATCCACCGCTTTGGGGTCGATGTCCACCGCAGCGGCATGGCTGGCCCCCAGGCACAGGGCGGCGATGGACAAAATGCCGCTGCCGCAGCCCAGATCCAGGACAGGCCGTCCCGCCTTGGTATGTTCCTCCACCCCCTCCAGGCACAGCTGGGTGGAGGCGTGAGAGCCGGTGCCAAAGGTGAGTCCCGGGTTGAGGTACAAGGGACTCCGTCCCTCGGGGATAGGCTGGTCCCGCTCCCACTGGGGAACCACATACAGCCGCCTGCCGATGGACAGAGGCTTGTAGTACTTCTGCCAGCTGTAAGCCCAGTCGTTATCCGTCAAGGGAGTGACGGTATACTCCCAGCCCAGCCCCCGGGTATACCCCTCCAGCTGCTTCCGGCCGTCCGCGTCATCGGTGACATAGAACTTCACCCGGGTAACGCCCTTCATCCGGTCCAGCAGCTCCTGGTCCACATAGTCCCAATACTGCCGGTTCTGCTCCAGAAACTGAAGAAAATCTCCCTCGTCCTCGATGACCAAGCCGTCCATGCCGGCGGCAGCCAGGCGGGCTGTCACCTCATCCAGCTTGTCGGGGGTGGTATTAACAGTGATTTCCAGCCATTTGGTATCAGCCATCACAATACTCCTTATTCGTGTAGATAGAGGGCCCTCAGCGCTCCACGCCCATGTAGAACAGGGCCACGGTGCCCGGGCCCGCGTGGGCGCCAATGACGGGACCGATATAGTTGAGGTAAATATTTTGGACCCCGAAGCGGTCCCGGATCATCTGGGCCACCAGTTCGGCGTCTTCCGGGCAGTCGCCGTGACTGATAAAAACAGTCTGGTCCCTGGGGTCGATGGCGGTCTGCTCCATCCGGTTGACCAGGGCTTTCAGAGCGGCGTGGCGGCCCCGGGCCTTGCCAATATTGATCAGGCGGCCGTCATTGTCCACATGGAGCACCGGCTTGATCTGAAGCATGGAGCCCACAAAGGCGGTGGTGGAGGAGATCCGGCCGCCGCGCTTTAAAAAGTGAAGATCGTCCACGGTAAACTGGTGGCAGACGTTGAGCTTGTGGCTTACTACCCAGTCCCGGACCTCATCGATGGATTTGCCTTTTTCACGCTCCCTTGCGGCCATCCACACCAGCAGCCCCTGGCCCAGAGAGGCACACAGGGTATCCACGGTATACAGCTTCCGCTGGGGGTACTTCTCCCGCAGTTCCTCGGCGGCCACGGAGGAGGAGTTGTAGGTGGCGGACAGTCCGGAGGAGAAGGCCAGGATCAGCACGTCCTTTCCAGCCTGAAGCAGGGGCTCAATGGCCTCGGTGTACTGGGAGACGTTGACAGCTGAGGTGGTGGCCACATCTCCCTTTCGCAGCATGTCATAGAACACCTGAAGATCCATCTCCCGGTTGTCCGGGTAGTTGTGGTAGGTCAGGCCGTGGATGGTAAAGCTGAGGGGAAGCACCTGAATCCCCATCTGTTGAACCAGATCCTCCCCCAGGTCGGCGGAGGAGTCGGTGAGAATAACGAAGTCAGACATAGTTAGGATACACTCCTTTTCAAAAGAACGGTGAGGAACTGCATTTCATTTTTTTGCTTTTTTAGGGGATTCCTCCTGAGGGGGCTGGAGGATGTCCAGGATACGGGCGCAGGCCAGCTGATTGGCGTAACTGCGCAGCGCCAGGTCCAGAGCCATTTTTGCCAGATCCGTCCGCTGGGCGTCGGCATCTATGGTTTGGGCGGTGTCGGTGAGGGCGCGGTCCAGCGCATCCCAGAAGTATCCGTAAATGGTTTCGGAATTTTTTCCGGTGGCCTGACCCGCGGCCAGAAGGATTCCCGTGTCCCGGACGGAGAGAACCTTTTTCAGGGCACACACGGCAGTGAGATAGCCCAGGTGGACAGGGCCGTAGCGTTTGCCGTCCGCCCGGGGAACAAGGCCGTCCTTGATATAGTTATTGACCATGGCGGAGGTGAGGGACTCGCCATCGCCGAAATGGATCAGCTGTCGGGGCATGTAGGCGATGATCTGGTCCATGTAGAGGGCCAGGTCGGGCAGCTCCTCCCAGGGGGCGGGGCGCTCCTCCTCCATGCGTGTTTTCAAATCCAGCAGCTCTTCCATGACATTGTCCTCCTTGAGATCATAATTATCAATATGCTATCATGTCATGGAGAAAATTGCAACTTATTTTCCGCCCTGCTTCCGCCGTATTTCCAGACGCCGGCGCAGCTGCTCCAGGGACTGCCGGTGGTCTGTGGAACGCATGCCGGGAAAAGCGTCCAGCAGACGGCGCTGGCCAAAGGTGTCCCGGTCCAGCAGGTCCTGAAGGGACTGTTTCCACTCCTCCAGGTCTCTTAGAAGGGCGGAGGCCCGGACCTGGCGCTGGGACTGGGCGTCGGTGCTCCGCTGGAGGAGGTTCCCACGGAGTTCGACCAGATTTTCCCGAAATTCGCCCAGATTCTCTTCCAGCTGCGCCCTCCCGCGGGCCAAAGCCTCCTCCAGGTCCTCCCGGCGGTCGGACAGAGCGTCCACCAGGGCGTCCAGGTCCTCCTTCAGGTCGGAGCCCTTCTCGGCGGCGTCCAGCACCTTGTCGGCCAGGTTTTCTCCAAATTCGTTGGAGGCCTCCTTGATTTTTGCGGCAAGCTCATCGATTTGACCCAGCTGGCGGTTGATTTTGGAAATGGTGCGCACAGTAGCCATAAGGTCGACTGCCATTACAAGGGAGAATATCCCCAGCAGTACCCAGCCCAGGGGGTGGGGGATGACCCGGATGAAAAATTCAATGGAAGGGTGAAGAATATCCACCACAAAAAGACAGGCCAGACCCCAGGCCACGGAGAACTGCAGACAGATGTAGCCACCCAGATTGAAGGGCTTGTCAGAATAGTCCCACCAGCGCTGGTGGAAAATCTTTTCCAGTACAAAGCCGGTAATCCATTCCAGGGCAGACGTGAGGAGCACGGAGCCCAGGAACAGAAAGAAGAAATTTTTCTTCAATGGGGTGAGGCAGGCCAGCACAACGACGACTCCAAATCCGTAAATTGGACAGACTGGGCCGTTGAGGAATCCCCGGTTGACAAAGCGGCCGGTATTTAACGCCGCATAACTGACCTCGGTGCACCAGCCCAAAAAGGCGTAGATGAAAAAGATCCAAAAAAACTGATACATAAATATGGCGCCTCCCAAGCGGTTCGGTGGACGAAATTGTGTGTTGGGGGAGATAGAGTAGTATACCTCGTTTTGGTGAAAAAGTCCAGGGGAATTGTGTCAACTCCCCGCTAAATTTATGTGCGGCCCATTGAGGCCCCGACCGGTTCGCTGCATTGTAAAAATAACCTGATATAATATCAAAATCAGATTCATTGCAACATATAAGGAGCACATTGAAAGCATTATTTATCCATTCTCTTTTTTTGACATTCGCTGCACGCGCTGTCATGGATTGAAATAATCCCGCCGCATTTAGGGCAGGTAAATGTCTCTTTCTGCGCCCTCATAAAGGGCTCCAAACCGTATTGACGGACAAATTCACTATTCTCCATAAGGCTGGCATGATACCTTGTACGATAGCTTTTTTCAAGGCGCCTGATCAACTTGCACGGATAATCGGGACACTGAAAGCAATATGACAATTCCTTGGTTTTGGCGCAATCTTTGATCCTGCACTTGCGGCAATGTTCTGGCTTTCCCATGTCGCTGTTTAAGCAGCCCGCACACGGCCTTTTGTGATTGCAATGTTGGTAGCAAACGAGGCAATTCATTCCGCAGGGGGCAAACATCACCGTACCGATTGCTTCATCCGGCATTTTCATAATAGTTCTCCTTCTGCATTCCAATTTGTCCGCCCCATCTTACCATTATACCAAATGCTCCACAACAAGGAGGCGGAGTGTAAGATTCCGATGTTATGCCATAGACCAGCTTCCGGCCATGAAACCGGACGAAAAAAAGCCGGGGTAATCCAGTTCCGGTTAAAGGGAATGGGAACTTTGCACAAAGCGATTGCAGACCGGGAAACCGTTTTGTTGACTGATGTCATGATGTTTGGAGGCGGTAAAAGGTTTCGCTTTCCCCCGCGGTATCCCCAAAAGCAGACCCCGGCGCAGTATAAAACGCGCCGGGGTTCAAGTGATTTATTTGCCGGGTTTAAAGCCGTCCTTCAGGCTGACCGCCCGGTTAAAGACCAGGTGTCCAGGAGCGGAATCCTTGGAGTCGGCACAGAAGTAGCCAAGACGCAGGAACTGGAAGCGGTCTGCGGGCTGGGCGTCGGCCAGGGAGGCCTCCAGCTTGCAGCCCTCCAGCACCTCCAGGGAGCCGGGGTTCAAACAGTCGAGAAAATCCTTGTCCCCGCCGTCCGGGTCGGCGTCGGCGAACAGGTTGTCGTACAGCCGGACCTGGGCGTCCACGGCGGTGGAGGCGTCCACCCAGTGGATGGTGGCCCCCTTTACCTTGCGGCCGTCGGCGGGATTGCCGCCGCTGCTGTCCGGGTCGTAGGTGGCCAGAATCTCTGTAACCTTGCCGTCCTCATCCTTGATGCAGCCCGTGCAGGTGATGAGGTAGGCACCTTTCAACCGGCACTCGGGGCCGTTGGGGTACAGACGCTTGTACTTGGGAATGGGGACCTCCAGAAAGTCGTCGGACTCCACATAGAGGTGGCGGGAGAAGGTGACGGGCCGGGTGCCGGCCTCCGGATCGTTGGGATTGTTTTCCACCTGGAAGGTCTCGCTCTGCCCCTCTGGATAGTTGGTGATGGTCAGCTTGATGGGGCGCAGCACGGCCATGGCCCGCCGGGCGTGGTCGTTCAGGTCCTCGCGCAGGCAGTGCTCCAAAAAGCCGTACTCCACGGTAGAGGTGTTTTTGGCCACGCCGATGCGGTCGCAGAAGCTGCGGATGGCGGCAGGGGTATAGCCCCGGCGGCGCAGGCCGCACAGGGTGGGCATCCGGGGATCATCCCAGCCAGCGACATAGTGTTCCTCCACCAGCTTGCGCAGCTTGCGCTTGGACATCACCGTATAGTTGATGCCCAGCCGGGCAAACTCGATCTGCCGGGGTCTGCTGGGTACGTCAGTGTTGTTGATAACCCAGTCGTACAGAGGACGGTGGTCCTCATACTCCAGGGAGCACAGAGAGTGGGTGATCCCCTCCAGGGCGTCCTGGATGGGGTGGGCAAAATCGTACATGGGGAAGATGCACCACTTGGTGCCCTGTCGGTGATGCTCGATATAGCGGATGCGGTAGAGCACCGGGTCCCGCATATTGAAGTTTCCGCTGGCCAGGTCGATTTTGGCCCGCAGGGTGTACTTGCCCTCGGGGAACTCGCCCGCCCGCATGCGGGCGAACAGGTCCAGACTCTCCTCAACGGGCCGGTCCCGGTAGGGGGAGCGGGCGGGGGTGCCCACATCGCCCCGGAAATCCCTGAACTGCTCGGGAGTCAGCTCGCACACATAGGCCAGTCCCTTTTTGATCAAGCCCACGGCCAGCTGATAGGTCTGTTCAAAATAATCGCTGCCGTAGAAAAACCGGTCTTCCCAGTCAAAGCCCAGCCAGTGAATATCCTCCTGGATGGCGTCCACAAACTCGGTATCCTCCTTGGCGGGGTTGGTGTCATCCATCCGCAGGTTGCAGATGCCGCCGAATTTCTCGGCGGAGCCAAAGTCGATAATCAGGGCCTTGCAGTGGCCGATGTGGAGGTAACCGTTGGGCTCAGGCGGAAACCGGGTATGAACCTGCATTCCGGCGAACCGACCGCCTTCGGCGATGTCCTCCTGGATAAACTGATGGATGAAGTTCTGGCTCTCTACAGCTTCTCCCTCGGCGGCGCCGGTGGTGGTGGTGATCTCTTCCGACATGTGGAACCCTCCTGTATTTTTGCGGAGATAGGTAAAGTCCGCAATATATTAACTGCACTATTTTACACCAGTAACCCAATAGAATGCAAGGTTTTCCTGTGTTTTCCCCGCCTTCTGTACGTTGGAGGAGAATCCGGAGGGGAAAAGGCGGGCTTTTGTGTCAATGTGACGGGGGCTGGCGGAAGGCGGTGGGGAGAAAAAGACAGAGTTCAACCTGGAGCGGGAGAAAACCCCGGTTTTTAGGGGTTGCGGCTTTGTTTCATCCGCATTATAATAAAGCTGAACTACAGAGAAAAGGCAGGAGGCGGCGCCATGAGCCACGATATCATCGTGTTGGGCAGCGGTCCGGCGGGAATGGCGGCGGCGGTGGCCGCCCGGGGCCGGAACAAAAGCGTGCTGGTGATCGGAAACCGATGGGAGGACAGCCCGCTGGCCAGGGCAGAGCGGGTGGACAACTATTTGGGACTGCCGGGCCGGACGGGTACGGAGATGCTGCGGGAATTTTATGATCACGCCGCGGAAATGGGTGTGGACTTTGCAGTGGGCCGGGCCATCTCCCTGATGGCCTGGAACGGATTTATGGTGACTGTGGGCAGCCAGGTCTATGATGGCAGAGCTCTGGTGCTGGCCCCCGGCGTTCAGCGTCAGGCCAAGTACCCAGGCGAGGAGCAGTATCTGGGTAGGGGTGTGAGCTACTGCGCCACCTGCGACGGAATGCTGTATCGGAACAAGCCGGTGGCGGTGGTGGGCCGGAGCAAGGATGCCCCCCAGGAGGCCAACTATTTAAAAAGCCTGGGGTGTCAGGTGGTCTATGTGTCCGCCCAGCAGCCCCAGGGGCTGGATAAGGACATCCCTTTTGTCAAGGCCGGAAAGCTGGCGGTCAAGGGGGAGCAGACCGTGACCGCCCTGGAGGCGGAAGGGGCGGACATCCCCTGCGCCGGGATATTTATTCTGCGTCAAGCGGTGGCCCCCACCGACCTGCTGCCCGCTTTGGAGACGGACAACGGCGTGATTAAGGTGGACCGCAGGATGGCCACCAATGTGGAGGGCGTCTTTGCCGCCGGCGACTGCACCGGAGGTCCCCTTCAGGTATCCAAAGCGGTGGGGGAGGGCCATGTGGCCGCCCTGTCTGCCTGTGAATACCTGGACGAGAGAAAATAGGGCGGCGGATCGGCCGCCCCTGGAACAAAAGAAAGGAATGAATGTTAGTATGGTACATTTCAGCAAAGAAGGCTTTGACAAGGCCCTGGCGCAGGGCGGATTGATGATGGTGGATTTCTGGGCGGACTGGTGCGGCCCCTGCAAGATGCTGGGCCCAGTCATCGAGGACCTGGCCGGCCAGTATGAGGGCCGGGCCATTGTGGGCAAGGTGAACGTGGACGAGGAGCAGGAGCTGGCCATCCGGTACGGCGTCATGTCCATCCCCACCGTCATCTTCTTTAAGGACGGCAAGGAGATCGACCGCAAGGTGGGTGTCATGCCCGCCGGGGCCTTTACCCAGGTCCTGGACGAAAATCAGTAAGGCGATAGATACCATTATTTTAAAAGGCCGGCAGTTTGATGCAAAACTGCCGGCCTCTTGCGTTCTGCTAAAATCCGCACAAATAAATTTTAATTTATTGACAAATAATGAGCATATATACTAAAATATGGATGTAGAAACATGCAGAGGATGCCCGTACCACCGGGGGCGGTGAAAGGAGCAGGCCGATGGGCGTAGAGGAAGCACCGCGCGGGATGGGCGAAGGGGAGCGTAAATGGTAAAGAAAAGTTTTTTTTCTGAACGACCCCCAAAAAGTGCGCAGTCTGTTCCTGGTCACTGGTGTGGTTGAATCCTACCTTTTTACGTACTTTCGTCATATAGGTGAATTTTTTTATTTGTCTCCACTTTCGGCTGGCCGCCATGCAAATATTGCGTGCAGTCTATACCTACTGTCCTTCTATCCATTGGTGGTGTCTTATATCAGGGAGAGGGGGAAGTGTACTGGCAAAGTCAGTATGGGCATACTCCGGGGTCTGTTTGTCTGTGTATGCTTTGCCATGACTGCAATTGCCTTGCAGCACCTGCTTTGGCAGATGCCCTATGATGTGTGGTGGTGTGTTTTATTTTTGGTTATAAAAATCTGTCTGATTTATTTGTTTGCGGTTAAAAATTGGAGCTTGAAATAAGGCTGTCCAAAAATAAGGATGATCATCAAATGGCGCATAACGCATTTTTACTTACACCAAGAATTCAAGCGGGGTGCATGGATCGAATAGGGACATTATAAGTAATCAGTGTTGGGGCGGAGATGGTTATAATAATGGCAAAGAAAGTATACAGAAATTTGGCTATGCTTGGCTGGGTATTTTCACTGATTATCAATTTTGTTCCGTTTATTACCATGGGTGAGTCTGAGCAAATGGGTTCACTAACCTCGGCGCTGTTTTTCGCTCTTTTTATTAAGCTTATTTTTGAATACCGCAGAGAAGAGAAAGCAATCATCATATTATTATCAATTACAATTATAGCGGCAGTTTCTGGTTTGTGGATTTGCCTGTTTATCAATAGCGAGGTCCCTCTAGGCCTCTTTTATTTTTTAGGGCCGCTCATGTTGATTCCTTTCTATGGAATTTTGGTGCCGCTGACTGAGATGTTGGGCGTAACAATTGGCATAGAAAGTATTATGATTCTAGCAACACTATTGGCAACAATTATATCTGTATTTCCGGCATGTTTTTTGTGGTCTATGAGCAAAAAAAGTAAGAATTAGAAAAGACAAGGGGCTGCGCCACAAGGGAATGTGGCGCAGCCCCTGTTGTTTTTCGACCGTGTGGGGCGCTTATTCCCGCGGCCCCCCCACCAGTGCCTCCCCCGCCAGATAGATGTCCCCGGCCCCCACGGTGAGGATCAGGTCCCCGGGCCGGGCCAGTTCCCGGAGTTTGACGGTGACGTCCTCCAGGGTGGGGCAGTAGACGGCCCCGGGAATCTCTTTTGCCAGGTCGTTGGAGGAGATACCCAGGGTATTCTGCTCCCGGGCAGCGTAGATCTCCGCCAGGACTGTCACGTCGGGGACCTTCAGCACCTCCACAAAGTTGTGGAAGAGCTCATGCGTCCGGGTATAGGTGTGGGGCTGAAAGGCACAGATAATCCGCTGATAGTCCAGCTTACCCACAGCGGTGAGCAGGGCCTGAAGCTCACTGGGATGGTGGGCGTAGTCGTCATAGACCATGGCCCCGTTGAATTCTCCCTTCTTTTCAAACCGGCGGCCGGCTCCATGAAAGGCGTGGAGGCCCTGGGACACCGCCTGGGCGGGAACGCCCAGGCTGATGGCGGCCCCGCAGGCGGCCAGGGCGTTGCGCACATTGTGAAGACCAGGGACGGACAGGTCCACATGGGTAAACAGCTGCCCCTGAAATATAACGTCAAAGGAAGCGAGGCCCTGGTCCCAGAGCAGATTTGCAGCGTGGACATCCCCCTCCTCCAGGCCGAAGGTAAGAACCTTCCGGTCCAGTCCGGCCAGCGCGTCCATGGTGTTGTCGTCGTCCCGGTCAGCGATGACACAGCCGTCAGGAGGAACCAGCTGGGCGAAGCGGCGGAAGGATTGCTTTACATCCTCCAGGTCTTTGAAAAAGTCCAGGTGATCGGCATCCACGTTAAGGATAACCGCCACAGTGGGGAAAAAGGAAAGAAAGGAGTTGCAGTACTCGCAGGATTCCAAAATAATGGTGTCCCCATGGCCCACCCGGTGGCCCGCGCCCAAAGCGGGAAGGGTTCCGCCGATCATCACCGAGGGGTCCCGCTGGGCGGCCAGGAAAATATGAGTGCACATGGAGGTGGTGGTGGTTTTTCCGTGGGTCCCCGCTACGCACAGGGCGTTTTTATAGTGGGTCATCAGAGCGCCCCAGGCCTGGGCCCGCTCAAAGACGGGGATGCTCGCGGCATGGGCCGCGGCGATTTCCGGGTTGTCGTCGTGGACGGCGGCGGTGCGGATCACACAGTCCGCGCCCTCCACGCTCTGGGGCAGATGGCCAATGGTGATTGGAATGCCCAGTGTCCGCAGATGTTCCACCGGGGTGCTGTCATGCATGTCAGAGCCTGTAACGGCTACGCCGGCCCCGTGAAGCACCTCCGCCAGAGGGGACATGGAAACTCCGCCGATGCCCACCAGGTGGGCCCTCCGGCCGGGACAGATGTAGTCCTGTATGTTCAAATCCATAAAAATGGCACCTCGAATTCCGTTTGCTTGTTCCTGTACTATATTATAAGCGCGGGATGGGGGAAGTGCAAGACTTCCCGAAAAATATAGCCTGGATGGGGTGAAACTATACTCAAAACCGGGGAAAGGAGCGGGACAGAGGATGAAAAAAGACGGCCGCCTACAGGCGGCCGTCTTAAGCGGTCAGGTATGTTTTCGCCAAACACCGGCGGGGATCCAAAGGAGGAGACGTATACGGTCCGGAATCGCAATCACAGCAGCTCCAGCCCGGTGATGCGGTAACCGAACAGGTTGTCCTGGTACTGAAGCGTGGCCTGGAACCGGGCCAGGTCGCTGCCGTCAACCTGATAAACCAAGGCTCCGGTAACCTGGAGCTGGGCTCCAAACTGCTGGGAGGACTCCAGCTCAATCTGAGCCAGGCTGTCGTTTCCACAGACCAAGCGATAGCTGTCAATGTCAGGAGCGTACACCATTCGGTCGGACAGGCCGCCGGGGAGCTGGCCAAGGGCCTCAAAGCTGGGGAACAGGGCGGAGGAGAAGTCCATCACGGTCTCCACAGGAAGTATCAGGTCCTCATTCAGGTATTCGGAACGCTCATCCAGCTGGCCGTAAAGGGAGAGCATGTTGTACAGCGTTTCCCAGCTCAGGTCAGTATTTTTCCCGTCAAAGACAGTGAGATTGTGGTGGAGCATCGCCAGCACCATGGCATGGACGGCGGGAGTCATGGACTCCAGAGCGTCGGTTTCGGCGGGAACGCCGCCGGGGATAAAGTCCTGGGCCTGAGGAGAGGCGGTCTCCGGATTTTGGGCCATGGCGACGCCCTCCAGGGGCATCACAAGCAGGGCGGCGATAATTGCAGTCAACAGTAGTTTTTTCATACGGAAGACCTCCTTTCCAAGGCTTCGATCTTTTGCAATATTTCTTTGGGATTATATTCAGTATATCACGGAGGGGTGTTACCATCTTATCGGAACCATGACAAGTCGATGGCAAAATGGTTACAGAATGGTTGCAGATTGGGAGAATGCACAAGATAAACGGGGAGATAGGAAGAATATGCCCATATCTTGCATCTTTACGGGGATGGAAACAAAAATGGCGGGAGTACAGCCCAGACGCTCAAGCGCAGCGGAAGATTTTCCGGGGCAGATCCGCCGACGCAATAATTTATGCGCGGCCCTGTCCCGCTATACCGGGGCGATAAAATTTTTTGTGGGTTTCGGTGCGGAGGATTTATTGTGGAGAACGTCTCTTGTTAATATTTAGACGCAGGATAGTGGAAAATGTTGCGGCGGTTTTGAAAAAGAGTGGGAGGGGAAAGAAAGACAGGGTCACGGTTGACCGAAACGCCGGTTTTGTTATACAATAACAAAAAACAGACAGCGGAGAGCGTGGACCGGGCGGCCGCGCCGCGCTCATTAGGAAGAGAGATACTATGCTGAACCATGAACAGGAATTGAAATTTGCAAAAGCCCGCCGTGGAGCGATTGCCAGGGAGTTTACCCGGCTGAATCCGGAACAGCAGAAGGCGGTGCTGGCCACCGAGGGCCCGCTGCTGCTGCTGGCGGGAGCGGGCAGCGGCAAGACCACGGTGCTGATCAACCGGATTGCGAATCTGATGAAGTACGGCAGGGGATCGGACAGCACGGAGGTTCCGGATTCCGCCACGGCGGAGGACCTGGCCTTTTTAGAGAGCTGCGCTTCGGGCCGTCCCTTATCCGGCGGAGAGGCGGAACGGAGGGACCGGCTGTGCCGCCTGGAACCGGCTGCCCCCTGGACCATTCTGGCCATCACCTTTACCAACAAGGCCGCGGGGGAACTGAAAGACCGTCTGTCAGCCATGCTGGGTCCGGCGGCGGCAGATATCTGGGCCTCCACCTTCCACTCCGCCTGCGTGCGGATTCTCCGCCGGGACATCGACAGGCTGGGATTCGCCTCCTCCTTTACCATCTACGACACGGACGACTCCCTCCGGGTCATCAAGGACTGCCTGAAGGACCTGAATGTGGACGACAAGCAGTTTCCGCCCCGCTCTGTGCTGGGGTACATATCCCGGGCCAAGGACGCCATGAAGCTGGCCCCCGACTACCTGGCCGAATGCGAGAAGAGCGGCGACTTCCGTCTGACCAAAATTGCCAGGATCTATGTGGAGTACCAGCGCCGCCTATGGGAGGCCAGCGCCCTGGACTTTGACGACATTATTCTTCACACCGTCCGTCTGCTCCAACAATTCGATGACGTTCGGGAATATTACCGGAAAAAATTCCGATATGTACTCATCGACGAGTACCAGGACACCAACAACCTCCAGTATCTTTTGGCCTCTACCCTGGCAGGGGGGTACGAGAACTTCTGCGTGGTGGGAGACGACGACCAGTCCATCTACCGCTTTCGGGGGGCCACCATTGAAAATATTCTCTCCTTTGAAAAGCAGTACCCGGGCTGCCGGGTGATCCGGCTGGAGGAGAACTACCGCTCGACCAAGCATATCCTGGAGGCCTCCAACGCCGTCATCCGCAACAACCAGGGAAGGAAAGGGAAGGAGCTGTGGACCAAGGCGGAGGAGGGGGAGTCTTTGACCCTCTATGCCGCCATGAACGAGAACGACGAGGCCCAATATGTGGCTGCCCGGATTATGGAGGACTACAGCCAGGGAAAAAGGTGGAAGGACCACGCCATCCTCTACCGGATGAACGCCCAGTCCAACCAGATGGAAAATGCCTGCAAGAGAAACGGCATCCCCTACCGGATTATCGGGGGCACCCGGTTCTTTGACCGGGCAGAGGTCAAAGACATGGTGGCTTATCTGGCGGTGCTGAACAATCCGGAGGATGACCTGCGCCTGACCCGCATCATTAACAATCCCCCCAGAGGTATCGGGACGAAAACCATTGAAACCGCGCAGGAGATTGCCCGGAGGGATGGAGCATCCCTCTACTCCGTGGTGGACAATGCCCGGATGTATCCGGAACTGGAGCGGTCTGCCGGCAAGCTGGCGGCCTTTACAAGCCTGGTGGAAGAGCTGAATAAGCTGCTTGGCGAGCTGCCTCTGGATCGGTTTTATGAGGAACTGATGATCCGCACCGGCTACGCCGCCATGCTGGAGAGCAAAAATACCGTGGAGGACCGCACCCGGCTGGAAAACGTGCGGGAGCTCCTCACCTCCATCCGGGGCTACATGGAAAATGCGGGGGATGTCCCCACTTTGGCAGGTTTTTTGGACGAAATCGCGTTGTACACCGATCTGGACAGCCATGATCCGGATCAGGACTGCGTGGTGATGATGACCATGCACTCGGCCAAGGGACTGGAATTCCCGGTGGTATTCGTGGTGGGCGCTGAGGAGGGGATTTTCCCCGGCATCCGGGCCATCGGAGAGACGGAGGAGATGGAGGAGGAGCGGCGGCTGTGCTATGTGGCCATGACCCGGGCCAAGGAGAAGCTGTACCTCACCTGTGCCAACCAGCGGATGCTCTTTGGACGGACCAGCTCCAACCGCCCGTCCCGGTTTGTGGAGGAAATTCCGCCGGAGCATCTGGAGCGGACCGGCCGTACCTTCCTGTCGGAGAACGCCGATGGGGAGAGCGGCTGGGGTGGGATGCCCAGCCGCGCCTCAGGCTATGGAGGGTATGGCTCCTATCAGCGCTCCGCTTATGGCGGGGGCCGGGCGGCCCAGCCTGGTCAGAGCGGGGGGCGGTCCCCCTATGACCAGCGGCCTCAGGCCTCCTACGGTGGATTTACCCGGGCAATGTCCGGGATGGGGGACGGCTATGGCGGCGCGGCATCCGCCCGGCCCGGGCACCCGCTTTCTCCCGCGGCTGCCAGCAGCGGGGCCGCCGCAGCGGCCGCGGCGTTTCAGAAGGGGGATATGGTGCGCCACAAGGCCTTCGGCCAGGGGATGATTCTCTCCGTGCAGAAGATGGGGGGAGATGCTCTGGTGGAGATTGCGTTTGACAATGTGGGCACAAAACGGCTGATGCTGAAGTCGGCCGCCGCCCACATGGAAAGGCTGTAAGCTCGCGCCGGATCCTCCAGCGCCTGGAAAAGGAACGGCCCGGCTGAAGGACCGCCAGGGTGTGGATATTGCGCCATAATGAAAGAACTGGGAAAAATTGAATTAAAGTGAAACTTTTGCAGGCCTATTTTCGTCTAAGAAAATAGGCCTCTTCCTGTGGCGCATAAGGAGAGGAAGGCTTAATACAATCTTAAATATTTGTAATCGGCTTGTAATTGCCTGTAAGGGGGAGGAGAGCATATAATAAAGTGTCCAGGACAGGCAGTAGCCTGTCTCCTTGTTCTGCCACCGTAATGTGCCAGAGAAGCCTTTTGACATAGATTGATGGAGGAGGAATTGAAACCATGCCAGAAGTAACAGTCCCCCAGTCCGAGACCCAGGCTCCGGCGCCTGTTGGAGCCCCTGTCCAGAAGAAGGGAAATCAGAAGAAGAAAATGGTTAAACGCCTGGTGGCTCTGGGGATTGCAGCGGTGATCCTGGGGGGCGGCGGGTTTGCCCTGTATAAATTTTTAAATTCCAGCGGCGAGACCCAGGGGGAGATCTATGCCCAGCCTGCGTCCATTGGCACGATTCAAAGCAAGGTGTCGGGCAGCGGCACCGCAAAGGCCAAGGAGTCGGCGGCCATCACCTTGACCCAGAGCGGAACGGTGCAGGAGGTGCTGGTGACCGGAGGTCAGACTGTCATGGCGGGGGACCCTTTGTATACTATTTACAGCCAGGCCGCCGAGGATGAGGTGACCAATGCCCGGAAAAAATTGGACGACCTGATGAAGGATATGGCTGATCTGCAGGAGGATGCCGCAAATCTGACGGTTCGGGCGCCTTTTGCGGGCAAACTGCAGGAAGTCAAAGAGTTTGAGGTGGACCAGGATGTGGCTAAGAACACACCGGTGGCCACCCTGGTCAATGACAAGAAGCTGAAGCTGTCCCTGTACTTCAGCTATGCCTATGAGGGTGATATCAAGACGGGTCAGCATGTGGATGTCTCCATTCCCGCTGTCATGCGCTCTTTTGAGGGAACGGTGGAGAAAATTAATAAAGTCAGCTATATCTCCCCCGAGGGCGCCGTCCATTTTGAAGCAGTTATCGTGTTTGACAATCCGGGCACGCTCACCGCGGGGATGGATGCCTCCGCCATGCTGAAGGGGGCCGATGGGACGGAGATTTATCCCTATCAGAACGGAAAAACCGACTTCTATGAGACGCGGAGCATTGAAACAAAGGCGGCAGGGCCGGTGGTGGGGATGGGCAACCTCCTTAACTATGCAAATGTGTCCTCCGGCGAGGCTCTGCTGTACTTAGGCTCCTCCACCATCGACTCTGATATTCGGGCCAAGCAGGAGGAGATTGATACCGCCCAGACCAAGCTGGACGACGCGGTTAAGGCCCTGTCCGATTTCCATGCTGTCGCCCCCATCGACGGCACGGTCACCTCCATCACCCTCACCCAGGGGGCGGAGGTGAAAAGCGGCGACACCGTGGTCATCATCTCCAACAACACCACCATGCTGGTCACGATTCAGGTAGATGACCGGAATATCTCCTTTATCAAGCCGGGGAATTTCGTGGACCTGGACTGGAACGGCAATATTTATCAGGGGCAGGTCACCTCCATTGACATGGGCAAGGCGGAGAGCGGCCAGGGTATGACCAACTATCCCGTTACCCTGACGGTGGACAACATGGACGGGAGCCTGATGGATGGAGCCTGGCTGCAGTACTCCTTCGTCACCAGTGAATCCGCCGATTGTGTCTTGGTTCCCACCGGCGCGGTAAGATACTTCAGTGATATGGAGGGCAACCGCCAGGCCGTGGTCTTTGTCCAGCGGGACAGCCGGCCTGAGGATGTGCCTGAGCTGGACCTGCCCACCTTTGAGCCGGGGCAGAAGCGCACCTATCCCAGCGAGGAGGAGGGGTATTACCCCGTCATTGTGGGGACCGGCATCTCCGACACCCAGAATGTGGAGATTACCTCGGGCATTCAGGCAGACGACATGGTCTTTGTCAATTACACCGTCACCGAACAAGGCAGCAGCTGGTAAGGGGTGGAATATGCTCATAGATATTCGAAACCTCTATAAAATTTATAACGAGGGCAAGGAGAGCGAGGTGCGGGCTCTGGACGGGGTGACCCTTCAAATCGACCAGGGGGAATTTGTGGCCATTGTGGGGCAGTCCGGCTCAGGCAAGTCCACCCTGATGAACGTACTGGGCTGTTTGGATATACCCACCTATGGGGAGTACCACCTCAACGGCACTGACGTCACCTCCCTGTCGGACAAAGAGTTGGCCCACATCCGAAACAAGGAAATTGGGTTTATCTTCCAGGGGTACAACCTGATCCAGGAACTGGACGCCCTGGAGAATGTGACCCTGCCTTTGATTTATCAGGGTGCCTCTGTGTGGGACCGGGAGGACACCGCCATGGCGGCTCTGGCCAAGGTTGGAATGGACGACCGGGCCCACCACCGCCCCAGCGAAATGTCCGGCGGCCAGCAGCAGCGGGTGGCCATCGCCCGGGCCATCGCCACCCATCCCCCCATCATTATGGCCGACGAGCCCACCGGCGCCCTGGACTCCAAGACGGGCCGCCACGTGCTGGAAATTCTGCGGGGCCTGTACCGGGGGGGCACGACCATCCTGCTCATTACCCATGACGACGGCATCGCCGCCACCGCCCGGCGGGTGGTCCGGCTGTCCGACGGCAAGGTGGTGGCCGATTACGCTCAGGAGGTGGATTGGGAATGAATTTATGGCAGGCGTTTAAAATGGCCTTCAAGTCCATCTCAATGAAAAAGACCCGGTCCTTCCTCACGATGCTGGGCATCATCATCGGTGTGGCGTCGGTGGTTATTATGGTGTCGGTGGTCCAGGGGCAGAACAAGAAGAATCTGGAGTACTTTGAGAAGATGGGCGACAATAAGATTACGGTGAACGCCTACTCCTACTATGATACCAACAACGAGACATCCCAAAAGCTGTATGACTACTGTCTGTCCATGAGCGACCTGGTGACGGGGATTACCCCCGACGTAGAGTTGGGGCAGACGGTGAAAATCCAATTTGGGTCAAAAACCCTGTCGGTAAACGACTGGAGTGCAATGGGGAGTATGGGAAGGATAGACTGGGACTCCATGATGCACATCAAGCTGGGCTCCGACCAATATGGGGTGTGCAACAATTATACCCTGTCGGCCGGCCGGGAAATATCCTATTTGGATGTGGAGAAAACAAATTCCGTCTGTGTTCTGGGGGCCGGGGCAAAAGACGCCCTGTTTGGCTATACCGACCCGGTGGGGGAGACCATCACCATGAATGGACAGCCCTTTTTGGTGGTGGGCTGGTATCAGCCTATGAACCTGGAGTGGCGCAAGGATTTGGACAACATCATTGTGATCCCTTACACGTTTAACCGTTCCATGAACCGGAACAACACCATCAGCAGCTACGTGGTCAAAGCCAAAAGCGCCTCCGCCACCGTGGAGGCCATGACCAAGCTGGATGCTTATCTGGCCGGCCTGTTTCCCAAGGACGCCAACGGCGTGTCCCAAAATGGAGATTACTACGTTCAAAGTGACAACAGCTACGCCGAGAACATCAAAACCCAGAGCAACATGCAGTCCCTGGTGCTGGGGGCCATCGCGGGCATCTCCCTGCTGGTGGGCGGCATTGGAATTATGAATATTATGCTGGTCACCGTTACCGAACGAACCCGTGAGATCGGTATCCGCAAGGCCATCGGTGCCGAACGAAAGAGCATCATTGCCCAGTTTCTGATTGAGGCGGCGGTGATTTGTTCCATAGGCGGCGTCATCGGCATTGGCATCGGCTGTGTGGGCACGCTGATTGCCGGAAAACTGCTGCTGCAGGAGACCATGATGCTGCCCAACACCTTTATCACCGTGGGGGCCTTCCTGTTCTCTGTGGTGCTGGGCGTTATTTTCGGCATGTATCCCGCCATTAAGGCCTCCGGTCTCCAGCCGGTGGTGGCACTGCGGGCGGATTAAAGGAGAGTGTAAATATGCGAATCAAACGATTTCTGGCTGCGGTGCTGTCGGTGGCTCTGATGGCTGCCCTGGCCGTCCCGGCGGGGGCTGCCTCCGGCTCTTCCTTCGGCGACGTATATGACGGTACGACCGCAATCAATGCCGACGTGCTGCGCCTGATGGGCGTGGTGGACGGAGTGGGAGGCAACAGCTTTAACCCGGGCGCCAGCCTGACCCGGGCGGAGTTTTGTACGATGGTGGTCAAATTCCTCCAGAAGGGGGACCAGGTGCCCCTCCATGCCACCAGGACGATTTTTACCGACGTCACGTCCAAACACTGGGCCCTGGGATATGTAAACCTGGCCTCCTCGCTGACGGTGTCCGGCGGCAGGAGTGACAGCGGCGGCGATACGCCCCAGACCTCTGTGGCGCTGATCTCCGGCGTGGGAGACGGGCGCTTTGAGCCCGATGCCAAAATCACCCTGGGCCAGGCGGCCACCATTCTCATCCGGGTGCTGGGTTACACCAGTGAGCAGGCCGGCGCCGTGTGGCCTGAGAGCTACATGAATTTGGCCAAGTCCATTGGATTGACCGACGGGGTATCCGCCGGAGCCTACGAGAACATCACCCGAGCCCAGGCCGCCCAGCTTTTTGTCAACGCTCTGAGCTGCAAAACCGGGGACGGCAGTGACTACTACAAGAGCCTTGGCACCGCCAAGGAGGATGTGGTGCTGCTGGCGGTAAACGTGGAGGCGGAGGACGGCAGCGCCGAGGGTGCGGTCCGCACCTCCGACGGCACTTATCTGCCCAAGTCGGAGAATGCCAAGCCCACCGCCCTCCAGGGGCGCCGGGGCGCCCTGGTGGTCAGCGACAAAAATGAGATTATTACCTTTGTCCCTGACGACAGCACCGCCACCACCGTGATTTTGTCGGGAGACGCCCAGCCCACCTACCTGAAAGGGGCCAATGGCCAGCAGTACACCATTGCCAGTGACACCAAGGTGTATACCGCGGACAAAGCGGAGGGGGACAGCTACGTCAGCGCCCACACCTCCCTGCGCTCGGGCAGTCAGGTTACCATGTTTTCCGAGCGGGGCAAGGTGGTGGCCGTCTACGCGGGCGGCAGCATGGCGACCAGCGACGCGGGAGCTGTGGTGGTCACCGGCGGTGTCAATACCGCTACCTTCCACAAGCTGACTGGCGGCGCCACCAACTTTACTATCCAGAAGAACCGGCAGAGAATTTCCATGGCAGATATCAAGCCCTATGACGTAGTCACCTATGACAGTCTGACCAATACTCTGATCGTCTCCGACCTGCGTCTGACCTGTGTCATGGAGGATGCCTCCCCCAGCTCCAAAGCTCCCGAGACGGTAGAGGCGCTGGGAAAGACCTTCGATGTGCTGGAGAGCGCCTGGGATACCGCCCCCGGCTTCAGCGTGGGCAATCAGGTCACCCTGCTCCTGACCGCCGACGGTAAGGTGGCCGGTATGGCAGCCCCCGGCGGCTCCAGCCGATCCACCGCCATCGGTACCGTCACCTCCAGCGGGGCGGAGGTGTTCCTGCCCAACGGCGGAACCCTGTCCCTGAAGGGAGAGGTGTCCAACGGGGATAAGCTGGCCGACCAGCTGGTTACGATCTCCTCCGGGACCAAGGGGAAGATCAGCGCCAGCCGCCTGCCAGCCAAGACGGTCTCCGGAGTCTTTGATGTGGACGGCATGAAGCTGGGCAGCTATACTGTCACTGCGGGCGTCAAAATTTACGAACAGGCCGACAGCGGAGCCATGTCTCAAGTAGCAATCGGCAGTCTGGGCTCCGCCGACATCCCCGGCACCCGCATCGCCACTTACCATCTGAACACCTCCAATATGGTGGACTATATTGTTCTGAACGACGTGACAGGGGACGCCTATATCTATGGCATGATGGTAAAAGACACTCAGATCACAGAGAGGGAAGTGTTGGTGGTAGACGGGAATGGGAACCCCATCGTGGATAGTGACGGCAACTGGAAGTACACGACAGAGAAAGAGGAAAAGAGCACTTGGCGCCTTGTGAACAGCAGTCCTGTTCAGTTCAGCGCTCAGTCCGGATACGCCGGCAAGAGCGGAGAATTTGTCGGCGTCTCCGTGGGCCAGAACAGCAAGGGAGAGTCCACCATCCGTGCCACCAAGGAGTTGTCCATTGTGAAAAATGTGGCCCCCACCGACTTCTTTGAGAGTCAGGGACTGAGTTACGTCACTGTGGGAGGAAAGACCTACCGGGTGGCGGATGATGTGGAATGCTACCGCAGGGTAGGAAGCAGCAAGGAGAGTCCTGACAACTGGTTCAAGCAGAAGACCGGGCAGGAGCGCCTGGACGCCGTCAAGGCCTACTCCAAGGATCTGACCATCTATGTGGATCCCGTGGGGCAGCAGGTGCGGATTATCGCGGCCAACTGAGCCTCACCGGGGGGACAAACAGAGCAAAAGTCCGGGGGCCCCATCGTTTCAAACGATGGGGCCCCCGGAGCGTGTCAATAAACCCTTTCAGCCGAAGGTTTCGGAGGGAGGGACAGTTGGAAAGGGAACCCTCAGGGTTCCCTTTCCTTTTTATCAATACAAAGTTCAGAACTTTTTTAACCGTTCCGGTTTTTAGATATGAATCCGGTCAGGGCAGAGGGGAGAGAAAGGAGAAGGGGTAGCCTTCGGGGCCGCACAGGGCGGCCATCTCCTCAGCCCGATCAGAAAAAACCGGGTCGGATACACCGAAGATCCGCCATCCCGCCTCACGGGCGGCGGCACAGTATACGGGGGAGTCGTCAAATAGAATGCAGTCCTCCGCCTGCTCTCCGCACAGGGAGGCCACCCGGCGGTACAGGGCGGGGTCCCGCTTTTCCATCCCCAGCTCCGCGGTGGTGAATATTTCCTCCAGTAAGGGGGACAGCCCATGAAATTCCAGAGCCGAGCGGCACAGGTTGGGCATGCAGGAGGTGAGCAGGGCCCGACGGATTCCCGCCTGCCCGGCCCGATTCAAAAATTCCAGGGCCCCCGGCTTCAGGGACAGCCGGCCGGCGTAAGCCTCCTGTGCCAGGTCATGCCAGGCGGCCACAATCTCCTCCGCTGTAAGGGGCAGGCCGAAATACGCCCGGGTGTAGGCCGCCGAATCGGAAAATGCGTGGTGTGTCACATAGTCGGTGTAGTCTTCCGGCACGCGGACAATGCCATGGCGGCCCAGAAACTCCATATCAATATCCAGCCAAATGCTGTTGGAATCCAGCAGCGTGCCGTCCAGATCAAAAAAATACATGCAGACCTCCAACGTGTGTGGTAAATTATTCCGGACTGTTTGATCCGGATGGCTCTGCCCAGAACCGCCATGGGAAGTGGACGGCCTCCTCCGCGTAGTCAATGCCGATGCGCGGTCCGACTCCAATATGCGCTGGAGCCGGGCCGCCGCAGACGTACAGCGGCCCCTGAGGGTCGGTCAGATCCAGGCCGTTCTGCTCCCGGCTTAGATCAAGCCCCCGGCACAGCTTGCCGGGTCCGTTGAGAAAGTTCTTTCGCTGATAGGCACTCATCCGATTCAGCTTGCACCCAAAGCGGTTTTTTGCTATAATATCTCCGTTTAGCGCCGTTTCCGCCCCCCGGATCAAAACGGCGCAGGGCTCACCTTCCCCCTCGGTGACAAAATTGAGACAGTGGTACATCCCGTAAATGAGGTAGATGTAGACGGTGCCCGGCGGGGCGAACAGGGTCTCTGTGCGGGGGGTGCGTTTGTAGCCGTAGGCGTGGCAGGCCTTGTCCATCCGTCCCACATAGGCCTCTGTCTCCGTGATGCGGCAGACCAGCTGTGTGCCGTCCTCCAGCACACGGACCAGCTGTTTGCCCAGCAGATCCCTGGCCACAGCCACAGTGTCCCGGTTATAAAAATCCCGGTCCAGCAGTTTCAAAGCGGTTCCTCCTGACTGTGGAGGGCGGTGCGGCCCTCTTTTGCTGCTTATCATACCACGTCTGATCCCTATATTGCAATTCGGAGTTGATGTCTATGTCACCAAAGACTATGAAGATGCTGGCAAAGCCCATGCTTTTTGCCGCCGCCATCATCTGGGGCACGTCTTTTTTTATTATGAAAAATACCCTGGATGTTCTGCCTGTCTTTTTCCTGCTGGCCATCCGCTTTACAGCAGGGGCGGCTCTGCTGGCCCTGGTAAGCTGGAGACGGTGGAAACACTTTACACCGGACTATCTGTGGCGGGGGGCGGTGATGGGCGGCTTTCTGTTTTTGGCGTACTCGGTGCAGACCTTTGGCCTGAATCTGACCACGCCCTCCAAAAATGCTTTTTTAACCGCGGTCTACTGTGTGATTGTTCCGTTCCTGGCATGGGCGGTGGTCAAGACAAAGCCCGACCGGTACAATATTGCCGCCGCCCTGCTGTGCGTCACCGGGGTGGGGCTGGTTTCCCTCAATGACCAGCTGTCCATTAACACCGGCGATCTGCTCACACTGGTGTGCGCGTTGTTTTATGCCTCTCACATTGTAGCGGTGGCCAAGGTGTCTCCCGGGAAGGATATTACGCTGCTCACCGTGCTGCAGTTTGCCTTTACAGCCCTGTTTGCCTGGATCGGAGGCGCCTGCACGGAGACGTTTCCCGTCGGGGCCGCGGCCGATCCGGCGGTGTTCCTCTCCATGGCCTACCTGTGCGTGATGGCCACAACGGTGGCCCTCCTGTTCCAGAATGTGGGCCAGGTGTGGTCCGATCCCGCTTCCGCATCAGTGATTTTGTCCCTGGAGTCGGTGTTTGGCGTTCTGTCCTCCGTGGTGTTCTACGGGGACCCGGTGACTGCCCGGCTGATGATGGGCTTTGGACTGATTTTCATAGCGGTGGTGTGCTCCGAAACAAAATTCGCCTTCCTAAAACGGAAAGTGTCCCGGGAGCCGGCTTTGAAAGGGGCTCAGCAGTAATAATCTGAGAAAAAGAAGAGGCCTGTTTGCGGACGGGCTTCTTCTTTTTTGCCCATCCAGTTGAGGCTTACGGCGGAAAGTGCTATGATAGGACCATCAATTATGGGGGGAACGGATGCGATGAAGGGAATTGGAACGCGTATTCTGGCCCTGGCTTTGTGTCTGGGGATAGGGGGGACCTGTCTGGCGGCGGAGGAGAAGGCACCCTATCGGCTGTCCCGGGAGCCGGTGTGGCTGGCCGGGATCGTGGCTTTGGAGCCGGGACCAGCGGAACGGCCTGATGTGACCGCAGTCTACCGATGCCGCACGGTGAGTTTGGTCCCTCTGGGGACCACCATCAACTTTGACCAGCCGGTGGACCGGTATCGCTATCGGGAGAGCTGCGAAGGGCTGTGGAACGAGACATTCCAGGAGGGGCAGACGGACTGGCGGGCCGCCCCGGAGAGACTGGACCGGGTCACAGAGTACACCGTTCGGGACAGCCGGGAGATCTACCTCTTTGACACGGGGACGGAGCAGTATTTTTTCAAAGGGGTGGAGATGACACCGGCCCCCCGAAAGGTGGTGGACGAGTTTTTTAACTGGAGCGATGTCCAGGGGGCGGTGCGCCTGTCAAAGCCCGTGGCCCGGTGCGTGGGGCAGAAGGATCTGACCTACCTGAAATGGAACTATGAGAGCGGCGGATATGAGGAGCGCACCTCCTCGTTTCCGGTCTACACGGTTCCCAGAGGGACGGTGGTGGAGCAGGGGGACTATCCTTATCTCTACTGCTTCGACGGGACAGGCAGGCAGCGGAATACCGGGGAGCTGATTCAGCAGGGATTTGGGGGCCATCCCGGGGAGGTTCACTATCCCCTGACCCTGGATCAGCCGGGGGAGTGCTATGTCCTGGGGTTTGGCGGGGGTGACGGCGCAGCGGGCGGCGTGAAATTCCTGGTGGAGGACGTGGCCGACTATGTGCCCCGGAACATCTCCAGCAGCCCGCTGCCCGGCGGGAGATGGTGATGATCCTGAGCGGAAATGTGAGCGGGAATGTCTATCAGAAGATCAACCGGATCGAAAACGGCTTTATTCCGGATGTGGACCGGGACAGCGGCCAAACCAACGGACTTATTTACAAGTGGTATGAGTCGGGCTTTTTGTCCGGCGGTCCGGACCACAGTTTCCGGCCCAACGACCCGATTACCCGGGGAGAGGTTGCCGCTATCTTATGCCGGCTGACAGGGGTGGAAGACCCCATCAGATTTTAATGCAAATGGATGAAAGGCAGTTTCCAGAGCAGGAGAGCTCCGGAAACTGCCTTTATTTAATAAAATAAAAAATAAAATTAAAGCTTGACTTTAATAAAATTAAACTATATAATATGGTCAAAGAAAGATAGGGGGGAGAACGGATGCCCATCGAAGTACTGCCCGAGTGGATGGCGGGCTTGGAGGAGGAGGACGTGGTGTTCCTGAAAAAATTTGTGCTGGCCTCCGGTTCCCTGAAGGAGGTGGCCGCCCAATACGGGGTGACCTACCCCACGGTGCGGCTGCGGCTGGACCGGCTGATTCAAAAAATTAAAATTGGGGAGGACACCGCCGCCGACCCCTACATCGCCACCATTAAGCGGCTGGTGGTCAGCGAACGGCTGGACTTTGACACCGCCAAGCTGCTCATCGCCGAATATAAGAGAACGAAGGGTACGGACCCCGGATGACCGGGGCGTGAAAGGAGAAGATAGTATGATGATCGCGTCTGTAATGGGGATATTTGGGCTGCTGATGTGGCTGGCCTTTCTGCTGGTTCCCATGGCACTGCTGATTGTGTTCCAGGTCTGGCTGTGCAGAAAGAGCCTGAAGCTGGGGTTGATCCTGCCGGTCCTGTCCCTGCTCCTGTCCCTGCTGATGGTGGTCAGCTTCACCGGCTTCAGCAGCATGGGGGGAGGTTCTTCCCTTACCACGGTGGACGGAGTACTGGTGGAGCGGAGTGAGCATAAGAACGGCACCGTCACCGTCTACGACGGGGAGGGGAATGTGATCGACCAGTACCCCGATCCCAACTACGACCCCGAGGAGGCCGGACAGAACACCGCCCGGGCGGTCTTCATGGTGGCCGTCCTCTTCCTGGTGACCAACATTCCCACGGTCATCTATGGGGGCATCTGGCTCCACTACAAGGGCCGGCGGGACACCCAGGACGACCTGAAGCGAATGCAGCTGGAGGACCTGGGGTAAGAACAAAGGAGCGTGTCGATAAACCCTTCGGCCGAAGGTTTCGGAGGGAGGGAACGTTGAAAAGAGGGCCTGGGGTCCTCTTTTTATTTTGCCTGTAACTTTTCAGGCTCCAAAACCGTGTACGATACAGAAAGGGAAAAGGAGGGAAGGCCATGGAGCGGAAGGAAGCGGAGCGGCTGGTGCTGCGTTACGGCCAGACGGTGTACCGGCTGGCCTATGCCAGGACAGGTAGCCGGGAGGATGCGGAGGATATTACCCAGGAGACCTTTCTTCGGCTGGTGAGGGCGGCTCCGAAGTTCCGGGACGAGGAGCACTGCCGGGCCTGGCTGCTGCGGGTGGCGGCCAACTGCGCCGGAGACCTGTTCCGCGCCCCCTGGCGAAAACGGGACCGCCCGCTGGAGGAGGCGGAGCGCGTCCCCGCCCCGGAACAGCCATTGGAGTCCGGGGGCGTGCTGGAGGCGGTGCTGTCCCTGCCGGAGGGCTACCGGCTTCCCATCCATCTGTTTTACTACGAGGGCATGTCTGTCAAGGAGATTGCCCAGGTACTGGGAAAGCGGGAGGGGACGGTGCGGACCCGCCTGACCCGGGGCCGGGCCCTGCTCCGGGATAGACTGAGAGAGGAGGCGGACTATGTTTGAACAGGAATACCGGCGGGAGATGGACCAGGCAGAGCTGTCCCCGGAACAGATCAAAGGGCTGGCGGAGGCTATGGCGGCGGAAAAAGGGCCGGTGGGGAGAAAACGCTTTGGCGTGAAAGTCCTTCTGACCGCGGCGGTGGCGGTGGCGCTCACCGCCTCGGCGCTGGCGCTGTCGCCCACCCTCCGGGACCAGCTGCTCCAGGCGATGGGCGGCTTCGGCCCATACAGCCAGTCTGTGGAGGGAGCCGCCGCCGTGGACCAGGAGTATGAGATAGAGGCGTTGTCGGCAGTGACCGATCAGTACCGGCTGAGGCTCTATATCCAGGTGCGGGACCTGACCGGACAACGGATGACCGACAGGAACATTCGGTTTGCATGCAGGATCGGGCGGGAAACACAGGCCATAGCCGCCCATGGAAGCTGCGTGGGATACGACCCGGATACCCATACCGCCCTGTTTGAGGTGAGCGACTTTTGGGAGGAGGCCAGCGGTCTGGAGGAGGAGCTGACTCTGGAGGTAATCTCTGTGTGGCCCAGGTACTATTCCTTCGACGCTGAGCCCCTGCCCCTGGACGGGGTCACCGGGCGGACGCTGGACTGTATGACTCTGGAGGACGGGCAGGTGGTGGTGGCGCCGGGTCAGACCCCCGCCCTCCTGAAGGACTTCGAATGGGCGGAGCTGTCCTCCATGGGATTTGCCGCTGACGGTACCTTCCAGGTGCTGTTCCGGCTGGCGGAGGGGGCGGACCCGGAGGAATCGGACATCCTAGCGGATATTCGTGTGGATGGGGAGCCTCCCTGTCTCCAATTGGGAGACATCAGCTACACGCTGGGGGGGCGGACCTATGTGGGGGTGTCCTATGAGAATATCAGCCCGGAGGACCTGGACCATATCACGAAGGCCGCGGCGGGGGGCGATGTGGCCATGGGCCGGCGGACCGGGGGCGATTGGACGCTGTCCTTTCCGGTGGAAAACCTGCCGGTGAAGGAGCTCACCCTGGGCGGACTGGCCGGGGGGAACAACCTGCCCACGAAGCTGATACTCACCCCTCTGGGGGCTATGCTCACCGGCGGCTATGAGCTGTGCTACCGGGGCAATGAGGACTTCTCCCTGGTGCGCCGGGACGGGACCCGTCTTAAGGATGTTTCCATCTGCCACGGGCGCATGAGTCCGGACTCCCTGTGTATTTTGGGAAACTGGACCTTCAACCAGCCCCTGGAGCTGGATCAGGCGGTGGGAATCGAGCTGGGGAGCTGGTATATCCCGCTTATGGGAGATGATGCCGGAACAGTCCGCCCCATGGAACCCCATTCATAAAATAAAAACAGGGCGACAATCCGGGCCGGTCTTTTGCTGGGGTAAGATAGCGTAACCATAAAAGATGGCGCGCTGTCTTACCCCAGCATTTTGCATTATTAGACGGCAAAACTCTTGACATCAGCGCCAATCTGCCGGAAATAAGACGTGCTTTCCGTCGGTTCATCGCCGCTGTCTACCTTGCCCACAAAGCTGTAAAAAATCTCGATTTTCCGTGTGTTAGTTTCCCTGTCCAGCTCATGGATTAAGATGCGGTCGATAAACTCATGGACGTTCTCATAGGTCAGTTCGCTGATCTCCGAGTATCGACGCACCAGGGCAACAAACCGCTTCACATCCGCCCCACGCTCCGCAGCGGTGTCAATCTCTTGCCGAAGTTCCGCCGCCCGTTTCGTCAGCGCCGCTTTCTCGTCCTCATAGCCGGAGGTCAAAAGCGCAAACTGCTCACTTGACAAGCGGCCCAACGCCATGTCCTCGTAAAGTTTGCGGAACAGAAGATTGAGTTCATCCATCCGGCGTTCTGCCTTATCCAGTTCTTTCCGCTGCTGGGCAAGAGCCTTTTTAGCGGCCTGCTCCCCGTACTCAGCGGCAGTACGAACAAACTCCTGCTCATGCTCTTTCACATAGGCCAAAACCCGCTGTAAATCAGCAAGGACAAGTTCTTTCAGGACAGTCTTGCGGATGTAATGCGTTGTGCAGAGAGAATCGTTTCTGGCCCGGTTTCGGTAGTTGCCGCAGGTATAGCCATGCTTCCGCTCCGGCGTTGCGGCACCCTTTTGAAGATACATTTTGTAGCCGCAGTCCCCGCAGAACAGCAGCCCGGAGAACAAATCGATTTCCTCGGACTTGGTAGGCCGATGTCGGGTGGTAGCACGCTTTTGGGCAAGTGCAAAGGTTTCCTCGTCAACCAACGGTTCGTGAGTGTTTGGAAAGAAATACCGCTTGCCCTCCGGGTTTTTCCGCGTCTTTTTGCACTTATAGGATACTTTGTAGGTTTTCGCCGTGATGGTATGGCCCAAATATTCCTGCCGGGCGAGAATATCATACAGCGTCTTTTCAGGCCAGTTGTACCAAGCGTTCAGTTGAGGACGTGGATGCTGTGTTTTTCCTGTCCGGCGGTAGCGGAGTTCGCCAACGGTCAAAATCTTGTTATCCCGCAGCCAATTCTGGATTTCACAGATACGGCAGCCACGCACATACATGGCAAAAATCTGTTTCACCACATAAGCCGTTTCCGGGTCGGGGATAAGGTGATTGCGGTCGTTCGGGTCGGCCAGATAGCCATATGGCACTTCCCCATTGACGCGCTCTCCCCGCTGGGCTTTGGCCTGCTTGACAGCCCGGATTTTCTTCGATGTGTCACGGGCGTAAAACTCATTGAACCAATTCCTCAAAGGGGTAAACTCGTTATCTTCTCTCGCCGTGTCCACACCGTCATTGATGGCGATGTAGCGCACATCGTACTCCGGGAAAATGATTTCGATAAGCTCCCCGGTTTTCAAATAATTCCGGCCCAGGCGGGAAAGGTCTTTTGTTATGACCGTCGCCACATTTCCAGCTTCCACCTCACGCAGCATGGCTTGAAGCCCCTCACGCTCGAAGCTGACCCCGGAAAATCCATCATCCACGAAAAAGCGGGTGTTCAGGAAAAAATGTTCATCAGCGTACCGTTGTAAGATCATTTTTTGATTTTGGATGCTTTCGCTCTCCCCGGCCTGCATATCCTCTTGGCTCAACCTGCAATAGAGGGCGGTGATTTTGCCTGCCTGCAACATGGTAGTCCTCCTTTCCGGCGGCAGGCAAGCATGGTTATGTACTGATGCTATTTTACCACAAACCGCCGCCCGTGTCAGCTCAAAAATTCACTGTTTGTCGAATATTCTGCTTTGCTCCAAGTCTTTTTTGATAAGTTTTTGGATTTTTCTGTCCAGGCTGTCTGTGGCCCGGTCGCTGGATGAAGCACAAACAAGATAGGTCGTTTTGCCGATTTGATGTTTCGCCGTGGTGACTTCAACCCGATTTTCCGGCAAGGATGTTCCCCCTTTCCAAAACACAGGACAAGGCCCGCAGGCGGGAGGAACAGGGAAAGGGTAAGCTGTTCCTCCCGCTGGGGCCGGTTATCAGTTCACGCCGAGAATGGCGCGGATAAGTTTGTTTTCCAGACGGCTTTTCATGTACTCGTCCAGGCAGGCGTGGGGACAGCCGCTTTCGTCGTAGACCGTCCGGGTGCAGAGCTTGTTTATGTAGCCCTCGTAATAGCGTAAAACCTGCTCCACAGCGTCGACGTCCCCGGCACGGGCCGCATCGCTCACCGCCAGCGGCAGCAGTTCACGGCCTTTGTAGTTACGGCGCTTCATGGTACTAACCTCCTTTCCTCGCTGTCAATTTTGTCCGCAGGACTTTCAGCGACTTTGTTCTGCGCCGCTGGACGGCGCTCCGGGACAGTCCCAGAACATCGCCGATTTCGCTGTCTGTCAAATTCAGAACCAGGCGCAAAATCAAAATGCTTTGCTCCTGCTCCGGCAGACTGGCAAAGGCGTCGGCAACCTGTTCGCTGCTGATCGGCAGGTCATAGCCGCAATACGAGAACACATAGCTGTCGCTGGGGTAATCGTCCGCCGAACACAGCTTGTCCATCGCTGTTTGCGGCAGACGCTCCAACGAAGTTTCCCGGCTGGCCCGCCGCTTCATTTCCCGGATGTAGTCGATTGCCTCATGCTTCAAAACGGTCTTGCAAAAGGCGTCAAACCTGCACTGTTCGCCATAGTCGCGGGGGTTGGTTTCCATCTTCTCACCCCCTTTCGTTGGGGGATGGTGGTGGTACTTTCCCTTTCCGCTAACAGAGCGTTCAGCGGCACAGATTTTGCGCGCAAAACCGCTTTCCGCAGAGAAAAAATCAAAGAAAAATTTTCGGGCCGCAGGAAACGACAAAAACCGCCCGGCAGGTCATAGACCCACCGGGCGGTTTGCACTGTATAGTTTGCTATATCTGCATCGTATAGTATAATTTCATAGCCGCAATTCCCCCAGGCGGGGGATAGGCTTTTTTTGATGGTCTAAGTTGGAACGATAGAAAAAAGGACATGACGATACCTCCCGGATACCGCCGTGTCCTTAAAAATGGGCGACTTTAACACACCCTCCGTTTTCCATTTTTTCAAAAGAAAGCGGCGGCTTTGAAATTTGTTATTTCAAAACCGCCGTTAAGCCACTGTATTTTGTTTTGGCGCATAGATAATCAGCCGCCGCAACAACGGTTTTTTTATATGTTGGCGGAGGACTGTTGCTGTATCATTTTCTCACTGTGTTTCTTATTTTTCGTTATAATCCTCAAACATAACTGTATCGCATAGGGGTTTACGTTCAGTCTGGTGACGGTCTGGACTTAAAAATCCGTTTGCAGGGTAACCCAATATTAGTAACGCAGTCGGCTCTATGTATTCAGGTAATTCAAATTCGTTTCTGATAATCGCAGGATCAAACAGTCCAACCATGACACTCCCAATCCCCAATTCTCTTGCTGCTAACATCATGTGATCACAGACAATACCGATGTCTAAATCGCCGGAACATTTGTTGTCAAAGGGACGTACTAACTCATTCCGTCTATCTCGGCAGATGATTAAGACGCAAGGTGATCCAAAGGTCTTGTATGCTTTCTGAACTTTTGAGAGGTTCTCCGGTTTACGAACAACAATAATCCTTTGCGGCTGACGATTGCAAGCACTTGGGGCTAATCGGCTTACTGATAATACCTTTTGCAAATCTTCCTCCGGTATAGCTGTACCGTTAAAGCCTCTTGTGGTACACCGCTGCTTTGCTAAATCTGAAAACTCCATTTTGCTTCCTCCATACAAGAATAATATGTCATATTCTTATTTTATCACAGCGATGCTGGTCTGTCAATAAACGTGAATAAAATTTCTTATTTTTATTGACCTTTTGGAAATCCGCCGGTATAATGAAAAAAACGGAGGAGGGACACAATGACAAAAACAAGAGTACCAACACAAAAACGCTCCATAGAAAAGCGTGAAAAGATAATAAAAGCGGGCTTTGACCTTTTTTGTGAAAAGGGATATTACAAAACAAATACAGCCGAAATTGCAAAATATGCTGGTGTATCAACTGGTGCACTGTATAGCTATTTTGAAGATAAGCGGCAAATCTTCATAGAGGCATTTCATCAGCATATTGATACGATTTCATCCTCCCTATTACAACAACTCGCCAATTTGTCAGAGGCGCTTGACCTATCCACATTTATTGAAAAATGGATAGAGATCTATATTGACCTATATGCTAAATCTAATCATGCGCTTGTTCAACTGCGATTAGTGATAGTAGATGACGAAGAAGTTAACCACCACTTTTCCGACTTGGAGGACACCTATTTTTCAAATATAGCGACCATATTGAAAGCCAGAGGGATAATCTGCGATAATCAGTTTGAAAAGATATATATTTCCTGCATATTGATTGACGCATTAAGGCAGGAAAAGACTTCATTTTCACACAATGGATTGAATTTTGAAACTCTTAAGGAGCAGGTTAAGCAAAATATTTTGAAAATATTATCTGCTTAACGATAAGTGAATTTTTGGGGGAAATTACTTGTAATTGCGGCTTTACAACACACAGCTTAATACATTTGGGACACTAACGTAGCAAGCATAGGGAGTGTGGCCACACTCCCGAAAAACGGCCTGCCCCGGCCCCTGCCGGGCCGTGTCCGTTTTCGCTTGTTGGGATAGTCCCAAACCCTTATACAGAACGGAGGCAACACCCGCATGGGTATGGTAGCCACGGCAATGTATTCCGTCAAACTGATTATTGAAAAATCTGCTCCAAAGCACAGAAACAAGAGAATGGCAGAAGTCAGGGGTCAGGCGTAGAAAAAGCAGCTCCCAGAGGTATTGAAAACACAGGCTTTTTTCGTGGGCATCGGAAAGGGGCAAGGTGTTTATATCTGTTCTCCCAAAAATGGGGGTAACTCTTTCTACATAGCCCCTCTATCCGACACTTTGGCTGACAGCTCCAAATCAGCTCACCAGCCTACGCATTTAGGCCCTATCCAGCGGCTTGTTTTCAAGGCTTTCAAGCGGCGGTCGCATGGGGGGTAATACGATTTGACCTGCACTCTCAAAATGGGTTTCTAATTGCGTAGAAATGGACGTGGGAACTCTTGTCGCAAAAATAGGGCTGATATATAACGCTTTAGAGGCAAAACAGCCCTGCTATTTCAAGGCTTTCCGACTACGATTGATAGGGGGCAGTACGATTTGATTTGCACCCATCAAAGCGGGCCTCTGATGGCGTACAGATGGGCGCAAAGAAGCCAGGACGGGAGGCTGACACCCCGGCGCTCTCATCCTGGCTCTTTCTGTGATCTGCAAAGCTGTGCTGTCACGCAAGAGGGCCGCGGCCCTCTTGCGACACCCGCTGAAAGCGTACACCCGCTTCGCGTCTGTACGCTTCCAGCGGGTCAGCTAACAGCCATGACAGCCTTTGCTACTATTTGACCGTTCTGCTTCTCGCTTCCGTTCCATTCCTTTCCGGCGGCTCTGCCGCTTGCCCTCCACGGGAGGGGGTAGGGGAAAGGATAGGAAAGGAATGGGTAATTGATAAGTCTTTAATTGATTTTTCTGTATTTACTTATATCTTTATTTTATTGCATCGGATTTACCTACGTAGGATTTTCCGACAACGGTTTTCCCGACACAGGTTAATCCAATGCCGGTTAATCGGACGGCGGCTGGGGTTCTTCGTAGATGGTGTACTCCGCTCCCCGTAGCCGTCCCCGGCTGTCCCGCTCTCTCGTCCGCACGATATATCCAGCCCGTTCCAACTCATGGACGGCCTGACGGATGGCGTCGATCTGTTCCCGGTTGATGTAGACCAGTCCTTGCAGGGTGTAGTCCCACTTTTCCGGGAGACTGAGCATCTGCGACAGCAGGCCCTTGGCCTTTAGGGATAGTTCCCGGTTCCGCAGATGGTGGTTAGACATGACTGTGTAATTTGTGTTCTTCGCAACATGAAATACTGTCATTTTTGCTCCTTTCAGCGTATAAAGCGGCGTTCCCAGCCGGATTAAGGCGGAGAACACCGCTGTTTTGTTTCGTACATACCATGCTTGCCTGCCGTCCATACCCATTGATTTTCTTGTGTTTTGAGAAGTATCGTTATCTAACGCCGCCTTTTGACCGGCCCGGATTGTCAGCTAATCAAAGGAATCCTTTGGACGGATTGGGCTGTCTGCGGTGGAATGCTCTGCGGGATGACCTGCTTTGAATCGCCGCGCCCGCCACCAAATGCTCCGGTCCGAATGCAGTGGCAAATATCTGATGCCGTAGTCGGGTGTTTATACCAAAGATGCGGTCAGAATGCCTCCCAAAAATCCCCGGTGTATGGGCCGCAGATCCGCTACCTGGCAGAAATCGGCGGGGCGCAGCAGGGTGGGGGGCTTGGGCAGATCCACCGCGCCGCAGTCCTCCAGCAGGGCGGCTACGAACTGGGAACAGAAGAAGTGACGGCGGCGCTGGAGGGGGAGGTTAAAATAACAGGCCAGGGTGCCCAACAGGTTGTAGCTGTATTCCTCCCGCTGGGTGTACATGTCCTGGAGCCGGCGGCGGAGGGCGATGTAGGTCTCTTGGCTCACGTTCAGCTCGTAGAGACAGCAGGGAACCGTGCGGCGGCAGAGGGTGACCTGCTCCATTACCAGACCGGCGGGGAGGGCCAGATGTTCATACTTCCGCGCAAAGCTGTAAAAAGGTCCCGAGGGTCCGTCCAGCCCGATGGAGGCGTGGGTGTAGCTGTCCTGAGTGGCCAGGTGAATCAGCCGGGAAAAGCAGGTGCCCGAACGTGTAAGGAGAATATATACCCTGTACGCCTTCATTTCAAACGCCCCTTTCTGTTTTTCGCCTTCAGTTTATCGGATGAAGTCTAAATTCAGATAAAGGGAAGGTTAAGTTTTTCATAAAATTTACCGTTTCATCCAAAGGGTTTTGAGAAAAGCAGTTTGCAAAAGCACGGGTGTTTTGCTATAATATATCATCTATGAGTATGTCCCGGCCTGTGTGGCCGTTTGAGGTCTGGCGCATCCATTCCGGCATCAGATATGAGGTGTGGTCTTTGTATTTAAAAGCATTGGAGATTCAGGGGTTTAAATCCTTTCCCGACAAAACGGTGCTCACCTTCGGAGAGGATATTACTGCCATCGTGGGGCCAAATGGCTCGGGAAAATCCAATATCTCCGACGCCATCCGCTGGGTTATGGGGGAGCAGTCCACCCGTGCCCTCCGGGGGGGGAAGATGGAGGACGTGATTTTCGGCGGCACCGCCAGGCGCAAGCAGACAGGGTATGCCGAGGTCTCTCTGGTGCTGGACAACACCTCCCATATTTTCGAGATGGAGGAGTCGGAGGTGATGGTCACCCGGCGGTACTACCGCTCCGGGGAGAGTGAATACTACATCAACCGCCGGTCTGTCCGGCTCAAAGATGTAAACGAGCTGTTCATGGATACCGGCCTTGGCCGGGAGGGCTATTCCATCATCGGTCAGGGCAAGATTGACGAAATTTTGTCCGTAAAGTCCGCGGACCGGCGGGAGGTTTTTGAGGAGGCGGCCGGGATCTCCCGCTACCGCCACCGGAAGGAGGAGGCCGAGCGGAAGCTGGAGCGCACCGATGAAAATTTGGTGCGCATCAACGATAAGATTGCCGAGCTGGAGCTCCAGGTGGAACCCCTGCGGGAGCAGAGTGAGAAGGCGAAGAAGTACCTGGTCCTCCGGGACGAGCTGCGGGGGCTGGAGATCTCCGTCTGGCTGGACACCCTGGAGCGCATTCGGGCGGGCAATATCAAACTGGAGGCCGACTACCAGGAGGCTGTCCGCCAGAAAGAGAACGCCAGGATCGCCCAGGAGAAGTCCTACGCCGCGGCGGAGGCCTGTTCGGCTCAGATGCGGGAGAAAGATGTGGAGGCGGACCGGCTTCGCTTTGAGATGCAGGGGCGGCAGGCCGAGATGAACGAGCTGGAGTCGGCCATTGCCGTACTGAAAAGCAGCATCCGCCACAATATGGAGTCCGCCCAGCGTCTGAAATCCGACTTAGAACAGCAGGAGGGCCGGGAGGGGTCCCTGTCCGCCCAGATTGCCCAGAGGAGGGCCAGGCTGGAGGAGATTGAGAACCAGCTGGCCGCCGGACGGCTGACGCTGGAGGAGAAGAGCCGGGAGGCGGGAGATGCGGCCCGGTCCGCGGGAACCCTGGCCCGGGAGCTGGAGGAACTGCGGGGAAAGGCCGATTTGGAAAGCGCTGACGCCGCCGAGGCCAAGGCCCTGCTGTCCGCCCTGGCCGCCGCCGCACAGGAGGTGCTGGAACGGGACGAGGGGGTCCGCCGGGAGTTGGGAGAGCTGGACTGCCGCCTGGAGGAGGCCCGGGAGGAGGCAAAGGCCGCCCGGAAGGAGTACAACAGCGCCGTGGAGGAGCGGGACGGAGCCAAAAATGTCATCAGCGGCTACACACTGCGCTTCGAGTCCCGGCAGAAAAAGGCGGAACAGATGAAGGACCGCCATGTCAAGCTGCAGATGGAGGAGAACGCACTGTCCTCCCGCATCAAGCTGCTCACCGAGATGGAGAAGGTCCATGAGGGTTACTCCAAGGCGGTGAAGCTGGTCATGGGGGAGGCCCAGCGGGGAGCGCTGAAAAACATACACGGCCCGGTGGCCGATTTGCTGAAGGTGCCTGATCGGTACACTGTGGCCATTGAGACGGCTCTGGGCGGGGCCATGCAGAATCTGGTGGTGGACCGGGAGGAGGACGGTAAGGCCGTCATCCAGTATTTAAAGCGCCGGGACGGGGGCCGGGCCACCATTCTGCCCATCAGTTCTATCCGGCCGGGCGACCTGCGGGAGGGGGAGAGCCTCCGGAAGGAGCCGGGCTTTGTAGGGGTGGGGGATCAGCTGATCTCCTTTGACTCCAGGTACAAGAATGTATTTTCCAATCTGCTGGGCCGTGTGGCTGTGATGGAGGATCTGGACGCCGCCGTGGCTGCCGCCCGGAAGTACGGCTACAAGTTCCGTATTGTCACACTGGACGGCCAGGTCCTCAATCCCGGGGGATCCATGACTGGCGGCTCCGCCAGCCGCAGCGCCGGGATTCTGAGCCGGGCCAATGAACTGGAGCGGCTGAACCAGCAGATCGCGGGTGTCCGGACCCAGATGGCGGAGGCTCAGCGCCTGACCGCCGAGGCGGAGCGGGAGGCCGCCGCCGCCGGCTATGAGCTGGAGACGGCCCGGGGCCAGCTGCGCCAGTGGGAGGATGCCATCCTGAAGGCGGAGGCCCTTGTGGCCCACTGCACCAGTGTGACGGCCGGGCTGGAGCGCCAGCAGGAGAGCCAGAAGGAGGAGCTGGAGCAGCTGAAGAGCCGCTCTGCCCAGATTGAGGCGGATACCCGGAGTGCCCGGGACCGGATTCAGACGCTGGAGGGGACCGCCGCCGCGTTGAAAAGCGAGGCGGAGGGAAAGGCCAGGGGACAGACGGATCTGCAGGAGCGTTCCGCCCGCATTGCCAGGGAGACCGCCCAGCTCACCGCCGCCCAGGCGGCCCTGGAGGCGGAGCGGGAGGCCACCCGGTCCGGCCTGGATGAGCTGGTGAGCCTGAAAGAGAGTATCTCCGGGGACCGGGACCAGAACCGGGCCCTGATGGCGGACTATGAGGCTAAAAACCAGGATTTCACTAAAAAAATCAGGGAGAAAGAGGAGACCCTGGCCGCCCTCCGGAGAGAGAATCAGACCCGGACCGAAGCTGTGACCCGGCTGAACCAGGAGAAGCTGGAGCTGGAGGGGGAGCGGGTGAAGGCCACCCGGGAGAGCCAGAGCCGCAACGAGGAACTGCTGCACATTGAGGGAGAGGTGTCCCGTCTGGAGCAGAAGAAGGTGTCCGCCTCCATGGAGGAGAAGCAGCTGCTGGACAAACTGTGGGAGAATTACGAGCTGTCCCATGAGGCGGCCAAGCAGCAGCGGGTGGAGATCGAGTCCGTCCCCAAGGCAAGCCGCCGCATCGGGGAACTGAAGCGGGCCATTTCCGCCCTTGGCAGCGTCAACGTGGGAGCCATCGAGGAGTTCCAGCGGGTCAATGAGCGGTATACCTATCTTACCGACCAGCGTGACGATGTGGACCGGGCCAAGGGGGAGCTGGAGGAGATCATTGCCAACATCACCGCGGAGATGAAAACCATTTTCCAACGGGAGTTTCAGACCATCAACGAGGCGTTCGGACAGACCTTTGTGGAGCTGTTCGGAGGGGGGAAGGCCACGCTGGAGCTGGAGGACCCGGAGGACATCCTCAACTGCGGCATCGAAATCAAGGTCCAGCCCCCGGGCAAGGCGTTGAAGATCATCACCCTTCTGTCCGGCGGAGAGAAGGCCTTCGTGGCCATCGCCCTGTACTTTGCCATTTTAAAGGTCCGCCCCACCCCCTTCGTGGTAATGGATGAGATCGAGGCGGCTCTGGATGATAATAACGTGATCCGCTTTGCCAGATATATGCGAAGTATGGCGGATAAGACCCAGTTTATCGTCATTACCCACCGCCGGGGCACCATGGAGGAGGCCGATGTCCTCTACGGCGTCACCATGCAGGAACAGGGTGTGAGCCGGATGCTGACCATCAACCTCAACGACGTGGAGCGGGAGCTGAACATACGGTGAGGGAGGAGGCGCGCCTGTGGAATATCCGAAGTGCGAGCATGTCCGGCTGAGAGATTACAACTACGGGCAGAGCGGCGCGTATTTCGTCACCATCTGTACCAGGGACCGGCGCGGCGTGTTGTCAGAGGTGACACCGCCCGTAGGGCCCGATGCCCCCATCGGGCCGCAGGTGCGGCTGACGGAAACCGGCCGGGTGGTGGAGCGGTACATCAAAAGCACCCAAACCGCGTATCCCACGGTAAAAATTGCGCACTACGTCATTATGCCAAATCATGTTCACCTGCTGGTGTGTCTGTCGGGGGACGGCCCGATGGGGGCATCGGGCCCTACGTTGCCGCGTATTATCAAGGCGCTGAAGGGGCTGACAACCAGGGAAACGGGACAAAAAATTTGGCAAAGAGGCTATTATGAGCATATTGTCCGCACGGAACAGGACTATTTAGAAATCTGGACCTATATCGACCAAAATCCGGCCCGCTGGGCGCGGGACGAATATTTTACGGCGCAGGCCGCGGGAGGTAGCACTTGAACGAGATGGGAAAAAAGAAGAGCCAGACCCTGATGATCCTGGGCCTGATCGCCCTGATCGCGGCGCTGTTTTTGGGGGTCAGGGTGGTTTTCGCGGGGCTGGAGCGGGCGCTGCCTCAGCCGGAGCCCAGCCGCTACACCGCCCTGACGGACGAGGCCGGCCAGTCCGTTCCCTATGGCGCGCGCCTGCTGACCGGGGAGGAAAACCAGGAGCAGGATATTCGAAAATGGCTGGAGAGTGCCGGGGAGTGGCTGGGAGGCGGAGATGAACGCCGGAAGGACCGCGCCTTCTGGCTGTACAGAAAAGACAGAGACGAGTATGTGCTCTACCTCCCGGAGCAGGACCGAACGCTCACCGTTGCTGATGTTGCCGCCTCGGAGGAGAAGGAGGAGGACGGGGAGACCGCCTTGGTCCTACGGGTCCGAACCCCGGAGGGGAGTGAGCGGACCACCCCGGAGGAGCAGCTGTTTGCGCTGAAAACCACCTCGGATCAGTGGAAGGGCATCCGGCTTAAGGTCGTTGTGGACGGCAGGGAGAAGGAGGTCCAAAAGCTGGTCTTCGCGGAGGGCGGACTGTTTTCCACCGAGGAAGTGTACATCGGCCGGGACATTTAAAGGAGGAGCGGGATGGAGGGGAGCAAGCTGAAGTGTCTGCGCTGCGGCGAAGAGATGGAGCCGGTCAGGCGTGAATACCTCCAGCTGGGCAGGAGCGGCTGGATAACGGGCGACCTGAGCAACCTGCTGGCAGGCGGCCTGGATGTGGTGATCTGGGCTTGTCCCAGATGCGGAAAGCTGGAGTTTTTTTCCGCCGGGATGCTGGAGCCTGAGGAGAATGGCAGCGGTATCGCTGAGACCCGATGTTCTCAGTGCGGACGGGAGTATGAGCTGGACGACCCCAAGTGCCCCTTCTGCGGGGCAAAAAATACCAAACTGTTTTAAGAGAGGACACGGGAATGGGTTTTTTTGACAAGCTGAAGAAAATCAATATTTTTGCCAGCTTCGGCTCGGAGCTGACTGATGACTTTTTCGACGAGTTGGAGGAGTCCCTGATTCTGGCGGACACGGGGATGGATGTTGCCCTGGAGCTGGTATCGGAGCTGCGCCGCAGGGTGCGGGAGGAGAAAATCAAGACCATGGAGGAGGCCCGTTCCTGCATGGTCAGGGTGATTGCCGACGCGCTGAATGCGGGGGACACCGGACTGGATCTGTCCACCAAACCCGCTGTGGTCCTCTTCATCGGAGTGAACGGGGTGGGCAAAACCACCACCATCGGCAAGATCGGCGCCCAGCTGAAGGGGGAGGGGCGAAAGGTTCTCTTCTGTGCCGCAGACACCTTCCGGGCCGCCGCCGCCGAGCAGCTGACCATCTGGGCCGACCGGGCTGGGGTGGACATTATCAAGCAGCAGGAGGGGGCCGACCCCGCCGCCGTGGTCTTTGACGCCACCTCCGCCGCCAGGGCCCGAAACGCCGATGTGGTGCTGGTGGACACCGCCGGGCGGCTGCACAACAAGCAGAATTTGATGAACGAGCTGAATAAAATCTCCCGGGTCATCGACCGGGAACTGCCCGGCTGTGCCCGGGAGACTCTGCTGGTGCTGGACGCCACCACCGGGCAGAACGGCCTGATTCAGGCCAAGCAGTTTAAGGAGGCGGCTGGCATCACCGGCATCGTCCTCACCAAGCTGGACGGCACCGCCAAGGGGGGCATTGCCATCGCCATCGCCAGGGAGCTGGGTGTTCCCGTGAAGTACGCCGGAGTGGGCGAGGGTATCGACGATCTGAAGCCCTTCGACGCCGGGGAGTTTGCCCAGGCGCTGATTTGAGCCGCAAATCAGGGGATGGGGGTGTAGAGATGGAGTATTGGAGCTGGTCCACGTTTGCTTTTTGCCTCATCGCCCTGATCGCGCGCGGGAGCGGGCGGGACGGCTTCCGGGACTTTCTGTACCCCCTGCGCCTGTGGGCAAGGGGGTCACGGCGGCGGGAAAACCTGGTGGGACTGACAGTGCTGGCGGCCTTGGCGGCCATTGGCCTGTTGTTCTGGTCGGTCCGCTAGGATAAATTTACAGTCTATCCAAAAAAGCAGTGAAAAGTTATGATAGTATGAAGAGAAAGGAAGAAATTTCATGTCCAGAATTGACGGACGGTCCGCGGACCAGCTGCGGCCCGTTGAGATCATCCCCAGCATCAACAAATTTGCCGAGGGCTCCTGCCTGATCCGCTGCGGCAACACCCATGTGCTGTGCACCGCCAGCGTGGAGGATAAGCCGCCCCGCCATGTGCCCGAGGGGGAGGGGTGGGTTACCGCCGAGTACTCCATGCTTCCCCGGGCCAACCGGGAGCGGTCCCGCCGGGATATTTCCAAACTGAAGCTCAACGGCCGGTCTGCCGAGATCCAGCGCCTTATCGGCCGGGCCCTGCGGTCCGTGGTGGACATGAAAAAGCTGGGTCCCTGGAACATCACCATCGACTGTGACGTGCTCCAGGGGGACGGGGGCACCCGCACCGCCTCCATTACCGGCGGTTTTGTGGCCATGATGCTGGCCTTCCGGAAGATGATGAAGGCCGGCCAGCTTGCTGAACTGCCCGTCAGCGGCTTTGTGGCCGCTGTGTCCGCAGGCATTGTGGAGGATGTGCCCCTGTTGGATTTGTGCTATGAGGAGGACTCCGCCGCCATGGTGGACCTGAACTGCGTCATGGACGACCAGGGACGGCTGATTGAAATCCAGGGTACCGGCGAGGAGCGCCCCTTTACCCTGGAGGAACAGCAGCGGCTGGTGGAGCTGTGCCGAAAGGGAATTATGGAGCTTCAGGCCATCCAGCGCAGTGTGCTGGGCTGAAAGAGAGGAGAGGCGTTATGGCACAGATATTTGAGACAATTATGCTGGTCTGCTTTGGCCTGTCCTGGCCCTTTAACATCGCCAAGTCCCTGCGGGCCAGGACAGCAAAGGGAAAAAGCCTGCAATTTGAGATCTGCGTGGTGATCGGATACTGCTTCGGTATCGCGGGCAAGTTTGTGGGAAATAATGTGAGCTATGTGCTGGTGGTCTACTTCTTGGACGTACTGATGGTGTCTGTGGATATTCTTCTGACCCTGCGCAACATGAAGCTGGACCGCCTGGCCGAGGAGAAGGAGGCCGTGGGATGACAAAGCTGGTTTTGGCCAGCAAGAATCAAAAAAAGCTGGTGGAGATGAACGATATTCTGTCTCACCTGGGGATCCAGGTCTGCTCTGAGGCCGAGGCCGGGGTGGATGTGGAAGTGGAGGAGACCGGGACTACCTTTGAGGAGAACTCCCTGTTAAAGGCAAAAGCCGTCATGGAGGCCAGCGGTATGCCGGCCATTGCTGATGACTCCGGTCTGTGTGTGGATGTCCTGGGCGGGGCTCCCGGGGTCTACTCCGCCCGGTACGGCGGGGAGGGGCTGGACGATGAGGGGCGCTACCGCCTGCTGCTGGAGAATATGCGGGGCCAGATGCCCCGGACGGCCAAATTTGTATCTGTGATCACCTGCTGCTTTCCCAATGGAGATGTGATTTCCGCCCGGGGAGAGTGCCCGGGGACCATTGCCTTTGCCCCCATGGGGGAGGGCGGCTTTGGATACGACCCGGTGTTTTTCGTGCCGGCATTGAAAAAAACCTTCTCCCAGCTGACGGCTGAAGAAAAAAATGCCATCTCCCACCGGGGAAAGGCTTTGGAGGCATTCAAGGTCAAACTGGAGAAGTACTTGACGTAATAAGCATCTACAGGAAAAGGAGGTGTACTCATGCGCAACGGGAAACGCTGCCCGAAGTGCGGCTCGCCGGAGATTGGAGTTGTGGATCCGGGACTGTACAATTCTTTTCCTGTCGGTTTGGGCGGGGCAAGACTGGAGCGGTATGTGTGTCTTTCCTGCGGCTTTACAGAGGAGTGGGTGGAGCGCCGTGCGATGGAAAAGGTGCGGAACTATTACGGGACCTCCTGCGATAGGAATGCAGGGACCACATATAAGGAGATAAAATATGGAACTGACAAGTAAACAGCGGGCCCAGCTGAGAGGGCTGGCCAACACCATCGACACCATCTTGATCGTAGGGAAGGACGGCATTGGGGAAAATCTGGTAAAGCAGGCCGATGATGCTCTGGAATCCCGGGAGTTGATTAAGGGACGGGTGCTGGAGAATTCCATGCTCTCCCCCCGGGAGGCCGCAGAGGCGCTGGCCCCCCTCACCCGCAGCGAGGTGGTCCAGGTCATCGGAACAAAATTTGTATTGTATCGTCCAAGCCATAATAAGGACAAGAAGGACAAGATCATACTGGTGGCTGACAAAAAGAGAAGGTGACAAATTTTGTTCCGACTGCCGCCAAGGGCGGCCGCGCCAAGTGGCGCGTAAAATCGGAGCCGGAGGCGGAGATTTGCGCAGGGCGAATTCATTTCGCCCAAGCAGTTTAAAAGCAATGGGTCCCCGCGGCGGCCTGACGCCGTGGGAGACAAAATTTGTATTGTATCGTCCAAGCCATAATAAGGACAAGAAGGACAAGATCATACTGGTGGCTGACAAAAAGAGAAGGTGACAAAATTTGCATTGTATCGTCCAAGTTTATAATAAGGATAAAAAGGACCGGATTGCGCTGGAGTCCGATAAAAAAGCACTGAGCGTTGAGAGGGGGGCTTTCTCGTGTCCGGGCGGAAGAAACGGCCCCTTTTTGCCGTGTTGCTGCTGCTTTTGACGGTGACGGGCAGCCTTGTATGGTGGTTCTGGCCCCAGCCGCTGATCCGGGAGAGCGGTGACTGTGCCCTGTACTATGCGGAGATGTATGCAGGCGGCGAGGAGATGGACGTGAAAGAATTTCTGGATCAGGAACAGGTCCTGGACATTCTGCGCGGCTGCCGGTGCGACCGCTCCGGCGGGAGGAGCGGTGCCTACGCGGTTAGGGACGGTATGGTCGAGATAGGGCTGATTTGTGAGACGGACAAGAGAAGGCGGCATATTGTTGCCTATCCGGACCGGGCCTTTGCATATGATACAGACGGCGGCGTTCGGTGGCGCATTTTGGACGGCGGCCGGCTCTGGCAAGAGCTGTCCACCCTGTTTCCTGAAGGGACATAGGCGCCGGCGGAGCCGGAAAAATGAAATTAAGGTGGTGCCTGCATGAAAATTGGGATCTACGGCGGAACCTTTAACCCCCCCCATCTGGGGCATCTGGCGGCGGCCAAAACAACGGTGGAGGTGCTGGGGCTGGACAAGCTTATACTGGTCCCCGCTGCAATTCCGCCCCACAAGGACCTGCCGGAGAATACCCCGGCTCCGGAGCACCGGTTGGCCATGACAGAGAAAATGGCGGACGCACTGTCCATGCCCAAAGTGGCGGAGGTCTCCTCCATGGAGTTGGAGCGCCGGGGGAAAAGCTACACGGTGGACACCCTGCGGACCATCCGGGCCCAGTACCCGGAGGCAGAGCTGTGGCTGCTGATGGGCACCGACATGTTTTTGACCCTGCACTTGTGGCGGGATCCGGCGGAGATTTTAAAGCTGGCCGGGATATGTGCCTTTGGACGCACCGAAAAGGATGGGGAGTCGGTTTTTGAGCCCCAGCGGGAGTATTTGGCCCAGCAGTTCGGCGCCAGAGTGGTCACCATCACGCTGCCCGGTCTGGTGGACATTTCCTCCACGCGTCTGCGGGAGCTTCTGTCCCGGGGAGATGGAGGCGGGTATCTGACGCCTGCCGTCTATGGCTATATTTTAATGAACCGGCTGTATGGCACCCGGGCCGATCTGAAGACATTGGCACTGCCGGAGCTGCGGGCCTGTTCCTACGCCATGATGCGGGCCAAGCGGGTGCCCCATGTTATGGGGGTGGAGGAGGAGGCGGTCCGCCTCGCCCGGCGCTGGGGGGTGGACCCGGAGCTGGCCCGTCACGCCGGGATTCTCCACGACTGCACCAAGTATTTGGAATTGGATGAACAGCTGTCGCTGTGTGAACAGTACGGTGTGGAGCTGGATGAGCTGGAGCGGCAGGCGGTAAAACTGCTCCATTCCAAGACAGGGGCATGTATGGCCCGGGCCATTTTTGGAGAACCTGACCAGGTGTGTGAGGCTATTTTCTGGCACACCACCGCCAAAGAAAACATGACGACCCTGGAAAAGGTGCTCTATCTGGCCGACTACATAGAGCCCAACCGGGATTTTGAGGGAGTGGAGCGTCTGCGGGCGCTGGCCTATCAGAATTTGGATCAGGCGCTGCTCCTGGGTGTGGAGACAACCATTGAGGAGATGGAGGAGCGGGGCCTCCCCATCCACAGAAAGACGCTGCTGGCCAGAGATTGGCTGCACCAGCAGGGAGTAACCACAGAGGAATGAAATAAAATGAGCGATCAGAGAAATAGACATGGAAGACGGGAAGCGGGGACAAGAGGCAGCGGCCTGGGGCAGTATTGGATCCGCTACCGGCGCTGGCTGGCAGGGCTGACCAGAGGGCAGCGGATTCGATACCGCCTGCTGCAGACGGCTACGGTGATCTCCCTGATTATCATCGTGGCGTTTGTATCCCTGCGGGCCTGGATTCGGGTGCCCACACTCCCGGATGTAAGGCCGCCGGATCAGAGCCAGGGGCCGGATGCCTCCGGTGATCTCTCCTTTGACGGGGCTGTGGTGCCCGGCATCGCCGAGAGCGGGCGAAAAAAAGGAGTATATACCTTCCTGCTGGTGGGAAAAGACACAGCGGGGGGCGGCAATACGGATACAATGCTGCTGCTCACCTATGATACCAAAGAGAAAAACATTCAGGGGCTCAATCTGCCCAGGGACACCATGCTGAATGTGAGTACCGCCAGCAAACGCCTGAATGCCGTTTACAATTACAACAAGGGAAAAGATAAGGCGTCCCAGGTGGAGAAAGGGATGGCCGCTTTGAAAAAAGAGGTATCCCATCTCACGGGCATTTCCCCTGATTTCTATGTGATTGTGGAGTGGGAAGCCATTGGGGAGCTGGTGGACGCCCTGGGGGGCGTGGAGTTTGAGGTGCCGTTTGACATGGACTACGATGACCCGACCCCGGGACAGGACCTGCACATCCACCAGAAGGCGGGGCTGCGTCTGCTCAGCGGCGACGATGCCATGCAGGTGATTCGCCACCGAAAGAACAACGACGGCAGCCACTCCAACGGAGATGTGGGCCGGCTGAAGATTCAGCAGGACTTCCTCAAGGCGGTGGCCAAGAAGTGCCTGCAGCCGGCCACGTTCCTGAAAATTCCGGAGCTGGCCAAGATTTTTTCCCAGAATGTGACGACCGACCTGGCTATGGGGAATATTCTGGCCTTTGCCCAGCTGGCTTACGGGATGAATCCTGAAGAGGATGTGGCCTTCCAGACCGCGCCCATTGCCGCCTCCTGTATGTACCGGGGGGCGTCCATGGTTACGCTGGATGAGGGCGGCATGCTGGAAATTCTCAATGCCGGAATGAATCCCTACCTGCGGGATATCCAGGCCAGTGATTTGCAGCTGGTGTATCGAAAGAGCAACGGCTCCTTCGGGGTGACCAACGCCGCCCTGGCTGACGAAAGGATGGGACAGGTTCCGGTGTCCAAGCCGGAACCGGAGACGGAGGAGCCAGAAGTGCCGGAGGAGCCCGAAGAGAATGAAAGCGGCGTCCAGGGCGGCGACGCTTCACAGGGAGGAGACACGTCGTCCCAGGGCGGCCAGGGTGGAGATACCTCCCAGGGCGGCAGCGGCGGGACAATATCTCCTCCGGACGGCAGTCAAGGCGCTTCCGGGGAGGAGGGGCAGACCGGCAGTGAGATCCCATCTGGAGTGATAGATCCCAGTGAAGTGTTTCCCGATCCCAATACCAGTGTGTCTCAGGACATCATCAGGGGTGAAGGGGAGGGGAATACCGTGGCGGTGCTTCCCAGCCGTCCTGAACCAATTGACCAGGCGGCATAACAATATAGATTAAAGAATGGAAAGGAGCAACCAGCTTGACGTCATACGAAATTGCAATCTTACTGGCAAAAGCGCTGGACAGTAAAAAGGGACAGGATATCAAAGTGCTGAAAACGGAGGAACTGACCACTCTGGCTGACTATTTCGTGCTGTGCACGGCCACCTCCAACACCCAGGTGAAGGCCATGTCCGACGCCTGTGAAGAGGCGGTGGAGAAGCAGGGTGAGAAGGTTCACCATGTGGAGGGGCACCGGGGCGGTACATGGCTGCTCATGGATTTCTCCTCTGTGGTGGTCCATGTGTTTACCGATGAGGCCCGGAAGTTTTATGACCTGGAGCGCCTGTGGAATGACGCTCAGGAGATAGACCTGACCCAGGTGCTGAAGGAGAGCTGAACAGACAAACCAAAACCTCCGGCGGAGTCGGAGGTTTTGGTTTGTTCCCGTTGAGGCGGGGTTCAGGGAGAAGGAGGAGGGAACCAGGTGGAGTTGAGTTTATTGCTGCTGAAGCAGATTTTATCCATGACGGTGATGGTGCTGGCTGGCTGGATCATGGCCAGAAGGGGACTGCTCAACTGTGAGGAGAGCCGAATCGTTTCAAGGGTTGTAATCTACATACTGACTCCCGCGGCTCTGCTGGACGGCTTTCAGACTGAATTGGACACAAATAAGCTGGAGGGCCTGCTTGCCTCCCTGATTGGGGCGGTGCTGATCTATGCTGTGTTTCTGGGGGGAACCTGGCTGATGGGACGGGGACGGCGCCCCCTGAGCGCCGGGGAGCAGGCCTGTGTGGTCTACAGCAACTCGGGCAACCTGATTATTCCCATTATTATCAACACCCTGGGCAGCGAATATGTCATCTACAGCTGCGCGTACCTGCTGGTGCAGAACCTGCTGACATGGACCCATGGCCAGGTGCTGCTGGGGGGGAGCAGAGGACTGCGGGTGAAAACAGTGGTGACCAACCCGTGTCTTTGCGGCATTGCGTTGGGATTGTTCATGTTCCTCATGGGCCTGCGGCTGCCCGGCCCGGTGGGCGGGGCGGTGTCCTCCCTGGGGGCCTGTCTGGGACCGATATCCATGCTGGTCATCGGAGTGATGCTGGCTGAGGCGGACCTGAAACGGGCCTTTGCATCGCCGGCCGTCTATCGGGTAATCCTCCTGCGGCTGGCGGCCTATCCGCTGCTGGCAGCTTTGATTCTGTGGGGAATGGTGCAGGTGTGGCCGGGGGAGGTGACCGGGGCACTTACCGTGACCCTGCTGTGTGCCATTGGCCCCTCCGCCACCACGCTGACACAGATGGCCCAGCTCTATGAAAATCCGGAGAGCGGGTACATGTCCTCCATAAATGCAGTGACCACCATCCTGTGCGCGGTTACCATGCCGGTGATGATTTTTTTATTTCAGCAGATGAACTGAGTCTGTCGAAAAAAGGGTTTGGATATGCTCAGGGTGCCTGCGGCTCCCTGCCGCAGGCACCCTGTTGGACCGGTGTAAAGCCGGAGCTGAACTTAGTGAATGGAGCGGCCGCGGCAGCCCGCTCAGCCCGGGGGCCGCCGTGGAAGCAGCAAAATGCCTCCGAGCCGTCTTTGCGGTTTGGACCTGGGCGGTATGGTTTGTGTTTATTTGCCCCGGATGATGTTCAGTGCCCTGCGGCAGTTGACTACCTCGTTTACCAGGTTGGTTCCGCCGTACTCGCCATCGATGGTCCATTGAATGGGGCGGTCACAGGTAAAAACCAGGTGAGAGGCCTGAAAATGAACCCGTGCGCCGGCGCCCACCGAGCTTTGGTCCAGAAGAGATTGAAAGCCATTGGCCACATCGCCGATGCTGACGGGCTTTTTAATCAGGTCCACCTCAAACAGGCCGTCATCCAGGACCACGTACTCACTTTTAGGCAGGCGAATGCCGCCGATGGAGAAGGCGTTGCTCACCATACCGAAATAAAAATCGTCTTCCAGAGACTGGCCGTCATACTCCACCTTCAAGTGGTAAGGCGTGATGGTGGGCAGAGAGGCGATGCCCTCCATAATATAGGCGAGGTGGCCAAAGGTATTTTTCAAGTCCTGGGGTGTGCCGTAGGCCACCTGGGTAAACGCCCCGAAAGCGGCCACATAGACAAAGGGCTGTCCGTTAAGCTTGCCAATATCGCTGGGACGGGGAACGCCCAGTCCGGCGGCGATAGCCGCCGCCTGGCGGGGCACCTTGGGCAGATCCAGAGTGGTGGCGCAGTCGTTGGTGGAGCCAAAGGGAATATAGCCCAGCAGGGGAGGGGTGGGCAGAGCCATCAGGCCGGTCACTGTTTCGCTGAGGGTGCCGTCCCCTCCGGCGCACACCACCCGCTCAAAGTCGGGGCTCAGTTCCCGTGCCGCCTGGATTGCATCTCCCGGGCCCTGGGTGGGGTAAGCGGTTACCAGCCAGCCGGATTTGGTGAATTCATCCAGAATGGGAGACAGGCCCTCGGATACCTGCCCCTTGCCGGCGGTGGGGTTGTAGATAAACAGCAGCTTATTCAAGAGATTGCCTCCTTTGGGGCGGACCCGGCGCAGCTGAAGCGTATTGTGGGGGCTGCCGCCCTGAGAATATCGGCGGGGATTGGCTCAATGGATTGGCCCCTTCTGTGGACGGATCCCCATCTGCCGATGAAATCAGCGGTTCTTTCATTATAGGGAAACAGGCGGAAAAATCAAGGAGAAAATGATGAATTTTTCTGATATCTTAACTGTGTCTGAACGGTGCACGGGGAACAGGGAGAATAGGGGCTTGCATCCAGAGGAAAAAACGGGTAAAATGTGGTGAAACTGCTTCACGATGAGGTGAATTCAGGAATGAATCAAAAAACCTTGGCTGCGGCCTTTCCTGTCACGGTTCCGGTGCTGATGGGCTATCTGGCCATTGGGATGGCCTTTGGACTGATGCTTCAATCCGCCGGATACGGTGTGGTCTGGGCCTTTTTTATGAGTCTGACTATTTATGCCGGCTCCGGTCAGTATTTGGGGGTGTCCCTGCTGGCCACGGGGGCTTCACTCCCCCAGGTGGCTTTTCTGACTTTGATGATCAATTTTCGACATCTGGTTTACGGGCTGTCCATGATTGAAAAATTCCGGGGAATGGGGCCTCGAAAGCTCTATATGATTTTTTCCCTGACAGATGAGACTTATGCGCTGCTCAGCTCTGCCAAGCCTCCCGAGGGAACAGATGAACACAGCTTCTATTTTGCTGTGGCCATGCTGAACCACAGTTACTGGATTCTGGGCTCGGTGCTGGGCTCTCTGGCGGGGTCTGCCCTGGGGGTGGATACCACAGGGGTTGACTTTGCCATGACGGCGCTGTTTCTGGTGATCGCTGTGGGCCAGTGGAAGGCCGCCGGAAGCCATGTGCCCGCCCTGCTGGGCGGTGTGGCCACCTTGATCAGCCTGCTTCTGGCAGGGGCGGAGGACATGCTTTTGCCTGCCCTGGGGATGATTGTGCTGGCGCTCACCCTGATGCGTCCCGGACTGGACGGCATGGGGGACGGGAAGAAGACAAAGACAGAGACAGAGAAGAAACGGGGGGCGAGTTCATGCAGCTGACTGGCGGACAGGCTGCCGCGGCCGTTGCGGTGATGGCGGCAGTTACCTTTTTAACCAGGGCGCTGCCCTTTCTGCTGTTTGACCGGGGAGAGCGCCCACCTCAAATCGTACTCTACCTGGGACGGGTGCTGCCCCCTGCCATCATTGCCATGCTGATTGTATACTGCCTGAAGGGGGTTACGTTTGCCTCGCCCGTGGGTTGGGTGCCCCCGCTGCTGGCCGGAGGGGCGGCAGTGCTGCTCCACCTGTGGAAGAGCAATGACCTGCTCTCTATTTTTGGAGCCACAGCACTGTACATGGTGCTGGTGCAGGGCGTGTTTGGATAAAACGGACAGGTTGGGAGACAAGACGGCGATGATGGAAGATAAGGAAGAAAAACAGATCGCGGGGCTGGACCGGGAGCTGGAAGACCTGCTCCGCCGCAGAATGACTCTGTCCGCCGGGCCGGGAATGGGAAGTACCGGATACCTTCGGTGCAGGGCGGCCATGGCGTCGGCCAGACAGCCGGTGACGTGTCCACGGGTGGCTTATCAGGGAGTGGCCGGGGCCTACAGCGAGATGGCCGCCCTCACCTTTTTCGGGGCGTCGGCCCAGTGCGTTGGGCTGGACCGGTTTGAAGATGTCTTTGAGGCGGTGCACAGGGGGGAGGCGGACTACGCCGTTCTGCCTGTTGAAAACAGCTCCACCGGCGCCATCCGCCAGGTATACGAGCTGATGACCCAATATGAGCACTATATTGTGGGCGAGGATACCGTGCGGGTGGAACACTGCCTCATGGCCCCCGAAGGGGCCACCCTGGACACCATTACCCAGGTCTACTCCCATGAGCAGGGGTTGTTTCAAAGTGACCGCTTTTTGGCCCTGCACCCAAATTGGAGGCAGGTGCCCTTCAGCGACACGGCGGGAAGCGCCCGCTATGTGGCGCAGACGGGGGATATTACAAAGGCGGCCATCTGCTCGGCCCGGGCTGCGGAGCTGTACGGGCTGAATATTTTATACCGGGGGACCAACCACAACAGTGACAATACCACCCGTTTTGTGGTGGTGTCCCCCACCATGGAGCTGCGGCCGGGGGCGGATAAGATTGCCGCAGTGCTTTCCGTTCCCCATGAGGTGGGCAGTCTTCAGCGGATTTTGACCGTCTTTTTGCTCCACGGGCTGAATCTGATGAAGATTGAATCCCGGCCTATGCCCGGCCGGAGCTGGGAGTATCTGTTCTTCCTGGAGTTTACCGGAAGTCTGGCCGCGCCTGGAATGGATGCGGCCATGGAGGAGCTGGCCCAAGCTACCTCCTACCTGAGAATTCTGGGGAATTTCAAAAACAGCATTTAGCCCCTGATATATGCATGTTGGGGCCCGCGTGAAAAAGAGGATAAAATGAAACAGTGGACTGCCTGAATCGTTGACCCGAAAAATAGGAGAGGGGAACTGATATGGCAAAGAACGTACTGATTACCGGAGCGTCCCGGGGAATTGGAGCCGCCGCGGCCCGGCAGTTTGGCGCTGCGGGATGGAATGTGGCGCTGAATTACCGCCGGAGCCGGACCCAGGCACTAAGCCTGGCAGCGGAGCTGTCGGCCGGCGGAGTGGAGGCGGTGGCTCTGGAGGGGGATGTGTCAGATCCGGACCAGGCCACCGCCCTGGTGCGGGCGGCGGAAACGCTGGGGCCGCTGGATGCCCTGGTGTGCTGCGCCGGTATGGCTCTGCCCCAGCAGCTGATTACCGAGACCACTGACAGCCAGTGGCGTCAGGTGATGGGCGTGGACCTGGACGGCGTTTTTTATACCATTCGGGCGGCCTGCCCCGCTTTTGTCCGCCGTCAGCGGGGGGCTATTGTCACCGTCTCCTCTATGTGGGGGGTAACCGGCGGGTCCTGTGAGGCGGCCTACTCCGCCGCCAAAGCGGGGGTGATCGGTCTGACCCGGGCCCTTGCCAAGGAGCTGGGGCCGTCCCATATCCGGGTGAACTGCGTGGCCCCAGGGGTCATTGACACCGAGATGAACGGACATCTCTCCTCCCGGGATTTGGAGGCCCTGGGGGAGGAGACGCCTTTGGGACGGATTGGCTCGCCGGAGGAGGCTGCCAGGGCCATCTGTTTTCTGGCCGGGGAGGAGTCCTCCTTTGTCACGGGACAGGTGCTTCAGGTGGATGGCGGTATGGTGATTTGAGGTGCGGCGCCCCATTGCATAAAAGTGGAAATTTTGTTATACTGTTATTATATGGGGCGAGGGGATTCAGTGCTTTGTGCAGGCGCCTGCGAAAAAAGTGCGGTCTGTTTGGCACGATGAATCAAAGATAAAATCTGCGGCAGAATAAAGGTTCGGGACTCTGCGGCGGACCAGTTGCAGTCCCTGTGCACCATGTTTTTCCGGACGATCTCCCAACGTCCCTGGTCCGATGAACATGCCGTTTTCATGGATGCCCGCTGGAGAGGAGTGGTTAGGATGCGCCGCTTTCGCAGAAGTTACAGCAGCTACCGGGGCAGGAAAACCCTGCATGATATCCTGAAGCTGATCGCTGTTGTTCTGGTGGTTCTGGTGATGCTGATGCTGGCCGGCCTGCTGTTCGGTCAGAAGTATCTGGTATTCAGCGACAAAGGACTGCGTCTGGACCTTCCCTTTTTCCAGCGGGAGGGCCGGGAGCCGGAGCCGCCCGGCAGCATCAGTGTGGTGATAGAGCCCGCGCAGAGCGGGGAAACAGAGGAACCGGAAAAGCCGGAGGAAGAGCAAACCATGCGTGCGATGGAACTTCCCCTGGCGGCGGTGCTGGACGGAAGCGCCGCGCAGCAGCTGAAGCAGGCGGGGGCCAACGCCCTGATTTTGGATATGAAAAATGAGGAGGGCCGGCTGAGCTGGACCTCTGAGCAGCCATTTGCCCTCCAGGCTGGAGTAAACTCCCAGGAGACTGGGGTAAATGATGCGCTGACAGCCTGGAATGGCGGCGGGATATACACAGTGGCCCGGGTGTGCTGTTTTAGGGACAATACCATTCCCTATCAGCGCAACGACCTGGCTCTGCGGGCCGGATACGGAAACTGGCGGGATGAGCTTGGCCTGCGGTGGATGAATCCTGACAGTGAGGAGGCCAGGGCATATGTGGCGGGACTGTGCGCGGAGCTGGCCCAAATGGGATTTGATGAAATCCTGTTAGACTGCTGCGCCTTCCCCGCCCAGGGCAATCTGGACCAAATTGTTGCCAAGGGCTCCTACGCGTCCGGCCTGTTTGCTCAGCGGACAGAAGAGTTTCTGGAAGAAGTGCGCCTTGGGCTGGAACCTTATGGCGCTGTGCTGTCTGTCCGGGCGGATCGGGCCGTCTTTACCGGAGGGGACGCTGTCAGCGGGCTGACCGCTCAGGTTCTGGAGGAAAAGGCGGGGAGAATCTGGATGAAGGAGGATGGGGAGGAACCGGCCCTGTCCGCTCTGCTGGACCAGGCTGGCATCACCCGTCCGGAACAGCGTCTGGTGGAGGAAGTTACTTCCCTGGAGGGGAAGGAGCAGAGTTACTGCGCTGTTTTTGACGGGAAATAGACGTTTTATTGATAGTCTTTGATTGTGAAAATGCAGTCAAAGACTATTTTACTTTCATAAAGCCTGTGTAACCCGTGGGAGAAACAGAAAGAAACCAGATGAAAATGCCCGAAAAACCAGGGGAAGGCCGGATTGGACTGGGCAAAATGGGGCAATAAAGGGAAAAGAGAGATGGAAATGCTGAGCGGTGCAAGAAAGTTTAATAAAATAGGGCTTGCATTTAGAGGGTGTATCCAATAAAATAAGAGTCAGACAACTTTTTGAAAGTTCGGTGTCAAGTCAAAAAAGGTGGTGAGAATGATGGCAATGGAAGCCATTCAGAAGGTCACGCAGACCGAGCAGGAGTGCCGGCAGCGCAAGGAAGAGACGGCTGTTCAATGCAAGCAGAAGATTCTGATTGCCCAGCGTGCGGCCCAGCGGGTGCTGGAGGACGCCCGGGCAAACGGGGAGCTGGAGGTCCGGCAGATGATGGCGGACGCGGAGGAGAAGGCCGCCCAGCTGGCCCGGGAGGCCATGGAACAGGCCCGTCAGGAAAGTGAGGCTATGAAGCAGGCCGCCCGGCAGCGTCTGGACAAGGCCGCCGAATTGATCGTAGAAAAGGTAGTGAATCGCTGATGGCCATCGTCAAAATGAAGCGAATGCGGCTGATCGCCATGGCCGAGGATCGGGAGGAGATGCTTCGCCTCCTCCAGCGCATGGGCTGTGTGGAGATCAGCGAGGCGGCTCTGGATGAGGAGAACGCTGATCCCGACCGGCTTGAGGCGCTCCAGCGTCTGCGGGAGCATTTGACCCGTCCGGACACCCAAAGGCTGACAGCTGCCCGGGAGGAGCAATCCATGTCGGAGCGGGCGCTGGCTGTGCTGAAAAGGGCCGCGCCGGAAAAGGGGGGACTGCTCAGCCCAAAGCCCAGGCTGGGGGAGGAGGAACTCTTTGACCAGTCCGCCGCCCAGGCGGCCCAGGCGGCTGCGGAAGAAATTGTGGGCGCGGACCGGCGTATCCATGCGATCCTCAGCGAACAGGCGAAAGCGGAGGCACAGAAAACGCTGCTGGCCCCATGGCGGACTTTGGATCTGCCTCTGGAGACGGAGTCCACCGATCAGGTGACCGTCCAGATGGGGACGCTGCCGGCCAATGTTTCTTTTGCCCAGGCGGAGGGGGCGGCGTTGGCGGAGGGCAGCCTGATCCAGCTTACTCTGGTGTCTGCAGACCGGGAGCAGCAATACTGTCTGCTGATCTGTCACAGCGGAGAGAGTGAGGGTGTGCTTGAGGCGCTGAAGGGTGCGGGCTGGTCCCGGGCCAATCTGCGGGACTGGAGTGGAACGGCGGAGGAGAATATCATCCGCCTGGACCGGCAGATGGAGGCGCTGGCCCGGGAGAGAGCGGCCCTGGAGGAGAAGCTGGCGGGAATGGGAGAATGCCGCCCTGGCCTGAAACGGCTGGCGGACCGGCTGGCCCTGGAGGTGAACCGGGAGGAGTCCCGGGAGCGGACGCTGGATACCAGCCAGACCTTTTTCCTGGAGGGCTGGGTTCCGTCAGAGCGCTGGCCCGAGCTGGTGCAGGCGCTGGCCCCTTACCCCTGTGCCTATGAGACGGAAGATCCAACCCCGGAAGAGTATCCGGAGGTGCCGGTGCAGCTGAAAAACAACTGGCTGACCAGACCGCTGAACATGGTTACCGAGATGTACTCCCTGCCCGCGTATGGTTCTTTGGACCCCAATCCCCTGATGGCCCCCTTCTTTATTCTGTTTTATGGGATTATGATGGCAGACATGGGGTACGGGCTGGTGATGATGCTGGCCTCGGCCGTTGTACTGAGCAAAAAGAAGCCCACGGGCACGATGAGACATTTCTTCGGCCTTCTGGGGCTGTGCGGCGTCAGCACCTTTGTTATGGGAGCGGTAACGGGCGGTTTCTTTGGTGATTTTCTCACCCAGCTGGCAAAGCTGATTAACCCCGAGAGCACCTTTGCCCTGCCGGCTCTGTTCACCCCCCTGGACAATACCCTGCAAATTCTTGTGGGGGCCATGTGCCTGGGTGTTGTTCAGATTCTCACCGGTATGGCCATCAGCTTTGTGAAAAAGCTGCGGGACGGCCAGGTGATGGACGCCATCTGGGAGGAGGTCACCTGGTGGGTGGTTTTTGCCGGGCTGGCTCTGGCTATTCTGGGTGTGACCAATCTGGTGCTGATTGCCGGCGGCGTAATGGTGCTGGTGGGATCGGGCTGGAACGCCAAGGGCTTTGGAAAGGTGACCGCTGTGTTTGGTTCCCTGTACAACCATGTGACGGGCTATTTCGGGGACATCCTGTCCTACTCCCGTCTGATGGCCCTGATGCTGGCAGGTTCGGTTATTGCCCAGGTGTTTAATACATTGGGGGCTATCCCGGGCAACATCGTCATCTTTGTTATCGTCTCTCTGGCAGGCAATACCCTGAACTTTGCGCTGAATCTGCTGGGCTGCTACGTCCACGACCTGAGACTGCAGTGCCTGGAGTATTTCAACAAGTTTTACCAGGACGGCGGAAGGCCCTTCCGTCCCCTGAATTTCAATACAAAATATTACGACGTGGTAAAATAAAAAGGAGGATATCAACATGAGTTTTCTGGAATCATTTGGTGGTTTGGCCATCGCGCTGCTGGGCGCGGGCTTGGCGGCGGTACTCAGCGGAATCGGCTCCGCCAAGGGCACGGGCATTGCGGGCGAGGCGGGCACCGGCCTGCTGTGCGAGGATCCAGGCAAGTTTGGTAAGGTTATGATTCTGCAGGTAATCCCCGGCACCCAAGGCCTGTACGGCCTGGTGGTCTGGTTCTTTGCCGTGTTCAGCATGGGGCTGATGGACGGCAGCGCGGCGGGCATGACGGTTCAGCAGGGCCTTCAGTATTTTGCCGCCTGCATGCCCATGGCGCTGGGCGGCCTGTTCTCTGCCATTGCCCAGGGACGCGTGGCCGCCGGGTCCATCAACATTCTGGCCAAAAAGCCTGACGACTGGTCCAAGGGCATGGTGCTGTGCATCACCGTGGAGTTTTATGCCATCTTGTCCCTGCTGGCCTCTATGCTGATGATTATCTATATCAGCGGCTGACGCCGGGAAAGGAATCGGCCTTATGGAAGGAATCGAAAAAATTACCGCGAAAATCATTCAGGACACGGAGGACGAGATCAACCAGTTGATCGCCCAAAGTGAGGAGAAGGTCCAGGCTATTGGAGAGACAGCCCAGGTCCAGGCGGACAGGGAGACTGCCGACATGTTGGACAAAGGCCGCCGGGCTGCTGACGAACGCCTGGAACGGCTGCAGTCCGCCGCCCAGATGGAGAAGCGGAAACAGATCCTGGGTGCCAAGCAGGAGGTGCTGGCCGAGGCGTTTCACCTGGCGCTGGAGAAGTTGTGCACCCTGCCTGAGGGGGAATACATCGACCTGCTTACCCGGCTGGCCTTGGAGGCGTCTACCACCGGACGGGAGCAGCTGGTGTTCTCGGCCAAGGACCGGGCCAGAGTGGGCAAACAGGTGGTGGTAGCCGCCAATGAGGCTATGGTCAAGGGAGTGGTGCCGGAGCTGCCCGAGGCCATTACAGACACCAAAATGGGAGCTTTCCTGGGCAAGGTGGTCAACTCCACTGCCGCAATGGTGACTGGAACGGGTATGCTTACGCTGAGCGAAAAGACCCGGGAAATAAAGGGCGGGTTTATCATGGTGGATGGAGACGTGGAAATCAACTGCGCCTTTGAAACCCTGGTCCGCCTCCAGCGGGAGAAGCTGGAAAAGGAAGTGGCCGGTGTCTTGTTTGATGGCACATAACCATCTGAGAAAAGGCGGCGGAAGGCCGTCCCGGGACAGGGGTCCAGGAAGCAGGCCCCGTCCGGATAGAAGGAGCAGCGTAGTGAGCGAGTTTTTGCCGCAAGGCGGGAACAAGGGATGCGAAGCTTGCGACGACGAGAGGAGATGATACCTTGTCCCAGCGAAAAGATACCGATTATCTCTCCATCTCCGCCCGGATACGGGCGATGGAAAACCGGCTGCTGACCCGGGACCGGATGGACCGCATGATCGAGGCCCGGGATATGGCCGAGGCCATGAAGGTGCTGTCTGAGTGCGGATACCCGGACGGGGGAACGCTGGAACGCGTGCTTGCCCAGGCGCGGGCCGAAACCTTCCGGGACATGGAGGGTGCTGTGCCCGACCTGCGGCTGGTGGAGATTTTCCAGCTGAAATATGACTATCACAATGCCAAGACCATTCTGAAGGCCCAGGCTGTGGGTGCGGAAGCCGAACGGCTGCTGCTTCCGGGCGGGCGGTATGCTCCGTCGGATCTTCTGGAGGGGTGGCACAGGGAAGACATGAGGGGCTGCTCTGAGGTTTTTCGGCGGGCAATGGCTCAGGCCTGGACCGTTCTGAACGAGACCCGGGACCCGCAGCAGGCGGACCTGATTCTGGACCGGGCCTGCTACGAAGAGATGGCCCAGCTGGCCAGGGACTTGGACAGCGCTTTTCTGCAGGGCTATGTCCGCTTGTCGGTGGATGTGGCCAATCTCCGGACCGCCGTCCGGGTGCACCGGATGGATAAGGAGGGCGACTTCCTGCGACAGGTGCTGCTGCCCGGGGGGAATGTGTCCGAGCAGGCCATTGCCTCCGCCCGGGGAGAAGCACTGGGAGAGGTGTTCCGCTCCGGACCGCTGTCTCAGGCGGCGGAACTGGGGGCGAAAGCGGCCCAGCCCCAGGGAGGTCCCTTGACTGAATTTGAGCGGGCTTGTGACGACGCTGTTACCAATTACCTGGCTGCCGCCCGCCGTATCCCCTTTGGGGAGCAGTCGGTGATTGGATATCTGTACGCCAGGGAGGCGGAGCTCACAGCCATCCGGACCATTTTCGCGGGCCGGGCGGCAGGGCTGGATAGCGGAACTATCCGGCAGCGGCTTCGGGAAACCTATGTATAAGGGGGACGGAGGGATGTATAAGATCGCAGTCATGGGCGACATGGACAGCGTCCTGGGGTTTAAGGCCCTGGGGCTGGAGGTATGCCCCGTCAGCACCCCTGAGGAAGGGCATGAGGCGCTCCAACGGATGGCCAAGGAGAACTATGCCATTATCTATATGACAGAGCAGCTGGCGTCTGGAATGGGAAGCGATATTGCCCGCTATAAGGATGCCCTGACCCCTGCCATTATCCTGATTCCGGGGAAGGAAGGTTCTCTGGGAATTGGTATGGCCAACGTGAAAACCGCCGTGGAACGGGCGGTGGGCGCGGATATTTTGTGATTGATATGGACCGCCGCAAAAGGTCTGTACTGCCATTAAAAAAACCCAAATCGAAGCCCGGCGCGGTGGGTTCGATTTGGAGAGGAGGTACAACGGAGCAAAGTGGAAATTCGGTGTAGCCGGATGGAGCGGAGCGGAGTTTGTACCGACGAGGAAAGAAGGTTTAGAAGCCTATGGGAAAGATTGTTAAGGTCTCCGGCCCGCTGGTGGTGGCCACCGGCATGGAAGAGGCCAACATGGCCGACGTTGTCCGGGTGGGGGAACAGCGCCTGATCGGCGAGATCCTCACCATGACCGGAGATTCGGCCGCCATTCAGGTCTATGAAGAGACCTCCGGCCTGGGTCCCGGCGCGGAGGTGGTCACCACCGGCTCCCCCCTGTCCGTGGAGCTGGGCCCCGGCCTGGTGGAAAATATTTACGACGGCATCCAGCGCCCGCTGGAGGTCATCATGGAAAAGATCCAGGGGAATAACCTGCCCCGCGGCGTGGAGGTTCCCGCGCTGGACCGGGAGAAGAAGTGGGACTTTACCGCTGTTGCCGCCCCGGGCGACCAGGTGGTGGGAGGCGACATCATCGGTACAGTTCAGGAGACCCCCTCCATCCTCCATAAGATTATGATTCCCCCAAAGATGAAGGGGAAGATAGTCTCCATCCAGTCCGGCTCCTTTACCGTCACTGAGACGGTATGCGTCCTGGCGCTGGAGGACGGCTCCCAGGCGGAGCTGCCCATGATGCAGAAATGGCCCGTCCGTGTGGGCCGGCCCTACAAGCATAAGTATCCCCCGGTCATTCCCCTCCAGTCCGGCCAGCGTATTGTGGATACCTTTTTCCCCGTGGCCAAGGGGGGCACCGCCGCCATTCCCGGCCCCTTCGGTTCCGGAAAGACGGTGATGCAGCACGCTCTGGCCAAATGGTCCGATGTGGATCTGGTGGTCTACATCGGCTGCGGCGAGCGGGGCAACGAGATGACCGACGTGCTCCGGGAGTTCCCCGAACTGGTGGACCCCCGCAACGGCGAACCCCTCATGAAGCGCACGGTGCTCATTGCCAACACCTCCGACATGCCCGTGGCTGCCCGGGAGGCGTCCATCTACACCGGCATCACCATCGCGGAGTATTTCCGGGATATGGGCTACGCCGTAGCTGTCATCGCCGACTCCACTTCCCGCTGGGCCGAGGCGCTGCGCGAAATGTCCGGACGTCTGGAGGAGATGCCCGGTGAGGAGGGCTATCCCGCCTATCTGTCCTCCCGTCTGGCCCAGTTCTACGAGCGGGCCGGCTCCGTGTCCTGCATTGGCTCCGACGAGGACCGCCGTGGATCGCTTACCGCCGTGGGCGCCGTGTCCCCTCCCGGCGGCGACCTGTCCGAGCCCGTGTCCCAGGCCACCATGCGCATCGTCAAGGTATTCTGGGCACTGGACGCGTCCCTGGCCTACCGCCGCCATTTCCCCGCCATCAACTGGCTGAACTCCTACTCCCTGTATCTGGACTCCCTGCGGCCCTGGTATGATGAGAACCTGGGCAAGGACTTCCTGGTCAACCGGGAGTGGGCCATGGCTATTCTACAGGAGGAGGCCAGCCTGAACGAGATCGTTCAGCTGGTGGGCAAGGACTCCCTGTCCGCCAAGGACCAGATCACCCTGGAGATTGCCAAGATGATCCGGGAGGACTTTCTCCAGCAGAACTCCTTTGTGGATATCGACTCCTACTCCGAGTACGACCGACAGGCCCGACTGCTGGCTATGATTCGTCAGTATGAAAATGAGTGCCGCGGGGCCAACCAGCGGGGCGGGGATTTGAACGCTCTGTTCTCCATTCCGGTTCGGGAGAAAATCGGCCGGGCCAAATCGGTGCCCGCCGACCTGTATAAGGATGCCTACGCCAATCTCCTGGTGGAGATGGAGGAGGAGATTACGGCCATCGCCGAGAAGGGAGAGGATGAACTGTGATTCGGGAATATAAAACAATTCAGGAGATCTCCGGCCCCCTGATGGTGGTCAACCGGGTCCAGGGTGTCACCTACGACGAGTTGGCCGAGATCGAACTTACCGACGGCACCGTCCGCCGCTGCAAGGTGCTGGAGGTCAACGGCGACTCCGCTGTGGTCCAGCTGTTTGAGGCCTCTGCTGGAATCAACCTGGCCCAGTCCAAGATACGCTTTCTGGGCCACCCCCTCCAGCTTGCTGTCTCCGGCGATATGCTGGGCCGGGTGTTTAACGGCATGGGTCAGCCCATTGACGGCGGTCCTGCCATTCTGGCCGATGAGTACCGGGATATCAACGGCCTGGCCATGAACCCCGCCGCACGGAACTACCCCAACGAGTTTATTCAGACGGGCATCTCCACCATCGACGGACTGAATACCCTGGTCCGGGGCCAGAAGCTGCCCATCTTCTCCGGCTCCGGCCTGCCCCACGCCGCCCTGGCCGCCCAGATCGCCCGTCAGGCCAAGGTGCTGGACGGGGAGAGCAACTTCGCCGTGGTCTTCGCCGCCATCGGCATCACCTTCGAGGAGTCGGAGTTCTTCGTCAGCGAGTTTAAGCGCACCGGCGCCATTGACCGCACCGTTCTGTTTACCAACCTGGCCAACGACCCCGCCGTGGAGCGCATCGCCACCCCCCGTATGGCCCTCACTGCCGCCGAATATTTGGCCTTTGAGAAGAATATGCACGTGCTGGTCATCCTGACGGACATCACCAACTACGCCGAGGCCCTGCGGGAGATCTCCGCCGCCAAGAAGGAGGTCCCCGGCCGCCGGGGCTATCCCGGCTACCTGTACACCGACCTGGCCACCATGTACGAGCGGGCCGGCCGGCAGATCGGCAAGGAGGGGTCCATCACCATGATTCCCATCCTGACCATGCCGGAGGACGACAAGACCCACCCCATCCCCGACCTCACCGGCTATATTACAGAGGGGCAGATTATTCTGTCCCGGGAGCTGTTCCGCAAGGGCATCAATCCCCCCGTGGACGTGCTGCCCTCCCTGTCCCGTCTGAAGGACAAGGGCACCGGCGAGGGAAAGACCCGGGAGGACCACTCGGGCACCATGAACCAGCTGTTTGCCGCCTACGCCACAGGCAAGGAGAACAAGGAGCTTATGTCCATCCTGGGCGAGGCCGCTCTCAGCCCCACAGATCTGCTGTACGCCAAGTTTGCCGATGAATTTGAAAAGCGCTATGTTTCTCAGGGAACGGATGAGAACAGGTCCGTTTTTGAGACCCTGGACTTGGGCTGGGATTTGCTCTCCATCCTGCCCCGGGGCGAGCTGAAGCGGATCAAGCCGGAGCTGATCGACAAGTATCTGCCCAAAAAAGACTAAGGGGGGATTTGAATGCCAAGCGCCACCATCAATCCCACCCGGATGGAACTGACCCGGCTGAAGGGCCGGCTCAAGACTGCCCAGCGGGGCCACAAGCTGCTGAAAGACAAGCGGGATGAGCTGATGAAGCAGTTTATGGACGTTGTGCGGGAAAACCGGGCTCTGCGGAAGCGGGTGGAGGAGGGCCTGATGAGGGCCCACGGCTCTTTCACCGTGGCCGCCGCCCTCATGTCCCCGGAGATGCTGGAGCAGTCTCTCCTCTACCCCAAGCAGAGTGTGGAGCTGGAGATGACCTTTCAGAATATTATGTCGGTGGATGTGCCCCAGTATCATTTCCATACCAGCAGCCAGGACCCGGGGGAGATATACCCCTACGGCTTCGCCCAGACCAGCGGTGAGCTGGACGACGCGGTGGATGCCATGTCCCGGGTGTTCCAGGATATGCTGAGATTGGCTGAGGTGGAAAAGACCTCTCAGCTGCTGGCGGAGGAGATTGAAAAGACCCGACGCAGGGTCAACGCCCTGGAGTATGTCAAGATACCCGAGATGCAGGAGAATATCAAGTATATCACCATGAAGCTGGACGAAAATGAGCGGGCCAACACCATACGTCTAATGAAGGTGAAGGACCTAATCCTTAAAGAGGCCATTGAAGCCAAGCGGGTGGCCGATGAAAAGGCCATCCAGACCTTTGGAGGCTTTGAGCCGCAGCAGAGCTGAAGAGGCGTTTAAAACTGCCGCGCTGCAGCTTCCGGTGCCGGAAAAAAAGAATAGACGGTTTCCTGTAAATATAAGACAAGAAACCGTCTATTTTTGTTTTTCATAAGCGATGACATCCCGGAGTATATTTGAATTTTATGAGACGGGGAAAAACAGGACCCAGCGGGTTTACCTCTATCGGCAGGCCAAGGATATTTACAGATTAAAAATGCGTCCCCTGGGGGGACGCATTTAGTAGGCCTGTTATGTTGAAGTAAATTGTTTGAGGTGGGCTTTTAAAATACTGCGCGCGCTGGTAAAAAAACTGTTCTATTCGCCAGCTTTCCAAATTGATCGGCATCCGTAAGGCATTGGTGGAAAAAGCACTGTGAGCTTAATTGATTGGTGCAGATGGGCAAACCGTCCTCTTGTCACACTTATTTTCTGCTTGTCCCAGAGGCTTTTCTCACCCCTCCTGTACGGGGTAATTTAGGGAGTCCCAAAGCGTTTGAACGCCAGGCCAGGTGCCATGATATTTTTCTCCATTAGAAAAAATCACTTCCACAGCATCCTCCGAGCCAGAAACAGATGCGGCGACCAGGAGGAATGTGCCGTCTTTCATGGCGAACTCTACAGTGATGGACCAGCCGCCTCCAAGATTGTCCGAATGCCGGCTGCCCCGGTTATAGCGGAACTGGTGGACTGCGTCCACCACGGTCGTGATCCCGGCAGCGTCCTCGATTTTCTTACTAAGCTCCTTGTCGATCCAGGGCTGGAACACCGAGATGGTGACGCAGCGAACATGGTTCGCATCAAAGTTGTCGGGGAGGACAGCTTGAGGGCGGAAAAAATACAGCAACACACCAACGCAGATGATACCGGAAAATAACAGGGCCAGAATGGCCAAGCTCTTTTTCAAGATGAGGTTCGCCTCCATTTATTGCGCAGCAGGGTTGTATCCGTATTCAATTAAAGTCATAGTGGAACCACCGGTCCAGCTTAAAATAGAAAAGTTTTTCATTTTTCCCGCCGCGTCGGCTCACCGCCCATTGGACTGCTTCTTTCACGCCCCCGTTGGTGTGGGCATCCCCTGCGTCTATCTCATGGTAAAATCTTATCAAATTTGCATATATTTGTCAATTTTATTTCGTTTTATTTTGTTCTATTTTTGCAAAACAATTTATTTCCTAAACAAGAGAACAGTCAGTGTGTAGTGAAGTTGCCATTCTCCACATGCTGAGGGAAAACCGGGGGACGGTTCACTCGCCTTCGGCATACCTACGGAACAATGTATACCGGTCAGAGGTTATGCCCGGTGATTTGGTTTTTTATTCTGGGGACAAGCATGTGGGCAGCAAAGATAAAACGGCGGGTATTTGAAAGAATAGACAGGAAGGTGGGTTACATATGAGCAGCTTTGCCGTCGGCAACCTGATTTCAAAGGAGTATCAGCAGTGGGTCATAGAGAATATGGAGGAAAACAGCTATCTTCTTGATTTAAATGATACTTGGCTCTGCTACCTGACACCCAGAGATAATGACATCGCGTGGAATCCCGCTGCGGACGGAACGCGAAGAATCCCGCGGAGTGTAGCGGCGATTTCGGGAAAGGCCCCAGTATTCCACCTTCAGCACCCGGAAGATCACGGATGGATGTATTTTGCCATTTACAGGGGGGCAGTGGCTGGCTCCCTTGAGATCGACTATGAGGAGGGATGTATCCGGGAGGAGAGCGGCTTTGAATCCCTGGCCCTGTTTGGAGTCAGTGATGATACTGTGCAGGAATTGCGGAGAAGGATCCCGCTGGATACAACCGATGTAGGGGAGCTGTTTGCAATGGTGGGGGCCTTGAACGATGCGCTGTCTACGGACATTGATTTTATTTCCTATGACTACGTTTCAAATCGTGAGGAAGATTATTCGGATATCATTGTTAGAAAATAGAGCAGACTCAAACGACTAAAACAGCGCCGCCTGGATCAGAAGTTCAGGCGGCGCTGTTTTGATTGGAGTTTGTATCATGCGGGCCGGTTTCAGAGCTTAATACCCCATATCCTGCCCCGCCTTGCGCCGGCCATAAAATTCGGCGGCAGCGGTGAACAGCACGTCGGAGGAGGAGTTCAGGGCCGTCTCACAGGAGTCCTGGATAACGCCGATGATAAAGCCAATGCCCACTACCTGCATGGCCACATCGTTGGAGATGCCGAACAGGCTGCAGGCCATGGGGATCAGCAGCAGGGAGCCGCCGGCCACGCCGGAGGCGCCGCAGGCGGACAGGGCGGACACCAGGCTGAGGAGGAAGGCGGTGGGGAAGTCCACCGTGATATTCAGGGTATGGGCGGCGGCCAGGGTGAGCACCGCAATGGTAATGGCCGCGCCGGCCATGTTAATGGTGGCGCCCAGGGGGATGGAGACAGAGTATTTCTCCTTATCCAGTCCCAGTTTTTCACACAGGCTCATGTTGACGGGAATATTGGCGGCAGAGCTGCGGGTAAAGAAGGCCATGATTCCACTGTTTACCAGACAGCGGAACACCAGGGGAAAGGGATTTCGGCGGATACATAGAAATACGATGATGGGATTTACCACCAAGGCCACGAAGAACATGCAGCCCACCAACACCAGAATAATATGGGCATAGTCTGCAAAGGCCTTCAGACCGGTGGTGGACACGGTGCTGAACACAAGGCCCATGATGCCGAAGGGGGCACAGTTGATGACCCACTTGATGGAGGCGGACAGGGCGTCGGAAATGTTTTCCAGCATCAGCTTGGTGGAGTCGGCGGCTTCCCGCAGGGCCAGTCCAAAGATAACGGCCCACACCAGTACGCCGATAAAGTTGGCGTTGACAATCGCACCGATGGGGTTGCTGACGGCGTTGTTCAGCAGGGTTTTGATTACCTCAGCAATGCCGCCGGGGGCGGCCATTTCAGCGCCCTGGACCAGGGTCAGAGTGGAGGGGAACAGAAAACTGGCCGCCACGGCGCACAGGGAGGCAAGTAATGTGCTGATGAGATAGAGAACCACCACCGTGGACATGTTGCTGCGGGCTCCCTTTTTGTGCCGGGCCAGAGAGTTAATGACCAGAAAGAACACCAGCAGAGGGGCCAGGGCCTTCAACGCCCCCACAAACAGAGTGCCCAAAAGACCAATGGCGGAGATGCCGGGTAAGGTGAGGCCCAGTATAGCCCCCAGAATCAAACCGAAGATAATGCGCGGTACCAGGCTGATCTTGTTCCACTTGCGGAGCAATTCCATATTATCCAATTCCTTTCTTTTGCAAATGGGAGTAGAGAAAAAGAGGTCGCATCTGCAAAAAAATCCCACCCCATAGGGGTGGGATTTCAGCTGGAGCGAGTGACGAGGCTCGAACTCGCTACCTCCACCTTGGCAAGGTGGCGCTCTACCAGATGAGCTACACTCGCAGCGACAAATGGTATTATAACAGAAATACAGATAATGTCAAGGCGAAAATCAGAAAAAAATCAAATATTTAGGGGGCGGGAGGAGAGGCCGGAGCGATCTGCGGGGATGGGGATGGAAAAGCGGTTTTCCCAGGCAGGAGTAGTCCGGCTGAAGAGGCGGCCGACCGCACTGAAGGTGCAGGGAGGGCAGGAGGAAAGGGCGCTAATCTGAGGGGCTGGATGCGGGCGGAGAACCCTCTCCGCACTGGGGGACTGATCCGGTATCCCAGAGGTAGCCCGCTTCCATCATCTGGCTGTCAGTGCGGAAAGGGTTCTCCCAGTCACCAAGGCGGCTCAAGTCCAGATGGGCCCACCCGCTCTCAGTGGATACGACCGTCCAGCAGTGGGGCCGTCCATGCAGTGTGCCGGACACAACCCGGCCGTCAAGCTCCAGCTCCTGACAGAGCAGCGCCATGGCCAAAGCTAAGCCCTGACTGTCAGCCCCGCCTTCCAGCAGGGCATGGTAAGCGGTAGCCCCCCCCTTGGGATCATATCCCCCGGCGTCCAAAATCCCCTGCCCCGCATTCAGAAGCAGCTGATCCCCGGAGGAGGACCACAGGCTGCGGACCAGCTCCTGGCTGTTCAGATGCAGCAGCTCCCGCCGGCGTTCCAGCTCTTTCAGATCCAGATGGTAGGTGAGAAGAATTTCCACAATCCGCTGCCGCCCGTCGGCCGGATAGATGGACACCGATACCTCCGGCATGTCAAGTGCGACGGAGGGGCTGGCGTAGTAGGCCTCCTGACACAGGGTGCGGATGTAGTCCTCATTCCCGTCAAAATAGCTGATGCGCAGCACACGTTCCGGCGCAAAGGAGGCAAGGGCGGTCTCCAGCTCACTGCGGATTGCAGTGGTGCCGGTGGCGGAGACGATGGAGTTGATCTGCTCCCGGGTGCGCCGGTAGGTGATCTGGACGTCGGCTTCATAGTAGGTGACAATGGAGCTGATGCTGTACTTGATGTACTCCACTGCATAGGATCCCAGGGGATCCTCCTGTACCACCTCCAGACAGGCGGCGTCCAGCTCGGCATCTACGTCCTCCGAGTCGCTGTACAGACGGATGGATCCCGTCTCCATCCCCTGAGAGATGAAGTAGATCAGCCCATTCACCAGCTCCTGGTAATTCTCCGCCCGGAGCACCGAGGGGTCTCCTTCGGCAGTGGGGGTGGTGTTGTGGGCGGTGACGTGAAGATAGTCCCGCTCCAGCAGAGAGGAGCACCCGCTGAGCAGCAGCATCAGGGCGGTCAGCCCGGCCAGCATTCGTTTTTTCATTTGGAACGCTCCTCTCAAAAACTGTCGCCGCAGAACCGGCGGTGCAATGAAATCCTTCCGGGAGTTACATCCCCAGCTCCTGCTCAATCAGAATGACTTCCATATGGGGGCGGTTCATGGGTGGAGCCCACAAAACGGAGAGGGCGCGGCAGATGCGCTCCGGGCTTTGGCAGTTGTAGCAGCGGTCAGCCTTGACCGCGCATGGAGTCTTGCGGCCCAAACTCTGGGCACGCTTGGGGGCGGCCACATTCCGGGCCCGCCACAGGGCGGAGTCAAAATCCGGGGTGATCTTGTTGGTGCCCACTACAAAGTAGACTGCCTGATGACCGAACATGGTGGAGGCTACCCGGTTTCCGTTTCCATCAATGTTGACAATCTCACCGGTTTCAGCCAGGGCATTGGCCGAGGATATGTACACCTCAGTGGACATGGCGTCCTTCAGATCGCCCCCCTCCCAGTGCCATACCACCCGGTTGTGGGAAGACAGCTTGGGGTAGAGACCTAAGGACTGAAGGGTTGCGGAGCCGCCGAAGGCCACGGAGCGGCCATCAATCTGGCTGTCCAGATAGTCGGCGGCCTCAGCTTGGGCGGCGAAGCGGCGGACAATGTAGCCCAGCCTCTCCAGATTTGCAGTTAACCGTTCCAGATCTGCCATAAAAAGCACTCCTTACTGTTACATATCATGTTCTTTGTATCGACGAAAGCCAAGGCCCAGCACTTCATGGGCGTCACAGACAATGAGAAACGCGTCGGGGTCCAGCTGCTGTACGATCTGTTTCAGGGGGACAATCTGGCGCTGCTTGAAGGCACACATGAGCACCAGCTTGTCCTGGCCGGAAAAGCTGCCCTCTCCGTGGAGAAAGGTGACGCCGCGCTCCAGCTGGCTGTCAATGGCCCGGGCAATCTGGCGGGGATAGTTGGTGACGATATAGGCCACCTTGGCTGTGTCCATTCCGTAAAGGACCCGGTCCATGACCACGGCGGAGATATACAGGGATACCAGGCCGAACAGGGCGCTGTTCAGACTGCGGAAGGCCACTGCGGCTGAGGCGATGACCGCCAAATCCACCACCATGACCAGCGTGCCCATGGGGAGATAGCCAAATTTCAGCTTCAGCAATCTGGCCACCAGATCGGTGCCCCCAGTGGTGGCCTCCTGGAGAAAGACCGCGCCCAGGGACAGCCCGCTCAAAACACCGCCGAAGATGGCGGCCAGCATGGGGTCCATGGGGGGGAAGGTGTAAAGGGAGGCCAGCAGGTCCACACCGAAGGAGGTGGCCGCCATGGCAAAGAGGGAGGAGACCAGCAGCCGTCCGCCCAACAGCCTCCATCCCAGCAGAAACAGGGGGATATTCAGGGCGATTACCGCGCCCCCCACGGGGATGGCGGGGATGGCGGCGTGAATGACCTGCCCCAGTCCGGTCATGCCCCCCATGGTAATCTGATTGGGGACATAACACCAGTCAAAGCCCAAGGCAAACACAGCCGAGGCCAGGGTGATCCAGAGATAGGATTTGGCGGTGGCCCGGAACTTTTCTTTTTCCATGAGGAGGCCTCCTTAGATCAGGGTCATCTGCTCTTCTCCCCGGTCCTCCTCTTTCAGGAGGGCGCCCGCGATGGGCAGGGCGCGGGCGCGGTAGCGGGCGGCGTTGACAATGGAGGTGGACGCCAGTGGCAGGACCTGTTCCACACGGTATTTGGGTTTTAGGGTCATCACGTTGACTCCCTGGGTGGTGCGGGTGGTTTTGGGGTTGAGACTGGCGGTGTGGAAAATCATGCACCGCCCCTCCGTGGAAATCACCGCCGCCTCGAAATCCTCCCGCAGCAGGAACGCGGACACCAGAGGGGATTTGTCCGAATAGGCGCCGGTAAGTTTTTTTCTTCTGGTCTGGGTCTGGTAGGCGGACAGCTCCACCCGGGCCGCCTTGCCGTTGTCGAAGAAAAACAGCAGGCTGCCGGAGTAGTCCCCAGGGATACAGGCCCAGATGGCCCGTTCCTCGCCGTCCATTCCCAGCTTGGTGGGCAGGTAGTCCCCCAGAACACTGGCCTTGGCATCATCAAATTCAGACAGCCGGGTTTTGTAGCACTGCTGTCTGTCGGTGAATACCAGCAGCTCATCCCGGTTGGAGGCCTCCCACTGGAGGTAGGGGCTGTCCCCCTCCTTATACTTCTGGTCGCTGGCCATACGAAGAGACTGGGGGGTGATTTTTTTCAGATAGCCCTCACGGGAAAAGAAGACGTTGACGGGATAATCAGGGGTTTCATCCTCCTCCGCCGCGCCCAGGTCGGAGGCGTGGTCATAGACAATCTCCGTGTGCCGGGGGATGGCGTACTTTTTCTTGACCTCAGTGAGTTCATCCACAATAATTTTTTGGATCCGCTTGGGGGAGTTCACGGTGTCCTCCAGGTCGGCAATCTCATCCTGGAGGGCATCCACCTCCTGGGTGCGCTTGAGGATGTACTCCTTGTTGATATTCCGCAGTCGGATGTCGGCCACATAATCCGCCTGAATCTGGTCGATGCCGAAGCCGATCATCAGATTGGGAATGACCTCGGCGTCCTCCTCTGTGTCACGGATAATCTGGATGGCCCGGTCGATGTCCAGCAGGATACGGCGCAGGCCCAGGAGAAGGTGGAGCTTTTCTTTTTTCTTATTCAGAGAGTAGTATACCCGCCGGCGCACCGAATCTATGCGCCAGGCGGTCCACTCCTCCAGAATTTCTCTTACTCCCATCACCCGGGGCATTCCTGCAATCAGGATGTTGAAATTGCAGGACTGGCTGTCCAACAGGGGGGTGGAACGGAACAGCTTGGCCATCAGCTTGTCCGGGTCGGTTCCCCGCTTCAGATCGATGGTCAGCTTCAGGCCGGACAGATCGGTTTCGTCCCGCATATCGGCAATTTCCTTCACTTTGCCCAGCTTAATGAGCTCAGCGACTTTGTCCATAATGGCCTCGGAGGTGGTGGAGTAGGGAATCTCGTACACCTCAATGAGGTTTTCCTCTTTGAGATACCGCCATTTGGAGCGGACCTTGAAGGAGCCGCGGCCGGTGCGGTAGATCTCTGACAGGGCCTGGGCGTCATAGAGCAGCTCGCCGCCGGTGGGCAGGTCGGGGGCCTTTAGGGTGGACATAAGGTCGTGGTCCGGGTTTTTCAGGAAGGCGATGGTGGTGTCACACACCTCCCCCAGGTTGAAGCCGCAGATGTTGGAGGCCATGCCCACGGCGATGCCCATGTTGGATGCTGCCAGCACGTTGGGGAAGGTGGTGGGCAGCAGGGTAGGCTCCTTCAGCTTCCCATCGTAATTGTCTACAAAGTCCACCGTATCCTGGTCAATGTCCCGGAACAGCTCGGCGCAGATGGGATCCAGACGCACCTCGGTGTACCGGCTGGCGGCCCAGGCCATGTCCCGGGAATAGACCTTTCCGAAGTTTCCTTTGCTGTCCACCAGGGGGTGGAGCAGGGCCCCGTAGCCCCGGGACAGGCGGACCATGGTGTCGTAGATGGCGGCGTCTCCATGGGGGTTCAGCTTCATGGTCTGGCCCACCACGTTGGCGCTTTTGGTCCTGGCTCCACCCAGCAGCTTCATCTGGTACATGGTGTACAGCAGCTTCCGGTGGGAGGGCTTAAAGCCGTCGATCTCGGGGATGGCCCGGGAGACAATAACGGACATGGCATAGGGCATGTAATTGAGCTCCAGCGTCTGGGTAATGGGCTGCTCCAGCACCTCGGCCCGCAGGCCCATGACATTGGGATTGGTGACTTTTGGTTTGTTTTCGTCAGCGGATTTTTTCTTAGCCATTGGAATCAGTCCTTGCTGTTTTAGGTTTGGAGGCGGAGGGGGTATGGGGCCGCCGTAGTATGAGGCCTACAGGCTTCCCATGCCCAGAAGGCCGGCGGGATACTCGATCTTGTCTCCGGCGGGCGGCTGGGTCTGAGGCTGCTGGCGGGTGGCGGTGATGCGGGCGGTCATTTCCAGGGCGGCCTTGACCAGGTTCTTTACATGGAGATTCATGGCCAGATCCGTCTTTCCGGAGGAGCCGGCCAGCTTGCAGTCAAAGGAAAAATAGCTGCTGGAGGCTTGAGCGGTGAGGGAGTAGGTACAGCCCTTGGCGCCCGACGGGGTAACGGTTAGAACAGCAGAGGCAGCGCACTTCTCATAAAAGCCTACATAGTAGCCTGCGTCCTCCACGTCCCAGCGGATGGTATAGGAGGAGCCGGATTTGGTGAAGCAGCTGTCGCCGATGACCGATGCGGCGTGGCCAGCGGTGGACAGGGTGTCGGACCACACGTCAAAGGGGCGGTAGGGATCAGCGAAGGCCAGAGTGGTTATAAGACCGCCCACGGTGAAGGCATCAGGGGCCATGCCGGCCGCGTCCACCAGTCCTTCCAGGGGCAAAGCGGCCCAGGCGCTGGGATTTTCCACCATGCCCATCTGGGCAAACAGGGGACTGCGCAGGTACAGACACTGTCCCTCCCCGTCCAAAATAATCTCCACAGACACGCTGGACAGCAGCTTTTTATAGCCTGCAACCCCTGTTTTCTCCTCTTCGGTGAGGGAGTAACCGGGCATGGCGTCCAGGAACAGATCCACCAGCTGGCCCAGATTCGCGGTATATTTGATGTTGCCGGAGGTGCCGCTGGTCAGAGAGTCGCCGTCCAGGTGGGCGGAATACTTCTTGTCTCCGTTCAGACTGTCCAGCATGGTGATGACCAGGTCCATATCCAGAGTGGATTTGAGGGATTGCCCCTCACGGTACTGGTCCGCGCCGGTCATGGTGTACAGAATCCGGTTGGCCAGGGTGAAATTCTGGTCAATGGCTTCCACCGCCGCCTGGCGGTCCAGGAGGACGGCGGTTTCATAGGTGCTGTCCCAGAACACCTCATAGCCCAAAGCCTGGGCAAAGAAGGAGACGGGGACCATGGTGCTGCCGTCCTTCACATAGGAGGCAACGTCCATGGTGACGGCCTCCCCATCGGCGGGGGTGAGGAGGGCGGTGCCGATGGCGTGGGTGAAGGAACGGTCTCCCAGGGTGACGGAGGCGGTGTGGCCAATGCGGTCATAGGAGACAGCGGCGCCTAAATACTCCATGACAGAGGCCAGAGGCACCATGGTGCGGCCGTTTTTTACTTCGGGCCGTACATCGGAGAAGGGAATGCACTGGCCGTTGACCATCACATTGATGCCGTCTGCGGTTCCGCCGGCGGATACCTTGTCCTGGGTTTGCACCTCAAGCAGTTCCAGCTGATAGATCTGGCTGTCCACCCAGAGGTCCAGCATCTCCCGGCGGAACGCCTCCTCAGTCAGCTCGTACCACTCCATGTACTCCTGGGGGGATTCGAAGTATGAGTAGTTTTGGAAGAAATAGTCGTCAGGGTCGAAGGCGGCTGCCTCGTCCGGGTGGGCGGCAATCCAGTCCTGCCGGCGGGCTTCCACTTTCTCTTGGTACTGTTGGTAAGCCAGGGCGTCGGCCACAAAAAGGTCGTAATACTCCTCCTCGCTGATGTCCCAGACGTCCAGCATCCCCTCCAGACTGGAGAAGCCGTACTCCTCCCACTGGGGGGGATTGGTGTCCTCATAGGCCAGAGCGGGCAGGGCAAGGGACAGGGTCAGCGCTAGGGACAGGGCAAGAGAAATCAGCTTTGAAATTTTCTTTTTCATAGTCCGTACTCCTTTCTTCCGCGCGTTTTATATAGATTCATCAGCCGCCGCCGGGCGGCACAGGGCTCAAAGCTCCTTGGGGGCGTATTTTTGTCCAAAGGGGGTGGCGGCCAGGCCGCCCTTTCCCGTCTCCCGAAGCGTGTGGGGCAGGGACCGGCCGACTTCCGCCATGGCATCCAGTACCTGATCGGGGGGGACCTGGCTGACAATGCCCGCCAGGGCCATCTGGGCGGCGGACAGGGCGTCCATAGCCCCGATGACATTGCGTTTGACGCAGGGGACTTCCACAAGACCGCCCACCGGGTCGCACACCAGGCCCAGCAGGTTTTTCACCGCCATGGCGCAGGCATTTGCCATCTGCTCTGGACCGCCGCCCTGGAGGTGAACCAGGGCGGGGGCGGCCATGGCGGCGGCGGAGCCGATCTCCGCTTGACAGCCCCCCTCCGCCCCGGAGATGGAGGCCCGGGAGGCGATGACCATGCCGAAGCCGGAGGCCACATACAGAGCCTGGACCAGCGCCTCCTCCGGGCAGCTGAACTGCCGCCGGTACGGAAGAAGGACGGCGGGCAGCACCCCGCAGGCTCCGGCGGTGGGGGCGGCCACGATGCGCTTCATGCAGGCGTTGCACTCCCCCATGCGCAGTGCCCCGGCCATGACCTGGGACAGAAAGGGGCCGCACAGGGGAGCATCATTCAGGGCATAGGCCGCCATTTTTCCACCGTCGCCCCCCACAAGACCGCTGTGGGAGCGGTCCTCCGCCCGGTAGCGGGCGTCTGCCTGCGTCATGGCGGTGAGCATCCCCGTCATCCTTGTCCAGGATTCCTCCGGAGTGATGCCCTGGCGGGCGCAGTCGGACCGGCGTATGGCGTCCCACAGGGGCAGGCCGGACTGGGACCTGTCCAGCAGCATCTGTTCAATGGATGTAAAATCAATCATGTGATCTCCTCATATTCCGGTGTGTATCGGTTGACCCGGAGGATCCCGGGCAGAGCCCGGACCTCCTCCGCCGTCTCCTCCGGAATGGGCTGGTCGCACTCAAGAACCATGACGGCGCTTCCGCCCCGTCCGCCCCGGTTGAGCTGGAGGGTGGCCACGTTCAGCCCCCGGCGGGCCAGGACTCCGGTGACCTGGCTGACGCAGCCAGGCTGATCGGTGTTATGGACCACCAGGGTGGGCAGCTCTCCGCTGAAGGAGGTGTCCAACCCATCTACGCGAAACACCCGGATGCGTCCGCCTCCAGGGGAGGAGGCCCCCACCTCCAGCCGGGTCCCCTGAATGCCCTCTATGGTAATGAGCACACTGTTCGGGTGCGCGTCCCGGAGCGTGCAGGTGCCGAAGAGGAAGGACAGTCCCTGCTCCCGGGCAAGGGAAAAGCTGTCCGGTACCCGGGGATCGTCGGGGGCCAGGCCCAGAAGGCCGGCCACCAGAGCCTGGTGGGTGCCGTGGCCCTCCCCGGTGGAGGCGAAGGAGCCGTGGAGCAGCAGTTTGGCCTTTGCCGGCTCCTGCCCCAGCAGGGCCCGGGCCATCCGGCCGATGCGAACCGCCCCCGCGGTGTGGGAGCTGGAGGGGCCCACCATCACAGGGCCCAGAATATCAAACAGGTTCATAGGACTTCTCCTTAACTGTGTCGTGCCTGAATCGCTGCCCGGAGGGGGGAAAATAGAAGCTTTAAAGAGGGTCAAATTCCGGAAGACGGATTTGGTTCTCCTCCGGCTGATAGAGGGAGAAGGCGGGCTTTTTCTTTTTTGCGGTGTACAGGGCCAGATCAGCCAGATGAAACAGCTCCTCCGGAGTCTGCGCGTGGCGGGGGAACAGCGCGCCGCCAAAGCTGCCCGCAACAGGCGGGTCGGACAGGCCGGCGAGAAGAGGGTGCAGCCGGTCCAGAAGGGACGTCATATGCTCGGGCTGGGGCATCAGGACAAGAAACTCATCTCCGCCCCAACGCCCCACCAGATCCGCATGGGGAAGCGCGCCGGACAGGGTCTGGGCAAACATCATCAGGGCTCTGTCCCCCATCAGATGGCCGTGTCTGTCGTTGAGGAGCTTCAGGTTATCCAGGTCAGCAATGAGGAGCAGCCGGGGGACCAGAGGCTCCTCCGCCAGTATCTGGGCCAGGCGGGACTGCATCCCCAGCCGGTTGGGAAGGCCGGTGAGCGGGTCCTGCTCCGCCGCGTGACGGTATGTTTCGCATAGGGTTACAATGCTGTCCAGGTTAGAAACCACGCCGATCATACGGACGGGTCTGCCGTCGGCCATGATGGGGGTGACGTCCACCTTGCACCAGGTGTAATGGGTGTCGCCGGCCCGCATCCGGGCGGTGTATGTGGCACTGTGTCCGGATAAAATGGATTGAAAGGCGTCGGCAATGGCCTCGGCATCCCCCGGATGGGAAAAATAGCTGGACACGGCCCTCCGATAATCCTCCGGGCTTAAAAGAGAGAAGGCCTCCAGCTCAGAGAGGATCTGTCTGCCCGATTTGCCATAAATAGCCTCGGCATTTTCAAAAAAAGTGTAGCGCTGGGCGGGAATATCCACCTCGAATACACAGACCTGAGCCGCGCGCAGAGCGATACGGAGGCGTTCCTGGTTGGCCCGCAGGCCGTGAAAAGTATCTTCCGTCGGTTCCATAAATCCCCTTTCGTCTCAGCTGATATCGGCCAGGTCCAAATATTTATACCCATTGTCCGCAATGTGATTCTTTCGCCCCGGCAGATCATCGCCCAGCAGCAGGTCAAAAATCTGAGCGGTGCGCTCCACGTCCTCAGGCATTACCTTGATAAGCCGGCGGGTCTCCGGATTCATGGTGGTCAGCCACATCATGTCCGGCTCATTTTCACCCAGTCCTTTGGAGCGCTGGACATCGCACTTCTTTCCGTCCAGGGAGGACAGAATGTCGGCCTTTTCCTTGTCGGAGTATGCAAACCAGGTCTTGTCCTTACAGGCGATCTCGTACAGGGGGGACTCAGCGATATACACGCAGCCCTGCTGAATCAAAGATGGGGTGAGACGGTAGAGCATGGTGAGGATCAGGGTGCGGATCTGAAAGCCGTCCACATCGGCGTCGGTGCAGATGACCACCTTGTTCCACCTCAGGTTATTCAGGTCGAAGGAGGCCATGTCCTTGGCCCGCTTATCATGGACCTCCACCCCGCAGCCAAGCACCTTCAGCAGGTCGGTGATGATTTCGCTTTTAAAGATTTTGCCATAGTCCGCTTTCAGGCAGTTGAGGATCTTTCCCCGGACAGGCATGATGCCCTGAAACTCCGCGTCCCGGCTCAGCTTGACGCTGCCCATGGCGGAGTCGCCCTCCACGATATACAGCTCTCGTTTGGATATATCCTTGGTGCGGCAGTCCACAAATTTCTGAACCCGGTTGGAGATGTCCATGGCGCCGGTAAGCTTCTTTTTGATGTTCAGACGGGTCCTTTCCGCATTCTCCCTGGCCCGCTTGTTGATGAGCACCTGCTCGCCGATTTTCAGTGCGTCCTGGGGGTTTTCTATAAAGTAGACCTCCAGCTGGGCCCGGAGAAACTCGGTCATGGCCTCCTGGACAAACTTGTTGTTGATGGCCTTTTTGGTCTGGTTCTCATAGGATGTCTGGGTGGAGAAGTTGCTGCTCACCAGCACAAGGGCGTCCTGGATGTCGGGGAAGGTTATTTTGCTCTCGTTTTTCGTGTACTTGTTCTGCTGCTTCAAGCAGCTGTCGATGGCGGAGACGAAGGCGGACTTTACCGCTTTCTCCGGTGAGCCGCCGTGTTCCAGCCAGGAGGAGTTGTGGTAGTGTTCAATTACCTGTACCTTGTTGGAGAAGCAGAAGGCGAGGGAGAGCTTTACCTTATATTCCGGCTTATCCGCCCGGTCCCGGCCCTTCCGCTCTGTCTGCCAGAACACCGGCTGGGTCAGGGCGTCCTCTCCCGCCAGCTCGGCTACATAGTCCACGATACCGTTCTCATACTTAAACTCGGTGGTTTCAAACCTGCCGTCCACCTGGTTGCGGAATCGGAAGGTGACCCCGGCGTTGACCACCGCCTGGCGCTTCATCACGTCCAGATAGTAGTCCACTGGAATGTCGATGTCGGTAAATACCTCCAGGTCGGGCTTCCAGCGGAAGGTGGAGCCCGTCCGCTTCCCCCGGTCGGTGGGGACCTTGGTCAGCCCGCCGATATTTTCACCCTTTTCAAAATGAAGCGAGTAGCAAAAACCGTCCCGCCAGACAGTGGCGTCAAAGTATTCGCTGGCGTACTGGGTGGCGCAGGAGCCCAGGCCGTTCAGTCCCAGAGAGTACTCGTAGTTGTCCCCGCTGGCGTTGTCGTACTTGCCGCCGGCGTACAGCTCGCAGAAGACCAGCTCCCAGTTGAATTTCTGCTCCTTTTCGTTCCAGTCCACCGGGCAGCCCCGGCCCTGATCCTCCACTTGGATGGAATGGTCCGCGAAGCGGGTGACGGTAATCAGCTGGCCGTGGCCCTCCCGGGCCTCGTCGATGGCGTTGGACATGATTTCAAAAACGGCGTGTTCGCAGCCCTCCAAGCCGTCGGAGCCGAAGATGACGCCCGGGCGTTTGCGTACCCGGTCCGCCCCCTTCAACGCGGAGATGGATTCATTTCCGTAGCTGGTTTTCTTTTGAGCCATGGCAAAATTTCCTCACTATTCCAAAGGCGCACAGCGCACATAATAATACAGACTAATCATACCAAATTTTACTGTCAAAAGTCAAGGAAGAGACTGGGGCCCGGGGGAGGGGAGAAGACGCATAAATTGACGGTGAAACTCAAACAATGAGCGGGTAAGGGGGAGGCGTATGGAATATTTACGGGTAATCGAGGAGGGCGAGGGCATTGAACGGGCCATTTTAGGGGGACTGGCCTCAAGAGGCGGCGCGGCGGAGGGCTGCGTCAGCCTGAGCCATCCAGCCCTTCTGGTGGTGTCTCCCAAGGCGGCCGCCCGTGGGCGGGACCTGCCCGGAGCCTGCCGGACCGTGCTTCTGCCAGGGGACGCCGGCGGGATGCTGGACGGTCTGCGGGCGGCCAGCGCGGTAAGCTATGGGGTTTCCCCCCGGGACAGCCTGACCATTTCCAGCCGGGAGGGGCGCAGATTGTGGGCCGCGCTTCAAAGAGAGCTGGTGACCGTGGGAGGACAGGTAGTGGAGCGGCAGGAGTTTCCGCTGACCATGACGCCCGGAGCGGGGGAACTCTCCACTCTGGCGGTGGCGGGGGCGCTGCTGCTGCTGGGCGTTCCGCCGGAGGCTCTGAATGCAGGGGTATCGGAAGGCTGAACACAGGTGGCCGCAGGGAGACGGATTTCCCTTTGGTTTGCCTCAGTACTCTGCTGTATTATATAATTGGCAAAGTGCCGGGCGGCATTTTTCCCAGCACGGCAAAAAACGGATGATGGATGCAGAGAAGAGATGGACAAGACATCGGAGAATATGCTATCATAAACAGGAATGTAAGATGCCCCTTTCAAATCCAAAAGAGAAGCAGTTTTTGGAGCACGTACCGCCTGTCGCTGCTGAGGACGAGAGGCGGTAAGGCCGATCTTGGCTGCGCGGCGGCACCGGAAGCTGTGTTAAGGATGTGTTTTAAGGATGGGAATGGAACGGCAGCGCAGACAAAAAATTTTGGTCGTGGATGACTCGGAAATTAATCGCTCCATCCTGGCTGATATGCTGGGCGGAGAGTTTGAGATGATAGAGGCTGAGAACGGCAGACAGGCGGTAGATACGCTGGAGTGCCTGAACCTGGACCTGGACCTGGTGCTGCTGGACATTGTAATGCCGGTGATGGACGGCTTCCGGGTGCTGGAGATTATGAATGATAAAAGGTGGATTGAGGAGATCCCCGTCATTATGATCTCGGCGGAGAATATGCCGGCCTATGTGGAACGGGCATATGATCTGGGTGTGAGCGACTACATTCAGCGGCCTTTTGACGCCAGAATTATCCGCCGCCGGGTACTGAATACCATCATGCTCCATGCCAAACAGAAGCGGCTGATGGGGATAGTGGCCGACCAAATCTATGAGAAGGAAAAGGCCAGCAACCTGATGGTGGAAATTCTCAGCCATATTGTGGAATTCAGAAACGGGGAGAGCGGACAGCACGTGATCCACATTCGTTCGCTGACAGAATTGCTGTTAAGCCGGTTGACGCAGAAGACGGATCGTTACGGTTTGAGCCGAGGGGACATTTCCGTGATCGGCCAGGCGTCCGCCCTCCACGATATTGGAAAGATTGCCATTCCAGAGTCTATTTTAAACAAGCCGGGCCCTCTGACAAAAGAGGAATTCGAGATTATGAAGACCCATGCGGCCAAGGGGGGCTCCATGCTGGAGCACCTGGCGCTGCGGCAAAATGAACCCCTGGTGCGGGAGGCCTATGTGATCTGCCGCTGGCACCACGAGCGTTACGATGGCCGGGGCTATCCGGATGGACTTGAGGGGGAGGGAATTCCCATATCGGCCCAGGTGGTAGCTCTGGCGGATGTCTACGACGCACTGACCAGTGCCCGGGTTTATAAAGAGGCCTACCCCCACAAGCAGGCCATGGAAATGATTCTCCGCGGGGAATGCGGAGTGTTTAACCCCCTGCTTTTGGAGTGCCTGACCGAGGTTTCCACTCAGATTGAAGTGGAAATGCACATGGACAGCCGGGAGCGGCAGTTGCAGATGGAGATTCGAGGTGTGGCACAGGAGGTGAGCCAGAACAGGGAACTCACCGCCTCTGACCGGACGCTGCGTTTGCTGGAGCATGAACGGACGAAATATCGGTTCTTCGCCTCCATGTCCAAAGAAATTCAGTTTGAGTACACGGTGGTGCCCGACGTTTTGACCGTCTCTGAATGGGGGGCCCACTATTTGGGGATCAGCGAGATTCAGGTGAAGCCGGCCAACAGTTTGGCTCTTTATGAATTGATGGGGAAGCGGGCCCTTCGGGAGCTGGTGGCCAAGCTTCGGGACACTACACCGGAGCAGCCGGTGATAGAATACAGCTGCGCCATCAACATCCGTGGAGAGCGCCGCTGGGGCAAAATCATATCCCGGGCCATGTGGTCCGGGGACGAACCGCCGGAGTACTTAGGCGCCATCGGAAAATTTGTGGATATCCATGAGGAGCACAGACGAATCGAGGCTTTGGAGCTGCTGGCCTCCCATGATGGACTGACAGGTCTGCTGAATCGGGACAGCGCACGGAAGAGGATCGAACTGCTGCTGTCGGAAAATCAGAACAAAGACTATGCCCTGGCCGTGGTCGACCTGGACCATTTTAAAGAGGCCAATGATCAGCGGGGACATCTCTTTGGCGACCAGGTGCTTAAACATATGGCGGATATGCTGCGCAGAAGCATCCGAAGCAGCGATCTGGCCGCCCGAGTGGGCGGGGATGAGTTCCTGCTGTTTATGGAGTGTTCAGACCAGGCGCAGGCTCAGGCGCAGCGGGTTTTCCGCGCCCTGTCGGGGAATTTTGAGGGGTTTCCCATTTCAGTGAGTATGGGAGTTGCCCGTGCTCAAAAGACGGCACGGAGCTATGAGGTGCTGTTTCGCCGGGCGGACCAGGCCCTCTATGCGGCAAAGCGGGCGGGGCGGGAGCGGTGCTTTTTCTATGATGACTCAATGAGGGAGATGCTCTCGGTCCTCTCCCCCATCGAAAGTGACGAGGACAGCGTTCGGGAGGAGCCCGGAAAATAAGGAGGAAAAGAGATGGCTTTTCAGATCACGACACTGATGGAAAACACAGCGCTCAGCGACCGCTTGGCGGCGGAGCACGGTCTCAGTCTGCTGATCGAAGGGGGCGGTATTCGTTTGCTGTATGACACTGGAGGCTCCCCCAGATTTATGCTGAACGCCAGGACACTTCAGATTGATCTGGCTCCACTGGATGTCGTGGTGCTGAGCCATGGGCACTACGACCACACCGGCGGCACGGCCGCCCTGCTCACAGGCAGGGAAAAACCGGATGCGCTGTATCTGGGGACGGGCTTTTTTGAGCCTAGGTACTCGGTAAAGGAGGACGGCCTGATGGAGGTGGGAGCGGCTCTGGACGAGAATGCCGCGGCGGCGGTGGGCGTCCCCTGCCGGACGGTGGGAGCGGAACCCCTGTCCCTGGCCCCTGGGGTGTGGCTGATGTCAGGGTTTACCTCTACCGATGAGATGGAGGGGATCAACCCCAGGCTGCTCCGGCAGCGGAAGGGGATGCTGGACGCGGACCGCTTTGAGGACGAGGTGGCTGTGGTGCTGGAGACAGAGAAAGAGCTGGCTTTGATCTCCGGGTGCGCCCATGTGGGTATTCTCAGCATGTGCCGCAGGCTGGAGGAGGTGTTTGGCCGTCCTGTGACCACCTTTGTGGGAGGGACCCATCTGGTGAGTGCGGACGACGCCCGCATCCGGCACACCTGCGACTGTCTCAGGGCCCGGGGGATGAAGCGTCTGGGGGCATGCCACTGTAGCGGAGAGCGGGCCGGCGCCTATTTTCAGGAGCACTTCCCCGGATATCTTCCCAACCATGTGGGATCTCAAGTGACCATCGAATAAAACGGAACAACCTGAATGAAGATGGATTTTTCGAAAAACGGCATTCCCCTTGAAAATTAGGGGAATGCCGTTTTTTGACCTAAATTGGGAGCGGTTTTATTCGTGGAAAACAAACCCAGGCAAATTTCTGCATATGCCTCCATTTTTTGCGGATACTAGGTTTTGCTTACCAAATACAGTGCCACTGGAGGAATTTATCATATGAAGGCAACTGGAATTGTGCGTCGAATCGATGATTTGGGCCGCGTTGTGATTCCAAAGGAAATTCGTAAAACCATGAGAATTAGAGAGGGCGACCCGCTGGAGATTTACACCGATAAAGAGGGGGGCGTCATCTTTAAAAAATACTCTCTGATGGGGGGGCTGGTGGATTTTGCCGGCCAGCTGTGTGATACCCTCAATCGAACCACCGGGCGGGTAACAGTAATTACAGACCGGGACAACTGCATTGCAGCCGCCGGGGCGCCACGGCGGGAGCTGATGGACAAACAGATTTCTCCGGAACTGGAGCGGCTGATGGAGGGAAGACAGATCTATCAGCATAAGGGGGGAGAAGAACCCCTGCCTCTGTGTGCGGGAGAAGACAAATTTGCTCTGTCCACTGCCGCCCCCATTCTGTCGGAGGGAGACGTATTGGGGTGTGTGATCTTTGTGGGACAGGGGGAGGATTTAAACGGCGGCGAGGTGGATTACAAGCTGGCGCAGTCCATCGCTGCTTTTTTGGGGCGGCACATGGAGGGATAGGACCGATTGGTGCTGAGAAACTGCTGCTCCCATCCCCGGCATGAAATGACCCGGACATCTGTCCGGGTCATTTCATGCCGGGGATGGGAGCATTGGGGACTACAGGTGGTCGATGCCATTTTTCCGCCGGGACCGGATTGCTGGCCGGCTGGAGAAAAAGCCTCTTGCGGTTTTGCCCAGACCGGATAAAAAATGCCCGTTGGCCAGTTCCGTTAAAGAATGGGCCATGTCCATGGTTACGGCCCCGTTGGACATTTTAGCCAGGGCCCGGAAGGGCATATTTCGGATGAACAGGATGGTCTGGGGAGGCCTGCCCCGGCGAAGCCCCCTTTGTTCCATATGGTCCAGGACCATGCCTGCCAGCCGGACTCCTGGGTTTTTGGCAGTGGACAGCTGGGCCAGGGTGTCGTTTACACCCAGGGGGGCGGCGGGGTCCCACCGGGCGTGGGGAATTGGACGGCCCAGCAGAAGCTGAAACTCCCGGTCGGATACTGCCTGGATGAGGCCGCTGTAGTAAGAGAACATCGCGGCCGGGTCGTAGGGGCAGGGCGCTCCGGTGCCGGGATGCTCCAACGTGCCTGATAGACGGAGGTCCTCCGCGCTGGCACCAATTTGGATCAGATAGGCCCCTCCCTCGATTTCCCATTGGTCTGTGGTGGGATTGAAATAGCGGAAGGTTTTGTCGTCGAAGGGAATGGCAACCCGGCGGCTCTCTCCGGGAGACAGGGGTACCTTGAGAAAGCCCTTCAGCTCCAGCTTTGGACGGAATACCCGAGCCTGAGGCAGAGAGACATAGAGCTGGGCAATTTCCGCCCCCGGCCGGCTGCCGCTGTTGGTCAGGGTGAAGGAGGCGCCCTGGGGTGAAAGCGTCAGGTCGGAGTACAGAAAGTGGGTGTAGCTCAGGCCAAAACCAAAGGGAAAACGGACCGGCCTGCCCACAGTTTGGTAGTAGCGGTAGCCCACGTAGAGCCCCTCGCGGTACTCGGCAGTGCGCTGGCGGCCGGGAAAATAAGAGGCGGTCGGAGTATCAGACAGGGAAATTGGCCAGCTCTCCGCCAGCTTGGCAGAGGGGCAGCACCGACCGGTGAGGATGTCCACCACTCCGCCTGCGCCGGCTTGTCCGGGAAGATAGACAGCGGCTAGAGCCCTGCATCGGTCCAGCCAGGGGAGCTCTACAGGTCCGCCTCCCGCCAAAATGACGATCAAGTTGGGGTTGACGGCTGCCAGGGTTTCCACCAGCCGATTCTGGCAGGCGGGGAGACGCAGGCTGGTCCGGTCCATCCCCTCGCTTTCCGTAAATTCAGGCAGCCCCAGATACAGGACTGCCACGTCAGCCCGGCGGGCCATGGCCTCCGCCTGAACCTGAAGGGCCCGGTTGTCTTTTCCATCCCGGCGGTAGCCCCGGGCGGTGCCCACCAGAGTTATGCCGCTGTCCGCCCAGGCGTCCAGGGGACGGTCCAGCTTGGTGGGATGGACCATGGAGGAGCCCGCCCCTTGATACCGGGGATGAAAGGCCAGGTCCCCAATCAGGGCGACCCGGGTACCAGGGGGCAGGGGCAGAAGATCACCCTGATTTTTCAGCAAAACGGTTGTTTGAGCCGCAGCCTTCCGGGCCAGGGCATGATGTTCATTCAAATCAAAGGTTTTGGGCCCGGCCGCTGCGGCCTGGTGGGTGGACAGCACGCCGTCCAGCAGCTCATCCACCCGCTGATCCAGAATCTGGTGAGAGAGCCTGCCTGCCTCCAGTGCGGCGAACAGTTCTTTGTCGCTGTCTCCCATGGTGCCCGGCATCTCCAGATTGCTCCCTGCCTGGACCCCGGCGGCGTGGTCGTTGGAACCGCCCCAATCAGTGACTACAAAGCCGTCAAAGCCCCACTCCTCCCGCAGGATCTGGGTGAGCAGCCAGCGGCTGTCATTGGTATAGATGCCGTTGAGACGGTTGTAGGAGGACATGAGGGCCTTGGGGGCGGATTCTTTCACCAGGATTTCAAAAGCGGTGAGATACAGCTCCCGGAGAGTACGCTGATCCACCACACTATCCATGGACAGGCGCAGCAGCTCCTGGCTGTTGGCGGCAAAGTGCTTGGGACAGGCGGCGATTCCCCAGCTTTGGACCCCCCGGACAAAACCCGCAGCCAGCTTCCCTGTGAGATAGGGGTCCTCGGAGTAGTATTCAAAGCCCCGTCCCCCCAAAGGAGAACGCTTCACGTTCACACCGGGGCCAAGCAGCACATTGACCTGCTGACAGACGGCCTCCTCTCCTATGGCCCGGCCCACCTGGAAGGTGAGCTCCGGGTCCCAGCTGTTGGCAAGAGCGGCGGCGGTGGGGAAGCAGGTGGCGGGCTGACTGGCATTGACCCCCATGTGATCCGCCGCCCCCAGCTGCCTGCGTACCCCGTGGGGGCCGTCGGACAGGACCATGGATGGGATGCCTGCGGAGGGGACGGGGTAGGTGGTCCAGACATCCCGGCCGGAGAGCAGGGCAGCCTTTTGGGCCAGGGTAAGTGTGCGGAGCAAATCGGGGTGTTTCATTCGGCTACCTCCTGAGCGGCAAGGGTGTGGAGAGGAAAAACCAATGTGCCGGACGACGGCGAAATCCGCCGCCGTCCGGCACAGGATCAGGGGACACAGGAAATTAGTTGTTCCGCTGTTTGTCTGAACGGGGAGGGGGGCTGATGGGAGAAATTATGGGAGCCAGCGTTTGAGGGTGCGGGTCAATTCGGCTATTTCCAGGGGTTTGGACAGGTGCTCGTTCATACCGGACTGCCGGGCCCGAAGAACATCCTCGGCAAAGGCATTGGCTGTGAGGGCGATAATGGGGATGCAGGCGGCGTCCGGCCGGTCCAGGGATCGGATGGCCCGGGTGGCCTGGTGTCCGTCCATAACAGGCATTTGGATGTCCATGAGAATGAGCTGGTAGCACCCCGGGGCCGATTGGCGGAACAGCTCCAGCGCCTGGGCGCCGTCTGCGGCCTCCGTAATGGTGAGACCGGCCGACTCCAACAGATCCCGGGCGATCTCCCGGTTCAGGTCGTTGTCCTCTACCAACAGAATCCGGGCAGAGGAGTGAAAGGCCTCCTGAGACAGGTCGGTATCTGAATATGGAGAGGATGGCCGTTCCTGAGGCTGAGCCCTTTGCAGATTGAGGGTAACGGTAAAACAGGTGCCCTGATTGGGGCTGCTGTCTACCTGAATGGAGCCGTTCATCATGTGGACCAGATTTTGGGTGATGGCCATGCCCAGGCCGGTCCCCTGAATTTGGCTGACCCGGGAATCCTCTGCCCGCTCAAAGGGGAGAAAAAGCCTCTTCTGAAATTCCGGCGTCATGCCCATGCCGTCATCCTCCACCCGGAACACGTAACATCCCACACTGTTGGAGGGCAGATCGTTTTCGCGGAGAGTCAAAGTGATGTGGCCCCCATCTGGGGTATATTTTACAGCGTTGGACAGCAGGTTGAGCAGAATCTGTTGGATGCGCACCGGGTCGCCCCGGACCGTGGTGTGGGTGACGTGGTCTGTCTCCACTTGGAGGCTGTGACCCTTGCGCTCCACGTCGGATCGGATCATATCCACCGTCTGCTGAAGCAGCTGATAAAGGTCAAGAACGGACTCGTTCAGCGAGATGCTGCCGTTTTCAATCTTGGACATATCCAGCACCTCATTGATGAGTTCCAGGAGGTGCCGGCTGGACAACTGAATTTTAGCCAGACAATCCCCCACCCTGGAGAGATCGGACAGATTCTGCTGGGCGATGGCGGTCATCCCCATGATGGCGTTCATAGGGGTGCGCATATCGTGGGACATTTTGGAGAGAAAATTACTCTTAGCCTGATTGGCCCTGTTTGCCGAGGCGTAGGCCTCCTCCAGGGCCTGCCTGGACTGATCCTCTTTGCGCTGGCGTTCCAGAGCATGCTGGCGGGTCTGGGTGATGTCCCGGAACGTGGCGACCAGATGCTTGGGAGTGCCGTTTTCCGTGGAAATGATATGGAACTCAAGGCGCAGCCAGATATATTTTTCCGGACTTTTCCAATAGCGGAATTCCGTCTCCAGACGCTGTCCGTCCGCGGACAGATATTGGGAAAAGCGGGCGGGATCCGCATAGGGATGGAGCCGGACCCGGGTTTCCGGATCCAGAAGGGCGATGAACCGGGGGAAGAATTCCGTATAAAAGGAACCGGAGGAGTAGGCCTGGCTTGGACAATCAGAGGGAGAGACAGCATAGTACCGGTCGCCGGGAAGGTCGATGTAGTAGATGCTGAGATACATGGCGCTCAGAGCCTGCAGGGCAGACTGATGCATGTGCAGCTCCGCCTGATTGGCAGACATGGCCTCTTTTTCATGCTGAATGTTCTGCATGGTGCCCACGACCCGGCTGAGCCGGCCGTTTTTAAAGATGGCCTTTCCTGTGCAGCGGAACCATGCCGGCTCTGAGCGGTCTGGAAAATAGAAGCGGGCCTCAAAAGGCTTTGCTTCACCCAAACATATATTATTGATGATGGACTGGACATCGTCCGGGTGAGCGATCTTTTCCGTTTGCAAAGCGACGCGGCAATTTTGCAGCTCTCTGCGGACCACGCTGCCGCTGATCCCCGAATCTGGTTGGGGTTCGTAGCTGATAAAGGTGTCTTCATCCACCCGGTATTCATACATCACCACCGAACTGCTCTCCATAGCCACCCGATACATCTCCCGCTCCGACTCCAGCTGTTCCAGCAGCTGGCGGCGGTCGGTAATGTCGTACATAGTGCGCTGAATGATGCACTCCTGGGGGGAGGAAGAGAGCAGGGTGGTAAAGCCGTTCAGCCAGCGGATTGTTCCGTCTTTGCGGCGTACCCGGTAAGAAATTTCATGCTGATCTCCAGCCTTGTGCAGGGAGTTGTTGGAATTGCAGAGCGCGGGCTGGTCCTCCGCCAGAACAGAGTCGGCCATACCGTTGTTCCAGCTGGCCCGGAACTCCGCCTCGCTTTCATAGGAGGCAAGCTCCAGCGCCGCCCGGTTCATAGAGATCAGTTCATAGCGATCCCCGATTCGGGAAAAGCGGAGAATGCCGCAGGGAACTGTGTCGTAGATGCTCTGAAGCAGCTTCTGCTGCCGCAGAATCTCCTGAGCGGCCAGCTCCTCTTTGGTGATATCCAGGTAGAGGCTGTGGATCAGCACCTGGCCGTCGTTTCCCAGGGTTTTCCGTCCGCTGTCCAGCACCCATTTGAGAGAGCCGTCCTTACATGGAATGCGGTATTTCAGAGAGTAGGTGTCATTGCCGTCCTGAAAACACCGCCGGCAGTCGTCCAAGGCCTTGGGCAGGTCGGGTGGGTAGGTTGCGCCGATGGCGCTGCCCCCCGTCATCTCCAAAAACTCCTCTACAGTGTAGCCAAACAGGGCGGCGGCCTCAGGACTGACATAGGAATAGGAGTATGTTTCGTCGTCCCGGCTGCTTTTCAGACCGCCGGGGATGGAGGCCATAATAACCTCCATCTGACGTTCGCGCTGCCGGGACTCTTCCTCCAAGATACGCAGGCGCTCCTGGATATAGTCATAGGACTGCCGGCCGATGGCGGTGGGGAAGGTCTCGCCCTCCAGCATTTCTGAATAGGGATTGGAGCAGTGGATGTGGAGGCACATGGGATGGTCCTCCCGCCACTGAAAGAGAAAAGTGACTCGCTGGTGAACCTTCAGACACATTTTGGTTGCATGGGGATCGGTGGCAATCCACATTCTGCCGGTGCACAGAAAGAAGTCGGGGCCGATGGGCAGCACATCATAGGCCTCATCCTGAATAGAACATTTTGGCATGGAGCCCCGATAGCGTAAAAAATAAGAAACCGTCTCTTCAAAGTGGGCGGAGTATTCCTCCTCACCCGCCCCAATCCAGACAAGACGGGGGTCAAAATAGGAGATCACGCCATCCACGTCATTTTCGCAGTAGTGCAGGTGCATCATCCGGCTGGCGGCCGTTTTGATGGCTGCAATCTGTCTGATCTGATCTGACTGGTCCATAGTGGCACCGCCTTTGTAAAGTCATAGCGGCCGGTTGGGCCCAAAGGGGGAAAATAGGTTGGGGCCGGAGCACGCCTGGTTGTGAGTTGAAGAATTAAGAGATCATAAAAGAGTGGAACAGGATGAGGAATCCCGGTCCTGGAGCATGGCCTCCACCTCATGGCGGGGACAGCGGCAGTCCCCCTCACCCCGTCGGTAATAGGTGCCGGAATATGGGTCGGGCCCCAGATAGACCGGCCGCTGGCGGAAGTCAGCCCGGGGGACAAAAATGGCCACAATGGAGTTCCCCCCGCTGCGCACGATCCGCACATCCTCGGGCTGGAGAACATTGGCGCTGACCACGGCGGGGTCATTGACCATGGACCAGAACTCGTCTATCAACTCCTGCGGGTCGAAGAGGGGGACGGAATACAGGGATTTGTCCTCCGCCTCGGCCACGCCTAAAAGGATGACGCCGCCCAGCGTGTTGGCAAAGGCGGAATAAGTCTCCCAAAGGCTCCGGGGCAGGCCTCCCTGGGCACGTTTGGCCTCGATGCGGTTGTCCTCCCGGTACTCCGTCAAAAAATCCAGATGGTCCATAGGTTCCATACAGATCCCTCCTCCGGGAAAGAGATAGTCACAGTATATCGTGAATGGACCGGGAATGCAACGAAATCAGGGGAGATTTGCTTGAAAAAAGGCCAGGGCGTTGCGGTAGAAGATTTTGTCGCACACAGCGGGGGGAAGACCCCGGCGCAGAAGATAGCCGTACAGATTGGCCGCCTTCTCCGGACTGTCCAGAGAGGGGGGCAGATCGGCGCCGTCAAAGTCGGAGCCCAGGGCCAGACAGTCCTCCGCACCCAACTCCAAAAAATGAATTGCATGGCGGTATATGTCCTCGCAGGTGGCGGGACAGCCGTCCTCACGGAGGAAGGGGCTGTAGTAATTCAGCCCAATGAGACAGCGCCGGGAGACCATTTCCCGGATCTGGCCGTCAGTGAGATTTCGCCTGTGGCCGCACACCGCCCGGGCATTGGAGTGGGAGGCCGCAAAAGGCTTTGCCGCCACCTCCAGCAGATCCTGAAAGCCCCGGTCGTTTAAGTGGGATACATCCACCAGGATGCCTGCCGCCTCCAGGCTGGGGATTGCTGCCCGGCCAAAGGGGGACAGACCGTGATCGGTGGCGTTTCCAGAGCCGATTTCGTTTTCGCCATTCCAGGTCAGCGTTATCATCCGCACCCCGTCCCGGGCCAGCACGGACACCCGGTCCAGCCTTCCGGCCAGGGCGGAGCCGTTTTCCACGGTGAGAATGGCGGCCGTTCTGCCCGCGGCCCAGGCCCCCTCAATTTCCCGGGCGCTGCGGCATTGGCTGACCCGGGGGGACAGCGCCCGCATCTGCCGGCAAAAGCTGTCCCGGTGGAGCTGGTAGTAAGCCGCGGCGCCTTCCTGATCCAGCCCGTCGGGGAGAAAGACGGCGCAGCACTGGGCCCAGCGCACCCCCTTGGGAATCTTACACAGGGCGAATTGGCGGCAGGGATCGTCCAGGGTGTCGGCGTGCCGGGCGCAGGCGGCCAGCGCGGACAGGCAGCCCTCCCGGCGGGCGGGCTCCCTCAGCCCCGCCAGGGTGTCCGGCCCGGTGTCCATAAAGGCGGTGAGGGTGTCGCAGTGCAGGTCAACGAGGGCGTGTGGCGTGGTCATGGCGCGGCTCCTTTCCAAATTTAATTCAAAGGTCTGACCCGGCGGCCCAGGCCGGGCTCCCGGGCGCGCACGGGGTCATGGAAAAAGGTGATATACTGCCCCGGCACCGCATGCTCCACCACGTAGCCGGCGGTGAGCCAGCCGTGAGCGGAATACCGCTGCCAGCTGTTGCCCCAGAAGGTCCGGTCCCCGGCGCTCCTGGGCAGTCCCTCCAGCAGCTGATTCAGCGTGTTCCAGGACAAGGTGACGCGCACCTGGCCGCTGCTGTGTAAAAACTGGGTCAGCTTTTCGTATTTACCTTCTGCTGTCATGGTTGATCCCTCCCTGTGTTTTGTGAAAAAGTGTCTGTGCAACAGGCGGAGAAACCGGTCACATCAGTTGTTTCTCATATTCGTCACATACGGCGCAGATGGAGTCTGAAGGCAGGTGAAAGCTCTCCCGGTAGGAGATGTTTTTCCGCACGGAGGCGACGGCGCGCCGAAGACCAGCGTCCCCGTAGTCGTGGTGGATAGCTGAGAAATAACGCTTGAGCGCCCGGGTGTTGACGGCCCGCTTGAACACGACACCCTCCAGCATGCTTTTCACGGCGCAGATATACATGAATGCAGAGTTGCGGTTCATACCCGTCTCACCGGCCACAGTATCTGCCAAAGACCAGATATTCACGCCGGGGGTTCCGTATGCCTCTTTTCCCCGCAGGTAGCAGGCGTCAATCATCTGGTCGGTGGTCTTTGTGTAGGAGGAGGAGCTCTGTCCCCCGGCGGGGGAGAGGAGGTTTTCTGCTTGATTAGAATTTTCTGTTCCCCCGGAGAGAATGGCAGATTCCAGCTTTGAAATGGCCTTTTTCATACTGGAAAGCTCTGTTTCCAGCACCTTGATCCGGGACATCAGCTCCAAAAGAATGGCTTCGTATTGCATGAAATAGCTCCTTTCGTAATATAGAAATTGAAGTCTAAAGAAAATGTAGCAAAAGAAAATGAAAAAGTCAATAGAAAAATAAAAGAAATGAGATAGAAAAATTAGAACGCCGGAATTATGACATTTATGTCATAATTCCGGCGTTTATAGAAACATAAATTTCAGTCAGCCCGGCTTCTTCATGGTAAGGCTGATTCGCTTTTTCTGCCCATCCACTTCCACCACCCACACGGTAACCACGTCGCCCACGGACAGCAGCTCGGAGGGGTGGCGTACCCGCCGGGGCAGCTTAGTGATGTGAACCAGGCCGTCCTGGTGTACGCCGATGTCCACAAACACGCCGAAGTCGATGACGTTGCGGACGGTGCCCTGGAGCTCCATCCCCGGCTTCAAATCCTTGGCCTCCATTACGTCGGTGCGCAGAATGGGGGGAGGCAGCTCGTCCCGGGGGTCCCGGCCCGGCTTGGTCAGCTCCCTGATGATGTCGGCCAGGGTGGGGGCGCCCACGCCGCACTGGGATGCCAGCGTCTCCAGACCGATGGACTCCGCATTCCGCTTCAGGTCGGACAGGCCGCCTGCCTTTACATCATCCAACGTATAGCCGCACCGTTCCAGAAGGGTTTCGGCGGCCGTGTAGCTCTCCGGGTGTACCCCGGTATTGTCCAGGACGCTGTTGCTTTCCGGCACCCGGATAAAGCCTGCACACTGCTCAAAGGCCTTGGGCCCCAGCTTGGGCACCTTTAAAAGCTGCTTCCGGGCGGTAAAGGTCCCGTTCTCCTCCCGGTATTTGACGATGTTTTTCGCCGTGGTACCGTTCAGTCCAGCCACCCGCTGGAGGAGGGCGGGGGAGGCGGTATTGGCATCCACGCCCACGGCGTTGACGCAGTCCTCCACCACCCCGTCCAGAGTCTCTCCCAGCCGGGCCTGAGGCATGTCGTGCTGATACTGGCCCACCCCGATGGCTTTGGGATCAATCTTCACCAGCTCGGCCAGGGGGTCCTGGAGCCGCCGGGCGATGGATACGGCGCTTCTCAGATTCACGTCGAACTGGGGGAACTCCTCGGCTGCCAGCTTGCTGGCGGAGTAGACCGAGGCCCCCGCCTCGCTGACGATCATGTAGGAGACCCCGCCCCCTGTCCGCTGAATCAGCTCCACCGCCATCTGCTCCGTCTCCCGGCTGGCGGTGCCGTTGCCGATGGCAATGTGCTCCACGCGGTGCTTTTTGATGAGGGCGGCCAGCCTGGTAATGCACTCCTCCTTCTGCCGGGCCCCGTGGGTGGGATAGACCACCGTGGTGTCCAGTACCTTTCCGGTGCCATCCACCACCGCCACCTTGCAGCCCATGCGGTACCCGGGGTCCAGGCCCATGGTAACCTTACCCTTGACAGGGGGCTGCATGAGCAGGGGCTTTAAGTTGAGCGCGAACATGTGAATGGCCCCCTCGTTGGCCTGGTCGGTGAGGGAGCTGCGGATTTCCCGTTCCATGGAGGGCTGAATCAGACGGTCGTAGGCGTCGTCCGCCGCCCCCCGGACAAAGTCCATGGAGGCCGCCCCGGGCACCACCGCCCGTCGGACGGTGACATGGGCGGTCTCCGGGTCCAGTTCTATGGTGACCTTTAAAACGCCCTCCCGTTCCCCCCGGTTGACGGCCAGCACCTGATAGCCCTGAAGGCGGTTCACCGGGGACTTGAAATCGTAGTACAGCCGGTATACCGTATCCTCCGGATCCTTGTCCGCCGCTCTGGACACCAGGGTTCCCCGGCGGAGATAGAGCTGCCGCAGCTCTTTGCGGATGTCCGCATCGTCGGAGATCATCTCCGCGAGAATGTCGCTGGCTCCCTGGAGGGCGTCAGCCGCCGTCTCCACACCCTTTTCCAAGTCGATATAATCTTGGGCGGCCTCCTCGGGGAGGACGGCGGGCCCCTTGGAGGACAGCAGCAGGGCCAGGGGCTCCAGTCCCTTTTCCCGGGCGATGGTAGCCCGGGTGCGCCGCTTTTGCTTATAGGGGCGGTAAAGGTCCTCCACCTCAGCCAGGGTGGCGGCCCCGTCAATAGCGGCGGCCAGTTCGCCGGTGAGCTTGCCCTGGGTTTCAATCGATGCCGTTACCTCTGCTTTTCGGGCGTCTAAATTGCGCAGGTATTGCAGCCGGTCGCCCAGCTGGCGCAGCAGCTGATCGTCCATGGAGCCGTGGAGCTCCTTTCGATATCGGGCAATAAAGGGGATGGTGGCCCCCTCGTCAATGAGTTTCACAACGTTTTCTATATGTTCCGCACTGCGGCCCAGCTCCTGAGCCAGGGTTTGAATGATGGCGTCCATTGAAAAGTCTCCTTGGTATTTCAAAATCTTCTTTAGTGTACCGGAAAATGGAGAAAAAGTCCAGGGGAATACTGCCGCCCTGGCTTCTGTGCGGCCTGTGGGGTTTTTTATGGAACCCCGGTGAGAAACGTGATATAATAACAGCGGAGCAGCAAATATATTTGAATTCCATCCTCTGTTGTCCCCCACCCTTGGGCGGAACGGCAGGGGATGGACGATGATACTGTTTCAGCTGCGATGTCATGGCATCAGAAATCGGAGTTGACCCGGAAAGAGAGGAGAACGATGTTTATGCAGGACGAGATAAAAAGCCTTCAGCGTTGGATTGATGACAGCCGGTCGATTGTCTTTTTCGGCGGAGCGGGAGTATCTACAGAGAGCGGGATTCCCGATTTCCGCAGTGTGGACGGACTGTATAATCAGAAGTATGCCTGGCCGCCGGAGGAAATTTTGAGCCGCAGCTTTTTTGATACCCGTCCGGAAGAATTTTATCGCTTTTATCGGGATAAAATGCTCTGCCTGGATGCCCGGCCCAACCAGGCCCATAAAAAGCTGGCGGAGCTGGAGGCCGCGGGCAGACTGCGCTCGGTGGTCACCCAGAACATCGATGGACTGCACCAGCTGGCGGGGTCCAAACGTGTATGGGAGCTGCACGGGAGTGTCCACCGCAACTACTGCGTGCGATGCAAAAAGTACCATCCGGTGGAGTTTATCCAGGACAGCACGGATATTCCTGTGTGCGGCTGCGGCGGTATGATCAAGCCTGATGTGGTGCTTTATGAGGAAGCCCTGAACAGCCGGGTGCTGGAAGGGGCGCTGGAGGACATTCAGAGTGCCGATATGCTGATTATCGGCGGGACCTCCCTGGCGGTATACCCCGCGGCCAGCCTGGTCCGTTACTACCGGGGGCACCGGCTGGTTCTCATCAATAAAAGTCCAACCCCCTATGATGCCCATGCCGACCTGATGCTGGCCGGGCCAATCGGGCAGATCTTGGGGCAGATGAGGGTTTGATGGGCCAAACAGGCCCTTCCGGAGAGAAGGAGGAGACAGCCATGACCCACTGGGACCCCAGGGCGCTGGAGGTTATTGCCCGACTGGAGCGGGCCGGGTATCAGGGGTTTTTGGTGGGGGGATGCGTGCGGGACAGCCTGCTGTCCCTGACGCCTCACGACTATGACGCGGCCACCTCCGCACTGCCCGGAGAAATTCAGCGGGCCTGCGCCGGCCTGACCTGTGTGGAGACCGGGATCAGACATGGAACGGTCACCGTGGTGTGCGGCGGCCTGCCGGTGGAGGTGACTACCTTTCGCCGGGAGGGGACTTACTCTGACCACAGGCACCCCGACCGGGTGCTGTTTACCGACGATCTGGCCCAGGACCTGGCCCGCCGGGACTTTACCATTAACGCCATGGCGTGGCGGGACGGCGGCATTGTGGATCCATTTGGGGGGCAGGCAGACCTGGAGCGCCGCCTGGTCCGATGTGTGGGAGACCCGGACAGACGGTTTGAGGAGGACGCCTTAAGGCTGCTCAGAGGCCTGCGTCTGGCGGCCCAGCTGCAGTTTTCCATTCATCCCCAAACTGCCGGGGCTATCCGCCGCCACAGTCCCCAGCTTGTCCATGTGGCCTGGGAGCGGGTGGCTGCCGAGTTTGTCCGTCTGCTCTGTTCCCCTGGGGCGGAGGCGGTTCTGCTGGACTTTCCCCAGGCAGTTTCCCAGGTCCTTCCGGAGCTGTCACCGTCAATCGGCTTTGATCAGCATACCTCCCACCACTGCTGGGACGTGTATACCCACAGCGTCAAGACAATGGGGCTTGTGCAGCCCGTGCCTGCGGTTCGGCTGGCCGCCCTCCTCCATGATGTGGGCAAGCCCCACGTCTTTTCTCTGGATGAGGATGGTGTGGGGCATTTTTACGGTCATCCCAAGCGGAGTGCCGCGCTGGCGTCCCAGGCGCTGTCCCGGCTGCGGCTGGACAACGCCACCCGGGAGCGGGCGGTGTCCCTGGTGGAGCGGCATCATCTGCCGGTGGAGCCCACCAGGCCCTGGGTCGGGCGGTGGCTGTCCCGGCTGGGTGAGGAGATGTTTTTTCAGCTGCTGGACCTGAAGCGGGGAGACGCCGGGGCCTGTAATCAGGAGATGGAGGTGCGGGAGGCCTTAGATCGGGCGGAGCGGATGGCCTGGGAACTGCTGGAACAGCAGCCCTGTCTGACCTTGAAGGATTTAGCGGTGGACGGTCGGGACGCCATGGCTGTGGGACTATCCGGCCCGGCCGTGGGCCAGGCCCTTCGCACGCTGCTTGAGGCGGCGGCGGAGGGTACCGTGCCCAACGTGAGGGACGCGCTGCTGAAGCGGCTGGACCGCATGGCCCGGGAATAAAGAATGAAGAAGGTGCGCACAGCGCCGCGCGGGTCGCCCTCCGGGCCCCGCGCGGCGCTGTGCGCACCTGTCCCCTGCCGGGCAGGGAACTCAAAATTTCAGGTGTCCGTTTTGGCCGAACTGCTGTCAGCTTCCCCGTAAACGGACTGGATCAGATTGATGGCCGCCGGGTCTATGGCGGGGGGAACGGCGCCGGGGCGGGCCAGGAAGTAGCCCTGGAGAAGATCCACGCCAAGGGCCAGCACCTGACACACCTCCTGAGCGGTTTCCAGTCCCTCGGCCACAATAAGCATGTTCCGCTCGTGGGCATAGCTGACAATATTGGACACAATCTGCTGCTTGTCATTGTCTGCATCGATATCCCGGATAATGGAGTTATCCACTTTGATAAACTTGGGAGAGAGCATGAGCAGGTTTTTCTCACTGTTGTATCCGCTGCCGTAGTCGTCCAGAGCAAACAATCCGGAGAACCCCGGGCGGGAGCGCTTGGCAAAGGTGGCGGCCTCGTCCATGTTCTCCTCCTCGGTCAGCTCGATAACGATACGGGACTGGAGGTCCGGGTATCTGCCAATCAGCTCGGCCTGGTCCTCTTCGCTGATTTGCAGGCTGGCGATGGAATTGACGAAAAGCAGGGCGTCCTCCTCCACAAGATGTTGATCCAAAAGCTGTTGATATGCCTGGGAGGATTTGAACCAGGTCAGCCGCTCGATATCCTGCAGCCGCCCCTCCTCCTTGGCCACGGTGAGTACGTCCACAGGGCTGTGAAGGGTTGGCAGATCCACGCGCATCAGCGCCTCATAGGCGGCGACACGTCCGGTTCTGGCATCCACAATAGGCTGGAAATGGTAATGGACCAGCCCCTCGCTTACCAGCTGTTTCAGCTCCCGCCGCCGCTGGATCAGATAGTGCTCCCGGTTGTAAGTCCCAAGGTCAAACTCGCCCAAACGGCCCTTCTGTGTCTGTTTCATCCGGTACATGGCAAAATCCGCATACCGCATCAGTTCGTTGAGGTCGGTGGAGTCCTCGGGATACCAGGCCACCCCTCCGGAGGCGCTGATATGAGTCTGTTCTCCGTTGGGCAGATCGAAGGAGCTGTTCCGAATGGCATCGGTCAGGTGTGGCAGCAGGGCACGGATTTCTTCCCTGTTCCGATAGCCGTAGAACAGCAGGTAGAATTCATCCCCGGAGACCCGGGCACACAGGGTGCCGGAGGGGACCGCGGAGGCAAAGCACTGGCCGGCCTGATGAATATAGTGGTCACCCCAGTCATGGCCGAAGCGGTCGTTGGTCTGCTTCAGATTATCCAGATCCAGCATAACCAGCGCTGCGTGCCCAAGCTGCTCGGGGGCCTGAAACAGGGCGCCGGCCTGGCGGTAGAAAGCCCAGCGGCTGCATAGGCCGGTGAGCAGATCATAGTCCCGCTCCCGCTCAATCCGCATCCGTTCCTTGGTAGCTGCGGTCACATCCTCCACCAAGCCGACATAGCGGCCGGATTCCTCGGTGGTTTCTATCCGGAGGTAACGCATCTCACCCTGGGGGAGACAGATATGAAACAGGGTGTTCCCCTCCTCCGTTTTGGAGTGGGTGACTGTGTTATATATCTCCTGAAGCCGGGTCTGAAATTCGTGGACGGTGAGTTGGGCAGGATCCACATCCTCCTGGCCAAAAAGATGGAAAAAGTTATCTGTGACAAAGAAACGACCATCGTTTCTGCACACCTCGAAGCCTCCGATTTCCACGCTGGCCATGTCCATGATGCGCAGAAACTTGGTGGAGGTGTCCACGACCTCACGGCTCATGGAGATAAAGGCCTGGGAGAACTGGTCCAGTTCGGAGACTCCGGTCTGGGACAGCTGGGGAATATGTCCTGGTTTCCTCTGGGCCAGGCGGACTTCCTGGGAGAGGTTGCGAATGGGCTTGGAAATACGGCGGCTGATGATCAGACTGCCCAGTATGCCGGTGAACAGGGTGAAGAAGACAGCTGTGTAGAGATAAAATTTCATCTGTCGGGAGAACGCATAGAGCTGCTGTTCCGGCGCAAGGCCCACAAGAATCCAGCGTTCCGACTCAAAGACGGTGTTGCTGCTGTACAGCGTAAACGCCTCGCCCCTGGCATGGTAAAAGAAGCCCCCCAGCTCCAGACGGGAATTCCCCTCCTCATCGGGGGAGAGGGTGACGGTGTCTCCGGGAGAGAGGTACTGCTGGGCGGGGCCGCTGATCAGGTTGATGGTATAATCTTCTGTTCCGGGCGCGGATACCGCCATGAAGTAAGAGCCCTGCTTGTCGTCGGAGAGCTCCGCATAGGGCAGGAGGGTGCGCAGATAGTCTGTGAGCAGGTCCACACCCAAAACACCGTACACATTGCCGTCGGATAGAACCAGAGGGATAGAGTAGGAGATGGCGTGATCCGTGCTTCCAAGCAGCTGAAAGGAAACCGCGCTCCAGTAGCCGTAATCCGAAGGGGAGGAGAGCTCTGCCGCCTGAACAGCCGCCTGATAGGGGCGGTAAAAAAAGTCACAGCAGACCTGCTGTTCCACGTGGTCAAGGGAAAACATGGGCTGCCAGCCGGAGTCGGTGGAGATATTCAATTGCTGCACCACCCGGATGGGGGCCCGCTCCAGCAGCAGGTCGGCCTTTCGGGCGGAGGGCAGGGAGCTGGGATCCAAATCCCGAATATAAATGCCTGTCCGGGGAGGGACTCCCGTTTCCCGCCAGTTTACTGGGAATGGATGGGTGTTGAACACAATAAATACACCGGAAACCTGCTTGGCATACAGTGTGGAGATCATATCGTCCACCACTTCCAGAAGCAGAGGCGCGCAGGCATCGGAGTTGCTGTCCAATTCCTCCAGAGATATGACGCCTGTATCCAGCAGCTGCTGGGTGGTCTGGTTGATTCCCTCTGCCAGAAGCGTGAGTCCGGACCAATTTCCAACCATCGTGTTCTCCAGATAGTCGCGGCGGTTTTCCACCTGCTGGTTCAGGATGTCCCGGGCATTCTGGTTGAGACGTTCGGTTACGCCGCTCAGCACCAGACTGCCCAGCAGGAAAAGAACCTCTACCCCCAGCAGGATCAGAAGAGGGAATAGGATCGTGCGGAAAACTGAACGGTGCTTCAGCTTATTCGGTTGATGCATAGGGTCCCTCCTCCCATCAGGAAAATGATGGCGCAGCTGTGATTACCCGGCAAAAGCCTCCAGACGGGACAGGGTGTCCTGATACCAGGCGTCAAAGTACTCGTCAGTCAGGTAGGGGGCGGCGGCGGCGTCCAGTGTATCCCCCTGAGCCAGCCGATCCACTACCGCGGCACGGTCCGCCTGGGCCAGGTCGGTCATGGAGTATTCCAGAATACTCCTGGCCTCGGTGCCGCCCCGAAACGCCTTGGGGGTATACAGCTTGTTGGTGTTGACCGTGTCCACGGCAGTGGTGAGGATGTCCTCCATGATGGGGGTCATGTCCTTCTGGGCTGCCCGGATGGCGTCCATATTGTTTGCGGCTTTGGTCACAGGCATATAGCCGGAATGAATAGAGAAGTTGATGTTGCGGTCGGTTTGGGTGAACCATTTAAGAAATTGGGCGGAGGCATACACCTCAGCTTCCTCCCCGGTGGTTACCACCATGCCGGCTCCCTGCTGCACCGCGTAATCCTGGCCGCCCTCAAACTTGGGACAGGGAAAGACCTTCGTCTCAATGGGGTAGCTCTCGGTATCACTGACGATGACCTGTTTGGGGAAGAAGGTGGCGCCGGAGGAGGAGCCCACAAAAGAGATAACGTGGCCGGTTTTGATGTCGTCGCTGCGGAATCGGCCGGAGGAGGCGAAGTATCCTTTAATATAGGGGACGTAGAAGTTGTCCCACAGCTTCCTGACCGTGCCGCGGTCAAAATTCAGGGTCATGGTTCCGTTCTGAACGGAAAAAATCTCAGTTCCCTGCTGCATGGCGCCGATGAGGATGTAGTTGGCCATGGCGTCCCGGCCAAAAAAGGCTTTTCCGTCGTTGGGGGTTTCGGTCAGGCTGTCGGTCCATTCATAGTAGGCCTGGGCCGTTTTTACCAGCCCCTCTATGGTGGAAAAATCCTGATAATCAGCTCCGGTGGCCTGAGCGAAGGGAACCCAATCGGTATCGTTGAGCATAAAGATTTCGGCGGATTTGGCCACAGGGAAGATTTTCACACTGTTTTCGCTGGAGAAACGGCCCTCATCAATATAGCTGTCCACATAGGTGTCCAGTTCCTCCTGGGTCAGGTAGGGTGACAGGTCGGCGACCAGACCGATCTGGTCCATGGCGTAGGCGGTGTCCGCATAGGCGGCAAAGATGTTGGGAATTTCACCGGCGCCTACCTTGCCCTGGGCGGCGGCCATCACATTGGTTTCCAGATCGCTGACCGAGCCCTGGCTGTAGCTCTCCACAAAGATGCCCAGTTCCCGGCCGGCGGTGGTGTTGAAATCTTCCACCATTTCGTTGAAGGAGGACAGCTGCTGGCCGTTATAATAGGTCCAGACCGTGATGGTGACAGGCTTGTCCGGATCCAAAAGGTTGGAGTTTTGGTCCGCTGAGGGCGCGGAGCAGCCGGAGAGCAGCAAAATTCCAGCCAAGGCGCCACAGCACAGGTGTTTTACAAAGAGATTCATGTTCATAGGAAGATACACGCCCGTTCCCCAATGCTGGGTACCGGACCCTTTCTGTTTTTATCATTCAGGGGCCAGGGGCACACCCAAAAATTAAACTATATGATAGCATAATGACTGAGACAATTCAAGATTTTCTAAGCGTCCACCGCCAGGTCATACAGCTGTTTTCGGGACAAATGGAGGTCCCTTGCGGCCTGCCTGACCGCGTCCCGGAGGGAGCAGCCCTCATTCCTCAGCCGTTCCACCAGGGCCAGCCCGTCCTCCAGGGTGGCCTCCTCCGCCTCCTGGAGCTGGGCGCCCCGGACCACCAGGACAAACTCCCCCTTGGGCGGGTTCTCGCGGTAATAAGCGGCGGCCTCCCCCAGGGTGGTGCGGCGGACCTCCTCATGGAGCTTGGACAGCTCGCGGCACAGGGAGACGGGACGGTCCCCGCCGAAGGTGTCCGCCAAATCCGTCAGGGTGGCGGTGAGCTTGTGGGGGGCCTCGTAGAAGATCATGGTTCGGCTCTCTCCCCGGAGGGAGTCCAGGTGGGCCCGGCGGTTCTTCTTGTTCATGGCCAGAAAGCCCTCGAAGGTGAACCTTCCCGTGGGCTGGCCCGACACTGCCAGGGCGGTGACCAGGGCGCAGGGGCCGGGAATGGCCTCCACCCGGATATCCAGGGCGGCGCATTGGGCCACAAGCTCCTCGCCGGGGTCGGAGATGGCGGGCATCCCCGCGTCGGTGACCAGAGCACAGCTTTCTCCGGCCAGCAGGCGGTCCAGCACAGCCTGTCCGCCGCTGTCCGTGTTGTGCCGGTGGTAGGACAGCATGGGCTTTTTGATGCCCAGATGATTGAGCAGCTTGACGGACACCCTGGTATCCTCGGCTGCAATGAAGTCCGCCTGCTCCAGGATCTGGGCAATCCGGTGGGATATATCCCCCAGATTTCCGATGGGCGTGGGGACCAAATAGAGGGTGCCGGCCATGTGCATTCTCCTTTGTGTGGAGCCCCGGCTCCGATGGCGCTGAGGTGACGCGCTGTGCGGGGCAAATTTAAATTATTATAGCACAGCAGCCCTCTTTGTGGTATGCTTTTCTCGAAAATCTTTCCGCAGGAGGACCATGGCATGGAAAAAATGGAACAGCTGGGCCCGTACCGCCTCCGGTGGCCGGAGGGGGTGTTCCCACTGGGGAGCGACGCTCTGGCATTGGGGGCCTTTGCCACCCTGCGGCGGGGCTGGCGGGTGTGCGACCTGGGGACGGGGAGCGGCGTCCTCCTCCTTCTTCTGGCGGGCCGGGAGGCGGAACTGGAGCTGTGCGGTGTGGAGCTGGACCACCTGTCCGCCCGGACTGCCCGGGAAAATTTGGCGGAGAACGGTCTGACGGGAGCCGTGGTTGCCGGGGACCTGAGAACCCCCCATTTCCCGGCGGGCAGGTTTGATCTGGTGGTGTCCAATCCCCCCTATTTTCCAGTGGGGGCGGGGACGAGCGGCGGTCCCGCCCGCAGCGAGGAGACCTGCACGCTGGACGGCCTGTGCGCCGCGGCCGCCCGGCTGGTACGGAACGGGGGGCGGTTCGCCCTGTGCCACCGGCCGGAGCGGCTGGCCGACGTGGTCTGCACACTGCGGGCCCATGGTCTGGAGCCCAAGCGGATGCGTCTGGTGTCCCACGGTCCGGGGCACAGGCCCGCCCTGCTGCTCATGGAGGGGGTGCGGCAGGGACGCCCGGGGCTGGAAATTCTGCCCTGAGGGACGGCGCTGTATGTATAAGGGGGGAGCATATGAAGAACGGGCGGCTGTTTGAACTATTATATCTATTGGTGGAGAAACGCGCTGTCACCGCCGGGGAGCTGGCCCGGCGGTTTGAGGTGTCGGAACGGACCATTTACCGGGACATAGACGCCCTGTCCGCCGCCGGGATTCCGGTCTATACCCAAAAGGGGCAGGGGGGCGGCATCCGTCTGATGGACCGGTTTGTGCTGGACCGCTGCCTGCTCTCCCCCGCCCAGCAGGACGAGATGCTGTTTGCACTCCGGGCGGTGGCGGCCACCGGGGGAACCGGGGGAGAGGAGGTGCTGGACCGTCTGTCCGCGCTGTTTGGCCGGGAGGGCGGGGACTGGCTGGAGGTGGACTTTGGGGACTGGGGCAGCGGGACCCGGGGGCGGGCCCGCTTTGCTCTGGTCAAGCAGTCCATCCTTTCCCACCGGGTGCTGTCTTTTGCCTACAGCAGCGCCGCCGGGCGGCGGACCCGCCGGCGGGTGGAGCCGGCCAGGCTGGTGTTCAAAGCGGGATGCTGGTATCTTCAGGCCTTCTGCCTCAAGCGGGGGGACTGGCGTCTGTTCCGCCTGGTCCGAATGGAGGAACTGGCTCTGGAGGAGGAGTATTTTACGCGCAGACCGGCGCCCCCGGCCCTGGAGGATCCGGATGTCTCCCCGGGCCGGACCGTCCATTTGAGGCTGAGGTTTGCGCCCCGGACCGCCTACCGAGTCAGGGATTCTTTTCTCCCGGAGCAGGTGAGGCGGGAGGAGAGCGGGTGTCTGTTGGTGGAGTGCGACTTCCCTGACGATCAGTGGATTGCGTCCTTTCTCCTCTCCTTTGGGGATGGGGTGGAGGTGCTCTCTCCCGGCTATTGGCGGGAGATTCTGAGGCGGGAGGGAGAAAAAATTTCAGCCCTGTATGAAACCGGACATACCTTGTCAGGTTTTAGGTGCTATTCTGAGGGCGGAGAGACGGGGATTCCCCGTCCCAGAGATAAGGAGGATCCAGATATGGAAAAACGAAGTTTTTGTCAGTGCTGTGGGATGCCGCTGGACGCCCCTGAGGACCGGGGGACCCAGGCGGACGGCAGCCTCAGCCCGGATTACTGCCGCTACTGCTGGAGCGGCGGAGCCTTCACCGCGCCGGAGGCCGGGATGGAGGATATGATAGCCTTCAATTTGAAGTACAATGAGGAAAACGGTTATCCCTTCGGCCCCCAGGAGGAGGCGGAGCGGAATATGAGGGCTTGGTTTCCCACACTGAAGCGCTGGAAGCAGTGACCAAGGGGCATTCCGTCCGGGGCAGCCCATGGATTCGTTGTCATTGTCAGCAAAACGGCCGCCCGCGGGCGGCCGTTTTTTCATCATCCGGGGAAAAATAAAATATGGGAGGCAAATTATCCCACAGGCCTGAGCAAAGCCGCTCTGGAATGCGGGGCGCTTTTCGGCGCCGTCAAAGACAGGAAAAGACTGGACAAATGATATTGAGATACAGCCCTTTTTCATGGAAAAGAATGGAACAGCACCGCCTTTTGTGTTATAATATCTGCGGCTGGCAGGCAGAGCGGCGGGCAAAACAGGGGCGGATATTTGCGCTGACGGAGGAACGGGGGCATAAGCCCCCGGCCTGCGGGGCAATATGACCCTAGTTATGTGCCCGAAGAGGGAGAACAGGAGTAAACCATGAAACAGACATTGTATTTCGGCGGTCCTATTTTGACCATGGAGTCCCCTCTCTGTGTCCAGGCCCTGTTGACAGAAGGGAAAAAAATTCAATATGTGGGCAGTTTGGCCGGAGCGGAGGAGAGGGCCTGCCCGGAGGCCCGCCGGGTGGACCTGAAGGGCCGCGCCCTTCTCCCGGCCTTTTTAGACCCCCACAGCCATCTCACCGCCTGTGCCAACGCCCTGCTTCAGGTGCCCCTGGACGAATGTGTCAGCCGGGAAGAGATCTGTGAAAAAATGGCGGCCTTTGTCCGGGACAGCGCTGTTCCGCCGGGGGAGTGGGTCAAGGGAAAGGGCTACGACCAGAACGCCCTGGAAGAGGGAGCCCCCCCGGACCGGTGGGCTCTGGACCGGGCCTGCCCTGAAAATCCGGCGGTGATCCAGCACGCCTCGGGCCACGTGGGGGTGTTCAACTCCATGGCGCTGGATCTGCTGGGAGTCAAAGAGGACTCCCCCTGCCCCGACGGGGGGGTCATGGGCCGTGACGACGGGGGGCGGCTTACGGGTTATATGGAGGAGAATGCCTTCCTTGCGCTGATTGGAAGGGCCCCCATGGAAGACCCGGCTCAGCTGCTGGCCGCTTTTGACGCCGCCCAGGATCAGTACGCCGCCCAGGGCATTACCACCGTCCAGGAGGGGATGTTTCCCCGGCAGCTGGTTCCTCTGTACCGGAGCCTGCTGGAGGACGGACGGCTGAAATTGGACGTGGTGGCCTATGCCGACGGGGCGGAACCCTCTATTTTAGAGGAGTTTTCTGAATACAAAAAGGATTATAAAAATAATTTTAAACTAGGCGGAATTAAAATTTTTCTGGACGGCTCTCCACAGGGCCGCACCGCCTGGATGCGCCGGCCCTATGCGGGGGAGTCAGAATACCGGGGGTATCCCACCCTTACTGAGCAGCAGGTCTATGAGCGGGTGTGTCTGGCGGCGGACCGGGGAGTTCAGCTGCTGGCACACTGCAACGGGGACCAGGCGGCGGAGCAGTTGCTCTCTGCTTTGGAGCGGGCCGCCGGAGAGGGGCGGCGGCTGGAGCGTCCGGTGATGATTCATGCCCAGCTTCTGGGGCGGGACCAGCTGGAGCGGGTCAGGGCCCTGGGGGTAATCCCCTCCTTTTTTGTGGCCCATGTGTACCACTGGGGGGAGGTCCATGTAAAAAACTTCGGCTTGGACCGGGCATCCCGGATCAGCCCGGCGGGGTCGGCCCTGCGCCTGGGCATCCCCTTTACCTTCCATCAGGACGCCCCGGTTATCCGCCCCAATATGGTGGAAACGGTCTGGTGCGCCGCCAACCGGAGGACCAAAAGCGGGCGGGTGCTGGGAGCGGGTGAGCGCGTCCCGGTGCTGGAGGCGTGGAAGGCAGTCACAATCAACGCCGCATACCAGTACTTTGAGGAGGACCGAAAAGGCTCCCTGCGCCCGGGGAAAGAGGCCGATTTTGTTATTCTCTCCCGGAATCCCATGGATATGGACCCAGAGCGTCTCCGGGAACTGCAGGTGCTGGCCACGATAAAAGCGGGGAAATGCATCTACCGCCGGTGACTGCGGCCAGGTGACGGCGGAAATTGATACGCCGCCGCTGGGATATGCCAGGAGCCTGAATATAAAAAAGAACAGGAAGGTGTCTCTATGAAAACCATTCTCCATGAGCAGCGGCGCAGCAGCATCGCGGCGGCCGCGGTGACCATACTGCTGGGACTGCTGCTGATTATCTGGCCCGACCGCTCCGTCAGCTTTTTGTGCATGCTGCTGGGCGCGGCAATTTTTCTTACCGGAATCATCTATGTGCTGGGCTGGCTGTCCCGGCGCAGGGAGGGGGTTCCCGCCTTTTTTGTGCTGCCCGGCGTGGTTTTGTGTGCGTTGGGGGTGTGGCTGCTGACCAGCCCGGCCTCGGTGGTTATGCTGATCCAGTATATCTTTGGGGCGATTCTGATCTTTCACGGGCTGGTGGATCTGCAGGGGGCTTTGGTGATGATGAGGCACCGGGCGGACCGCTGGTGGCTGGATCTGCTGCTGGCGGCGCTCACTCTGGCGCTGGGAGCTCTGGTGCTGTTCAATCCCTTCGGAACGTTTGCCGCCTTAGTCATTCTCATCGGCGCATCTCTGGTTTATGACGGGATCAGCGACCTGTACATCATCTGGCGGCTGAGCCGTATTTTCCGCACGCTGGAGGAGCAGGAGGGCGGGGACATTGAGCGGTAAGCTGCGGGAGGTCAACCTGGAGCGGGGGATGCCCAGGGCGGACCAGGCCGTCCGGCAGCTGACCTTTGAGCTGCACCGCAGCCGCAGCCTGGGCTTTGCCGCCCTTAAGCTGATCCACGGCTACGGCTCCTCCGGAACAGGCGGGCGCATCCGGATCGAAGTCAGAAGCTATTTATCCCGCCTGAGGACAAAAGGAGAGATTTCCGGCTTTATCCCGGGGGAGGACTTTTCCATTTTCAATCCGGATACCTTGACGGCTTTCCGGCGGTGCGATGATCTGCGGCGGGACCGGGATTTGGAGCGGCACAACAACGGAGTGACGTTTGTCCTGCTGTGAGGGGCGGAAGAAAAATGAATGGAGCTTAGTTTTGTCTTGCGTTTTTCCGGAGAGCTGTGTATAATCTTCTTCAACAGCTCCGGACCGCGTAAGCGGGCGGAGACTGCCTGCGGAACTCAAAAGATCCGGACTGATCCGGACCGCCCCCGCTGGTGTGTCTGATTCGGGAAGGGAATACAGCCCCTCTGGCTGCGCTCCCTTTCCGTTTTTTTTTGCACGCTAGGGAACGGCCCGCATGTGGTTCCCCAGGTCTTACATAGGGGAGTGGGAAATATGATCGACACAATAATGCAAATCAACAAACTGGTCAACGATTTTATCTGGGGACCTGTGATGCTGGTCCTGCTGGTGGGCACCGGCGTTTTCCTCACCTGCCGCACCAGATGGATTCAGGTGCGGAAATTCGGCTACATTATGAAAAATACCGTGGGCTCCCTGTTCCGCAAGTCGGAACGGAACCACGGCAACAACCTGTCCCCCTTCCAGGCTGTTACCACCGCCCTGGCCGGAACGGTAGGCACGGGCAATATTGCCGGCGTAACCGGGGCCATCTTTGTAGGCGGGCCGGGAGCCGTGTTCTGGATGTGGGTTTCCGCCTTTTTCGGTATGTGCACCAAGTACGCTGAGATTGCGCTGGCTATCCGCTTCCGCATCACCGAGGAGGACGGAACCCACAAGGGCGGCCCCATGTATTACATTGAGCGGGGCCTGGGCCGCCGCTGGAAGCCTCTGGCCGTCCTGTTCGCACTGCTGGCGGGTGTCGCCTCCTTCGGAATCGGCAACATCGCCCAGTCCAGCGAGATTGCCGGGGCCATGAAAGGGATGTTCGGGCTGGACCCGCTGATCACCGGGGTCATTCTGGCCGTGGTGGTGGCGGTTGTGGTTCTGGGCGGCGTCAAGCGCATTGGGCAGGTGGCCTCCTACCTGGTCCCCTTTATGGCAATTTTCTATATTCTGGCCGGCGCGGCGGTGATTATCCTGCGCATCGGCCAGGTTCCCGCCGCCTTTGCCACGATTTTTACCAGTGCCTTCAGCCTGAAATCTGTGGGAGGAGGGGTCTTCGGCTACGCCATTATGGTAGCCATGCGCCAGGGCTTTGCCCGGGGTGTCTTCTCCAACGAGGCCGGTCTGGGCTCCGCGCCCATTGCCCATGCCGCCTCCTCCACGGAGGAACCGGTGGAGCAGGCCATGTGGGGGGTGTTCGAGGTATTTATTGACACCATTGTTATCTGCACCATCACCGCCCTGACGGTGGTGCTGTCCGGGGTGCACACCGCCGCTGGGGGTGTTGAATCCTTTGGATCCAAGGGGGCTGCCGCCGTGGCCGCATTCAATACCATTCTCCCTGGTACTTTGGGGGGAACGGTGATCCAGATCAGCCTGATTTTTTTCGCACTGTCCACCATTCTGGGCTGGAGCTACTACGGGGAGCGGTGCTGGGGCTACCTCACCGGAGAAAACAGGGTGGCCTGCTTCATCTATAAAATTGCCTTTGTACTTATGTGCATCGTGGGGTCCACCGGCTCCGGTACTCTGATGTGGGATATTGCGGATACTCTGAACGGAATGATGGCCATCCCAAACCTGGTGGCTCTTTTGGCCTTGTCCGGCGTGGTGGCCAAGGTGACCCGGGAGTACTTTAAAGAGCAGAAGTAAACAGCAGAATACTGAGGCCCGAATGTGCTGAGCACATTCGGGCCTCAGTATCTTTATGGGGAGCCACAGGGTGGATTGGTCAAAGGGTCCCCAGGAACCGCAGGAAAGCTTCACGGCCCTCAGGGGTCCGGGGATAGACCCCGGCGTGCTCCAGCACCTGGGCAAAGACAAGACCGGTCTCCTTCTGGACGATCTCCAGGGCGTTCTCCCGGGTAATGGCATGCCTGCCCCGGAAGGACTCCGCCCAGTCGGCGTGCTTTTCCGTCAGCTCGCCGGCCCGCAGGTCCGCTCCGGAAACCAGGGCATCGGCCACGGCGGACAGCTCCTCCTTCAGACGGGCGGGAAGGACGGCCAGACCCATCACCTCGATCAGGCCAATGTTCTCCTTCTTGATGTGGTGGAGCTGGGCGTGGGGGTGGTACAGGCCAAGGGGGTGCTCCGGGGTGGTCAGGTTGTTCCGCAGGACCAGGTCCAGCTCAAAATGTTCCCCGCGCCTCCGGGCGATGGGGGTGATGGTGTTGTGGGGTACCCCATCAGTCTGGGCAAAGATGACGGACTTCTCATCGGTGTAGCCCCGCCAGGCGGTGAGAATGCAGTCGGCCAGCTCCGCCAGCCGCCGGGGATCGGCACCGGTGAGGCGAACCACCGACATGGGCCATTTGACAATGCCCGCCTCCACATCCTCAAAGCCGGGGAAGGCGAAGGGAGTTTCCACCGGGGCCTTCTCCATGGCGAAGGTGTACCGGCCTCCCTGGAAGTGGTCGTGGGCCAGAATGGAGCCGCCCACGATGGGCAGGTCGGCGTTGGACCCTACAAAATAGTGGGGGAACTGTCCCACAAAATCCAGCAACTTGGAGAAACAGTCCCGGTCAATTTTCATGGGAGTGTGCTCGCTGTTCAGGCAGATGCAGTGCTCGTTGTAGTACACATAGGGGGAATACTGAAGGAACCAGGGGGAGTGGTTGATGGTGATGGGAATGATGCGGTGGTTTTGACGGGCCGGGTGGTTCACCCGACCGGCGTAGCCCTCGTTTTCGGCGCACAGGGCGCACCTGGGGTAGCTGGAGGCAGGGAGATTCCGTGCGGCGGCGATGGCCTTGGGGTCCTTCTCCGGCTTGGACAGATTGATGGTGATGTCCAGCTGGCCGTACTCCGTCTCCGCCTTCCACTGCATGTCCCGGGCGATGCGGTCCCGGCGGATATAGTTGGTGTCTTGGCTGAACTGGTAGTACCAGTCAGTGGCCAGCCTGGGGTCCTGGGCATACAGGTCCCGGAAACGCTGAATCACCTGGGCGGGGCGGGGCGTGAGCCGGCCCATAAGCTCGGTGTCAAACAAATCCCGGTAGACCACGGAGTTTTCCCCCAGCACTCCCCGGGCATAGGCGTCGTCCAGCAGCTCGTCCAGCACAGGGGCAAGCTGGATTTCCCCCCACTCCTGTCCGGGGTCGGTCCAGCCGTCCAGCTTCAGGACGTCCAAAATGGTGTTGACGGCCCAGGTATATTCGAAGTGGTCGATGAGGCCGGTGCGCATGGCATAGACGGCCAGCTTGGAGACAGCGGCGTCGATCATATCATAATCACCTCAAAGAAAGATAGGGGGCTCAGGCGCTGTAGCCCCTGGGATGGTTCTGGTGCCAGGCCCAGGCGGAAGCCACAATGGTGTTGAGATCGGCATATTCCGGCGTCCAGCCCAGAACGGCTTTGGCTTTGTCGGAGGAGGCCACCAGCTGGGCGGGATCACCCGCCCGCCGGGGGCAGATTTCGGCGGGAATGGGGTGGCCGGTGACGGAGCGGGCCACATCAATAACCTCTTTGACGGTGAAGCCCACGCCGTTGCCCAGGTTAAACACGTTGTTTTCCCCGCCGTTCAGCAGGTAATCCAGGGCCAGGATGTGAGCCTGGGCCAGATCGGTGACGTGAATGTAATCCCGGACACAGGTGCCGTCTTTGGTCTGGTAGTCGTCCCCGAAAATAGAAATCTTTTCCCGCTGGCCATTGGGCACCTGAAGAATGAGGGGGATCAGATGGGTCTCGGGGCTGTGGGCCTCGCCGATGGCTCCGGAGGGGTGGGCGCCGCAGGCGTTGAAGTAACGCAGGGCCACATACCGCAGACCGTGGGCCCGGCTGGTCCAGGACATCATCTTTTCCATGGCCAGCTTGGTCTCCCCGTAGCAATTGGTGGGGACAGTTTTGTCCCCCTCCAGGATGGGTACACGCTCAGGCTCCCCGTAGGTGGCGGCGGTGGAGGAGAAGACGATCTTGTCCACGCCGTGGGCCACCATGGACTGGAGCAGACAGGTGGTGCCGCACAGATTGTTGTCGTAGTACTTCAGAGGATCGGACATGGACTCGCCCACCTGGGAGGAGGCGGCGAAGTGGATGACCCCCTGGATATTTTCCGTTTCAAACAGGTCGTCCATTGCTTTCCGGTCCCGAATATCCGCCTGATAGAAGCGGGCCTTGGGATGGACGGCAGCCCGGAAGCCGGTGAGCAGGTTGTCGGCCACCACCACGTCCCGTCCGGCCGCGATGAGCTCATAGACCGTATGTGAGCCGATATAGCCGGCACCGCCAAGTACTAGAATTGACATAATAATTACCTAGCCTTTCATGTTCAAAGTGGTAAGGGAGGGGGCCGGCGGAGACGATGGGCGATGCCCATAAACCGAATCCCCTGATAGAAAGCAGGCGGGTAGGAGAAAGAGAGAAGCCTTGCGGTTCAATCTCTGCTCCTTTTCTTCAATTTATTCCGCCACCACGCACCCGCCCTGGGAGCGGATATGGAGGATGTGGCACATACCCGGACCCAGAAGGGCCTCCATGCCGGATTTGAAGCGGTCCAGCCGTTCATTGGGGACAAAGGCCTGAATGGTGCCGGCAAAGCCTCCTCCGTGGACCCGGATGGCCCCGGTTCCCCCTAAAAGCCCGCGGCCTATGGCCAGAGCCACGGGAATGGCCTGCTGGTTGGGGGTGGCGGCAGACCAAGTGTTCTGAAGATGGAGGGCGGAGGAAAGGCCGGAGGCGTTAACCAGGGCCAGGAACCGCTGAAAATCTCCGGCCGCCAGGGCCTCGGCCTCCTGGACGGCCCTCTGGTCGTCGTTATAGTAGTGGAGGGCCCGGAGAACCGCCCGGTCGCCGCACCGCACCCGCAGAGAGGGGATAGCCTGCCGGAAGTCCGTCTCGGGGACCTCACGGAGAAATTGTTTCCCGAAGTGGGCGGCCACGGCGCCCATCTCCCGGGTGATGTCGGCGTAGTCGTCGGTGAGGTCGGCATGGCAGGAGCCGGTATCCACGATGCACAGGGCATGGCCGGACAGAGAGAAGTCGTAGCCCGCCCGCTCCACCACGGGGGCGGCGGGGTCGGCAAAATCAATGGCCACTGCCCCCCCCACGGAGGAGCCCATCTGATCCATCAGCCCGCAGGGCTTTCCAAAATAGACATTTTCGGCGTACTGGCCGATTTTGGCGATTTGAACGGCGTCCAGCCCGCTGCCGCAGAAGAAACGGTTGAGGATGTTTCCAATCAACACTTCGTAGGCGGCGGAGGAGGACAGACCGGAGCCGGAGAGGACGTTGGAGGTTATATAGGCGTCAAAGCCGCCCACCGGATAACCCAGCTCCTGGATCTTGGCTGTCACCCCACGGACCAGGGCGGCGGAGGTGTTCCGCTCCTCCGTCCGGGGGAGAAGCTGGTCCAGTTCTATTTCAAGGGAGGGGTAGCCCTGGGAGATCACACGGATTACCCCCAGGCCGTTGGGAGCGGCACAGGCCAGCATGTCCAGATCCACACTGCCGCATAAGACGTGGCCGTGCTGGTGGTCGGTGTGATTGCCGCCGATCTCTGTGCGGCCTGGCCCGCTGAACAGGGCGGTCTGGACCGTCTCCGACGGGGAGAAGGCGGTTTGAAAGCCCTCCACCACTCCAATGGCCCGCTCACGGGCCCGATCCAGACTGTCCCGGGTTCCATCCAAAGCGTACAGCCGGCTCAGGGGCTGGTCATGGGCCCCCTCCCGCAGGGATTGAAGTAATGTGTTGCAGGAACGCATGGGAGTCACCTCGTTCTTTTATTCTTTTTATAGTATATTTAATTTTTACTAAAAATTCAACTGTAATCGGGCGGGAAAAGAAATTTTGGTGCAATGCACAGAAATACAGGATCATTTCTGGTGGTTTTACCACTGGCGCGCGGGACCGCTGCTCTCCCTCACCACCAGGGAGGGGGGAACCACCACCTTGAGGGGCAGGGTCCGGATGGGCTCCCGGCCGGGGAGGATGGCCCGCTCCCCCAGCAGCCGAAGGGCGGTGCGGGCCATCTCCTCCACATGGGTGGAGACGGAGGTGAGGGAGGGGGTGACCAGTGCGGAGCGGGGAGTGTCATTGAAGGAAACCACAGACAGCGCCTCCGGCACGGACAGACCGGCACCGCCCAGAGCCCGGAGAGCGCCGATGGCCGTCTCCTCGTTGGCGCAGAGGAAGGCGGTGGGGCGGGGGGCGCCGGAGGCGAGGAAGGCTTCCACGGCCCGGGAGGAGTCCTCCGCCGTCATGGGACAGTCCAGCATAAGGTTGGTATCCAGCAGCCCCCGTTCTTCCATCAGCCGGGAAAACAGCTGACGCCGTACCTCGGGAGCCCGCTGCCGCCGGTCGTCCAGCTTATAGACCGGACCAATAAACCCGATGCGCCGGTGCCCAAGCCGGGTCAGGTGATCCAGGGCCAGAGAGATGCCCAGCTCGTACCCCAGCACCACGGAATCGAAGCGGCTTTCGAAGGGGGAGGAGTCCAAAAAGACCAAATTTGGACTGAGGGCGGCCAGAGAATCAATCTGGGCGGGGGTAAACAGGCCGATGGCCACAATACCGTCCAGCCCCTCCCCGGTGGGAGGAAGAAAGCTCTCCCCGTGGCCCTCCAGGCTTAGGCAGGTGTATTTTTTGTCCAGACACTGCTGGCGGAGGAAACCGCTGAGATACAGATAGTAGGGGTCGTCCAGCTGCTGGGCGGGAGAGAGCATTTCAGCCACCCCCACCCGGAGCACCCCCTTTGGGGTCCGTCCCCGGCGGCTGCGGGTGGCGCTGTAGTTCAGACGGCCCGCCTCCTCCAGCACCTTCCGGCGGGCCTCCGGCGTCACCGACAGCCCGGGGTCTCCGCTGAGGATCCGGGAGATTGTGGCGGGGGAGTATCCGGTCCGGTCCGCCAGCTCTTTCAGCGTAGCCATAGTCATTCCTCCATAATTTTTACTAAAAATAGAATACCACAGAGGTGAACGTTTGACAAGGGGATGCCTTTGCCTTTTTGACGCAATTCTGGTACAATGACCTCAGTAATGCAGTTTCTCCGGGAGGAGCGGCCCGCATGCCCTTAGGAGCCGGAGGAACACAGAGGAGGGAATCCTGTATGACACAATTGTGCCGCCAGCCATTTGGTGCCACCTCCGGCGGAGAGGCGGTGGAGCTGCTGACCCTGGACAACGGACTGCTGTCCTGTCAGATTTTAACCTTTGGGGCCGCTCTGCGGTCCATGTATGTCCCGGACCGGACGGGCAGGCCGGTGGATGTGGTGCTGGGATATGATACCCTGGGGGAGTATGAGACCCGGGACGGATACCTGGGGGCTGTGGTGGGCCGGTGTGCCAACCGCATTGCCCGGGGCCGGTTCTCCCTGAACGGGAAGGAATATAAGCTGGCAGTGAACAACGGCCCCAACCACCTCCACGGGGGGCTGGTGGGCTTTTCACACCGGGTTTGGACGGTGGAGGAGCTGGAGGCGGACCGGGCGGTTCTGACCTTGACCAGCCCGGATGGGGAGGAGGGCTACCCCGGCGGGCTGGAGGTGCGGGTGACCTACCGGCTGGCCGGGTCCGCGCTGGAGCTGGACTGCCAGTCCCGGGCCGGGGGAGACACGCCCTGCAATCTTACCAACCACAGCTATTTTAATTTGGCAGGCCACGGGTCCGGCCCGGTGCTGGATCAGACCCTTCAGCTCTTTGCCCGGCGCTATACGCCCGCCGACGGGGACAGCATCCCCACCGGACTAGTGGAGCCGGTGGAGGGCACCCCCATGGATTTTTGCCGTCCAATCCCGCTGGGGACGCATATCGACGCGGCTTTTTCCCAGTTGGTTCAGGCCAGAGGCTATGACCATAACTATGTGGTGGACGGCAGCCCCGGAACGCTCCGCCCGGCGGCTGTGGCATGGTCTGAAAAGACGGGGATTGTCATGGCGGTGGATACCACCCTGCCCGGAGTTCAGCTTTACACCGCCAACTATGTGGAGGACGGCAGGCCGGGAAAGGGAGGCGCCCTCTACGGGCCCCGCCATGCCTTCTGCCTGGAAACCCAGTTTTTCCCGGATTCGCCCAACCAGCCTCAGTTTCCCTCCTGCCTGCTCAGAGCGGGAGAGTGCCGCCGGGATGTAACCCGCTGGTTTTTTTCCGCGGATGGGGGAGAGGGGTAACGCCTTGCCCCCCGGAAAAAGGAGAAAATTGCGGTAAAAAAGGACGGGAAGGGGAAAAGGATAGCTTGACAATGTGAAATGATACCTTTATTATAAGGTCTACTGAACGTACCGCCTGTTTGGCTTGGGATATGGTGACAATGGCTGCGGCGGAAATGTGAGGATTCCAAGTGTTAGGTGAGGAAATCTGCCCTATGGAGCGACTGAAAAAGCATTTGCCGCGCACCCTAAAATGGAAGGCTTCGTATTGATCGGAAACGGCATACCGAGGAGGGTAAACTCCATCGGTATGCCTTTCCGCACGTTTGGGGGTACGGGAAAAAACGGCTGTGATCCGAAGGAAGAGGACTGGATTGAAGATAAGCGCTCTGCCGCACGGCGGCAAAAAATTAAATCCCACCCGGATGATCGCCCTGGGATTTGGGGCCATCATCCTGCTGGGAACGCTGCTGCTCCACCTGCCCATTGCCGCCCGGGACGGTGAGGCGACCAGGTGGCTGACCTGTCTGTTTACAGCCACTTCGGCCACCTGTGTCACCGGGCTGACCCAGGTGGACACCTTTCTCCACTGGAGCCCCTTCGGGCAGGGGGTGGTTCTGGTACTGCTCCAATTGGGGGGGTTGGGCTTTGTCTCCCTGCTCACTCTGGTATCATTGGCGCTGAAGCGGCGGATTGGCCTGTCCCAGCGCCTTGTTATGGCTTCCGCCCTGAACTTGTCGAATCCTTCCGGTGTGGTTCGGGTGGTGCGTCACGCGCTGATGGGCACCTTTCTGATCGAGGGGGCGGGTGCGGCGGTGCTGGCCATCAGGTTTGTCCCTTTGTTCGGACTGGGCCGGGGGCTGTGGTTTTCCCTGTTCCACAGTGTATCCGCCTTCTGCAACGGCGGGTTTGATCTGATGGGAGCATACAGCGGCCCGTTTTCCAGTCTGGCCGGTTTTCAGGGGGACCCGGTGGTTTTGGGAACCATAATGGTGCTGATCGTTCTGGGCGGAATTGGATTTTTTGTCTGGGAGGACTGGCTGGTTTGCCGGAGCTGGAAGGGACTGGCGCTGTACTCCAAAATGGTTTTGGTTCTTACCGGAGGACTGATTTTATTGGGATGGCTGTTCTTCCTGTGGGCGGAGTGGGACAATCCCGCCACGCTGGGCCAGCTCCCGGCGAGAGAAAAAGTGTTCAACGCCCTGTTTCAGTCGGTGACCCTGCGCACTGCCGGATACTCCACGCTGGATCAGGCCGCCTTTGCCGACAGTTCGGCGGCTCTGTCGATTCTGCTGATGCTGGTGGGCGGATCGTCGGGCTCCACCGCCGGCGGGATTAAAACAGTGACGGCGGGTGTTTTGCTGGTGGCCCTGTGGGAGAGCCTGCGGGGCAGGGAGCAGGTGGTCTTTCGGGGCAGGACCATTCCTCAGCGCAGGGTGCTGGACGCCATGACGCTGTCACTGGCGGTGGTGCTGATGTTTGTGGCCGGCTCAATGGCTTTGTCACTGACAGACGGGCTGCCCTTTTTGACCGCCGCCTACGAGGTGGGGTCTGCTCTGGGAACGGTGGGCCTGTCCATGGGGGCCACCCCGGCGCTGAGCCCCTTCAGCGCACTGCTGATTATATTGTTTATGTACTTGGGCCGGGTGGGGATCCTGACGTTCTCCATCGCCTTTTTAACCCGGCGGGCAGACAGCAGGCTGCACTATCCCAAAGCGGATATTATGATCGGCTGAGAGTGCCCGCCGCCGGAACAGGAGGAAACAGCATGAAGAGCTTTCTTGTCATTGGACTGGGGCGGTTTGGCTTTGCCCTGGCTGTGGAGCTGTGCGTCCAGGGCCACGAGGTTTTGGCCCTGGACCTGCTGGACGAGCGGATCCAGGCCGCCGCCGACCTGGTGACCAGGGCGGTGGCGGGGGACGCCCGGGACCCTGAGGTGCTGCGGACCCTGGGGGCCCGAAACTTTGACTGCGCCGTGGTGGCCGCCTCCTCCGATGTGGGGGACAGCGCACTGATCACCCTGAATCTGAAGGAACTGGGAGTGCCCCAGGTGGTGAGTAAAGCGAACAGTGCCGTCCACCGGAAGGTGCTGGAAAAGATAGGGGCTGACCGGGTGGTTTTTCCGGAGCAGGAGATGGCCCTGCGCCTGGCCCGGAATCTGGCCAATGTGGATATCCTGAATTTTATAGAGCTGTCGGAGGATTACTCTGTGGTGGAGCGCCGCTGTCCGCGCCAGTGGCAGGGACGGTCCATCCGGGCACTGGATGTCCGGGCCCAGTACCATATCAACATCATCGCCGTCCACAGGGGGGAGAAGGAGATGCTGATTTCCCCAGGCGGGGATTACCAGCTGGCTCCGGAGGACCGCCTGGTGCTGCTGGGGGCCAACGGGGATATTGAGAGGATGGATCGCCTGTGACGCCGGAATATATTACCAGCCGGAAGAATCCGCTGATGACCCAGGTGCGGAAGCTGGCCGCCAGCCGCTCTTTCCGCCGGGACCAGGGACTTTTTCTGGGGGACGGGACCAAGCTGCTGGCGGAGGCCCTGTGCTGGGGGGCTCCCCTCGCCGCCGTGGTGGCCGCCCGGGGCACGGCACTGCCGGAGCTGCCCGCCGGGGTGCGTCTGGCGGAGGTGCCCGGGGACGTGATGGCCTCCATCTCCCCCATGGAGAGCCCGCAGGGGGCCCTGTTTCTGTGCCGGATGCCGTCCGGTCCCCTGCCGGAGCGGCTGGAGGGGGACCGGTATCTGGTGCTGGACGGTCTGCAGGATCCGGGAAATGTGGGCGCCATCTGGCGTTCCGCCGATGCCCTGGGGGCGGACGGCCTGATTCTGGTCAACGGCTGCGCAGATCCCTGGAATCCAAAGACGGTGCGGGCTACCATGGGGGCCTGCTTCCGTCTGCCGGTGTATGAGACGGCGGCGGAGGAATTGCCGGGCCTGCTCGCCCGTTCTGGCCTGCCCCTGTATGCCACCGCTCTCCGGGCGGACACGGTGGACCTGCGCCGGGCGGACCTGCGCCGATGCGCGGTGGTGATCGGCAGCGAAGGGAACGGGGTGTCTGCGGAGTTGCTGTCCCTCAGCGGAAAGACGCTGAAAATTCCCATGCGGGAGCGGTGTGAGTCTCTCAATGCTGCCGCTGCCGCCGTGGTGGTCCTGTGGGAGATGGCTCGGGAGGGGCAGGGGTAAAAAACGGCGGGCATAATGCCCGCCGGAGAGAGTGACTATTCCCGTGCTGCCGGTTTTCCCCCTGCCTTTGTCTGCCAGTAGACACCGCACATGAGCAGGGCGGAGAGCAGCATCATTAAGAAGAATAGAAAGTATGCAGGTACGTAGCTGCCCGTGGCGTCTGCCAGCATGCCGGGGACGGGGCCCAGCAGCAGGATGCCCAGGGCGTAGACGGTCTGACTCCATTTGAGCCCCTGGGCAAAGCCGGCGTCCCCCCGCAGGTCCCTGGACCAGACGGAGAGGGCCACATTGCTGATGGGCATGCTCAGTCCGAAGAAAATGGCGGCGGCGAAAGCCGCCGGGCTCCCGCCCACGTTGGCCAGACAGAACAGCAGATAGGACAGCAGAGAGACGCCGTACAGCAGATAATTGGAAATCCGCCCGCCCAGATGGTCCACCAGCTGTCCGTAGATCAGCTTGCCCGCGATAAGGAACAGCCCTGAACAGGAGACAATGGCGGCCACCGTCCCGGAGGGAAAGCCGGCGGTGGAGTAGAGGACTCCCACGTGGCTGATGGCCACGCCGGTGGGGCCGCCGATGAGGAAGACCGCCAAGAGAACCAGTCCCCATCCGGTCTTTGTCAGCCCCTGAGGGGGCAAGGCCTCGGGGGCGTGGGCGGCCGGACCGCCGCCGATCTGGTACGGGATCAGGCCCAGCTGTTCCGGCCGGTCCCGAACCAGGAGGAAGACCAGCAGGGCCAGGAGGAGAATCAGGCCGCCCTCCCACCAGAAGGCGGCGGCGAGGCCGTGCCGCTCGATGAGCCAGGTGAGCGGGGCGGGCGCCACGATGGTGGCCAGGCCGCTCCCCGCCGAGGCCAGAGCCAGGGCGAAGGCCTGGCGATCCTGAAACCAGTTTTTTATGAGCAGGGACAAAGGGATCATCCCGCCCCAGCTGTATCCGATGCCCGCCAGCGCTCCCGCCGTGCAGTAGACGGGGAAAGAGGCGGCCTGACCAAAAAGGAAGCAGGACAATGCCACCAGAGCCAGAGAGAAGGAAGCGGTTCGCCGCAGGCCGATCTTACCGCAGACCCAGCCCGCCGTCATCATCCCCAGGGTAATAAACAGACTGCGGACCGTAATAATCCAGGAGCCCTGGGCGTTGGTAAAGTGGTTGACCTGGATGATATAGGGCTGAAAAACGGAAAATACATTGCTGCCCAGGCCCATGACCGTAAACAGCATAACGGCGCCGCCGCCGCAGACGGCCCAGGCGCGATGTGGATGACACATAAACAATCCCCCCTGATGGATACCTTACCTCCCGGCGGGGAATTTGTAAAGACAAGATTTTCTTCCCTGCCCAGGCGGGGACAAGGAGCGGAAGGAGAGATTCCCATGGCGTCACTGAAATACTGGCTCTGGCTTACCAGTTTGAAGGGGATGGACTCCGTTGGAGCTCTGACTGTGCTGGACCACTTCGTTACCCCGGAGCGGGCTTTTTACGCCGACGGGGAGGAGTACGACCAGCTGCCCCTCCGTCCAGCTCTGCGCCGGGCCCTGGAGGACAAGGGGTTGGACCGGGCGGAAGAGATTCTGGAGGGATGTGAGCGGCTGGGCCTGCGGGTGATGACCTTTCAGGATGCCGACTATCCCCAGCGGCTGAGGCAGATTGCCGATCCGCCGGCGGTGCTGTACATCCGGGGAAAAACCTTTCATTTTGATGAGGAGGCGGCCATAGGCGTGATAGGAGCCCGGGAGCCCACCCCATATGGGGAGAAATGGGCGGAGCGCTTTGGTCTGGAACTGGCTGCCGGCGGTGCGCTGGTGGTATCCGGGATTGCCCAGGGACTGGATGCCCGGGCCATTCGTGGCGCGCTGAAGGGCGGCGGCCCGGTGGTGTCCGTGCTGGCAGGGGGCGTGGACGTGCCCTACCCGCCCCGGCACAGGTATCTGTACGAGGATGTGGCCGCAGCGGGGGCGCTGATCTCTGAGTATCCGCCCGGCACCGCTGTGGACGGACGCCAGTTTCCCCGGCGCAACCGGATCCTAAGCGGCCTGTGCCTGGGGGTTCTGGCGGTGGAGTGCCGGCCCTTCGGTGGCACGATGAGCACCGTCAGCCACGCCCTGGAGCAGGACCGGGACGTATTTGCCGTCCCCGGCGCCCTGGACGCCCCCATGAGCGAGGGGACCAACCGGCTGATCCAGCAGGGAGCCAAGCTGGTCACCTGTGCCCGGGATATTCTGGAGGAGTATTGGGACCGCTTTCCCCAAAAGCTGGGCCGGGCGGTTCCCCTGTCCCCCGAGGCGGCTCGGCAGGTTACAATCTGAAGTGCAACAGGCGAAAAATAAGAAGACAATACGCAGGCCAAAGTGTAAAATGGAGTCACCACAACAACATCAACACGGAGGCGAGAGTATTGTCCTACACAC
>Ga0129317_1000041_pt1 | contig 157572 bp, 152 predicted proteins | sample Cm1ome_FD_94430 | JGI IMG/M metagenome (GOLD analysis project Ga0129317, IMG submission 94430) | Eastern black-and-white colobus group fecal microbial communities from Wisconsin, USA - Cm1105 metagenome | ecosystem: Host-associated > Mammals > Digestive system > Large intestine > Fecal...
CTCAAATAAAGGCTCAATCTTTACATTAGAGAAATCAATTTTTTCCGGCTCTGCTTTCATTTCTTCGGCAGCCTGATTTTTTACATCATTTTTCTTATTTACATCACCGAGGGACTTCATTGTTGGGAACAAGAGTACGTCTCTGATTGCTGCGCTGTCTGTGAGAAGCATACACATTCTGTCGATACCAAATCCAATACCACCTGTTGGAGGCATACCGATTTCAAGTGCATTTAAGAAGTCTTCGTCTGTTGTGTTAGCTTCATCATTTCCTAATGCAAGCTGTTCTTCCTGTGCTTTAAAACGCTCTCTCTGATCAATTGGATCGTTTAACTCTGAGTAAGCATTTGCCATTTCCCATCCGTTCATGAAGAATTCGAAACGTTCTACGTAATCCGGATTTCCCGGTTTCTTCTTTGTAAGTGGAGAAATTTCCACTGGATGATCCATGATAAATGTTGGCTGGATCAAGTGTTCTTCTACATATTCTTCAAAGAAAAGATTCAGGATATCCCCCTTCTTATGATGTGGTTCTACTTCCAAATGATGTTCTTTTGCAAGTGCTGTTGCTTCTGCCAATGTTGTCACTTTATTCCAGTCGACTCCCGCATACTTCTTAACTGCATCTACCATTGTAAGTCTCTCAAATGGTTTTCCAAGATCCATCTCAACACCGTTATATACAATCGTTGTTGTTCCAAGAACTTCCTGTGCTACATGGCGGTAAAGATTTTCTGTAAGATCCATCATTCCATTGTAATCTGTGTATGCCTGATATAATTCCATCAGTGTAAATTCCGGGTTGTGTCTTGTGTCAAGACCTTCATTACGGAATACACGTCCGATTTCGTAAACTCTTTCGAGACCACCTACGATCAGTCTCTTTAAGTATAATTCCAAAGAAATACGAAGCTTGAAATCTTCATCGAGTGCGTTAAAATGTGTCATAAATGGTCTTGCTGCTGCTCCGCCTGCATTTGACACGAGCATTGGTGTTTCTACTTCCATAAATCCCTGTCCGTCAAGATAACGACGGATAGAGCTGAGAATTCTGGAACGCTTAATAAAAGTATCCTTAACTTCCGGATTCATAATCAAATCCACATATCTCTGACGGTAACGAACATCTGTATCTGTAAGACCGTGGAATTTTTCCGGAAGCACCTGAAGGCTCTTTGAGAGAAGCGTCACTGCAGATGCATGGATTGAGATTTCACCTGTTTTTGTCTTGAAAACTTCTCCAGCAAGTCCTACGATATCACCGATATCCATCTTCTTAAATGCTTTGTATTCTTCTTCGCCAATGCTGTCTCTTGCAACGTATGATTGAATATTTCCTTCCAGATCCTGGATATTACAGAAAGAGGCTTTTCCCATGATACGTTTTGACATAATACGTCCTGCAAGAACAACATGTTTGCCTTCCAGTTCTTCAAAATGATCTTTTACTTCTTTGCTGTGATGAGTTACATCAAACTTTGTAATTTCAAATGGATCCTGTCCATTTGCCTGCAATTCCGCAAGTTTTTCACGGCGAACTTTTCTTAAGTGATTAATATCTGGTTCCTGCCCATTATTCTGCTGCTGTGTACCCATGGTTTTCTCTCCTTCTCTTTTCTGAATCTGTAATACTCTTAGATTGAACGATCAATTTTTAATACTTTATAATCTATAGATCCTGCCTGTGTTTCTACAGTTACAAGATCTCCTACTTTCTTTCCAATTAATGCTTTTCCAACCGGAGATTCATTAGAAATCTTTCCTGCAAGGCTGTTTGCCTCTGTTGAGCCTACGATCTTGAATTCCATTTCTTCTTCGAATTCACAATCATATACTACTACCGTACATCCCACATTAATTGTGTCTGTACCAACTTCATCTTCATCTACAACTTCCACATTCTTAAGAATTTTTTCCAGTTCATCGATACGGGCTTCGATATCACGCTGTTCATCTTTTGCTGCATCGTATTCCGCATTTTCAGATAAGTCGCCCTGTTCTCTGGCTTCTTTGATTTTTCCTGCAACTTCTTTTCTTTTTACTACCTTGAGTAATTCAAGTTCATCTTCTAACTGTTTTAAACCTGTATAAGTAAGTAAAGTTTTCTTTGATTCCATCTTCATTCTCCTCTTCTTCATTACATCATCTGTATATAAAAATGATACAATAAGACTCTTTCACAATTTTAATATTATACTCAAATCGTTCTTTGGTGTCAACAATTTAGATACGTTCTTTTAAAAGTTCTTCCAGTTCACTGTAACTTTCTACTTTATTGATATCGTCCCGCAGTCTTGCCGAACCTTCCAGTCCTTTGGTGTACCATGCGACATGTTTGCGCATTTCCCGAATTCCCAGATAATCGCCTTTAAACTCTATCTGAAGTCTGGCATGGCGAAGCATTGTCTCACGTATCACTTCTTTTGCCGGCCGCTGCGGCATGATTCCTGTTTTTTCATATTCCAGAAGCTCATGAAAAATCCAGGGATTGCCCTGCGCACCTCTTCCTATCATCACGCCATCACAGCCTGTCTGTTCCTGAATGGCAACGGCTCTGGCTCCGTCAGTCACATCACCGTTTCCGATGACCGGAATCTTCACCGCCTCTTTTACCTGGCGAATAATGTCCCAGTCCGCCTGACCGGAATAATACTGTTCCCTTGTCCGCCCATGAACTGCGACAGCCGCCGCTCCGGCTTCTTCTGCAATTTTTGCAATTTCCACAGCATTTACCGATTCCTCGTTAAATCCTTTCCGGATTTTCACTGTGACCGGCTTCTGAATGGCTCGTGACGTCTTGTATACAATATCATATACAAGCCCTGGCCGATTCATGAGTGCAGATCCTTCCCCATTTCTGACAACTTTCGGCACCGGACAGCCCATATTAATATCCAGAATCTGAAATGGCAATTCTTCAATTCGCTTTGCCTGTTCACTGATAATATCCGGATCCGATCCAAAAAGCTGCAGTGACACTGGACATTCTCTTGGATCAATCTCCAGAAGCGCCTTCGTATTCTTATTATTATACTGCAATGCTTTGGCGCTGATCATTTCCATACAGAGAAGTCCTGCGCCCTGTTCCTTACAGAGCAAGCGAAATGGCAGGTCTGTTACTCCTGCCATCGGCGCTAACACATATCGATTTTCCAATTCTACATTTCCAATCTTCAGTGTGTTACTCATCTATTTCTTCTCCCAAATAAAACACTTTGTAATACAATTCCAACTGTTCCAAAAGCTTCTGTTTCTCCGGGTCACTTTGAATCTGTTTGATCTTCAGAACACTTCCGATCTCATCGAACATCGGGTCAAATCCTTCCGATGTCACCTCCATCTGAAGCGAACCGTCTTCTTCATATACCAGTGTCAAAATGCCTCCCACATCATGTACATATAACACGCACATAATCTTCAGCTCTTCTTTGATATGATCCGGCAGATTATCAAAATCCGGATTCAGATAATACTTTTCTTCATATGAATTTGCTCCACAAAGTACAACTTTATCCTGATACATTTTTTCTCCCTTTCCATCTTTTGCAGTAACCTAATTTATTCCTCTATACATATCCGTAAATGCCGCGCACCGACACTTCCCCTGCGAAAATGGATTCTCGTCTTCCATCTTCTCTTTCAACCTGTAATTCTCCAAGTCGGTTAATCCCGTGTGCCACTGCATTATATTCCCCGCCCGGTTCTAAAATGCGGACTTCTTTTCCTATATTTACAAGTATCCGGTCATAACCATCCTGAATCGGGGATAAATCTCCCGCTTCACAGAATTTTCTGTAATTTTGCTCAAATTTATTCATAATACTTGCAATAAGTGCCTCACGAGACAATTCTCTTCCCGTCTCAATTCTCAGTGAGGTAGCACTTTGTTCTAATTCCTGCGGAATGCTTTCCATATTTACATTGATTCCGACTCCGATGACAACATAGTCAATATCCAACTCTCGCATGGACATCTCTGTCAGAATTCCACATATTTTTTTCTTATTTAAAACCAAATCATTGGGCCATTTAATCTGCACATCTATCTGCTCGCATTCTTTCAACGCTTCCGCCACACTATATGCCATGAGCAAGGTAAGCATCGGTGCCTGCACCGCCGGAAAATCCGGTCTCAGAAGAAGACTCATATAGATATTTTTCCCTGCCGGTGATTCCCAGCCTCTGCCTCTTCTTCCTTTTCCCTGATTCTGCTTCGACGTCACGATGAGTGTCCCATGCGCCGCACCCTCTGCTCCAAACTGCATGGCGCGCAGATTTGTGGAATCTGTCTCTTCAAGATAAATCAGATTCCGCCCTGCCCACCTGGTATGTAAAAATCTTTCGATTTCCTGTTTCATCTCTATTCTTCAAACGCTCCTAACGTGGCAGCCATCACCGCTTTAATTGTATGCATTCTATTTTCCGCTTCATCAAAGACAACGGACTGTGCAGACTCAAACACCTCATCCGTCACTTCCATATCTGAAATTCCAAAACGTTCGCCCATTTCCTTGCCGATCGAAGTTTCAAGATCATGGAATGCCGGCAGACAATGAAGGAAAATTGCCTGATTTCCTGCATTTTCCATAACGTTCTTTGTCACTTTATATGGTGTAAGTTCACGGATACGTTCTTCCCACACTTCATCCGGTTCGCCCATTGACACCCATACGTCTGTATAAATGACATCTGCTCCCTTTGTGCCTTCTTCCACATTCTCCGTCAACGTGATAGTTGCTCCCGATTCCTTTGCAAATGCCTGACATTCTGCCACCAGTTCCTGACTTGGAAAATATTTTTCAGGTGCACATGCCACAAAATGCATACCCATCTTCGCACAGAGAACCATCAGAGAGTTACCCATGTTATATCTGGCATCTCCCATATATACTAATTTCACGCCTTTTACTCTTCCAAGGTGCTCCTTAATTGTCAGCAGATCTGCCAGCATCTGTGTAGGATGGTATTCATTCGTAAGGCCGTTCCAGACAGGAACACCTGCATATCTTGCAAGTTCTTCTACAATAGTCTGTTCAAATCCACGGTATTCGATACCATCATACATTCTTCCAAGAACTCTTGCAGTATCTTTAATACTTTCTTTCTTACCGATCTGAGAAGCTTTCGGATCAAGATACGTACAGTGCATTCCGAGATCATACGCTGCAACTTCAAAAGAACAACGCGTTCTCGTACTCGTCTTCTCAAAAATAAGACCGATATTCTTTCCTCTGAGAACATCCACAGGAGTCCCCTCTTTTTTCTTCTTTTTCAAATCTTCTGCAAGTGCAATCAGCTCACCAATCTCTTCTGCCGTAAAATCCTTTAATGTCAAAAAATGTCTTCCTTTTAAACTCATCTTCTATTCCTTTCCGTCTGCATCAAGGCAACATCAATATCAATTTCATATTTATCAATCATATCATTTCTCCGCCACTTCTTCAATTGATAAATCTTACATTCTTCTCTGCCTTGCCCCTTCAAACATCAGCACAGACGCAGCGATTGCCGCATTCAAAGATTCCACTTCCCCGCACATCGGGATTTTTACATAAATCTCTGCTGCGTCCGCCACTTCATCCCGGAGACCATTTCCTTCATTTCCAATCAAAAAAGCAGTCCCCTCTGTAAAATCCTCTTCTTCATAACTGTGCTTTCCTTTTAAATGCGCAGCGTAAGTATGGATTCCTTTTTCATTTAACAATTTCACCGCCTCTGGCAGATGTTCTACATATATAAATGGCACACGATAAATGGAGCCCATGGTTGAACGGATCACTTTCGGATTATAAATATCCACGGTATCACTGCTCATCAGAACTCCTGTTACCCCTGCTGCCTCTCCGGCTCTTAAGATCGTGCCCAGGTTGCCTGGATCCTGCAGATTATCCAGCACCATAAGAAGAGGTGCTCTTTCCCCTTTGGCCGCGATCACCTCTTCCATCGAATATCGCATCTGCTCCATCACAACAAGAACTCCCTGAGGTGTCTTGGTATCGGAAACATGCGCGTATACCGAATCCGACAGAATTTCCAGTTTTCTGCCCCACTGATCCAGATGCAGTTCTTCTTTTCTCTTCTTATAAAAACTTTCTGAAACATACACTTCTCTTACTCTATCTTCCGGCGCTTCCACGAACATTCGGAGACCTTCTGCAAGATAGACTCCGTCTTCTTCGCGGACTTTGCGTTTCTTCTGCCAGATGAGAAGCTGTTTTATCTTTGCATTACTGTTACTCGTAATCATAATCTTTCCTACATCTTAAAGCGATATCCCACTCCCCAGATTGTCTCAATATACTGAGGATTTAAAGTATCATATTCCACTTTTTCACGAATTTTCTTGATATGCACAGTAACTGTGGCAATATCTCCGATCGATTCCATATCCCAGATCTCACGGAAGAGTTCATCCTTAGTATATACATGATTTGGATGACTTGCGAGGAAAGTGAGAAGATCAAATTCCTTCGTTGTAAAATTCTTTTCTTCCCCATTGATCCAAACGCGTCTTGCCGTTGTATCGATCTTAAGTCCACGGATTTCAATGATCTTATTCTCTTCCACAGCGCTTCCGATCAGACGCTCATATCTTGCAAGATGCGCCTTCACGCGCGCCACCAGCTCACTCGGACTAAATGGTTTTGTCATATAATCATCTGCTCCAAGCCCCAGTCCACGGATTTTGTCGATATCATCCTTTTTTGCAGAAACCATGATAATTGGTGTATTCTTCGTATCCCGCACTTTACGGCAGATTTCAAATCCATCCGTGCCCGGAAGCATCAGATCCAGAATAACCAGATTAAAATCATCGGTCAATGCCAGCTTAAGACCCTCTGTTCCGTCATTTGCCACCTTTACTTCAAATCCGCTGAGCTCTAAATAATCTTTTTCAAGATCAGCAATTGCTTCTTCATCTTCAATAATCAGTATTTTACTCATAATTTGGTACCTCCTGATATTTTCTTATTACAAAATACATAACTGTTCCAATGCCTTCACGGCTTGTCGCCCAGATTTTACCACCATGATCCTCAATGATCTTCTTAACAATAGAAAGTCCGATTCCACTTCCGCCTCTCGACGAATTTCTGGAAGCATCCGTTCGATAAAACCGTTCAAAAATGTGTGGAAGGTCTTTGGCTGCAATACCTTTTCCATTATCTTCCAGCTCTACCTGAATAAAGTCTCCCACATCCTTCACGCGAAGATTGATATGCCTGTGATCTCCATCCGAATATTTCAGCGAATTGCTGATAATATTGTTGATCACTCGCTTCAGCTGTTCCGGATCCGCAATAATCATCTGGTCCTCTGTCACATAATTCAGATACGTAAATTGTACATTCTTCGCCTCAAGCTCCATAGCCAGATCTTCTGCACAATCATCAAAATACGCATTCACCGACAACGGTGCAAAGTTGTACGGAATTCTGTTCGTATCAATCTTGGAATAAAGTGTCAGCTCATTGATCAGCAGATTCATCTCATTTGCTTTATTATAAATCGTTCCCAGATACTTATCCATCTTTTCCGGCGTATCCGCAACTCCGTCCTGAATCCCTTCCACATAGCCTTTGATTGCAGTAATCGGAGTCTTAAGATCATGAGAAATATTACTGATCAGTTCCTTATTCTCTCTGTCGGATCTCAGCTTTTCTTCCGCATTTTCCTTAAGTCTCGCACGCATATCATCAAATGCCTGGATCAACTCACCCATCTCGTCATCACTTTCCGGCTTCAGTTCAAAGTCGAGATCTCCGGACTGCACTCTTCTGGTTGCTGCCTGCAAACGATTCACCTGGCGAATCAACCCTCCATATATCCAGAAGATAAGAATCAAAGCCGTCAAAGCAAGAATCAGAACAATAGAAATTCCCATATGAACAAAGAACTCTTTCACTTCTGGCATGGTCTGCAAAAATTCCATAGAATTTGCAAAGCTTTTATATTGTGCTCCTGTGAGACCATAAGTCTTCTCAATGACACGCACCTGGTACTGCGCAATTCCCCACACAAGAATTCCTGATAGAAAAAGTGGAAGTGTAATCACCGTAATAAATGAAATCAATAGTCTTGTTCTTATTTTCATGCGCATTCCTCCTCGTCTTTACGCATTATAATTATACGCAATAAGCTGACTTTAGAATAGCATAAAAATGGGCGCTTCACATCAAAGCGCCCATAAATTTTTATAAAAATTCTATAAATACTGTTTCAAAACTTCCACTTTGTCCAGCTTTTCCCATGGAAGATCAAGATCATTGCGTCCGAAATGTCCATAAGCTGCTGTCTGTTTGTAAATCGGTCTTCGAAGATCCAACATCTTGATAATTCCTGCCGGACGAAGGTCAAAATGTTCGCGAACGATTTCAACTAATTTTTCATCCGAAAGCTTTCCAGTACCAAAGGTATCGATCATAATAGATGTCGGCTGCGCTACACCGATCGCATAAGAAAGCTGAATTTCACATTTTTTCGCAAGCCCTGCTGCAACGATGTTCTTTGCAACGTAACGTGCTGCATATGCTGCCGAACGGTCTACCTTTGTACAGTCCTTTCCTGAGAAAGCTCCGCCGCCGTGACGAGCCATTCCACCGTAAGTATCCACGATAATCTTACGTCCTGTAAGTCCACTGTCCCCATGTGGTCCGCCGATCACGAAACGTCCTGTCGGGTTAATAAAGAATTTCGTCTTCTCATCTACCATATGAGCCGGAAGGATTTCATCGAAAATATATTTCTTTACGTCAGCATGTATCTGTTCCTGAGTCACATCCGGATCATGCTGTGTAGAGAGAACCACTGCGTCAAGGCGGGCAGGAACACCATTTTCATCGTATTCCACAGTCACCTGTGTCTTTCCGTCCGGGCGAAGGTATTTCAGTGTTCCGTTCTTTCTCACCTCTGTAAGGCGACGAGATAATTTATGTGCAAGTGCAATTGGGTATGGCATAAGCTCTTCTGTCTCGTCAGACGCATAACCAAACATCATTCCCTGGTCACCGGCTCCAATGGCTTCTAATTCTTCATCTGTCATCGTATTTTCTTTTGCTTCCAGCGCCTTATCCACGCCCATAGCAATATCCGCTGACTGTTCATCGATTGCAGCGATCACACCACATGTATCTGCGTCAAATCCGAATTTTCCTCTGGTATATCCGATTTCACGAACCGTATCACGAACAATTTTCTGAATATCCACATACCCTGTTGTTGTAATTTCACCCATCACAAGTACAAGACCAGTCGTAATTGCTGTTTCACAGGCAACACGGCTGTTCGGGTCCTGTTCCATAAGCGCATCCAGTACTGCATCTGAAATCTGGTCACAAATCTTATCCGGATGCCCTTCTGTTACTGATTCTGATGTAAATAATAATCTTTCCATATCTGTTCTTCCTTTCTTGTTGTCTTTCTCTATCGGGATTGCATTTCCGCTCGCCTTGTGCCTTCGCGTAAATGTGTAGACAAAACGGGTCAACCCACAAGGATTGACCCGATATTTTATCATCATCTCAATCCTCTTATTGTTCGATCGCTCGCTCAGGTTGGCACCTTCCATCTCTGGGGTTGCCGTGGCTTCACAGGTCCTATGTACCTCCACCACTCTGAATAAGAGAAAGTGTATTTTTACTTTTTGTTCCGACGAGTATCATAGCACCTGGTGAATAAGATGTCAACACCTGTCAGATATTTTCTTCTTCTGTCAAATTCAAATATCAGACCATGAACCGATTGCCCCACAATGCAGCAATCAAAATTCCTGCTGAAAGATAAGGTCCCATTGCAAGAACTCTCCCGGCATGGCTGATCTTCATCCGTAGGCTATGAATGACTGCTCCAAGCACACATCCAATAAAAAGTGCCAGAAGAATCCTATCTCCTCCCAACAAAAGGCCGCTGGCCGCCATCAGCTTCACATCACCACCGCCAAGCACAGCTCCGCCACTAATGAAAAAGATCACACCCAGAAAAATGCTCATTGCCAGAAACCCATTCCTGTACTCTGTCCAGTGTTCCAAATCCAGCGCCACACGGCACAAGCCTAACACAAGCAAAAAACCATTACATGCCGGGGGAATCTCGAAGGTTCTAAAATCGACAATGCTCAAAATCAAGAGCGTAGAAGCCATAAAACAATAAATTACAGATACCAGGTTGACTCCATTCACCACAATGATCAGTAGATAGAGCAATGCGTTGATTCCCGCAAATACCTGCATTCATTTTCCTCCTATAACGTCCATACAGCACGATTCTTATGCTTCTTTTATCACATATTCCGGCACCAGTTTCTGTACCTTATGTCTGATATCCGCATCTTCTTTAAATGCATCTTCAATCAATACCTGAATATCTTCACAAAGTTTCTGTCCGTCAACAACACTCTGATCCGCAACAAAGATTCTGTCCTTTGTCGTCTTCAGACTGGCATCATCAATCAGAAGTTCCTCATAGAGCTTTTCACCCGGGCGAAGTCCTGTAAATTCTATCTCAATATCTTCTCCCGGTTTCAGTCCGCTGAGTCTGATCATCTTCTCCGCCAGATCCAAAATCTTAACTGGTTTTCCCATATCCAGAATGAAAACCTCTCCCCCGCGCGCTAATGTCCCGCACTGAAGTACAAGATTCACCGCTTCTGGAATCGTCATAAAGTAACGAATAATATCCGGATGGGTCACTGTGACTGGTCCACCCTCCGCAATCTGCTTCTTAAATAATGGAATGACACTTCCGTCACTTCCCAGCACATTCCCAAACCGCACCGCCGCATAATTTGTCTTCGAAAACTGTGCAAATGCCTGAATCGTCAATTCGCACAGACGCTTAGACGCGCCCATGATATTGGTCGGCCGCACCGCCTTATCTGTAGAAATAAGCACCATTTTCTTTGCGCCATACTGATTACATGCTGACGCAACATTCCAGGTTCCGAATACATTATTTTTAATTGCCTCATTTGGACTGACTTCCATAAGCGGCACATGCTTATGTGCCGCCGCATGGAAGACTACATCTGGATGATACGTCTCAAACACCTGGTTCACACGTTCCTTATTTCTCACAGAACCGATCAATACTACCGGTGTGAATTCCGGGTATTTCCATTTCAATTCCTGCTGCAAATTATAGGTAGTATTCTCCGCAATATCAAAGATAACCAACTGCTTTGGCTGATATCTCACGATCTGTCTACAGAGCTCACTTCCTATGGAGCCTCCACCTCCGGTCACGAGCACCGTACGATCTTTAATGAAATTCTTCACATCTTCCTGATCCATCTTCACCGGTTCACGCCCCAACAGATCATCAATCTCTACCTCTCGAAGCATGGATACCGATACATCCTCATTTACCAACTGGTAGATTCCCGGCAAAGTCAGAATATGACAGGCTGTTGAATTACAAATTCCAAGCAGTTCTTCTCTCGCTTCCTTTTTCAATGTTGGAATCGCGATAATAATTTCATCAATATTATAGTCATCTACAAAACGCGGAATCTCTTCCTTCCTTCCGACTACTCTGACTCCCTGCAGGTATGTTCCCACTTTTGAAGGGTCATCATCAACCACACACACCAATTGCTTATGCAGATGTTTGCTGTTCTTCATCTCACGCACAATCATATACCCTGCCGAACCTGCTCCAACAACCATCACACGGGTTTTTGGTTTACCGATCTGATGCATATTTTCTATCATATTGTGTAATGCAATCCGACCAAACCGATAGGAAAATCGGAAACCAACCGTTAATATCAGAAGAAGAAATGCATACAAAAATGGATAACTTCTTGGAACCGGAAGTTCCATCCACTGCATTCCCACCGCCTGTACACCAGTTGATAACAGTACTGCACATACGGTATAAATTAGCTCCACCACACTGGCAAAGCGCCACAGACTTGTATACATATGAAAAATTAAATAAATAATGATCGTGCAGATAATATTAATCAACCAGTAAGCAGACAGACTTTCTATAAAGATTGGGTCGATTTCGCTGAATTGGAAATCACAGCGCAGCCACAGAGCACCAATCATACTCAACTGAATAATAATAACATCCAGTAAAATCAAGCCAATCTGTCGAATCAGCATTTCCTTATTCTGTTTGTACTTTTCTTTTAATTTTTCCTTGCGTATATCCACGATTTCCTCTATCCTTTCTATCGACACGTTCTAACTTTTAGCCCATCTCTCTAGTCTTTGATTACTCTTCCATACGCGTCTTCTTTTCCTATCTCATCCTTCTGGTTCGCATAAGAGTTATATCGCCCATAAGCACTATAACGATTATAGCGACCATATCGACTATATCGATTATATCCGTAACCATATCCATAACCTTGCCCGCCGCCGGACTTGTCACTATTGAACACATATCCTATGATATGGATTCCACTCATTGCCAATGACTGCACTCCGTCTCTGATCTGTCGAAGTTTTGTATGATCATAACGCACTACATACAGAGCCGCATCCACATATCTTGCAAGTACCGGTGCATCGGCCAGAAGTCCTGACGGCGCTGTATCCAGAATAACAATATCCGCCCGTCTGCTCCAATACTGAATCAACGATTCCATGCGCTTACTTCCCAGTATTTTAACATTGGTATTCTCTTCTTTCTTGCCATAAATCACCTTAAGTTCTCCACCAGAAACCTCAATCGTCGTCATAGCCTCCTTAAGCTCTGCCCTTTTCTCTAACACAGCGCCAAGTCCCGGATGCTCTCCCGATTCATTCATTGCCGCTGCGATGGATGGATTACGCAGATCACAGTCCACCAGAATTACCTTCTTGCCCTGATTGGCAATCGAAATTGCCAGATTGACTGCCAGTGTCGTCTTTCCCTCTCCCGGAATCGAACTCGTAACCAGAAGCGTCTTAAAATCATTTTCTTCCATTTGGCGCAGCACTTTCGTACGAACCTTTCGGATGGACTCTACATAAGCAGGTGAAATACGATCATTCAAAAGATTCAACGAATTATGAACAGTTCCTTTTTTACGCTTCTTTTCACGCACATACGGAATACTTCCGCAATCCATCAAGTTCAACTTTTTCTTTAACTCTTTCTTTGATTTTACCGTATTCCTCGTCAATGCGTAAAGCCCGAGTATCACAAATCCAAGAAGCGCACCTTCCAGAGCGCCTTTTTTATAAGAACCTCTGATCACTGCTTCCCGGCCCTTCTCAGATGGGATACCTGTCTCATCCAAAACTGCAAATTTAAGCTCTCCAAGTACATACTTCGCAACCTGCGGATAATTCTCCATTACGGATGTCAAAAGATCATATGCCATCTGCGGATCACTGCACGTTGCAGTAATTGTCAAAAACTCCGTGTCCGGTTCTGCCTTCAAAGTCACACTTCCCGGAACTCCATTGGTTCCCAGGTCTTCTGCAATCACATCTGACAGCACACCATTGGACATCATATAAGGAAACAGTGTTTCAAGATCTTCCACTGAAGTCCCGGTATTGGAGGTCACTGTCACTGTTGCTGATGCAGCATAATTCGCCACATAACCGGATGAGACCGATAAATATGACTTCAGCGCGAAAAGCACGATCAATAAAATCACAAGCCACCAGAGTTTGCGTACCGCCTGATAAAAGTTCTGTAAAAGTCCCGTAATGTCTATTTTTTCCGGAGCGTCTTCCACTCTTCTTTCTGAACTCCTTCTATATTCTTCCATAGCTTCTATCTTCCTTTATTCTTACCATATTTACCGTAATATCCATAAGTTTCATTCGTAGCAAGACCTACTACATTCGAAAAAGTCTGTTCACCATTAAGAACCACTCCCAGAACATCTGCCTGGTTATCTCTGAAATCATCAATAATTTCATTGATTTCTTCCGCCGGAATATAGTTCTGTCTTGCCACAAGCAATACACCATCGGCAAGTTGTCCGAAAATATTGGCGTCTGCAAGAACTCCGGCCGGTGGAGTATCAATAATTACATAATCAGCCGTGTGCTTACATGCTTCGATCAACTTCGGCAGGCGCTCTGACTGAACAATTTCTGTAGAAGAAGAATAACAGTTTCTTCCACCAATCAGAAGCAAGTTCTTTCTATCCCCTTTGATTAAAATATCTCCCAAAGGTCTGGAACCTTTCAAATATTCTCCAAGTTCATTATTCTCATTCACAGCTGCACCCATAATCAGAAACTGGGATGGTCTTCGAAGGTCTCCGTCAATAAGAATTACCTTCTTTCCCTGCTCTGCAAAGGTTATCGCAAGATTGGCTGCAACAGTAGATTTTCCTTCATTCTCTGCAACACTGGTAACAACAAAAACTTTCTTTTCTTCCTTTCCCAGACGATATTCCAGCTTTGATGCCAATTTTCTATAATTCTCCACAAAAGAAAAATTCGCAATCACACTGTCCACAAGAATCGTAGTTTTCTTATGCTTCAAGAACTCACGAACTGTCTTATATTTTCTCTCGTAACTGATACTGCCCAGGCTTCTTGCATCTAACTTCTGCTCGATTTCACTTTCTCGCTTAATGGTAGTTTTAAAATAAGAAAGAATTCCAAATAAAAATACGCAAGCCAATGCCCCAATCACAAATGCCTTTTTCATCTGTTCTCGTACATTCGGATAGTTATCCGGTGAAAATGGGATCTCAGGTTCTACCAGCATATTCAATACAGAATTGCTCGACTCAAAAAAAGAAATATCTGAATAATTGTCTATTACAACACGTATTGTATCGTAAGCGTCCCTCGGATTTCCTGCTGTCACTTCCAATATCAGCATATTCATTCCTTCAACTACCGTTGCGTTAATCTCGGCATCCACATGATCCACATTTAACTCTTTACATAAGATTTCTTCCATTGCATGGCTCTGCAGAATACGCTGAAAAATCCTTGCAGTCTGATATGCGGAACTCTGATTACTATAAGTATAGTTACTGTCTTTTGCTCCAACAACAAAAGTTGCCGATGCGGTATACTGCGGAGTGTAGCTTACATTTACCAACACATAAGTCAACATAGCAGTCGCCAATGCCCCCAATATGATAAACAGTGCATTCTTTAAAACATCGGACACAAGCGTAAATAGTTCAATTTCATTTTCTTCTATATAAGAAGCCTGATTTCTATTATCATCCATCCTACACATCCTCCACAACGATATACGCCTTAGTAACTGCCATAGTTCCATCCTTAGACATATAAGAATATTCCACCGTATACACACCCGGCTCTGCATAATCAGCATCCGTTGACACGGTGATATCTTCAAATGTAGCTGCTCTTAATTCCTCATCTTCTTCATACAAAAGCTCTGACTCATTATGCTCCAAACCGATAATATAGTTTTCTGGAGAAATCGCTGTATCTTTGGATGTATAAAAAATATATTCTGAAAGAAGCGGATAATATTTCTCTCTTTCCGTAAGACTCGACGAATCCATCACCGTTACTGTTACCGGAACAGAACAGACTGTGCCCGCACTACTGCTTACCTGCAGTGTATATGCATATTCCTCCACAGATGTGTCATAATAATAATCCGTAGATATAACTCTGATATTCTGCGTGATATCTCCGTCTATCGGATCCTCTGCCGTCAAAGCACCATAAAGTGCCTCTTCCTCCTCACCAGCTTTAAATCTAAGCGGTGCTGATAAATGAATCCTCGGTGCTGTATAATCACTATACTGTATAGTTCTTTCAAATGTTCCTGCCAGGTTAGCGCTGTCAAATACCACATATCTTACAGTACGCTTATGATCGGTAATAAAATTACTCATCGAAGCAATACGGATATCATCCGTCAGATCTCCATCCCTGTTATCACTGGCAGTCAATCCGTCCAAAAGAACAGCTTCCTCATCATTCACGCTGACAGTAATCTCCTCTTTTCCCTTTTCACAGCTGATCACCGGAGGTGTCTGATCCGTCATTACCTTATACTTTATCACATAAACACCGCATACTGCGAACGCTATTACAAATACCAAACTAATTGCAGTTCTTAGTTTTCTCATACGCTTCTCCTTCTATCCTTACACTTCCCTGGAAAACGGAATAGGTTTTTCCGTAAAAATGGATTCATTGTTACATATCTGCATTGGATTCCTTTGAAACAGTCGTTCTGCCAGTTTTCCGGAATACTCGAATCCTACTTCCTCATATGCCTCTCTCATGTGGGTGGTTCTTCTGTCCGTTCCATGGGCATCACTTGCCACCACTGACACCAGTTTATGATCTAGCAGACGATATACCGTCCGCTGTGCTCTCTTTCCAAACCCGCCAAGCAGACTCCCCTTATTCACCTGAATGACATATCCCCTTTTCCGCCACTGATATATAATCTTCGGATCGTCCTGTACAAACTCGTACCGCTCTACATGTGCCACAACAGGCTTGGCCCCCACTTCGCTGACTCGTTCCAGTAAATCCGAAGCAAATTCCGGATCTTCATCAAAGCCAAATTCTATTAAAATATACCTACTCTGATTCAGCGGCATAATCTTCTTATCCACAATCAGATCCGGAAGGTTGTACGTCGCATATACTTCCATTCCCGGAAGCACTTGAAGAGGGATTCCTTCTTTCTGAATCGCCTCCACCGCTTTCTTATACACTTCTATATAAGTTTCCCCAAAATAATTATCAAAATATCCCGGAATATTACAATGAGGAGTCGCAACAATGCTTCTTACCCCACTATCTGCCGCCATATATGCCATCTCTAAAGTGTCATATATGTCCTGCGCCCCATCATCTATTCCAGGCAATATATGTGCATGTATATCAACCATGTTACCATCCTTCACAATGCATACTATTTATTATATCATATCTTCTCTAAAAATCCATTGCCATTTTACTTGCTTCTTCTTCATCAAGCTCAGTGACTTTCGTCTCCATTACACGATACACTCTCTGACACATATTCAACACGCTTGGCCTATGTGTTGTCACAATGCAAGTTTTGTTCGGACGCTGCTGAATAATATTGCGAAGCACCATTCGTTCGGTTGTAACATCCAGTGCCGAAGTTGCTTCATCTAACAGTAAAATTGGCGCATCGCGCAGTACTGCCCGGGCGATTGCAATTCGCTGAGCCTGCCCTTCTGAAAATCCACGACCTCTTTCCCCAATATTACTGTTAATCGTATCCGGCATTTTCTCCACAAAATCCCATGCACAGGAAATTTTCAACGCCTCTATGATTTCTTCATCTGTGGCATCTTCCTTAATCATACGCAGATTCTCAGCAATAGTCCCCGAAAGAATCGTATTTCCCTGCGGAACATAGGCAAACAAATGCCTGGTATCTGCGTTCATTTCCACCTTCTTACCATTTGCCGCACATAAAGACACCATGCCATCTTCCGGATGAATGAGTCCAAGGATCAGACGAATCATCGTTGTCTTTCCTTCTCCGGAAGGTCCTACCAAAGCAACAATTTCCCCCGGGCACGCCTTGAATGCCGAATCTGTAATCACCCTCGTTCCTTCTACATACGAGAAATTCACATCATTCATTGTAACTTCGAAGCCATTTTCACTATAAGCGTCCATCTCGCTGCTCTCCGGAACATGCACTTCTTTCGGAAGCTGTGCCAACTCACGGATTCGATGCGCAGAGATCGAACTGTTCAAAAAAGACGGAATAATAGAAACCACATTGTTAAATGCAGAATTCAGACTACTCCGCTGTTGGAGGAACAAGGTCATTGTTCCATATGTAATATCATGCGTCCACAGTCGGAACAGGCAGTAGCCAAATGCCGTATACTGTACGATCATACCCATAATAGACATGAAAATACCGGTCTTGATGGAAAACATATTATATTCCAGACTGATTTTCTTGAATTTTGCCTGCCAGTCTCTCAGTTTCTTCCCATACAAAGAAGAGATGCCAAAGGATTTGATCGTATCAAAATTATAAAACGTCTCCACCTCAAACGTCATTACCTGGCTGCTCATCTCTTTGACTTTTCTTCCATATTCCCGCTGTTTCTTAATCAAAAATTTAGACATCAAAAGCATCACCGGGGCACTTGCAAACGCCAACAATGACATCACCTTGTCATAATGCCAGATTACCGCAAAGGTTGCAATAAAATTATAAATAGCGATAATGATTGTCGGGAACCAGCTGATTGCATTCTCACTGATTGTGCTCACATCACTGTTAAATCGATTCAGTACATCTCCATTACTGTATTTACTAATTTCCATCCAGTCCGCATCAATGATCTGATCAAAAATGTCGGCCTGAATATCATTATTAATATCAATACTTAATTTCGTGGATATACGACTAATAACATTAGAAAAGGTTAAACTAAACGCTGCACTTCCTAATGTTATTGCGATCATAATCCATAGTTTACTGGTCTGATATCCCGTAATAATATCAATCATATATTTACTGGCAACACTGCCCACCAGACCCAGAGAGGTACTGAGCACTCCCAATATAGTATAAAATGCGATTGCACCTTTATATTTTTTGCTGTAAGAAAGAATCCATTTCCAGTCATCAATAATCTCTGCAAACGTACCGTCTTTCCAACGCCTGATCAAAATGTCCAGCGACTCAAAAGACGCTTCCTTTCCATTTTGATTTTCTTTCATCTATCCAATTCCTCCCCTGTCTCTATCCATTTATCATTAGATTATCGTTGAATTATCCCATATAATTTCACAAACAAATGCCTTACAGGTATGACACGGATCCACACATGTTCGAAAAATTCCCACCAGAAATCCCCCGGCTTTATCCATTTTCCCTTTCGCTGCACCTGTGTTACAATAGCAAAAATCTGCTCCCGACGAACCGGTCCTTCAATCTCCGTCTGTGCATCTCCTACAATATAATACCCTTCCGGCTTCACCTTCCAGATACGATGCAGAACGTATTGCCCCGTTTTTCTCTGAAAAAATACAATATCGCCCCTCTTAAGCGCTCTGTCCGGTTCCCGGAAATATACATAATCTCTCTCATGAATTAAAAACGGTGACATACTGTTGCCAGCCACCAGAAGGCTTACTTCCTTCCCTTCCTGCACCAGTTCTTTTAAAACAGATACATATTCCCGCGTATCAACCCTTCTCATGGATACCCCCATTATTTCCTACCTATATCACAGAAGTATTGTATCACATATCATACTATTGTGATATGGCATATTTTACTCAATTTATCCTTATTTCCAAAGCAAAATCAGTCTTTTTTCTTCTCACTTCCATCTACTGTGGAACAAGCTGTATCACGGCCACCTCCGGCGGGTTATTCCACCTTGGAAGCAATTGCTCTTCACTTCCCAGCCCGCTTGTCGCAAATACCTTCATCTTTCCTACTTCATACAGACCATGTATATATTTTGGAAACCATCCCTGATCTCCGCCATACAGACCACCAATCAGCGGAAGTACAACTTGTCCACCATGATTATGCGCACTCACCACCAGATCCACATTCCAGTACTTGGCCGCATTTCCAAAGATAAAACTGTCCGGCCTGTGGGAAATCATAATCTTATATGCCGATGTATTTCCAAACTCCCTCAAAAAGTCCTGTATCTCCTGAGGCGCTTTCTGCGCTGTATTTTCCCAGTCATTTCCAAAGGCATAGTCATACATTCCCCCGATTCGAAGAATATTGCCGTCAATATTTATGTCCTGATATGTCTTTTCCAAAATAGTTGCTCCGGCAGTCTCTATCTCCTCATAAAATTCCGGATGCGTCTCCATATAAACCAATTCATGATTCCCCAGCGCATAATATACAGGAGCTGTCTGTGACAGCTCCTCAATCAGATGCATCACTTTTTCAGCGTCTTCCGAATCTTCATTTATCATATCCCCAGCCATCAAAATCAAGTCCGGTTCCTGTTCTTTCACACATGCAATTACATCCGCATTTTCTTCACCCAGAACACAATCATGTAAATCGCCAAGAACCACAAGCCTCACCGAGGAAGCTATCTGTTCTCCCTGTACCTCATATAAGTTCACAATCGGATGATGGTAAGAGCGCCAGATTTCAAAATACATAAAAAGGCTGAGTAAACACAGGAGGAGCAATATTTTCTTTTTCCATGATTGTTTTGATTTCTTATTCATAATCTATTCTCTGTCTATTCCAAAGCGTCCGCAATCTTGTATATGATTTCCCAATATACTGGAATTGCTACAAAATCATTTTTTTCATCAATCTCTGCCAAATAGAAATATTTACTATTTTCTCTTGTGAACAACGGTTCTATCCAATTTCGCAGCATCATAATATTTGCACTGCCCTCATTCCACTTAAGAAGATAATTCATCACCGGCACAAGAATCTGCTCCATTGCGTCATAAGTAGCTACAAATGCTGCGTGCAGATCGATATTCCCTTTTGCTGATAAAATGTATTGCCTCTCCTGTTCTTTCCATCCGTCATCCCATAATAAGACGTTCGGATTAGAACAGGGCTGAATGTAGGGTTTCTTAACAGGTGCTTCAAAAGAATGCACGATATTATCAAAATGCTGCATATTATTTCGCAGCTGATAAACAAAGGCATACTCCGGATTTTGATCGTAAGCATCGTGCGTTCCCTGTCTAAATATCGCTGCCGCATCCGATTCTTTTCCAAAGGCTTTCTTTAGCGTCTTCTCCGTATGTTCCAAAAAGGTTTTATATTCAAACATAACACTACGACATAAACGCTCTGCTGTATGCAAATTTCTCATCAGATATTCTTCATTTCGCGGAGCTCTCATGCACCAATCCTCCAGCTCTTTCAGCGCCTCATGAAAACACAGGAATTCCTCCTCAATCGTTCTCAATAACTCAGTCGCTTTCAAGCCTTCTATTACTGTACGATAACACTCTTCTGACATAGGACGTCTACTCAATTCCGTGTGATCTCTAATCTCCAGCAAATAATACATTTTCATTATACCTCTCCCTCTCTCAACAAATCAGTCAGATCGTACAACACTTTCCAATCTATCGGATATGCCTCGAATGTAACACCTACCTTTTTTTGATAGAATGCCACCTTGGGCGCATCATGTTTATTCCGATAAACCATATGTGCCAAATGAAAATATATACAGCTCTCCTTCGTAAAATAGTTGTCCATAAATTCTCTGAGTTCCAACAATCGTTCCCGCAAACGATTCATTTTTAGGAAATATTCCGTTACTTGCATCTGTATTTTCTTCACTACATTACATACTGATGCAAACAAGTCCAACAAATCTATATTGTCACTCAAAGACATTAAATATTTTCTGTTTTCTTTCTTCCAACCGTTGAACTCCGACAACAGCTTAGTTGGAATACTACAAGGCTGAAGATATCCTTTTTTCTCTGGTGCAACAAAAGAATGAACAATCTCATTACAGTGATTGGAACATTCTTTCAGCTCCATTGCCAGGGCAAATGCAGCATCAGTACGCTTTGCATCTTCCTCCGCCTCTATGAACATTTTATAAATCGGTGAATTTTCCCCATACTTTCTCCCTAATTTCGACTTCATCTGAAGAAAATACGTTTTTAATTCCAAGAGAACCCCTCTGCACTTTCGCTCTGCCATATGTCTATTGCTCATTATATTTTCTGCATTCACATCTGCATGCATACACCAATTCCGCAGCTCTTCATATGCCTCCACAAAGAAAGAAAAAAGCTCTATCGAATCTAGCAAATCACTAGAGTCGTTCAATATACGGGTAATTTTATGATATTGTTCCTTATCAATCCAATAAGGCTCCTTTAGCGATGATGATTTTATTTCCAGAATACAATACATGAGAGTTCCTTTCTGTAGTACGTTTTGTTCTATTCGTAATAAACCATAATAATACAAATTATTTATTAAAACATAAACGTTTCTTTGAAGCACTAAATTTTTTCCAAAGTGTATTTACTTGTTGTCAAAAAATCAACAAAATAATTACTTAAAATAACATTCTAGGTTATTTTTTTTTAAGAATTCCTCTCAACCATTTAGAAGAAAGATATACTCTTCTTAGCAATGTTTTGAAAATATCTTTCTCATACTCATTCATAGAGAAGCAATACATCAAAATTCCATAAACCGCAGTAAATACAATAACCCCTACAAAAAAATTCTTCCATTGATTCCACAAAAAATGTTTTTTCAAAACCAAACCTGCAACAATCATCATTGCCGGGACAACGGACATCTGAAATATATTCTTCCAAAACAATGGTATATTCAATCCAGTTACTTTCCAATAATAAAGATTCATAACCACCCCTTGTCCCAATAAATATGCAACCCCGGAACAAGCAGCCGCACCAAATCCACCCCATCTTGGAATACAAAAATAGGTGGCAACCACATTGGCAATCGCAATAATCAAATATACAATTGCCCGAAATTGATGCTTATTTTGTGCTGTCACAATACTTAACCCTGTATTTTGAATTAAAGGAATACATAAAGAAAACATCGTTACAATAGCAATCCAATATGCCGCCGCATAGGACTTTCCTGCCCAGAGTTCTATGAAACTCTGTCCAAAAACTGTAAATCCCGAAATAATCAACGCTACAATAATATATTGCAGTCTTCCCACACGAATAAACAATTCCGTCAACTGTTCCGTTTTTGTATCTGTCGTAACCATAGCTGTTATTCTTGGTGTAAGAACTCCTGAAATTGATGTGGATAAATTAAGAACCATATTGTTAAACGTACACCCAATATTATATACCGCCACAATAGCTGTACTTGTATACATACCTAAAAGGATCTTATCTGTAGACCAGAAAAGCATATCTACAATCGTTCCGATAAACACAAATGCAGAAAAGCTCAGCATTTCCCGAATCAATCCCCATGGCATTTTAGCAAATCTAGGACGAACATGAAGAACCTTAATACAATACCAACCATTGATTGGCAGCATTGATAATTGAATACAGACACTTACTACAGCCATACCCACCGAACCATATCCAAGATACAACACAACCAAATTAGAAAGGGGTACAAGTACTGTTGAAAGCATATCTACCAATTTTCGGAAAATATATTTTTCGTGCGCCATAACTACAGAAGAAAACACACTGATTGGAAATGAAACTGCTGAACTAAGCGTCATCAGCATCACGAGAATTTTCATTTTATCCAATTCTGACACTGTTAAGCCCTTATGAAAAATAGCCTCTACGTTTTGTGCAATAATCGCTCCACCAATCAGAATCAGAACCGCAACCCCCACATATAATAACACAAAGAAGCCAAAAGCTTCTTCTTCTTTTTCTTTCTCTCCTCTTGCTCTATACATAGAAAGATATCTTAAAATCGTACCTCCAAATCCAAAACTCAAAAGAGAAAGATAAGAAATCGCCGAACTGGAAAGTGAATACAATCCATATTCTGATTTCCCCAAAATTTCGAGCATAACCGGAGTATAAAAGAACGGAATTAAGCTACTAAGTGCAAGATTTACATAGGAAAGTATTGCGCCCGACCGTAATTGATTCGTTTGTTTTTTCACCATAAAAGTTTCTACCTACCGTTTATTAAAATAAATTTTTAATCTTTCGTTTCATTCGACTAACAAAAGATTCTCCTTTTATAGGATTACCTTCATTCTGCCTATCCGTCAATTTTTCTATAAGAGAAAAGAGCGATTCTTCATGCCAATTTTTATAAAATTCTGAACGTCTTTCTGTTGGGGAAACTGCTTTTGTAAGACATTCATTCCAAAGTCCAATCTCCTGCATAGTTGCTTGTTCTATATCTAATCTATTTTTGATTTTTTCCATCCATTCAAGTCCTGTCTCACTATGAACAATGACCGCCGAAACTCCCATTCCATCCTCCATACTCGGATGAAATTCTTTAGCACTCCAAAAATCACCCATTGTCAAATCACTGGAACGGTTAACTCCCTTAAACTTACATCGAAAACAAGATGGTCTGAGATAAAGATTGTGAATAAAACCTTTCATATACAAGCTTTCCTGTTTCTGCTCATGACACTCTGTGCCATCAGTAAAACGATAAAACAATGTTGTTTCTCCTGTTTCCTGATTCTTTTCTCTAAAATTCACCCGTTCAACAACTTTTTCTCCAGATTTTTCGGATAAATAATTCTTCCATACTTGTGGAGAAGGTACACCATGACAAATAATATCAGCACAAAGCAAATTGTCATAATTATAATCTAAAAAAGACTTTAAACCTGCAACCTGGCATGGTGTTCCGGAAAATAACACAAGTTTTTCTTGATCTAATTCATCCTTTACTTTGCTATATGCATTTCCGATTACACTTTGAACGTATTTTGTTCCCTTAATGCGCTGCAACTCACTCTCATTTTCAATCAAAATATGATGTACAGAAAATTCCTCATCAAACGCTGCACCCCAAACACAACCTCCCTGTTCTAATACTTCTTTAGCCAACACGGCAAAAAAACCGCCAGAGCTGCTGCTCATTCTTTCCATCGTTTCCACCGCTCGACAAGCAAATGCCTTTTGAACATCTTCAGCTTTGGGTTGCTGTAAAATCGGACAAACATTCTGACATTTCCTGCAACGAATACATTTTTCTTCATCTACTTCCGGATACAAAAATCCTTCTGCATCTAATTTCATTTCAATTGCCTGGACCGGGCATGCCTGATAACAGGCATGACATCCACAACAAGCATCCTTTTCATTCAAAATAATCATCTATTTTATAAAGCTGCCAGCTGTTCGATTGCAGCCACAGCTATTTCTCCCTTTTTCTTATACTCCGGCATTATGGTTTCCAAATGTGCCCGATCCTGTTCCTCTCTGTCTGACATGCAAATAAACGCATTCAAAAGATCATCTGTTTTACTTAAAGATTGAACCGGAATTACATATCCATCTTCAGTCCCAAATAGATCTCTGGCAATTCCTCTTGCTTTCACAGAATAACCAACAACTAAAGTTGGCACACATGAAGAATACGCAGCTATTGTCGCATGGGTTCGTGCTCCAACAAACATTCTGCAATGTGAAATGATATATTTCAATTCCGGCGCCGTATGGTCATCAACCAGGATAACTCGTTCATTCTGTCCTACATCTTCATATAACTTTCGCAAAACTTTTCTATCATCATTACTTTCCCAAACAACATGAGGGATAAGCGCAATTGTAAAATCTGTTTCTTGAAGAATATATTGAACTAATCTTAAATAATTTTCATAAGCGATATTATAATTCTCTGCACATTTTAAAATATGTGGGCTTATATTGATTCCAACAACATTATTTGATAATAATTTATCTTCCACTTCGCATAACTTTTCTCCCATAAAAAAGGCCGGATCCGGCGCAAGTATTACATTTGCACCAATATTTTTTATTGCTTCATATGTAATACTTTCCCGTGCCACAATCAAATTATATCGACACAAATCTTTTGATGTTTCAGGCTGAACTACGATATTCGGTTCTACAGAACACCCCCATAAAACTGTCTTAAAATTATTTTTCTTATAGACTCGGTTTAAATATCTATATATTTCTGTTCCTTCATAACAATAGTTATCTCCACCAACAGAAAAAACGATATCTGCTTTTCCCTTAGCTTCTTGTATTGTTGGGAAATATGCAATTCCATCCAAATCTACATAATTTCCTGTTAATTTCATTTTAATATACGCATATAAAAATTGAAAATTTCTACGTGTCTTCGTACATGCCGGAACAACTTCTGCAAATTCCTCTAATCCATATTTTTTATCCTCACTTACAGCTATTGAATGAATTCTAAGCTCTCCAGCAAGTAAAGCATTCGTACCTCTAACAATCGCTTCGCAGCCATGATTCCCACTACCGCCGTTTCCATAAAGTATATACTTCATTTTCTGCTCCTTTATACATCAAATCCAATTTTTCCGTCCAATTCATTCCACATACGTTTTTTGTCTTCTTCCGTTTTTTCAGTAAAAATCGTCTGATAAACTGGATTCGTATCTAATAATTTCTTATTTTTCTCAATATACTCATCAAAAGAACACAATATTTTACACGGATTTCCAATAACTACAGAATTGTCCGGAATATCTCTCGCAACAACACATCCCGCTCCTACAACCACACGATTTCCAATACGTGTATTGGGTAAAATAATAGCTCCCTTTCCTATAAATACATCATTTCCAATATCAATTCTTCCAATTTTACTGTAACCTAAGAATTTTTTTGTACTGGCATCATGTGCAAGCAATGTTGCACCTGTAATCGTTACATTATTTCCAATAGAGATTAAAAAACCATGACAACCATCAATCTGAGAGTTCAATATATCTACATTTTCACCAATTTTGACTCCTCTGCTTCTTAAAATTTCAAGACTATTGTAATCAATTGGTTTCAATAAATGTAACTTTTCCAAAATATGTCTAAATCCCATCTTATACACCACTTTCTACTCCATGAATAGCTTTTCCACCTTTGATATAACTTTTTTTGCTGAATATGATTGAGCTGTATAAACAGCATTTTTCTTTATAAATTCAAATTCTTGGCTATTCTCAAATGCTTCTACAATTGTTTGTTCCAGATTTTCCAACATGGGTTTTGCAAGAAAACTATTTTTTCTATCAACTGCAAATTCTCTGGGACCAACAGATTCCGTTACAACACATACTTTTCCCAAACTCATTGCCTCTAATACTACTAAACACTGAGACTCAACATATGAGGTATGAATAACTATATCTGCATTTTTTAAATATGGATATGGATTACTCTTATTTCCCACTAGAAACACCTTATCAGATAACTTCTTTCCTCTAATTAATTCTTCAAGATATTTCCGTTCTATACCATCTCCTACAACAAACCATCGAAAATCATATTTTCCAATATTAGTAAGATATTCTGCTGTATAAATAACATTTTCAAGATGTTTTTCTGGTGCCATTCTACCAACTGTTACCAAATCCCAATTTCCCTTATGTTTTTCAAAAGGTACATAAGCAAATGCTTTCTGCTGGATTTCATCAATATCTAACATATTTGGAATGACACAAATCATATCTTTTAATTCAGGGAAACGTTTCTCTAAAAATTGTTTACACCCCTTTGAAACAACAACAATTTGATCCATCTTTCTGCATACTTTCAAATAATCCATGGCTTGACTTTCACTCATATTAAATTCTCCGTGATGCCACCAAGTAATCTTTTTATTACTTTTCACAGCATATGCAGCCAATTCAGATGCAATTCCCGGGCGAAATCCAACCACACAATCATACTGCTTATTTCCAATTACCGTTTTTCTTATCCACTTTAACTTATCTTTTCCAAAATATTTTGTAAATAGAAATACGATTCTTACCCACAAACTTTTCCAATCTTTTTGTTTTACACATCTTATAATGCAATTCAAAATATTTCCATATGTATTATGAAGATCAAATAGTCTAACTTTAATTTTTTCAGGAACTTCGTCATAATAATCTCCAAAGTCCTCCAAAAGTAAAAGCTCTATATCAAATTTATTAACATCAAGATGTCGTAAAATATCCAACAAAGATTTTTCTACTCCACCAACATTCAAATGCCCATTAATAAATAAAATTTTCTTTTTCATTTTCCACCAAAATAATCACATAACGCTCCAATGCATATTCGATATTTGTAACACATTGTTATCACTTTCAATTTCTTTCTTATCGGTAATTTTAAAACTTTTATCCTTCGAAACATATCCCTTACAGCTTCGCTTGATAAAATTTCCTTGACTTTTTTTATTTTTGTCCGCCTATCCAATTCTGTAGTTCCTGTCAAATCACCAACCGCATTATATATAAAAAACAAGAGAACTTTATCAATCTGCTCTCCAAAATCAAACTCCATATAATTACTAAATTGTTCTTGGATACATTTATGCAATTTCAAATAATCATTCCATTTATCCGGCACAAAAGTATGAGTTGCAGACTGTTGATTCATACAATTATAATGATAAAAAGCTTTTCCTTTCATATAGTAGAAAGAATTTGCCTGATACATCATCTGTGCACCAAACAGTAAATCTTCTGAATAACGGATTCCATCTTCATACCGAAGTTTCTTTCTATTTTCTTGGTTAAGTCTGCACAAACATAAGCAATTTGAAATTGTTGGTGGATACTCTACATTCTCCATAATCAATAGATGTGGAAAATACTCCTGTTCCATCTGCGTTCTACTATAATATCCTCCTCGAATATCATGTGTATATAGCTCTGTATAATCTCCAAATTCTTTAAGACAATCACACATAACGAAATCACAGTTATAGTTTCTGGCTATTTCCATCATGGACTTATACATTTCGGTATCAATATAATCATCACTATCTATGAACGTAATATATTCCCCTTTAGCCGCAGAGATACCTGCATTACGTGCTGCTGCTACTCCTGCGTTTTTTTGATGTATCACACGCACACGGGCATCTTTCATGGCAAAATTATCACACATAACAGGACATTGATCTGGTGAACCATCATCTACCAAAATCAGCTCCAAATTATGAAATGTCTGATTTAAAATGCTTCGAACACATCTCTCTAAATATTGTTCCGCCTTATACACAGGCACAATCACACTAATTACTGGCAATAATAGTTCACCTCTTCCTTATATAAACTGATACAATTTTTCAATTTCTTTCACATTGGAATAGTCTCGTTTTTTGCAGTTTTCCCGCAATTGTTTCATCTGCTCAGAATCACGCAGCAAGTCTGCAGTACCTACAGCACATTCTTCATTATCCATCGGTACAATGATGCCATCAACTTTATCCTCTAACTGACTGGAAGATGTTGCATACTTTGTAATAACTACCGGTTTACCCAATAATTGAGCCTCACGCACAGTAACACTTTTACCTTCATAACGACTTGGCTGAATATAAAGATCACAAGCTTTAATATATGGATAGGGATTTTCTTTCTTTCCAAGTAAAATCACATGCTCTTCCATACTTGCCTCTTTTATCTTTTCTCGAATCAACTGTTCATCGGCACCAAACCCGATGATATACCAATAAACGTCCAACCCTAATTTTCTTAACTCAGCACAAATCCTTGGTACATTATCAAAATTTTTTGCTGTGCAATATCTTCCAATAGATAACAATCGCATTCCTTTAGGTAACATTTCTTGATCCACAGAAAAAGCATTCGCCTGAAACTCTATCAATTTTTTGGGTAATATATTTTCAATTAATACAATTTTATCTGTTAAGCTTGGAAAAACTTTTAGAAAGCTATCTGTTACCGCATCTGAAATGGATATAATATTATCATATACATTCCACATAACAGTCTCAGATTCTATATTAACTTGGACTCGAGAATAGTCTGTATGAATCCATGCAATTTTCTTTTTAGCATTTACCTTTTTAGCCACAAAATAATGCGGTGTCAAAAAACTAATTGCTAAATCATATTCTGTATTTGGCTGAATGGCTGGCATAAAAGGACATGTATATTTATGACTATATTCTAATCCAACAACACTATCCGTATATTCCTGCTTTTTTGTATATTTTTCAGCCATTATTTTCCCAACTACTCTCGCAGCCGTCAATAAAAAATGCCCTTCACGTAAAGTATCTTTCATTGGTCTCGCCAATACTGTATATGCCGCCACCTGCGGAAGCAAATTTACATAATTTGGAATAGCATTCATAAGCTCTCCTTCATGCCGCATAAGAAACAAATCAATATCCCACATTTCTGGATTTAATGCATCTAATAATCCAATTAAACTTCTCTCTGCACCACCAAGCTCTAAAGCATGAGAAACAATCAATAACTTCTTTTTCATCTGCGAAACCTCTTAAACGCATCAACACCAAAAATCCGATGCAATGGCTTTGTTAATTTACTTCGCAAAATACTACTTTTACTCAACCAACTTTTCGAATACCAATGTATCGATATGGTATTTTCCGTTTTTTTCAATTGTCCTGTCGGATCATCGTATGGATTCAACCAATCTACTGGAAGAATTTCTGCTCCCGCAATATTCTGTCTATTTCCATCCAACACTAGGCCAAATGGTAACAATGCCTTGGTATTTAATACCGGACACCCTATTGTAGGATAACTACCATCAGCATTGAGAACGATTTGATCATATTGTTTCCGCATTGCCAGAATTGTCGGATGATTTGCTTGCGCACCAAATCCAAGACCTGTCGCAATATTCGTATTATTTTCAAAGCCATAAAATGCTTCATATTGAAGCAATTCCTCTGGATTCTTTATTATCTCAACATCCGTATCAAAATACATGCCACCATATTCTGCCACTACAATCAAACGCACAAAATCACTTAAAAATGCCCACTTTTTATTTTCCAAACAATACTTAGCATAAGGATAAACCTCAACATTAAAGTTATCCTCATTCCACTCAATAATCTCATAATCAGGACAATATTTTTTCCAGCTAGCAATACATTTTTGTGCAAGTTTTGGCTTTTCTCCCCTTCCAAACCAACAATAATGAATTATTTTAGGTATCATACAAACAACTTCACCTCATTCTTATATCTTCACTTTTATTCATTAGTAATCATATATATAACTATCTGTCAAATCTTTTTTATCTTCTAATTTATTATCAATCATTTTATCTTGCCTTTCGTTTTACAACACTTGTCAAAATCCATCCCATAGGTGTACACATAATCGTCAGTAACTTTCTTGGGGATTCTTGAATATAATTCTTATTTTTCGCAATCTGACTACTTGAACAATAATGAATACAATCCTGAATCAATCGTTTTTTGCTGGTAGGATACTGCATAGCAACTTTTCTCAAAAAGGCAAACCCTTGTGGATTTTTCAGATACTGCTTCCACATGGTTCCTGACGATCCATCTGCCTGATATTCTACTTCACAAACCACTTCATTCAGAGCAAAAAGTTTATATTTCTGATCAATCAAAGTATATTTATAAACTAAACCCACATATTTCTCCCCTTGAAATACCGGATATGGTGGCACACTATTAATAATATCCGTTCGGTAAATCAACTTCTTATCGCCCATACCACCGGAAGCATAATAACCTCCTAAAGTGGTATCTATCATATCCTTTGGAAAATCTTTTCCAATAACATTACCCGAAAAATCAGAATCCAAAGCAACGATTCCTGCATATCCTTGATTCCGAATTTTATTCCAAATTTCTTTTATTATACCAACCGCACCTAATGCCATACGATCATCAGAATCAATACACATATTCAATTCAGTGCGGATATTCTCATAAGCAACATTATGAGCCGTATGCATTCCACCATTTTCTTTATAAATATATTGGATTTCAAATCCATTTTCTTTTTCTTGCCAACTTTTCACTAGTTCTGATGTCTGATCTTTAGACCCGTCATCTATGATTAGCCAAATAAAATCCTTACAATCTTGTTTACATAAGCTTTCATATGTTCGTGATAAAGTATTTGCACGATTATAAGCCGGTGTAAAAACAGTTAAAAAAGCCATCCTTTAACATTCTCCATATTTCTTTAAATAAAAAGTTTCCAATTCTTTTGCAGCCGTTACAACGTCATAACCAGCTGCTTGAATCTCTTCCAAATGATTATTTCTCTGCTCTTTTGACCTCTCTACAATATGTTTTGCCCAGTTACACGAGGCATCTGATAGTTTCATTATTGTTACTAAATTTTTTGTTACAATACATTCCTCTGAAACATGGTCTGATATTATACATGGAAGTCCCGCTGCCTGTGCTTCAATCATCGAGACAGGAAGTCCCTCATACAATGACGGAAACACAAATACATCCATGGCCTGCAATAATTGATTAACATCTGCCCGTTTTCCTAAAAATAAAACCTTATCTTCCAACCCTATCCTTCGAACCATTTTCTGTATTAATTGCATCCTTGGACCTTCCCCAACAAGAAAAAGCCTTGCCTTAGGTTCAATTTTCACTACCTCTTGGAATATTTCTATCAAAAAAGTATGATTTTTAGCTAAAGAGAAATTTCCAACATGTCCAATTACAATATTATCATCCATTCCCATCTTATTTCTAATATCTTTCGCAACAATTTTTGAATATTCATACTTTGATATATCAACCGCATTTCTTAAAATTTCATATGCATTTCCTCCAAACATCCAATCTCCAGCCTCTTTCCCACAAGCAAACAATTCTGTTGCAAACTTGGGAATCTGTTTCATATAATATTTCTTAAATAAATATTTAACATCTCTTGTCTGATTACTGTTATGACTATGAGCAATACGAACAGGAATCCCACATTCTTTTGCACATTGCAACGCCACTGAACTCAAACAGTCTTGGTGAACATGAATAATCTTATATTCCGAGTGCCCGCGAAAAAATTCTTTTAATTCACTCCGGTAAGATCTACTCCATGGTACAAGGCGAGAAACATGATAAATCCGACCTCCCATCATCTGAATTTCTTTATCATAACTCGCTTCAAAATCACGATGTACTAAAAAGTCAAATTGAACTTTACTATGATCTATATGACGATAATAATTCATAAGCATAGTTTCCAAACCACCACGTCCCATATAAGTAACAATTTGTAATACTCTAATCATCCCTTTTCCCTCTTCCTATCAGCTATAAATTCATACACCTTTTTATAATACTCCCATCTCAACACAATAATAAATGAAATAACACCCTATCATTGCTATATTCATAATAAGTTGAGAGTTCTTAGTAAATCCATTTTTTATTAAATATGGCATGATAATAAAACCGTACATACTCGTATATATCGCCATTCTTCCTACCATAATTCCACTCGTTACCATGGCAACAAGATTTAAACCTACTGTAACAATCGACATGTTCACACAAATATGTATCAATCTATTTTTTTCATATTTAATATATTTTCTGTCTAAAAAAGCCAAAAACATTGGAACCGCACTTACTAAAACTCTAATTGGATTTACTCCATCATCTCCCAACTCTTGAAAAGCTGTTATTGACCCAGCATATTCTGTTCCTTCTAAGAAACTTTCTGCTAAAGTCAAATTATCATTCAAAAGAAACATTGCTACAACAGATGCTATAATAAACATTATAGTTCTAAAATTCCAAGCTTTTCCTTGTACAATAAATACAACCGGAAGTATAAAAATTGCTGAAAAATGAATGGTAGATGCTAATAACACTATAATTGTGAGTTTTACATATTTCTTTTCAATCATAAAAGGAAGTGCTGAAAAAATCATAACTACTGCAATAAACTGCCTTAGTCCATTCATCATCCATCCAAAATGACATGCTGAAGCCACAAACAAATAAATAGAAATCCAGTAATCTTCGGAATATTTTCTAAAAATCCATATAAGAGGAATACTGTGAATCAATGCAATAATCACTCGAAAAGCGGTTACATTATTACCAAAAAAGAGTTTAATAGCTCCTTCTAAAATAACAAATCCTTGTCCTGACTCCATTGTAGAAACATAATTTAATATTCCTACCATTGTTGAGGGTAATTTTTTATAAGTATCAATATAAAGAGGCACATCACCTAATGGTTTCCCCATACAAGCAAGCCAAAAGATTGGAAAAAAGAGTATAACTGCAAATAATATAGACCATCTATACACTCTTTCACCATTAATTTCTTCTATTTTATACATATTAAAGCACTTAACAAAACAGCCAACTACTATTAACCACTCGAAAATATATCCATACATAATTTAATATTCCCTTATCACACTTACTTTTTTATTCATCTTCAAATCCATACACTTTCGTAAGTTCTTTCTTTACATTCTTGAATGTATATGCCCTAGCATATGATTCAGCATTCTCTTTTAATCTATCATATAAAGCTTCATCATTCAACAAATCCAATATTTCCCCTGCCATCGTTTTTTCATCATTGATATCTACAAGAAAACCATTGACTCCGTCACATATCAATTCTCTATGTCCTCTGTTCTTTGTAGCCACAACCGGCGTACCTGATAACATTGCTTCCACAATATTTAGTGGCAGACCTTCCCGTTTACTACATGAAACGGATAAATCCGCAATCTTCTGATACTCTTGAAGGTTCGTAACATAACCTAACATTCTTACATTTTTTTCTAAATGTAAATCTTTGATCAACGTTTCCAGTTTTTCTTTTTCTGGTCCGTTTCCTGCTATAAGTAACTGCGCATTCGGATAGTCCTTTACAATCTCACACATTATCCGAATAACCATCTGCTGATTTTTATTAGGAAGAAGTTCTCCAACACATAAAATAATTTTTTGTTCCGACAAAAATCCAAAACTCTTTCTGATATCCAACTGTTCTTCTTTTGATACCGAATGATAACGTTCTTCATTCACACCAACACCGTGTATTCTCTCTACATCACAATAAAATTTCTTACTTGCCAATTGGTAATCCTCTTCCGTTATCGTAATGAGCTTATCTGTTATTCTTGAAAACAGTTTTTCAATCGGATAAAATACAATCCAGTTTTTCTTTGGCGCACCTTTATAAAAATGGAACCCATGGGCAGTATAGAATACTTTTGTGCCATTCTTTCTTGCTTTCATTGCTGCCAGACGTGTTACAATTCCCCCCATCGGTGTATTACAATGAATGATATCATAATTTTCTTCTTTGATAATCTTCTTTAATTCTCTATATGCCTGCAAATTATCTTTGCTTTTTGGTGAACGTGCAAATGAAACATCAAAAACTTTCTCTACAAAATCAAGTTTCAACCCATTCTTCTCTGCAAGATTATTTTTGGCAGCCACATGAACTTCACATCCATGTTTATGTAAAACTTCTACCAATGGCCTATGAAATTGGCATATATGACTCTGAACTGTCGCCGTCAAAAGAACTTTCATACTGTTATTTCTCCTATTATAAAACCAAACCAACTATTAAGAACAATACACAAGCCACAATCATTGATATAATTGTATAAGGCAATTGAGAATATACATGTTCCATATTTTCTATCCCACAGTTAGCAGAAGTAATTACAGTTGCATCCGAATAAAAACATGCATGACTACAAAAAGTACCTCCACAAACAATCGCAGCAATAACCATCAATAAATTAGCTCCACATGCAGATCCTAATGGAATAATAATAGGTGCACAAACAGCTGGGATTCCCCAATTACTCCCCGTAATAAATCCTAATATTGCCACAACAAGAAATGCTACCATTGGATAAATTCCTGGTGTAACATAAGGTTCTACCAATCCTATAACATAATTAGGCAAATTCAAATCTGCAGATGCTTGACGCATCCATAATGCTGCTACAATAATAGCTAATGCCGGAATTGTATCTGCAAATCCCTGTATCCATAAATCACAAAATCGACCACTACTTACTTTTCCTCTTGCTATGTATAAAATCGCTGCTACAATAATAGCTGAAATAATCGCGACAAACATATCTTCTAATACTAACTGCACTATTATCATCGTTAATATCGGGAGCAGAAAATCTATTACCTTTGCTTCTTGATCTGATTCAACTTCTGAACTTTTATTTAATTTTTCACTTTTTTCGCTATAAACATTTCCCGTCAATTCTACTCGTTTATATGCCTTTTTCATCGTTCCCAATTTAGGGATAATTCCTAAAATAAATAAAGGAACTATAATAACCGCTGCCATAGCATAAAACATATACGGTATAGCATGAATATATGTCTCTATAGCACTTCCGTATCCCAATTCAACAATTTCTGGTTGTTCATAAAATATACCTGCAAAGAAAATTGCCCATGTCGAAAATGGAAGTAATACACATACCGGTGCACCAGTTGAATCAATAACATATGCTAAAGCTTCTCTTGGAATTTTTCTTAAATCGGATAATTTTTTTGTACATGCGCTAATAGTCATAATATTCATATAATCATCAACGAAAATAACAATACCTAACAACCATGACATAAGCAATGTGCTCTTTTGTGTTTTACAAATCTTTCCTAATAAATTAGCTATTGCATGTGTTCCTTTAGCCGCGTTAATAACGGCTATCAAGCTTCCAAATAACCCGCATACCACTATAAGCCAAATTGTGTCATAATCGGTAAGTACAGAAAAAAATGAATCTATCATCAATGTTATTGGAGAACTTTTTTTATAACATGCTATAATTAAATAGGTCGATACACATCCTACCAAGAGCGATTCCGTAGTACGTTTCGATTTAATAGCTGCTATAATAACAAGAGCCGCTGGAAAAAGTGTTATAATTCCGTAATTCATTAGTATCTCTCCCGTTTTCTAAATCTTATCCTAGAAAAAATTTCCAAATAGCATCTCACAACAAACGACCTAAAACTTGTATGTGAAACATCATGAACAGTTATTCCTGTCTCTGCGATTTTAGGCTCCATATAATTAATTAAATCAATAGGAATACTGTCGATTTTTCTTTTTTCAAGTGGTACTGTAAGCATTAATTCAATATACTTTCTATTGTTAAATGGAATCGTAACATCATATGATACACGATGCTCTGAAGTCAAAAAGACTCCTTCTCCACCACTCCATGCAAATTCCCAAAAGTACATTTCTAACCATGAAAGTTTATCAAAAACTTCTTTACTATAATATTTTTTTAAATAATCAGCAAACACTTTGTCTGTTTCTGTTATTAGATACTTGTCCAAATATACTTTATGCATTGCTCTCCAATAACTGGCGAATGGATACTTTGGAAATTTTTTCTTATTATATTTATTATAATACCATCCTCTTCCCATTTCATTTACCCATGATTTGATTTCCATATCACATGGTGGATTTTCGGTAAAATATAATCTTTTCTTCAAATCATTTGTATTATTAGCTCCTATGCAGCCATTATTACACTCCATAACCTTTTTAAAAACAGATAAATCTTTGTATCCATCCCATTCTTCTGGTATTTCATAAAGCTCATGTTCTAATCCTAAGTGTGCTAAAATATCTTTTGCAGCATATGCATCGACAGACTCATCATAATTAGAAATATAACTAAAATAATGGAATTTATCATACACCTTATTTGAACATGCCAAAGCCGTCATACTATCTCTTCCACCGGTAACTGAAATAGATACTTTCTTTTCTGGCCATTTTTTTACAATACATTGCATTGTATTTGACATGATTCTTCCTAATTCATGAATAACTTCTTTATATTCATCCTCTGTTGCCGTTTCAACAATTTTTCTTATTGGATAAAATCGGAATGTATTAATCTTTTCTTCTGATATAACATAATTACCTGCATTATTAGGAACCATTCTTTTCAATTCTTCAAAAGGAGATAAATCACCTGGAAGCCAGGTCCCCCAATAATGCCAATATTTATTATTAACTAATCGTTTGATATATTCTGGCTGTTCAAGACCTTTCAAATCTGCTACTAATTTTGCATGAGAAGTTATAAATAATTTTCCTCCAATTGTACCATGATAAACAAGCTGCATTCCGGCACAGTCAGTGGAATAGATAACACTGTCTTCTGAAATATAGCCAATACAGAATACCCCTGTCAAATTACTTTCAGCATCCCAATACGCACTATCACTAATGTTTTTTGCATAAGCTAATTTTCTTAATATTTCATTTTCTTCGACAATCATATTGTATGGGTCATAAGCATGTCCAATTAAAAAATGAACGATATTATCCTGTTCATAAGTATATACACTTGTTTCATTATGAGTATAAATATACATATCCCCATAAACTTTTACCATACTCCAATTAGAATAAAATGGATACTCATTTCCTATACTTTGTTCTTCATTTGTAATTAAAAATCCCCTATTATATAATTTGTTTTGAAATTTATCAAGTCCTTTCAAACTATTTTTCATTTCATCAACACTATAATATGCCATTTTCCTATCTTCTCCAACCATTCAAATTATCTAAAATCACCTTCCACAACCTATCCCGGTTGCCTTCACCCACAAAACTATTATGTGGTGTAATGATTACATTTTCCATTTCCCATAATGGACTGTCCTCACCTAATGGTTCCTCTTCAAACACATCCAGCACAGCCCCGCCAAGATTTGGCAAAGCATTAATCAGCGCTTTCATATCCACGATCGCACCTCTGGCAATGTTTACAAAAATCGCACCTGCTTTTAGAAGTCCTAATCTTCCTTCATTCATCAAATGTTGCGTTTCATCCGTTAGCGGAAGCGTTAATATAACAATATCACTTTCAGGTAAAATCTTTTCAAGATTTTCCAAACTAACCATATCGTCATAATTTTCATCCATTCTCGGATATAAATCTACACCTGTAACCTGACATCCAAATACTTTAAATCGTTTTGCACACTCCGTTCCGACGCTTCCACATCCTAAAATACAAACCGTTTTACCGGCTAATTCCATCATGTTTCTATGCTTTTTCCATTCATGATTTTTTTGATTTTCATAGAAAAAACGGCTCTGCTTATATAACTGTAATACTCCGCAAAGTGCAAACTCAGCCATCGGTATGCTATACACGCCTCTTGCATTATGTATTTCGATTTGATGTTCTCTAATATAATCCAAAGGTACCCGATCGAATCCGGCGCTTGTCAATTGAACATATTTCAAATTACAGAACTCTGAAATATCATTATATAAAAACAATCCGTTACAAATCACACCTTCCAGATCTTCAACGTCTATTCCCTGCTCTCTTAATGAAATGCGTTCATCCTGAACATATAAAATCTCATGTCCCATATGTTTCAGTTTTTCTTTTTGTTCCTCATTCCATGAAATAGCGCCGGTAATCAATATTTTCATGCCATAGCCTCCAAAACAGCATTTACTCCACGTTTTACTTCGTCAATATTTTTTTCAAACCACTCTTCGTGAACAGCTACTTCTTTTTCATATGCTCTGATATCTTTCAATCCTTTGGCAAAGATTTCCTTAATTTTTTCTATATCTGTGATTTTATTCGTGTTGCAAAAACTTCTGGATAAAATAGCACAGCCAGAACCCAGACGATAATGTTCTACGATAATTTTTTCTGCCGGAAGCATACCTGTTCCTAATGCTGCAATCCCACCAAAGCCATATGGTATCCCCCGTTTTTTAAACTTGTCACAAAGATTTTCCACGGTTCCATCTGCCAACAATTCAAACATGAATCTTCTTCCATATCCGAGACTTAAATCATTTAACCCTATGAAAATTTCATCTATGTCCAATTTTAAAATTTCATCTAGACATGCTACTGCCTCCGGTGTTTCGACCAGTGGTATCGTTTTAACTCTTCCGTCTACCAGATCTACAAATGTTTTGACCTCATCCACCGTTTTAAAATATGGAAGCATTAAAACTTGTGCCCCATTTTCTATTGCCTGATCAATTTCTTCTTTTGAAGAAATATATTCGGCAGAACTCTGATGCAGCGGATTGATACGCACTAATAATTCTGCCTTTTGAATTGTATTTGCAATTGTTTTAACATCTTCCAAAGTATGATGGGATTGAACGGTATCCATCCCACCCTGGCGTTCTTGTTTTCCTATGTATTCCATATCAACAAAAATTCTGTCAACCCCTGCATCTTCAGCAATCCGAGCAACTTCAGGTTGATTTGTTATGTACATAAGTTTTAATGACATACTATCACTTCCATCCGAACTATTTTTGTACTGTTGCACCAACATTTTCATTGTCGGCATTCATAAGTACTTTAAATATAGTCATAAATAATATTTTTAAATCAAGTAAAAAAGACACATTTTCTGCATACCATACATTCAATTCAATTCGCCTGTTCCACTCAACCGTCTTTCTCCCATTCACTTGCGCCCATCCTGTAATTCCCGGACGTACATCAAACATTTTTTTCTGTTCTTCCGTATACTTGCTCCATTTCCATGGATGATAAGTTAATGGACTTCTAAATCCAATCAGTGACATTTCTCCTTTTAATACATTTACTAACTGTGGCAATTCATCAATACTTGTTGCCCGAATGAACTTTCCCACCTTGGTCACCCGAGTATCTGTATTGTCAGAATAAACGCCGCCTTTTTCTGCATCTACACACATGCTCCGGAATTTATACATTTTATAAACTTTACCTTTATAGCCTATTCTGTCCTGTTTAAAAATTACAGGGCCTTTAGAATCCAATTTGATTATTATTGCCACAATTACCATTGGAATTGCTGCAATAATTAATCCTACAAAAGATAAAATAACATCTAATATTCGTTTCACATACCTTTTATAAATCATTTTTCCCCCTATATTATAAATCTAATTCTTTATAGTTCATTTTACATCATATGCCTGTCAAATAAAACGGGAAATTTTAACTTTTCCTTACACACAGCAAAAGGCCAGAATTCTCCGGATTCTCCCGGTCAATTTCCAGCCTTTTCACTCTTGAAGTATTTCTTATATTAACCTACTTTTAATTTGAACTTCTGAATCTCTCTTTCATCGGACACTCTTTCAATCATGGCGCCCAGACTCCTCAGTTTATCTTCAAATCTTTCGTATCCTCTCTGGATATAAACAATATCATCCACCAGTGTGATACCTTCTGCCGCAAGTCCTGCAATCACCAGTGCTGCGCCTGCGCGAAGATCCGGAGCGCTGACTCTTGCTCCCTGGAACCCTCTTACGCCTTCAATCGTTGCAGAATTTCCTTCTATTTTAATATTCGCTCCCATTCTTGCCAGTTCATCCAGATATTTAAAACGATTTTCAAAAATACTTTCTGTAATCGTACTTGTCCCTTTGCAAAGAGCAAGTGTAACTCCAATCTGTGGCTGCATATCTGTCGGGAAACCCGGATATGGAAGAGTCTTCACATGTGTATTGCAAAGTGTTCCCTTAGATACCACGCGCACTGCATCGTCAAACTCTTCTACTTCGCATCCAATTTCCACAAGCTTCGCAATCGTTGCTTCCAAATGCTTTGGAATAACGTTCAGAACGGTAACATCTCCACGGGTCGCTGCCGCCGCGAACATAAATGTTCCTGCCTCAATCTGATCCGGAATGATGGAGTATGATGTCTTGTGAAGTCTTGACACTCCACGGATCTTGATAACGTCTGTTCCTGCACCGCGGATATTTGCCCCCATGCTGTTCAGGAAGTTGGCAACATCTACGACATGCGGTTCTTTCGCAACATTTTCCATGATGGTCACTCCCTCTGCCATAACTGCAGCCATCATGACATTGATTGTTGCGCCTACGCTTACTACGTCAAAATAAATATGTGATCCGATAAGACGATCTGCTTCTGCGATGATCTTACCATGTTCAATGTCCACATATGCTCCAAGTGCGCGAAATCCTTTTAAATGCTGATCAATCGGACGGCTTCCGATATTGCATCCGCCCGGAAGTGCCACTTCTGATCTCTTATATTTTCCAAGGAGAGCGCCGAGCAAATAGTAAGATGCTCTGATCTTCTTGATATAATCGTATTCGATGTCAAAATTTCCAATTCCTTTTCCGCTGATTACCACCGTGTGACGATCGACTCGCTTTACATCTGCGCCAATTCCTGCAATTGCCTCTAATAAAACATTAATGTCATTCACATCTGGAAGATTATCAATGGTTACTGTTTCATCCGTCATGATTGCTGCTGATAAGATCGGGAGTGCTGCGTTCTTGGCACCACCAATCTCAACTTCACCAACCAATGGGTTGCCGCCCTTAATAATATATTGTTCCATGCTACACCTCTACTACTCGGTTTCTTTTATTATATTATTTCAAATTTAAGGAACCTCATACAGTATTCGAAAGAATGATTCTGTATGTCGGTTCTAATCGATTTTTCGTTTATTTTGAAGTGGATAATAATCCGAATACTATTATATCATACAGGTAAGGAACTTGTAAAACTATTTCTTTCATTATGATGAATGATTGTTAAAAATATATTAAATTCCCAGTACTTCATGTACTTTATCTATAGTTTCTTCCAAGGTCAGGCCATCTTCTTCGATCGTAATGTCAGCATATTTTTCAAATAGACTGACTCTTTCGTTGTATAAATCCTGAAGTGTCTGCCCTTCCCGGAGGGTTACACCTCTTTTTTTCGGATTTTTCAATCTTTCTTTAATAATGTTAAAAGATACTTTCAGGTAAATAACAGTTCCCATTTCTTTAAAATGCTGCATCGCCTCTTCACAGTAGACAACGCTTCCTCCCGGTGAAATCACCGCATGTTTTGCCTCCAAATCTCTGTTCACCTGATTTTCGATTTTCAAAAATTCGTCTATTCCCTGTTCTGCAATAATTTCACGGAGAAGACGTTTTTCCTGTTTCTGAATCAGCAGGTCTGTATCGATAAAATCATATCCCATTCTCTTCGCAACCACAACCCCTACGGTACTTTTTCCCACAGCCGGCATTCCGATAAATATTATATTTTTCATTTTTTCTCCTTTGTGTCTCTGTTATCTGTTACCAGATAATCCTTTTGTGTCTTCTTCGCCTGTCATTTCTTCTCTTCATGAGTTCTTGAAAAAGCAGCAGATCTACGATATCACGGGTCCATCGTTCTTCCCAGGCACCCATCTCGGCTTCTTTCATCTCTTCATCCTGCATCCGATCATAAATGCGTCTGCTCATCAGGCGCAGTTGCAATTTATCCGGATATTCATCATAAATCATACTTTCTTCATATTCGTAACGTTCGCATTCGTCCTCTACATATGGAAGAATTTTTTTGGCCATTTCCGGATACATGCTTTTTAAATATTCATAATCTCTTCTTTCTATTTTATCTTCATCAAACAGAATTGGCAAAGGATACATCATATAATATGGCAATTTTGTTTCCATGATCAGCTCTCCCGCTCTTGCTTTATGTTTTATTTTATGCCATATTCTGCCTTCTGTGCCGATTTCTCTTTGTTAAAGTTTGATTTTGGCAAATGCATCTGCAAACGCATTGTTCATTGGTTCGTCTTTTTGTTTTTTCAAATAATTCTGAACATCCCGTTTGCTCACACCTGCGCCTTCTTTTTTGCGACGCTCTTGAAATGCGGTAAGTTTTTCTTTATGTCCACAAGTACAGACAAAAATCTGTCCGTCTCCTTTCCCGCGCAGCTGCATTTTCTTATGACAGTTCGGGCAGCGTGCATTGGTCTTCTTGGCAATGGTTTCACGATACCCGCATTCTCTGTCCTGACAGACCAGCATTTCACTATTTTTCCCGTTTACCGCCAACATACGTTTTCCACACCGCGGACATTTGTGATTGGTCAAATTGTCATGGCGAAACGTTCCCTCTCCACCTTTAATCTCGTCGATCAGTTCTTCGGTATAGCCCACAATTTCTTTCATGAATGTATTTCGCTTCATCTTCCCCTTGGAAATGTGAGACAGTTTCATCTCCCAATCGGCCGTCAGTTCCGGCTTTTTCAAATCTTCTGGTACAAGTTCTAATAACTGTCTTGCTTTCGAGGTCAGGTAGATATCTTTTCCGCGTTTTTCCAGCATAAAGCTGTTAAATAATTTTTCTATGATATCTGCGCGAGTTGCAACTGTCCCAAGTCCGCCCGTTTCTCCCAGCGTCTTTGCCATCGCCTTGTCATTTGATTCCATATAGGCCACTGGATTTTCCATCGCAGAAAGTAAGGTTGCCTCATTAAATGGTGCCGGCGGTTTAGTCTTGCCTTCTGCCTGCATCATTTTCACAGAATGTAAAATCTGTCCTTCTTTGATTTCCGGAAGATTCTGTGCTTTCAAATCATTTTCTGTATCATCTTCTTCTATATTTTCGTTTTCGTAAACGATTTTCCAGCCTTCATTCTTCACAATTTTACCGGTTGCCACAAAAATCTCGCCGTCAATTTCTACTTTAATCTGTGTTTGTTCGTATTCAAATGGCGGATACAAAACTGCCAGAAACCTTCGTACTACCAGGTCATAAATCTTGCGTTCTTCATTCGTCATATGTTCCATCTGTACAAATTGTTCCGTCGGAATGATCGCATGATGATCGGAAACTTTTGCGTTATTTACAAATGCGCTTTTTGCGCTTACTTCTCTTTTTGCCGCAATTGCTGCAAGTTTGCGGTACGGACCCACCCCACATGCCTGTAGCCGATCTTTGATTGTCGGAATAATATCGGTACTGATATAGCGTGAATCCGTTCTCGGGTAGGTCAAAACCTTATGATTTTCATAGAGTCGCTGCATAATATTCAAAGTTTCTTTCGCCGAGAATCCGAATTTCTTGTTCGCATCCCTCTGAAGCTCCGTCAAATCATAGAGCAGAGGAGCATAGGTCTTTTTGGGACTCTTTTTTACTTCTATTATTGTCCCGTCTTTTCCATTTAATTCTTTTACCAGTTTTTCTATTCTTTCTTTATCAAAAGAACGATAACTTTTTGACTTTTGATCTTGCCACGTTAATGTAAGTGCAAAAGCTTCATTTCCCTGTGTGCCTGGCTTTTCCACCTTAGCGGTGATTCCGTAATAAGATTGTGGTTTAAATTCTTTGATCTGTGCCTCACGCTTCGCAATCATGGCAAGGGTCGGTGTCTGCACCCGCCCGCAGGAAAGCTGCGCATTATATTTGCAGGTCAGCGCCCTTGTGGCATTGATTCCCACAAGCCAGTCTGCTTCCGCTCTGCACATTGCCGCATCATAGAGATATGCATATTCTCTTCCATCCTTTAAATTTGCAAACCCATCTGATATAGCTTTATCTGTCACAGAAGAAATCCAGAGACGTTTGATTGGTTTGTTATTGCCTGCTTTTTCCAAAATCAGCCGCGCAACAAGCTCTCCTTCTCGTCCCGCGTCTGTCGCTATAATAATTTCATTCACATCTTTTCTGTGAATCAACTGTTTTACAATACTGAACTGCTTTCCCGTCTGCTTGATCACTTCTAATTTAAAATGTTCCGGGATCATCGGAAGGTGATCCATTTTCCATTCCTTATATTTCTTGTCATAATCCTCCGGATCAGCGAGCGTCACCAAATGTCCAAATCCCCATGTGACAATATATTTATTTCCCTCGATTGCACCATTCGTTGCTTTACTGCACTTTAAAACACGCGCAATATCACGGCCAACCGAAGGCTTCTCTGCGATAACTAAAGATTTCATTTAATCTCTCCTATTTGCTTATTTATGTCTATTTTATATAATTCCCGGCGGGAAGACAAGGATTTGTTTTTCTGTGGTTTGCCTCTTTTTATCTGGCAGCAAACTTTTTCTTTCTTAAAAAAAATTTGTTGCTCCGGCGGGGCTTTTACTTACTTTCCTTCTATCTCGCACCTGAAATCGCCTCCATCACAGAGAATTTCTCACCTCGCCAAGACTTTCACTTGCTTCCTTTCTATTTCGCACCATGATTTTTCTCTCCCACAGAGATTTTGTTGCTCCAGCGGGGCTTTCACTTACTTTCCTTCTATCTCGCACCTGAAATCGCCTCCATCACAGAGAATTCCACGTCTCGGCAAAGCTTTCACTTGCTTCCTTTCTATTTCGCACCAGAATTTCTTACAACCACAAAGATTTTCCCACCCTATCGAATACTCTCGAAATTCATCTTTCTCTCTCATTTTCCATCGAACTTCTTCTTTCCCGTTTACACTCCTTCCTTTTTATGTTTTAATCACCTTATAACATTTAAAGGGGGTATTTCTTACGCTTTATCAAAAAATCTATACTGAATACCAACGTATTCTTAAACAAATTCATCTCATTGAGCAAAAAATTTCTCTACTTCCACCTGGTTTTATCTATATTACTCACTGTGGCAAATATTTCAATTGGTATCACAGCTACAACAAAATCCAACATTATATTTCCAAAAAAGAGCGCAAGTTTGCAGAACAGCTTGCCTTAAAAAAATTTTTAACTAATCAGCTTTCTAACCTTCAGCAGGAAAAAAGCGCAATTGAGGCTTATTTAAAGCGCCATGTTAATCCCGAAAATGGTCTTCAAATTTTCTTTTCTGATGATTCTGGCTATAAAGAACTTCTGAGCACTTACTACAAGCCTGTCTCTCAAGAATTACAAGAATGGATGACGGCTTCATTTGACAAAAATCCCATTCGTCCCGAGCAATTAATTCATAAAGGTGTTTCTGGCAACTTTCTCCGTTCAAAATCAGAAGCTATAATTGACATGTTTTTATACTATAATCAACTTCCTTATCGTTATGAAGCTGCACTCACATTAGACAAATCTACGATATATCCTGATTTTACAATTCGCCACCCTAAAACCGGTGCAATTATTTACTGGGAACATTTTGGCTTAATGGATGATCCCTCTTACTGCCGAAAAGCTTTGTCAAAGCTTTCCTTATACACTTCTCACGGAATTATTCCTTCTATCAATTTAATTACAACCTATGAAACAAAATCCAATCCTCTTTCCTCAGACATGATCGAAAAAATTGTAAAACACTATTTTTTATAATTTTATTTTTACCTTTTCCAAATTGCTTCTTTTCTGTCTGGCGCCAGTTTTTTTGCCTTCCCACAGAGATTTTTCCACCCCGTCAACGCCCTCACTTGCTTCTTTTCTGTCTGGCGCCAGCTTTTTCCCCTCCCACAGAGATTTTTCCATCGCGAAAAAGCCCTCACTTGCTTCTTTTCTGTCTGGCGCCAGCTTTTTCCCTTCCCACAGAGATTTTCCCACCCCACCAATGCCCTCACTTGCTTCTTTTCTATCTGGCGCCAGCTTTTTCCCTTCCCACAGAGATTTTCCCACCCCACCCATGCCCTCACTTGCTTCTTTTCTGTCTGGCGCCAGTTTTTTCCCTTCCCACAGAGATTTTTCCACCGCAAAAAAACAGAGACACACCCTGAGGTGTGTCTCTGTAAAAGTTCACAAAATCTTTATTAATCAATTGTTTCAATACGAGCTACCGCACGTTTGAGAGATGCTTCTGCACGTCTCATATCTGTGCCGGCCTGCTTTGCCGCAATACGTTCTTTCGCACGTTCGAGAGATGCTTTTGCACGCTCTACGTCGATTTCTTCCGGCCACTGAGCGTCTTCAGCAAGTATTGTTACTTTATCTTTTAAGATTTCTGCAAATCCGCCGAGAACTGCAGCTTTTTTCTTTTCGCCATCGTTGTGGATCGTTACCACACACGGATCAACGATTGTTGTAAGAGGGATATGATTTGCGTATACACCCAAATCTCCTTCTGTACTTGTGAATTCAAGGAATTCAGCATCGCCTTCGAAGAAAACTGCATCTGGAGCGATAATACTTAATTTGAATTTATCTGCCATAGGACGTCCCTCCTATTTCACACGGGCGAGCACGTCATCAATATTACCTGCATTCAAGAAAAGACCTTCTGGAATATCATCATGTTTTCCTTCAAGAATTTCTTTGAAGCCCTGAATTGTTTCTGCAATTGGAACGTAACGTCCTTCAAGACCTGTAAACTGTGTAGCTACATGGAATGGCTGTGAAAGGAATCTCTGTACCTTACGAGCACGAGCAACAACAAGTTTATCTTCTTCTGAAAGTTCATCCATACCAAGGATAGCGATGATATCCTGTAATTCGTTGTATTTCTGAAGAATTTCCTGTACTCCACGAGCTACTTTGTAGTGTTCTTCACCTACGATATGTGGGTCAAGAATACGTGATGTAGATCCAAGTGGGTCTACTGCCGGGTAAATACCTAATTCTACGATTGAACGAGAAAGTACTGTTGTGGCATCCAAGTGAGCGAATGTTGTCGCTGGAGCCGGGTCAGTTAAGTCATCGGCTGGCACATATACGGCCTGAACTGATGTGATTGATCCGTTCTTAGTAGAAGTGATACGCTCCTGAAGAGCACCCATTTCTGTCTGAAGTGTAGGCTGGTAACCTACGGCTGATGGCATACGTCCGAGAAGCGCTGATACTTCTGAACCAGCCTGTGTAAAACGGAAAATGTTATCGATGAAAAGAAGTACGTCCTTTCCACCTTTATCACGGAAGTATTCAGCGAGTGTAAGTCCTGTAAGACCAACTCTCATACGAGCTCCAGGTGGTTCGTTCATCTGTCCGAATACCATGGCTGTTTTCTTGATTACTCCTGATTCTGTCATTTCTGTGTATAAGTCATTACCTTCACGAGTACGTTCACCTACACCTGTGAATACTGAGTATCCACCATGCTCTGTAGCGATGTTAGTGATAAGCTCCTGAATAAGTACTGTTTTACCTACACCGGCACCACCGAAAAGACCGATCTTTCCACCCTTCTGGTATGGGCAGAGAAGGTCTACTACTTTGATACCTGTCTCTAACATTTCTGTCTCTGTAGCCTGTTCTTCAAAGCTTGGAGCTTTTCTGTGAATTGGCAAGTATTCAACACCTTCCGGTGCTGGTTTTTCGTCAATTGGCTCACCAAGTACATTGAAGATACGGCCAAGTGTTTCTTCGCCAACTGGAACTGAAATTGATTTTCCAGTTGCAACTGCGTCCATTCCACGTACAAGTCCGTCTGTTGGACCCATGGCGATACATCTTACTGTGTCGTCACCCAAGTGCTGTGCAACCTCAACTACAAGTCTTCCGCTATCTTTTGTTGTGATCTCAACAGCTTCGTTGATTTCCGGCAACTTTCCTTCAGAAAACTTAAGGTCAAGTACGGCACCGATAACCTGGGTGATTTTCCCTATATTCTTATCTGCCATTTTTTCCTCCTTGTTTACTGGAACCTCTAAAATAATTAACTGATAGCTTCAGAACCAGCAATAATTTCTGTAAGTTCCTGCGTAATAGCACCCTGACGTGCTCTGTTATATTTCAATTCCAAATCATTAATAATTTCTTCTGCATTGCTTGTTGCAGAATCCATAGCCTGCATACGGGCTCCATTTTCACTTGCAACCGCTTCAACAAAAGCGCCATACAGAATACTGCTCACATATTTTGGAACAAGAAGTTTAATCGCTTCTTCCTCTTCAGGTTCGAAGTTCATAGGAGTGATCTTATCAATTGCTGATACTTCTTCTTCCTCTCCCGCATCTGCATCAGATGCTTCTACCGGAAGCACCTTCATCAGTGTAGGAATGTGACTTACTGTGTTTTTAAAGAAAGTATAGGCAAGGTAAATTTCACCAATTTCTCCATTAATATAATCATTAAGGAGCTGGTCTGTAATCACACGAACGTTTTCATAAGTCGGAGCATCAATCATTTCAGAATAATCTTTCACGATATTATAGCCTCTGTGCTTTAAGAGTTCGACACCTTTCCCACCTACTGCATAAATGCGTGTAGTTTCTTTATCAAAATCTCCACCAGTAATTAACTTTACGATATTTGAATTGTATCCGCCTGCTAACCCTCTGTTCGATGTAACAACAACAACAGCCTTGTTTGCGCAGCCGTTAGACTGCACATATGGGTGGTTGACATTTCCTGCCTTTGCAAGCAGTGATGTCATTGTCTTATACATACAATCAAAATATGCTTTTGAATCCTCGGCACGGCTTCTTGCTTTCTGTAACTTTGCAGTTGAAACAAGTTTCATGGCTTTTGTAATCTGCTGCGTACTCTGAACGCTGACGCGACGACGCTTGATATCTTTCATAGATGCCATGATTTGTCACCTCTTCCTAGAATTCTTCTTTATATTCGTTAATTGCTTTCTTGAGCAGTTCTTCGTTTGCTTCTGAGATCACTTTTTCAGCTTTGATTGCTGCTGGAAGTTCTGGATATTTTGTATCAATGAAATCAAATAATCCCTGTTCGAAACGTAAAATATCTTCTGTTGGGATATCGAGGATCATCTTCTTAACAGCTGCATAAATGATCATTACCTGGTATTCAACCGGCATTGGCTGATACTGTGGCTGTTTCAACATTTCTTTGATACGTTCACCCTGTGCAAGACGTTCTTTTGTATCTGCATCAAGGTCTGAACCAAACTGAGCAAATGATGCCAATTCACGATACTGAGCAAGATCTGTACGGATCGTACCGGCGATTTTCTTCATCGCTTTGATCTGAGCAGAACCACCTACACGTGATACGGAAAGACCAGCGTTGATAGCTGGACGGAATCCGGCATTGAACATTTCTGTTTCAAGGAAGATCTGTCCGTCAGTGATAGAAATTACGTTTGTAGGGATGTACGCAGATACGTCACCAGCCTGTGTCTCAATAATTGGAAGAGCTGTAAGTGATCCACCACCAAGTTCGTCTGAGAGACGAGCTGCTCTTTCAAGAAGTCTTGAGTGCAGGTAGAAAACGTCACCTGGGTAAGCTTCACGTCCTGGTGGACGACGAAGGAGCAATGAAAGTGTACGGTATGCAGTTGCATGTTTCGACAAGTCATCGTATACAACTAGAACGTCTTTACCTTCTTCCATCCATTCTTCACCGATCGCACATCCTGAATATGGTGCGATGTACTGTAATGGTGCTAATTCTGATGCTGTAGATGCAACTACAGTTGTGTAATCCATAGCGCCATGTTTTTCAAGAGTTTTCACAATTGATGCTACTGTAGAAGCCTTCTGTCCAATAGCAACATAAATACAATTTACGCCCTGACCCTTCTGGTTGATGATTGTATCAATAGCGATAGCAGTTTTACCTGTCTGTCTGTCACCGATAATTAACTCACGCTGTCCGCGTCCGATTGGAACCATGGCATCAATAGCTTTAATACCTGTCTGAAGAGGAGTGTCTACAGACTTACGAGTGATAACACCTGGAGCAACACGTTCGATCTTACGGTACTTATCTGTCTGGATAGGTCCTTTTCCATCGATAGGCTGTCCTAATGCATTTACAACACGGCCTAACATGCAGTCACCAACCGGAACTTCTACTACTCGTCCAGTTGTCTTAACTGTATCTCCTTCATTAATATTCTTGTGGTCACCAAGAAGAACGGCACCTACGTTGTCTTCTTCTAAGTTAAGAACCATTCCGTATACTTCTGAAGGGAACTCTAAAAGTTCTCCCTGCATAGCGTTTTCAAGGCCGTGGACACGTGCGATACCATCTGATACCTGAATTACAGTACCAACGTCAGATACGTTCAGTTCAGATGCATATCTTTGAATCTGTTCTTTAATCACAGAACTTATTTCTTCTGGTCTTAAATTCATGGAACGAATCCACCTTCTTTCTTGTCATTCTAGACCTGAATTTTCTTCAGATCACGCGATAATTCATATAATTTCGTCTTGATACTTGAATCAACGACACGATCACCGATTCGGATCACCATTCCGCCGATCAAGGATTTGTCTACGGCATAAGACATTTCAAATGTTGTGTATGCTGTAGTTTCAAGAAGTTTATTAACAATTTCTTTTTTCTGCCCTTCAGTAAGCTCAAGAGCTGTTGTAACATGGGCAACTCCGATTTTCTTTTCTTCTTTCACGAGTCCGATATAATATTCGAACACGGATTCAATTTGACTGTAACGCCCTTTGGCAATCATCAGTTTCATCAGTTCCACGATCTCATCGGAAATACGACCGCGGAAGATATTCTCAATGACGCTTTCCTTCTCTTCACGGATAACTTTTGGATTATCAAGCATCTTCTGTAAATCAGCATTTGCTCTGAGAATCGTAAGAAGTTCGTGAACTTCGTCATACATATCATCCATGCGTCCGGCTTCTTTGGCTGCTGCAAACAGGGCATCACCGTAAACTTTCGCTACTAACTTAGCCATGTCTGTTCACCCATTTCTTTTAATGTTTCGTCAATCAGACTATCCTGAATATTTGTGTCAATAGAGGCTGCAACAACTTTTCCAGCCATCATTGATGCGATTGTGATCATTTCCTGCTTCATATCATCTAAAGCACGTTTCTTTTCAAGCTCGATTTCATTGTTAGCACGTTCCATGATCTTAGCCGCTTCTTCTTTCGCTTCAGCAACGATCTTAGCTTCCTGCTTCATTGCTTTCTTGCGGGCTTCACTTAAAATTTCCTGAACTTCTTTGTCAGCTTCTTTTAACTTCTGCTCATATTCTTCTTTGTATGCGACTGCTTCTTTATGTTCAGTTTTTGCTGCTTCCTGTTCGTCTGCAACACGTTTTTTACGGTTTTCCAGCATGTCGCGAACCGGATTGAAGAAGAGGTATGACATTGCCGTGAACAATACAAGCATACTGCATGCCATAACCACTGTGTCAAAAAGAAGCTGTGCATCTAGGTTAAATAAACGCTCCAAGGCTTAGCCTCCTTTCTCTCATTTTTTAAGGCATACCCTATCTTATACGAGTGGGTTAGCGAATAAGAGAATGAGGGCAACAACGAGACCATAAAGACCTGTTGTTTCTGCGATAGCCTGTCCTAAGATCATTGTAGAAGTTACATCAGATTTAGCTCCTGGATTACGTCCTACTGCTGCTGCACCATGACCAGCTGCGATACCCTGACCTACACCAGGTCCGATACCTGCGATCATCGCAAGACCTGCACCAATTGCTGAACATGCTAAAATTAAACCTTCGTTTGTAATATTCATAACTAATTTCCTCCTGTTTAGGTTTTTTGTTTTTGTTTTTTGTTTTAAACATTATTCAGGTATTTTGTCCTTGATCCAAACCATTGTCAACATACAGAATACGTATGTCTGAATAGCTCCTGAGAACACGTCGAAATATGCATGGAGAATACCTGGCCAGAACCATGCAATTTTGTACAACAGACCATAGATAAGTCCCATAATAACAGTACCTGATACTACGTTACCAAATAAACGCAGAGAAATTGAAATTGGCTGTGCAATTTCACCAATCAGGTTAATTGGGAATAACAATGGTATTGGCTTGAACAGGTTGGTAAATGCGCCAACCTTATTCCATTTGATGTTGTTGTACTGTACCAACACCGATGTGATGATACCAAGCGGCAACGTAACACCGTAATCTGCAGTAGGTGCTCTTAATCCTAAAAGCCCCGAAAGGTTTGCAACCAAAAGGAAAATAAATAATGTTCCAACATAGTTGCGATACTTTACTGCATGCTCTCCCATATTGCCTTTTACCAGATTATCGAGCATCTCGACAATAAGTTCGGCAACATTCTGAAGAGTTCCTGGTCTGCCTTCTTCGTCCTTTAGCTTAGAATGGACAACCAGCGAAAATATCAGCAATCCTCCTACAACGATGAGAATACTGACATGGGTGGTGGTCAACCATAACTCTTGCCCGAATAGGTTAAATTTGATCAGACCATGAATCTGAAAATCCGGCTGCTTCGCCGCCAGTATCCCTAAGCTAGCTCCCACTTTTTCCACCTCCTTTTTTAGTTTTGTTTAGAAAAAATTTTCTGTTTAATCGGCTGCAAATATGCCGACACTTTTAATCCCATCACTCCGGCAAGCAAGGTAAGTACATTCGCAATTCCGGTTATTGCAACAGCCACAAACACTATGACCAGCGCAATGTACCGTTTCAGATACGCAGACTGCATATACTTCTTTGCTCCCGCCTCCCCTAAATCCAATGCTTCGTTTAAAGAATCCTTCATGTTCCTCAGCATCAGAATTGCAGTGATGATTCCAAGCCACAGCCCAACGGTCGCTTTCAACAAATCATCTGCCACGAAAAAACAAATGACCTGTATCATCACTCCATACAAGATCATGATCAATGTCATATCTTTTATCACTGCCTCCGGCTTTCCCATTCGAATTCTCCTCTCGTTTAATTTAATATCGTTTCTTTTTGTCATCCGGGTCTTCATTGGCATGAATGACCAATATGTATGCATTGCGCATTCCTGCCAGCACACCCAGGATAATCAATGGGATAAATAGTGGAAGACCGGTTTTATCTCCCAGCCACTTTCCGAGAAATGTGCATAATAAAATAGGGACAATAATACTTAATCCAAGCTGTGATACCAATGATAATGTACGATAGACACTGTGCTTATAATTCATATTCTTATCCCCATTTCCTGAAATTTCTCTAAGGTATATTATACTCAAATTGTTGCACCATGTCTAGTTATTTTGAAAATTCGTCTTGATTTTGTGACGTTTTGAACAGTTCGTCATTCAAATTATCCAACTTAAGCTTATTTTTGAGATATTTTTCAGACTTTTCGCGGAATTATGTGTTCAATTCATTAAATTAATAAAAACTGGCACTCTGACATTATGCCAAAGTGCCAATTTTAAGTAAACTTTCTTAATTGTCCCATTCCAATCTGTGGAGATGGCCCTCGGTATTCATTCCTGCAAATCCATTTTGGCGGAGCGCCTCATAAAGTACAATTGCAACAGAATTTCCGAGATTCAAAGACCTGATATCTCCGATCATCGGGATCCTCAAGGTATCTTCTTTATGATGCATAAGAATTTCCTCTGGAATACCAGCGCTTTCTTTTCCAAACATGATATAGCAGTCGCTTTCAAATTTTACATCTGTGTAAAGATTTGGTGATTTTGTCGTTGCCATATAGATCTTTGCTCCCGGATTCTTTTCCAGAAAATCCTGATAATCGATATATGTAGTCACATCAAGATCATTCCAGTAATCCATACCGGCTCTTTTCAGGTTCTTTTCCGTCAATCGGAATCCGAGCGGTTCGATCAGATGTAATCTTGTGCCGGTCGCCACACAAGTTCTTCCAATATTTCCTGTATTTGCAGGTATTTCCGGTTCAAAAAGCACTATATTTAACATATGTTCCTCTTCCTATTTCTTTCCAGCTCTCAGGCGAGTAATAAAGTGTTCCAGTCTTCCGAGAGCTTCTTTTAAATCCTCCAGTGAATATGCGTATGAAATTCGCAGAAATCCTTCTCCACACTCTCCAAACGCTGTTCCCGGAACAACCGCAACCTTTTCTTCTTCCAGGAAACGGGTTGCAAATTCTTCCGAAGTCATTCCAAATTCCTTAATGGACGGGAATACATAAAATGCTCCATATGGTTCAAAGCATTCCAGTCCCATACGTTTAAATTCATGCATCAGATAGCGACGTCTCTGGTTGTAGGCTTCACGCATCTTCTGTACTTCTCCCATACAGTTTTTCAGTCCTTCTACTGCTGCATACTGACTGTTCGTCGGTGCACACATAATCGCATACTGATGGATCTTGGTCATCTGCTCAATGATCGGAGCCGGACCGCATGCATAACCAAGTCTCCATCCGGTCATTGCAAAACCCTTAGAAAAACCATTTACAAGAATTGTTCGTTCTTTCATTCCAGGAAAACTTGCAATTGAAACATGGTCTCCCATGTAACTGAGTTCTGAGTAAATTTCATCTGATAAAACATACAGATCATTTTTAATTACCACATCCACAATCGGCGCCAGATCTTCTCTTGTCATAATCGCTCCGGTCGGATTATTCGGGAATGGCATCACCAGAATCTTGGTCTTTGGAGTAATTGCCGCTTCCAGTTCTTCTGCCGTGAGCTTAAATTGATTTTCATTCTTCAGAGGGATGACTACCGGCACTCCATCAGCCATCACTGCACATGGCAGATAAGAAACATAACTCGGCTGTGGAATCAACACTTCGTCACCCGGATCAATCATCGCACGGAACATCATATCGATTGCTTCACTTCCGCCTACCGTCACCAAGACCTCTGATTTCGGGTCATAGGATACGTTCACACGGTTCTTTAAATATTTTGTTATTTCAACTTTCAATTCCATAAGGCCTGCATTAGATGTATAAAATGTACGGCCTCTTTCTAATGTATAAATACCTTCTTCTCTGATTCTCCACGGTGTGTCAAAATCAGGTTCCCCAACACCGAGAGAAATTGCATCCTTCATTTCGTTAACTACGTCAAAAAATTTGCGGATGCCGGAAGGCTCTAATTGTACAACTTTTTGTGATAATGGATTTTTCATTATGGTGTCACCAACATCCTTTCTGGTTTTTTCTGAGGTACCATGATTGTTCCATGGTCTTTATATTTCTTCAAAATAAAATAAGTAGCTGTAGACATGATTGCTTCAACCGGTGCAAGCTTTTCTGAAACAAACTGCGACACATCTTTCAGCGTCCATCCTTCCAGCGTAATCAGAAGATCATAGCCTCCTGAGATCAAGTATACAGACGTCACTTCCGGGAAATTGTAAATTCTCTCTGCAATCTTATCGAACCCCTGATCTCTCTGTGGTGTCACACGGACTTCAATAAGTGCGGTAATCATATCTGATCCGGCTTTGTCCCAGTCAATCAGTGTGTGATATCCGCAGATGATCTGTTCCTTTTCCATGTCCTGAATTTCATTTGCAATTGTCACTTCATCGGTTCCCAGCATGATTGCAAGATCTCCCAGATCTGCTTTACTGTTTTTTTCAATATAATTCAAAATAGCTCTTCTTGTTTCCTTATTAGCCATTGTTTTTGTCCTCCAAAATTATTTGATATTTTTCGAATTCCATATTGCAAAAATTCTTGCGAATTCATCCTGCGCCGGGCGATCAAGATATCGCTTTTCTCCGCCATTCATGATCACGCGTTCCTTTTCCGCTGTTGTGTGACCAATGACGACGGCCGGCATTTTATTGTGATTTAGCGCATCTGCCAACTCTTCTCCTCTGTCAGTTACCAGAAGCACAGCTCCTGTGCTGGTAAGCTGATAGGGATTAAGGTGAAAATATTCACACACCTCTATCGTTTCCTGCTTTACAGCCATCTTTCTCAGATCTACGGAAAGTCCAACACCTGCACTTTCCGCAAGCTCCCATAAAGCTGCAAAGATCCCGCCGTCCCCGATTTGATGCATGGCAGATACGCCGGTGGCAGCGGCAGTTTCCAAAGCAGTCACAGAAAACAATTCTTTCTTCTCTGCCTCTACTTTGTTTATAAAAGCTGGAATAAATCTTTTCTTCAATTCCTCTTTACTTTCGCGCTTTATACGAAGCACACCTTCCAGACCAATCCATTTTAACAGAACAATATCCTGACCCGGTTTTACTTTATAACACTGCATGACTGCGTCTTCCTTCACAACCCCAATCGCCGTTACATGCACAATTGTTGTCTGAATCGCCGGAACACTCTGTGCATTTGCCGCCAGAATCGGCAAATCTTCCTGCTGCGCCACTTCTTCTGCCAATGCAATCATAGTTTTCAATCTGGATTCGTACGCGAATTCCGGAAGGAGTATCTGAATACTGAATCCTTTTACCTTCGCTCCCTTCGCCGCCAGATCATTCGCCGCTTTCGCCATGGCAAAAACGCAGAGATCTTTTTCATTTCCATAAAGGGAAACACTCGATGCAAGCGTCTGCTGGTCACCTTCTATCCGGGTTCCATAACAGGACTCCTCCTGAGACGGCACAAGCAACGCAGACTCTTTCTCTATATGCAGTTGTTTTAAAATAGATCTACGATATACCGTCTGTGTTACTTTTCCCGCTTTCATCTATCTTCTTCCTCTTTTACTTTTCTATTCTTCCGATGCAGTCGTGTTATCCGGCTCATTTGCGGCACTCTCCAGTGCCTTTGCCTCACTGATTGCCGCATTGATCTTCTCTTCATCCTGCGATGAAACTGCATTCTTTATAAGCTGTGAAGCTGCCGAATTTGCAGATGCTGTTCCAACTCTCACCGTAAGTTCAGAAGCCCGGTAATAGCTGTTATTCTTCGTTTCTCTGCTGACTTCGACTCCATCCTCATAAACAACCTTCCATAATTTCGCTGTTTTCCCATTGATTCTGGATCCTTCTGTATTCTTTTCCCCAAGACTCATCTCAGAATCTGCCACGAATTTCTTTGTATAAGGGATCTCTTCCAATGTCTCACTGATATATTCCACTCTGCGATTGGATGGTCTTGTTTCTTTTCCATAGACATGGAACCAGAGCTGTCCTGCTCCATTAATATAACTTTCAATCAGAACCGGGTATTCATAGTTATTCTTAAAGATAAGGTCTTTCACGCCTTCCGCAATTGCTGCATCCCGCGACGGTTCTACATAACTTACCAGCATAGAATGCGCCGAGCGGGTTACGATTTCAAGCTCTGCATACAAAATTGCATTATATAGTGTAGTAGATACCTGGCACAATCCTCCGCCAATACTCTGTACGACCTGTCCATTTTCATATGCACTTCCTTCTACATATCCATTCTCGATGGTATAAGGCGCTGTCATCTTCTCCACCGAAACCTCTTGTCCTGGAGCCAGCACCATTCCATTTAAAAGTTCCGCCGCCCTTTGAATATTCTTCAAACGTGTTCCCGAACCTGCATCCGTATAATAGGATCCCAGCTCATCCTGAATCACTTCCAGATCTGCCCGCTTGATTTCCGGCTCTTCTACACTTTGTTGCATTTCAAATTCGATTGGCTCATATGACCATTCTTTATTTAGAAACGTATTGAGCGCTTCTATGGACTCTTCTGTATTCACCATAGTGCCGGCAACTTCATCTGTAATCTCGAACCCGCTTCCTGTCGAATGGATCGTCGCATTCTGTGCCCGAAGCTCTAATGGCTGCACATACTCATCAATAAAAGCAGTCATCTGATCCGCATCGATTTGAAATTTATCATTGATGACCTTTTCTTCTTTCCCAAGCCCCCAAATCTGCCAGAAGCGTTTCCACACAGAGCCCTTCTTTCCATAATCCACTGCCTTTTTCACGGCATCTTCCAGATTGTTCATGGAAAATCCCAACTCTTTAAGCGTTGTCTGAGTTGATGCCTCTCCCATTTTAATCGTCACCGCCAGCGCTTCATATTCTGCCACTTTCTTATTCAGCGCGTTTACAGCTTCTTTCGCTGTCATACCAGAGACATTCACTTCTCCAATCAGAATATTATCGTGAATCCTGCCCTTCTCAGTCTTATTGACATACTGGTAAAATGCAATATATACAATTATAAAAAAAGCCACAACACATGACCCGATTTTAATCATCAGCTCTCTCTGTCTTCTTTTCTTTTTGCTCAATCTCTTTGAATATGCATGTCTTTTACGCTTTTTCTGCATTTCAAGCCTTCTTTCCTCTCATTCCTACATAATGGCCGGAAGTATAGACGTTGCCAACATCGCAATAATGATTACCAAAATAATCACAGATGCAATCTTCTGTGTGTTTTTACGATTAAACAATTTCTTCACCTCTTAATTGCATTTTTTCCTTACATTCTATACTTTTTGAATTGTTTTTGCAAGCAATCTCTTAAAAATCTATCTTCATCGCCGAAGCCTGATAATTCAGCGGGCTGCGATTTTGATAATCAAATAAAATAATCGTTTCCTTTTCGCTCATATCCCCCATTACATCCCACGAAAATTGTTCCAGATGTGTCATTTTACGAAGCTTTCGTTTCTCATATTCGTCATATCCTTTCAGATAGCGGTGTTCTTCTGCCTCACGGTCATAAAAATCTTTTTCGAATTCTTTATCTGTCAGCTCCTGCCCCGCAAATGCCGGACGATTCTTCGCATTTTCTCGAAGATAAAAATCCAGAATCAGAAGCTGCCTGTACTGCTCACTGTGGACTTCATCTTTCTCCTTTGCAAAATCGAGCAAAATCTCATATCTGGCTGCTCTTGAATGGCTTATCATATGAAGCTCATGTGCTTCATAATATTTACCCAATTCTTCGTACATGGTAAATGCATCTTCAAATTGTTTTTCCAAATACGGAAGTGTATAACAGAACTGTCTGCTGTTATAATAAACTTCTACGATTTCTTCCATATTTTTCAGTCGCAGAACATCTTCGTACGGCAGCCATTTCGTATACATCACTTCATACGGCGGCCGACTCTTATGAACTAACCCATAAGCCTCTTTCTGTTCCTCCATATAAGAGCCTTTCAGCACTTTCAAAAAGCCAAGTTGTAATTGTTCCGGCTGTAATTCATATACATCGTTAAATGATTTGCGGAAACTCTCATAATTTTCATATGGAAGTCCTGCGATCAGGTCCAGATGCTGATGAATGTTCTGATAACCGTTAATGCGCTTTACAATCTTCGCCACGTCTTCAAACTTCATCGTTCTTCGTATTTCATGAATCGTATTCGGATTCGTCGACTGTACACCGATTTCCAACTGAATCAGTCCCGGCCGCATTTTACTCATAAGCTCCAGCTCTTCTTCATTTAACAAATCTGCCGAAATTTCAAAATGGAAATTGGTAACTCCATTATCGTGTTCCATAATATATTTCCAGACTGCCATCGCATGCGCATGCTTACAGTTAAATGTTCTGTCCACAAATTTCACCTGCGGAACTTTATGATCGATAAAGAACTGCAATTCCTTCTTTACCAGTTCTATATCACGAAATCTGAGACATTTGTCTACAGAAGAGAGACAATAGCTACACGAAAATGGACATCCGCGGCTGCTTTCATAGTAAATAATTTTATGTTCAAACCCTTTCATATTATGATAGACAAATGGAACTCTGCTCAGATCCATCACTTTTCGCCATTCGTTTTCGATAATTTCTCCCGTTGTTTTCTCTTTGTAAACAATGCCAGCAATCTCTGCCAGAATGCCTTTTTCTTCATTTCCGTAATACGTAAGAAGTTCGCAGAATGTCTGCTCACCTTCTCCCTTCATTACTCCGGTAATTTCCGGAAGTCTTCGAAGCACATCCGGACCATCATAGGAAACTTCCGGTCCCCCAACCCAGATCACGGTATCTGGCAATATTTTGTGAATTTCACGCACAAGTTCTTCCACATAGTTCAAATTCCAGATATAACAGGAAAAACACAAAATATCCGGCTTTTGTTTATATAATTCCTGCAAAATAGCATCCACCGTCTGATTGATCGTGTATTCTGCAAGTATAATTTCCATTTTTTCTTTCAGTTCTTTATCTAAATTCTCTTCTGCATATGCCTTCAGGCTATATATCGCAAGATTAGAATGTATGTATTTTGCATTGATTGCTGTTAATAAGATTTTCATTCTGACACCCCCTGTTTCCTTCTATCATACGATATTTTTTTGAAATGTAAAACAAAAAACGCTTCTATCGGTTGACATTTTCTAAAAAAACAGTTACAATTTTGAAATGTGCAGCCGGGGTGTTAGCGGTACCCTGTACCTACAATCCGCTACAGTAGGGGTAATGCTGTGCCGAGGGCTGTTTTGGTCAAAGCTGCCTCTGGTTTGTGACGTTGATATTCGGGTCTTACGCGGCAGGAATCCGTGAACCGTGTCAGGTCGGGAACGGAGCAGCACTAAGCGGAACCTCCTGGGTGCCGTAAGGGTGCCTGGATTGAGTTTACATCCAGAGTAACGTTTGGTTGAAATTTGTTCGACGCACAGCGCACATAAAAAATTTTTGCAAATATAAGGAGATGTCACACAGATGACATCTCCTTTTTTGTATAAGCGACAAGCCAAAGTCTTAAGCTTGCTTAAGACCTTGGCAACCACATACAATCCCAGAACGTGCCTTTTGGCACTTCCGGTGATTGTTTCACTCGCTCGCGTACGGCGGCGAATGGAAATTATTTATTTCCGTATTTATTTATAACAGCAACTACGGAACCCGTCAAAGCAAACAGAGCAATAACGTTCGGAATTACCATCAACTGGTTGAACAAATCTGAAAGCCCCCAGACAAGATCACTCTCTCCAATTGTTCCAAGGAAAATAAATACTAATGCAACTACGATGAAAGGTTTCTTAGCTTTTTCTCCAAATAACCATGCAATGTTGACTTTTGCAAATAAATTCCATCCGAGGATTGTAGAAAATGCAAAGAAGAACAATGCAACTGCTACAAATCCGGCACCGATTTTATCACCAAATACCACACCAAACGCTGTCTGCGCAAGATTTGTATTCTTAAGAATGCCTGTCACTTCGCCGACATATCCATTTGCCAAAGGACCATCTCCGGCATATAAGCAAGAAATAATTACTAACGCATTAAGTGTAAGAACTACGAATGTATCAATAAATACACCAGCCATAGCTACTGTACCCTGAATATGTGGATTCTCAACCTGTGCAAGCGCATGTGCATGTGGAGTAGAACCCATACCAGCTTCATTTGAGAAAAGACCACGTTTTGCACCCTGGCTGATCGCAATCTTAAGTGCTGCACCAAAACCACCACCAATGATTGCCTGTGGCTGGAATGCATATTTGAAAATCATACCAAACGTTTCAGGTACATATTTTATACGGAAGATAAGTACGATGATTGCACCAAGCAAGAAGAATGCTGCCATAATTGGAACTAATTTCTCTGTAACTGATGCAAGACGATCTACACCGCCCAGGAAAATAAATGCACAGATTATAACAAGCACAACACCAACTGCCCATGAAGGAATACCAAACGCTGTATGTACAGTAGATCCAATAGAATTAGACTGTACCATACATCCGAAGCATCCAAGAGCCAGAATAATAGCTAATGCAAAGAAACTTGCAAGACCCTTTCCCAATTTACCAGGGAACGCCTTCGTAATGTAGTAAACAGGACCACCCTGAATCGTTCCATCGGAATCTTTTATACGTGTTTCCTGTGCAAGAACTGCTTCTGCATAAATGGTAGCCATTCCAAGGAATGCGATAATCCACATCCAGAAGATGGCTCCAGGACCACCTGTAAGAATCGCACCAGCTGAACCAACGATATTACCCGTACCAACCTGTGCTGCAATAGCCGTTGCTACTGCCTGGAAGGAACTCATACCACCGCCATGTGATCCGCCTTTCAGAGAAATTCCTCCGAAGACCTGCTTAAGTCCCGCTCCCAGATAACGAACCTGAACAAATTTTGTTTTGACTGAATACCAAAGTCCGATTCCTAATAAAAGAAATACGAGAACATAATCTGAAAGATACGCATTAATTGTTGAAACAATAGATAACATAATCATTACCCCCTTTATGTTTATTGTTTATTACAGTTTAACTTTATTACCATATTGACAAAAAAACAACAAAATCACGGTTAAGAAGCAGTTAAGACCATATCTATTTCTTTGCTATTTCTTAGTCATAAAAAATGTTATAATAAGTATACAATGGAGGTTTATAATGAAAAAATTTAAAAAAATTGCAGTGGATACTTCTTTTACGCTTTTTGTATTACTCTTTTTCTTCATAATAAGCTTATGGATTGAATCTGTATTTCACGCTTTTTCACTGATTCCTGCATTTTTTACGCTTGCCGTATTTCTGATATCGCTCACAACAGACGGATTTGTTTATGGGATCGTCTCTTCACTGCTCAGTGTAATGGCGCTGAATTTTGCATTTACGTTTCCTTATTTCAAATTCAATTTTACGATACCGGAAAATCTTGCTTCCGCTGTAATCATGTTGATTATAACCATCATGTCAAGTGCCATGACAACCAAAGTAAGACAGCAGGAGAAAATGAAAGCGGAAAATGAGAAGGAGAAGATGAAAGCCAATCTTCTCCGCGCTGTCTCCCATGACCTCCGCACGCCTCTTACTTCTATTTACGGAGCCAGCTCTCTCATTGCCGATCAGTACCACTCCATCTCCGAAGAGCAGCAAATAACACTTGCGCGCGGCATCAAAGAAGACTCTGAATGGTTGATTCAAATGATTGAAAATCTGTTATCCATTACTCGAATCGATGCAGACGAAAATGGAGTCAGGGTTCAGAAATCACCGACAGTTCTGGAAGAGCTGATCGATTCTGTAATCATAAAATATAAGAAAAAGTATTCTGCCTATCCACTCACGGTAACCATTCCGGAGGAATTTATCACCATACCCATGGATGCAGTCCTGATTCAGCAAGTATTGATCAATATTCTTGAAAATGCTGTCATACACGCAAAAGGGATGACCGAATTGAAACTCAATGTTTCGGTTGATGATAAGAATGCCCTGTTCGAAATCAAAGATAACGGCTGTGGAATCGAAGAAGATAGACTGAATTCTATCTTCACCGGTTATATTGAAAAAAAGAATATGCGTGTCGATGCACAGAAACACAATATGGGCATCGGATTATCTGCGTGTGCCGCAATTATAAAAGCCCACGGAAGTGCGATCCATGCTGAAAATCTCAGCACCGGCGGATGCCGTTTCTATTTTATTCTGAAATTGGAGAGTGAAGAGCATGAACAATAAATATAAAATTTTATTAGTGGAAGACGAACTCAATATCTGTCAGTTTATCAAAACCGTATTGGAAGCAAACAATTATTACATCATAGATGCACAGAAAGCTTTCACCGGTTTGTCTCTGCTGAAATCCCACTGTCCAAATCTGGTCATTCTGGATCTGGGTCTTCCTGATATGGACGGTACAGATTTTATCAAGGAGGTTCGCACCTTTTCCAATGTCCCAATCCTGGTTCTCTCTGCCCGAAGTAATGAAAATGATAAAATTCTTGCGTTAGATCTGGGTGCAAATGATTATGTAACCAAACCTTTCGGCATTGGTGAACTCCTTGCCCGTGTGAGAGCAATTCTCAGAACTTCCCGCATTCAGGAGCAGAATATCGATTCTGATCCGAAGGACTTTTCTGTCAATGATCTGACCATCGTGTATGATACAAGAAAAATCACTATCGGCGGACAGGAAATCAAACTGACGCAGACAGAATATAATATTGTAGCATTACTTTCTTTTCATGCCGGAAAAGTCATGACCTACTCTGAGATCATCAATAAAATCTGGGGCTACTCAGATTTTGGCAGTATCAAGAAATTGCAGGTAAACATGGCCAATATCCGCAAAAAGCTTGGGGAAAAACCGGGGGAAAATAAATACATACTGAATGAGCTGGGCATTGGATACCGAATGAATTCAACCAATGACTAGTGAAAGGCCGCGTACTGATCACTCAGTTACCGCGGCCTTTTTCTTTCTTTTTTCACGAAGCTCTTTGAAGAATAATTTCATCATTTCTGAACATTCTTCTTCCAGTATTCCTGTTTCCAGTTCCACCTGGTGATTGAACTTCTCTACTTGCAGCAGATTCAGAATGGAACCTGCACATCCGGCTTTTGGATTCATACACCCTACCACAACTCGTTTCACACGCGCCTGCACAATCGCACCAGAGCACATCTGACAAGGTTCCAGTGTCACATAGAGCGTACAATCTTCCAGACGCCAGTCTCCTATCTTCTTGCTCGCCTTTTTGATTGCAATCATCTCTGCATGAGCCAGTGGATTTTTGTCCGTTGTTCTTCGATTATATCCTCGTCCGATTACTTTTCCTTCATGAACAATCACACATCCAATCGGTACTTCTTCTATGTTCCAGGCTTTCTTTGCAAGTTTAATTGCCTGTTTCATATATTTTTCGTCTTCTGTCAACTTCTGTCTCATTTCCTATTCCTCAATTACTGAACTCACATTTCTGCACCAGTATCCAAATTCTTCATCGTCTTCCTTTTGCTCCGGCAAAAGTTCTATCTCTCCCTCGTCCGGTCGCATAAACTGACCGAATCCAAAGGCCTGTGCTACCCTTTGTTCATTCGGATGAAACACACCCGGAACTCCCAGCCAACACACGCCTTCTTTTTCAAAGGATACCAGGTGATGATAGTTATGATATCCGTGTAAAAGAAAATGATTGTTAGCTAATTTCCACTCACATCGCGGAAGCTTCGCCAGATCCTGTCTTGTAATTTTATAGATCAAATCTTTTTCCGCCACGGCTTCTTCGGTTTCCACGCAGGCCGCTGCCAGTTCTTTTTCTGTCACAGCAGTCATCATTTCTGCTGGTTCTTCTTCTATCACAGCATCTACCACTTCTTGCGACTCTTCTTCTGCCACAACAGTCATCACCTCTGCTGGTTCTTCTTCTATCACAGCATCTACCACTTCTTGCGGTTCTTCTTCTGCCACAACAGTCATCATTTCTTGCGGCTCTTCTTCCACGGGCATTTCTTCTCTGCGAATCATCTGTTCAATATTCAGCGAATCCTCTTCCCACTTAGCTGCATACCAGTTTTTTTTACTACCTTGTCCTTTTACCAGGATAATTCCTTTCACTTTGTCGAAATTTTCCCGGCCATCCACATCGTTTACATCATATTCCAACCGATAAGAAAAAACCGGTGATGTGTTTTGTAAGGTTCCCATGGAAATTCCAACGCAGGTATCTTCTTGCGGATAAAATACGAACAATTCATACCTGTCATTCCCATTTACAGGAAATCCTTTCCCATAAATCTGGAGAACCATCCGCTCGGTACTTTCTTCGCATTTTACAAATCCTACATTCTGAATACGCTTTCCATTTCTGTAAGCGTACAAATAACGCACAAACTTTTTCATAGTATGTCATAGCTCCTTTGTCAGGTATTTTTGTCTATTCCATACTATTCTGTAACTTTCTAAAAAATTCCCGTAAGTTCCTGATATAGTCGTTTTGCATAACTGTCCGTCATTCCGCAAATATAGTCTGTCACCAGCAAAAGTCTCAGATACAGCTTTTCTTCCTCACTCTTCCCCTGACTGTGATAATGATAGGCATTTTTGTAGTTATCTGAAATAAAAGAAATGAATCTTTCATCGATAGCATTCATTTTCTCATCTTCCACATCATAATAAATGGCCGCTTTCACGAAACGATCCATCAGAAAATTCAAAATGGAGGATTCAATCACTTCCATTTTATAAATCTGATAAGAGGTAAATACCCTTCGATAGGCCATATCTCCCAGCAGATCCATCAGTTCTTCTGCCGATGTTCCATGGAAAAGATCGTATTTGTACGTTCCCTCCATAATTTCCTGATAATTGGATGTAAATCCAAGTGTAGCGCAGCTGATCAAGAAACTCTGCACACGAACGATCCAATTCTTGATTGCATATTCTTCCGGTTTTTCTTCTCGCCGTTCCAGCGCTTTCTCATACAGATGTTCCAATTTTTCCAGTGGATCGAACTCACTTTCTTCTCCTCTGTTCGGAAGACTTTTCAACTCTTCACAAATAGTATGATAAGATAAAAAGCCTTTTACAAATGCATCTTCTATGTCCGCCGTTTTGTAAGCAATATCATCTGCAGCTTCCAGCATAAACGTCAGGGGATGGCGCTTTCCATTCGTTCCGGTTGCTTTCTGTACGGCATCAAACATTCTTCGTTCCGCCTGATAATATCCCAATTTTTTGTCTTTAATATCTTCCGATTCTTCTCTTATCTCAAGCGCCGAAACCGGATATTTAATTATCGTCCCCAAAAGCGCATATGTGAGATTCATTCCTCGTTCATCTACCAGATAGTGCAGCTTAGTTACCAGACGCAAGGCCTGTGCATTCCCCTCAAAGTGATAGAGATCTTCCCGCAGCGCTTCTGGAAGCACCTGAGCAATCTTCTTTCCTTTATATTCCAGCTCACTTAAATGGCTCCTGAACCAGTCACGAATTGCAAGTTCACCAAAATGTCCAAATGGTGGATTCCCAATATCATGGATCAAGCCTGCACACTGTAAAATATTGCAGATATCCTCCTTCATTTTTACTGTAAAGTTCTCATCTCTCCGATAGGTAAGAATATTTTCTCCTATATTCTGTCCCAAGGATTTTGCGAAAGACGATACTTCCAGCGAATGGGTCAAACGTGTACGAATAAAATCGCTCTTATCCAAAGGAAATACCTGTGTCTTATCCTGAAGTCTCCGAAAGGACGCACTTCCTATAATTCTATGATAATCCTTCTCAAATTCACTTCTTAAATCGGTTGATGTTTTTTTATAATTTACATCACTGGTGCTCTTTCGTTCCCTTTCCGGCGATAACAATTTCGACCATTCCATAATTTTTCCCCTTTTTCTGTATCAACGAGTGAAACTCTTGCCACACAAAATGCAGCAAGAGTTTCTCTGACTCTCTGTTTTCTGGCCTGGATTCTCTATCCACCTTAATCTAAGTAAATCGGTGGCTCATAATCTTTTCCAAGTGTTGCCTTTTTATTTTCTTCCGCTCCGATAAAGGCCCACTCTGTCATATCTGTCCACTTATGTTCTTTGCGATCATACACCTGAACATATCCGATTCTCTTTGGATGTGTACGAACACTGTTTGTCTGATATTCATGCCCCGTGTATGGATTGATTTCGCCCAGTTCTCTGTCTTCTTCCAGATCTTTTCTCTGTTTGATTGGCTGAAAATATTTTGATTTATCGGAATATTTTTCCTCTTCTTTCTTCACCGTTTCTACCGGAGCAACCTTTTCTTCCACAACCGGTGCCGCCTCAACGATTTCTTCTGTCACTTCTTCCGGAATCGTTTCCGTTTCTTCCTTCCTTTCTTTACGAAGCGCTTTCATTTCTTTCTTCGCTGCAAGCTTTACAAGTTCTTTTTCCGTTGGCAGTTCTTCCTCAAGCACCACGGCTTTTTCAGCTTCCAGACTTGCTAAAATACTTAACTGAAAGGAACATCCTAAAATCTCTGCAATCATTCGCATATCCTGTTCCTGGAAATTGTCTCTTCCTAATCTCTGTGTCAAATTCTGACGTGACATCTTTTTTCCGGTTTTTTCCTCGATTCGTTCTGCCAGTTCCTTGATTGTCATACCTTTTCTGCTTAATACAATCTTAACCTGCTCCCCAAACGTTAAGTTTAACATGTGTATCTCTCCTCCTTATCAATTACCAATTTTTGTTTCTTAAAACAATAGCGGAATGTTTTCCCATCATAAGTATCAAATTGCCATCTACCACTTTATATTCATCAAATTCACCTGTGTAGCCACAATCATACGAATACATCAACCGCGCCATCATCGTTCCATCTGCCACTTCTGCCTTCCACACCGGGACTTTCACTTCTCGAAGCTTATTTGAATTGTTGATCACAACCACAATCTGTTCATCCCCAAGAAATCTTCCATAAGAAAGCAGTTCATAATCTGTCATCAGCATACGGATGGAGCCTTTTCTCAGAGAAATATAATTCTTATGAATCCGAATCATTTCCTGATAAAACTGAAGCAGCTCTTTATTTTCATGTCCCCATGGATAGGTCCGTCTGTTATCCGGATCCGTAAAGCCGCAGACTCCGGCTTCATCTCCGTAATATAAGGTTGGCGCTCCGACCCATGTCATCTGCATCACGATTGCTTCCCGCATAACAGCTACATTTACACCTTCTTCTGCCGCTTTCGATCCTAATTGTCCCAGACGTCCCACTGTATGATTTGTTCTTGTAAGGAATCTGGAATGATCGTGATTCGACAACTGATTCATACATGCCTGTTGGGAAGATGTCATCATGCGCGACATATGATGTTTCATTGCTTTCTCAAAGTTGTCCGCATTGCCCAGAAGGTCGCTTCGGAATTCATCACTATGCTTCTCCATTCCTGTCAAAAACCATGTGATCGGTTCCATAAAAGCATCATAATTCATGATCGTATCCCACTGATCACCCTTAAGCCACGCTTTCGGATCTCCATAATGCTCTGCAAGGATGACAGCATTCGGATTCGCTTCTTTTACAACTTTACGGAATTTTCTCCAAAAATCATGATTAACTCCATTGTTCTGTCCCAGATCTGCTGCCACATCAAGTCTCCATCCATCCACATTATACGGAGGAGAGACCCATTTTTTCCCGATACTAAGTATATATTCTTCCAGCTCTTCTGAGCTCTCATAGTTCAGTTTTGGCAGCGTATTATGGTTCCACCATCCCTGATAACTGTCATTATCCGGCCAGTCTTCTTTATCATTTCTGCTGAATATAAAATAATTTCTGTAAGGGCTGTCCGCCGAAACATAAGCCCCTTTTGCATAGCCCTCCGACAGTTCGTAGATTCCCTCTCTGTCCAGCCATTTATTGAATGAACCACAATGATTAAAAACGCCATCAATAATAATCTTCATTCCACGCTTGTGAAGTTCCTCTACAAGATGGATGAAAAGTTCATTGCTTGCTTCCAGATTTTCTTTGTTTGTAGTTCGAATTCTATATTTTTCTGCATGCCTATTATCAAGATCGCCCTCTTTCAAAAGGCTGCCTTCATCGACAACAATTTTCCCAACGTGAGGATCAATATAATCATAATCCTGCGCGTCATATTTATGATTGGACGGTGATACAAACAACGGATTACAATAGATAACCTCTATCCCCAGATTCTGAAGATAGTCAAGCTTATCGATGACCCCCTGCAAATCTCCTCCATAGAAATCACGCACATCCATCGCCTGTGGATATCTCGCCCATTCTTCCACACGCTGAACCTGCTGATTGATATAGGCATATTCTCCCGTCTCCACATCATTTGTCTTATCACCATTACAGAAACGGTCCACATAAATCTGATACATGACTGCGCCTTTTGTCCATTCAGGTATAAAAAATCCCGGGACAATCTGAAAATCATAGTATGTATTCAGCTCATCCTGCACACCCCACTGGTTATAATAGCAAACTTCTGCACCCGAATGGATTTCAAAATAGTACATTATCATTCTGTTTTCTACAGTAATACTTGTGACATAATAATCAAATTTTCCTTTTGTGTGCTCCTTCTTCAGCGGATACACTTCTTCTCCGGTCAGAAGAAGCACCTCATCTACATCATCTTTTGCTGTTCGGAACCAAAATCGGACAGTATCTCCGACTGCCGGCTCCGCCGGACTTACATAGGCCTCTGTTCCATCACAAAACAGTGCGTCTTTGTTCATAGTATAGTCTTCCCCCCAGTTGTGAAAATCCGAATGTTAAACCTTCATTAAAATAGTGCTTCAAACTCTTCGCGTGTAATCTTTTCTTTTTCCAAAAGTAATTTTGCGCAGCTATGCAGAATGCTTTCATTTTCTTTTAAAATATTCTTTGCTTTCGCATAACACTCATCAATGATTCGTCTTACTTCCATATCAATCATTGTCGCCGTCTGTTCCCCGAATCCTCTGGAAGTTTTTCCAAAATCTCTTCCGATAAAAACTTCATCGCTGTCATTATCGTAATTAATAAGACCAAGTTTCTCAGACATACCGAATTTCATTACCATTGCTTTTGCATAAGCTGTTGCCTGCTTGATATCCTGAGATGCTCCTGTTGTAATATCATCGAAGATCATCTCCTCTGCAACTCTTCCGCCTAAGGACACAACAATATCCTGCAGCATCTTTCCTTTTGTATTGAACATTTCATCGTTTTCCGGAAGCGGCATTGTATAACCTGCTGCACCCACTCCTGTCGGAATAATCGATACTGTGTACACTGGTCCTACATCCGGAAGAACATGGAATAAAATTGCATGCCCCGCTTCATGGTACGCGGTAATTTTCTTTTCTTTGTCAGAGATAATACGGCTCTTCTTTTCCGAACCGATACCAATCTTAATAAATGCACGTTTGATATCTTCCTGCTGCAAATATACTCTTCCTTCTTTTGCAGCTACAATTGCAGATTCATTCAATAAGTTCTCAAGGTCAGCTCCCGTAAATCCTGCTGTCGTCTGCGCAATCTGCTGGAGATCCACATCTTCAGCAAGTGGTTTCCCTTTTGCATGTACCTGCAAAATCTCATAACGGCCTCTCACATCCGGTCTTCCAACCATAACTTTACGGTCGAAACGCCCCGGCCTTAAAATAGCCGGGTCCAGAATGTCCACACGGTTCGTCGCTGCCATTACAATGATTCCTTCATTTACACCAAAACCATCCATCTCTACCAGCAACTGATTCAGTGTCTGCTCTCTCTCATCATGGCCGCCGCCCATACCGGTGCCTCGCCTTCTGGCAACTGCATCGATCTCATCGATAAAAATAATACACGGTGCATTGCTTTTTGCTTCCTGGAATAAATCCCTTACTCTGGAAGCTCCGACGCCGACAAACATTTCCACAAAGTCCGAACCCGAAATTGAGAAAAACGGTACTTTTGCCTCTCCTGCCACTGCCTTGGCAAGCAATGTTTTACCGGTACCCGGAGGTCCTTCCAGCAGTACGCCTTTAGGAATTCTCGCGCCTACACGTGTATATTTCCCCGGTTCTCTGAGAAAATCCACAATTTCTTCCAGATCTTCCTTTTCTTCCTGAAGTCCTGCCACATTTTCAAATGTGACTTTATTATCGGATTCTGTACTCATCTTCGCACGGCTTTTTCCAAAATTCATCGCTTTTGTATTCATACCGCCGCCTTGTCTGTTTATCACCGTAAAGAGAATAAATGCAGCTCCGATCATCAAAAGCGTCGGTAAAATAGCAGTAATAAATACACTTTCCTGTGGAACATCTTCCAGTTCGTAGTCCACTTTATAAGATTGCAGAAGTTCTTCGACTTCTTTTACATCGGACACATGAAGTCTCTCTATCTTTTCATCATCCAGCGTAATAATCAGCGTTCCTGTCGGGACTACTTTGTTTTGTTCAATCACCACTTCCGCTACTTCGTCCGCCGCCAATGCATCTTTAAAATCATAATAACTGAAGGCATCTTCCTGGTTGATCCTATGTCCCATAAACCAGTACATGGACACAAGCAGCAGCAGACATAGAATCAGATTGATCCCACCAATTCCTCTTACCTTTTTATTCAAATCCTACTCCTCCTGATCATTACAGTCTTACGACACCAATATATGGTAAATTTCTGTATTTCTGTGCATAATCCAGACCATATCCAACCACAAATTCATCCGGAATCTCAAATCCCACATGATCCACTTTCACTTCGCGTACGCGTCGGTCTGGTTTATCGAGCAATGTACAAAGTCTCATACTGTTCGGCTTTCTCTTTGCAAGGATTTCCATAAGGTAGGAAAGCGTGCGCCCTGAATCAATAATATCCTCCACAACTAACACATCTTTTCCTTCCAATGGTTCATCCAGGTCCTTCACGATCTTGACAATTCCGCTGGAAGATGTTCCGTCTCCGTAACTGCTCACACTCATAAAATCCATCGTTACGGGCACAGTGATATACTTTGCGAGTTCACACATAAAAAATACACCACCCTTTAACACACAGATCAAATGAACCTGCTTTCCTGCGTATTCTTCGCTGATAATTCTTCCCAATTCAGCAATCCTTGCGTCCACATCCTCTTTTGAAATTAAAACATCAATCTTCTCACTCATGCTGCTTTCCTCCATCAATCGTAATTTCAACAATCTTTTTTGTCTCTTTTGTAACTTGATATTTCTTACTCTGTCTATAACCGATTACCCACAGAATGTCGCTGCCTATCGCCAATACCGGGATACGATTTCGCTCTTCTGACGGTATTTTTTCATCTATATAGAAAGATTTTAGTTTTTTTGAATGCTGATTTGCATCAATAATGATTCTATCTCCCGGCTGTCTTGTTCTTATATTGACATTCTTTTTTATTATATCATAATCAAACCATTTCGTGAATTCTTTTTTCGGAACAACTACTTCATCTTCCAACTTTTCGAATATCCGGCAGGAAATCAGCCTCCCTGCATATTCCCAGCACGCTCCATCTTCCAGTGTAATTTCCAAAACCTGCTCTTTTTCTCTTTGTTCTATTCTTTTTTCAATAACGACACCCTCATAGCTTCGTCTGGCGGTCAGGCCATAAGAAAGATCCAGCTTTTTCCCCGTCTGCTTTTGCATCAGCCCGGAGACCTCCCGCACATGCTTTTCTTCCAGATCTTTTTCTTTCCCCGCTATTTCCACCAGAACCTTTCTGATCACCATCTCCCGAATAACTTCTGCTGTTTTCATAAATGGTTCTTCCTTGATAACTCTTGCAGTTTTTTCTTTTGAAACAATATCTTTATATGCCGTTTTCTGCTGTTCTTCCAGATATTTCTGCACTTCCCGCAAATGCTCCATCGATGCATTTACATGTTCCACAGTCCTTTCATTGATATTATTTCTAAAATACGGAATCACATGATTGCGGATTCGATTCCTCATGTAAGTATCTTCCAAATTTGTGATATCCATACAATATTTTATATTTCTTTCTTCTAAAAATTCTTCGATCTCTTTTCTTCCCACGCAAAGGAGCGGCCGTATATATTCCTCTTTTACCGGATATATACCGCCGAGCCCTTTTAGCTTGCTCCCCCGCGCCAGATTCAGGAAAAATGTCTCCGCATTATCTTCCTGATGGTGCGCTAAAGCAATCTTTGTTCCATTATATTCTTTCCTTGCACTCTGAAATGCATTTCTTCGGACTTCTCTTCCTGCTTCTTCTTCTGAGAGTTTATGCGCTTTTGCATATGCAGGCACGTTCACATGCACACACATACAAGAAATCGCCCTCTCTTCACACAGCTTTTGTACAAACATTTCATCATGTTCGGCATCTGCCCCCCGAATCCCATGATTGACATGCACCACATGAACAGAAAAGTTTCTTTTCTTTCTAAGTTCATCTAATATAACAAGAAGCGCAACAGAATCAGCGCCTCCCGACACTCCCGCGATCACCACATCATCTTCTGAAAGCATTTTCCATTTATCGATAAATTGCTCTACTTTCTTTCGCATCGTTTCTTCCTCTTTCGTTTTATCTGACTTTAATTGTAGCATATGTGCCAGATTCCCGCCACAAGAACTGTCATGTCATCCCCCGGCGGATTGCCCGAAAGTTCCAGCACTTTTTCTAGAATATAGTGCGCCATCTCTTTTGGATTTGTGATGGAGCTGCCTAAAATCATAAGATCCAGAAGTTTCTCCTGTTCTCCTGACGGCAGCGCATCCAGCACCCCATCCGTCACCATAATCACCATATCTCCCGAAGCTAACTGGCGTAACGTTTTTTCCGTTTTCTGGCCACGCACCACCCCAAGCGGAAGACTTTCCGAATAAATATGCTCCATTTTATCTTCTTTTCGTATAAACGTGGTCGCCGCCCCTGCTTTCAGGAATTCACAATTTCCCGTATATAAATCAAACACACTTAAATCCAGCGTAGAAAAGCAGACTTCCTCCCGCCCCATAACTAACGCTGTATTCATCATGGAAAACGCAGTTTCTTTCGGAAATCCTGCCTGCAGCAGCTCTTCCAGCATTTCTATGACCATGGTGCTTTCTTTCAGTGCCCTTTCTCCCGCTCCCATACCATCTGAAAGAATCGCGGCTTCTTGTCCACCCGGCAGGCTCATCATTGCAAAACTGTCCCCGGATATCTTCTCGCAGTCTTTTCCTATTCTTGCAATTCCCTGCATCGTATAGAACCGTGGGCCTTCCACATACACCATCGTCCCATACTCCTGTCCCACCATGGTTCGCTCTCCCTGAGCAAGGCACATATGCCTCCCCGTACTCTTCGACAGGATCTGTGCCACAGCTTTCGTTGGTACACAATATCCTTTTTCTGCTTTCGCAGTAATATGAATCTCATAACGCCCCCTGGGATTAACAAAAAATACCGAGCTAAGCATCCTTACACCTGCCCGTTTCAAATGGCCGCGTATCTTTCTTTCCAGTGGCGGATCCTGAAAAATACTGGCATCCAGCTCACGCATCGTATGTTGGATCATCTGTGCAAATTCATCCAGTTGAACTGCACAATTCTCTCTGTTTTGAATCATTCTGTTCTGCCAGAGCATTTCGCGTTTTGCACTTTGAAATGTCTCCAGCGTCTCTCTTAAAAATCTTGGTGCCAAAATACATTCCTTTTGCAGCCTTCGTTTCAACTCCATATTCAGATCTATTCCATAGATTTCTACCGCACACAAAATTTCCCGAATCATCTGATGAATATGTTCTCTTTCTTCTCTCATGCAGATTTCCCTATGTTCACACGATTTACAGACTTTTTCTACCACCATCTCACACATGACACTGATTTCTTCTTCCGAGAACTGTTCCTTTGTTTCTTCGATCTTAAGAAATTTTTCTCCCAAATGGTGAAGAGATACCGCAAATCGTTCTGCCTGTGTCACATACGGATTCATGATTACCTTATATTCCTCTTTTATTTCTTCCATGCCGCAACTCCCCTTATGAATAATAAAAAAGCTCCGGGAATTTCCCAAAGCTTTACTTTTGTGCTTCAAAAAGAATCTCATTCTCATACGCGAGACCCAATTTTTCTTTTGCGACCATCTCAATATATTCGTCTGTTTCTACATACTCTTTCAGTTGATCGATTTCTTCTGAACGTTCGCGTTCCGCATCGATCTGAAGTTGAAGTTCGTCTTCCTTTGCCAGATATGCCTGATTCTTCTCCTTCAAAGACATTCCGCATCCCAGAACAACCACGCCAAGCAGTACTATAACGCAACTGATCAACAATACGCTTCTTCTGTTTTTTCGAAGGCCATCTGACTTTCTTTTACGCTTTTTCTTTATACCTGCCATAATTATTTACACCCTTATTGTCTATTTCCCCTATAATAATGTCATTCTATAATATTGTTAATCTTACCTCTTTTTTTCTGTTTAATCAAGGTTTTTTACGGAATTTCCGACATACGAAAACATATATTTTTTCTACGATTTTTTGCAGAACAGCAAGTATTTTCCACAGAAAAACCGCACCACTCACAACACCTAGTATGCTGAACCATCGTATCTTCCCATTATTTGTATAGTAAAGTTGCACAAAAACATATACCGATACCATGCACCAGTAGCAGATATCTTCTATATTGATCATCCAGCGTTTATGAGGAAATAAATGTCGCAGTGTTTCAAAACAAAAATAGATTGCCAGCAGAATCATTCCCATCAAAACAGAATGCAGAAAAATCGCAAATTCTCTTTCCAGATCAAGCATAACATTTACCCAAACAATTTTGCAAAGAAATGTTCACCTTGACCCTTTGCTGTATGGGACTGGGAATAGGCAATGCTGTCAATATTTCCCGACAAATCCACTTCTCCCTTTTCAAGATTTAGCCGGTTCACATGCATGTCCGTTCCCTTCACCATCAGCATCCCCTGATCGGTTTCCAATAATATTTCATTCAAATCAAATGACAATATATCCAGCACTCCCGTCACCATGCTGGTTCTCCGATTATTCACTACCAGTTTATGGTTCTGTGCTTTCGGCATCTGTCTTTCTTCCAAATCCACTCCAACCTTTCTATCACTTATACATAACTATGATATGTGAGGTTGTACGAAATTATGACTGATTTCCAGGCATAATGTCGTGGGACAAGAAATGCCCTAACGGAAGACGCCTAACGGATTGTTTCGTGCGATGCACTCCCACAACCCTGGCATCTTATAAGTATCGGAATAACTCTGTCGCTTCTTCCTTCTTCGTTGTCTCTTTGATATCCAGCACTTCGGCTTTTACATTTCTGTTTCCCAACTGAATTTCAATGATATCTCCCTTTTTCACTTTCACCGATGCCTTCGCCACGGCTCCATTTACAAGAACGCGCCCTGCGTCACAGGCTTCATTTGCCACGGTACGGCGCTTAATCAGACGCGACACTTTCAAAAATTTATCTAGTCTCATAAAAAATTTCTCCTGTTATATAAAAGAAATATATCCTTTCTCTACCGGTTTATAATCGCCTCCATATAGGCTGTCATAAACAACGCTTAAATCTTCGGATAAAATCATCAATCTTCTGCCATTCGGCACTTCCGGAAGGACCTCCAGCGCAGAGCTGATTTTGTAAACCCGGTTTTTGTCCCCTTTCTGATGGAAACCTTCTCCATGATATTCTTTCAAACTATCTACATCCTGATAAGTGTACGATGACGTATGACAATATTCCACACCATCTATCACTTCATAATTCATCGTTACTAAATCTCTGGATCCATTTGCCGGTGTTTGAAGGAAACCTGTAGCTCTATTTTCGTCCACTTCTTTCACACATGCATCAAAATTTCCGTAGATGTCAGCGTCATCTCTTCCGGCAAAAGACGCTACCATCACACCTTCATACCCCTGCAGTTTATACATCTTAAATCCAGTCATTAATTCGTAAATAACCAGATCATATGGCGTTGTAGTGATACATACATACTGTTTTCCTATTCGTTTCTGCCACTTTGCAGTTATGGCTGGTACATCATCTACTTTCTGTGCCATCGGAATATGAACATCTTTGCTGAGGCACATAAGGAAGGTCATTCCATTTGCTTTGGTGAAATAATACTGATCTCCCTGCTCATCCGCAAAATATTTTCCATCATACTTCAGATTTTTTAATATTGGTGCTTTCGTTTCATTCATTCCTTCTCTTATTGCAGTAGCTTCTGAACCATATAGATGAACGTTCATAACAACAGATGGGAAGAGATACGTACCAGAAAATTCTTTTTTCATGTCTTCCGGAACCAGCTTGCGACCATTCGTCATAATATTGACGCCCTGTTCTTGCATAACCACGCTAAACAGACGAAGAATTGCCGCACATACATCAATCTTACAGTCATGGGTTTCAGAAATTGCCAACACAGCGTCATATTTCGGAATTACCAGAAACTTCGTGGTAAATTGAAAACTGTTTCCGCCCTTCATAAGCACTCCTTCGCCCAGATCATAATCTGGCTCAGAGAAGGACACCGTATCCCAACCCAAACCAAACGCAAGACTTCTGGTATCTTCCGGAATAAAAGAAACACCCTGTTTTTTTGCCATTTCATCCATACTGCTCTGCTCAAAATATCCTTCTGGATGAAGGATCATATTTCCCATTTTGCAAAGGTCTGTCATGCTTGTAGTAAAGCCTGCACCGCCTTGAATACAAAGCATTTCATATGGTTTTTTCGCTTCCTTTGTCAACGTGTATTCGCCTGTCAATTCACAGGCCAACTGTGTGGTATTCGCTCCCAGTGGTTCTGTGATATACTGTCTGCAAAAAGCATCGAAAGCCTGTCCACTGACCTCTGCCACTACAAGCTCTGCCATGGTAAATCCATCATTACAGTAAACCGAATACGCTCCTGGTGCCGCCTTTAAGTAGTTTTTCGACATATAATCATAAACCAGATCGTAGTATCCACCACTGGTTACATCTGTCACAGAAAAGTGCTTCCACATCGTCCCAGGAAGTCCACTGCTGTGATTCAGGCAATGGCGCAAGGTAATCTCTTTGTAACGCTCGTCCAGCATCGTGAATCTTGGTAAATAATTACAAATCGGTGTATCCAAATCTACCTTTTTCTGTTCCACAAGCTTCATAACCGCAAGAGTACAATAAATTTTAGAAACACTGGCTACATTATAAGTATCATTAATGGTAGATGGTCTCTTTTCTTTTGTACCACTGGTTCCCAACGCCGATGCTGCCAGAATCTTTCCATGCTGCATAATAGCATAGGAAACAGAAGTATAATCTTTCGCCAAAGTCATTTCCAGAATAGAATCAAGAGTTTGTATATTGATTGCCATATGTTCTTTCTCCTCCGTGTCTCATCATTACTAAATATTTCTATAGAAAAGAGAGCACTCCAAGTTTTGTGTAAACCAAAAACTTGAAACACTCTCTAAATTTATCGTCTTGTATTACTTTCTAAGCATTAACTGCATCCTTTAATGCTTTTCCTGCTTTGAATTTTGGAGCTTTACATGCTTTAATTTTCATTGTTTCGCCTGTCTGAGGATTTCTTCCTTCTCTTTCTGCTCTCTCACTTGTTTCAAATGTTCCAAAGCCTACTAATTGTACTTTTTCTCCCTTTTTGAGTTCGTCTGCTACTACATCAACGAATGCTTTTAATGCTTTTTCTGCATCTTTCTTTGATAATCCAGCATTTTCTGCAACTGCTGCAATTAATTCAGTTTTGTTCATGAACAAATTCCTCCTATAATTTAAGTCCGGCTTTCCAATCCTCCGCCTTATCATTTCCAGTTTTGTACTGAGAAATCAATTCTCTTATGTATTGTTATATCGGTTTTCAGTTTCTTTGTCAAGCACATTCCTCTCAAAATGGCATCATAAATATAAATCAAATACACTTTCCAGAAAATATTTTTTCTCCTCCGTCTGAGAAATCACTTTTTTTAGTTTTTCTGTGTTTTTTTCCGGGATCCACGCCTTATTTGAATGATAATACATATTCGATATTTTCCAGAATTTTTCAGGATATGCAAAACGAACTGCCAGATACTCTCTCTTTCCCTGTCCCAGTGGATTTTCTTTGTCATATGCCTGCAGCATCTTTGCACCAAGCTGTGGTGTATATTGATGCTTTTCCAATATTTTTCTCATAAAATAATATAGATCTTCCATTTGGATTCCATAATGAGCGCGTTCAAATCCGGTAACGGCCACTTCTCCTTCACACATTAACAAATTATGGTAATTATATTCCCCATGCATGATGGTTCCTTTTTCTCCCACCTCTTTTTCCATTTGCAAATATGTATCACCGTCAAGCCTTTCTTCCGCTGCCAACGCAAGACTGTACATCGTGTCATAGCCTTTTAGAAAAGTCCGTTCAAAGCTGCCTTTCACACTTCGCTCTCTTATAAAACGACTCACTTTCCGCAATTCCCGGTTATGCCTGAAATATTCTTCTTTCAGAGTTCTCTCTTTCGGCTTTTCTCCATTTTCTCTCGGCATAATCATGCTTCGATGAAGCCTTCCAAGTGTGCGGGTTCCTTCCAGAATTTCACTTTCCTTATATACGTCACACTCTTTTCCCTGATACCATTTTTTCAGAATATATTTCGTTTCATCCTCTGCTCCCGAAAGATATTCTCCCTCTTTATTTGCAATCACAGAATCGATCTTCCATTCTCCCGATTCCTCCAAATGCCTGTAAAGCTCTATCAGAAAAGGTAGTCTCCGCTCCCAGATCTGTGCTTCTTTCAAAAGCATAAGTCCCTGGTCCGTCTCACACAGAACGGCACCTCTGACTCTTCTTACATTATATACTTCTATCGGATATTGTTCCAAAACACTGACTCCATAATCTCTCATAGACTCCCCCTACATCATTCTTACTACATTCTTTTCAATGTATGCCGGGGGAGCTATTTTATATGAATAAATTTTGAATCCACTATCCGCTCTACTACTTTTATTTCAATTTTTCTGCCTCTTTCAAAAGGATCTCTTTCTGATTCAGCTCTGGTTCTTCTATCACGAGATCTAAGAGTCGGTTTAGAATCTCACCAATCTGCGGACCGGATGGCACACCTGCCTGAATCAGATCTCCGCCTTTCACCGCCAATGTTTTCAGCGAAACACATTGTTCCTGTCTGCAAATTTCCTGATAAATCTCTTCGATTTCATCCAGATTCTTCAGCTTCTCCTCTCGTCGGTATTCGCTCTGAGCTAATGTGTCCGCCCTTCGAACCTGCATGTAATATGAAAATAATTCTACTCCAATCTTATTCATAGCACGCCGGACATTGCGAAAGCTGCCCGGCATCCGGTAATCATGGTAATATACCAGTTTTGTCACTTTCCGAAGAGTATCATTGTCAAATTTGAGTCTGTGCATGATATCTTTTGCAATCTGCTCACTGACATTTGCATGTCCTTTGAAATGTGCTCTTCCATTTTCATCAAATGTTTTTTTCTCCGGCTTGCCCATATCGTGAAACAGCATAGTCAGTCTCAGAATTTTATCCGCATCACAGTTTTGAAGCGCATGAATCGTATGCTCTCCCACACTGTACTTATGATGCGGTGTCTCTTGTTTTGTCTCCATAAGAAGGTCAAACTCCGGCAGAATCACCTTCGTGATCCCCAATTCATATGCCAGACGAATCTGTTCCGGGTGTGGTGATATCAAAAGCTTGATTAATTCCACCTGAATCCGTTCTGCACTGATCTGGCACAGCGTTGGCGCCAGATCACGAATGGCTTCCTGGGTCTTTGCTTCAATCTCAAAGCCAAGCTGCGCAGAAAAGCGAACCGCCCGCATAATACGAAGAGCGTCTTCTCCAAAGCGAGCCTTTGCTTCACCTACGCATCGAATCGTTCCATTTTTCAAATCTTCCATTCCACCAAAAAGATCTACGATTCCAGCCTCATCATTGTATGCCATCGCATTGATCGTAAAATCTCTGCGAAGCAGATCTTCCGACAGACTTCTGGTAAATGTAACTTCTGACGGGTGACGATTGTCTTCGTATTTGCCGTCAATCCGGTAGGTTGTCACTTCAAATCCTTCTTTATCCAGAAGAACAGTTATCGTTCCATGTTCAATTCCTGTATCAAATGTTCTCTCAAACAGAGTTTTGGTCTGCTCCGGAAGAGCGGATGTTGTAATATCCCAGTCTCCCGGCACACGTCCGAGAAGTGAATCTCTCACACAACCGCCCACCGCGTAAGCTTCATATCCATGACTCTGCAAGGTCTCAATAATCTGTCTTACTTTTTCTGGCAATTGAATTTTCATTTTTAATACGCCTTACCAAAATATACTAAATGTTTTGCCGGTTTTCCACAGTAGATACATTTATCACTGATTGGATCATCTTTACAAATACAACGAGTGGTTGCCCCTCCTGTCTCATATTTGATTTCTCCTTCGCACTCTTCGCTTCCGCACCACATTGCTTTCACGAAGCCGCCTTTCTGTTCAAATTTCTCTTTCATTTCGTCCAGAGTTACTGCTGTATGAATATGTTCGTCTAAGAATTTCTTCGCGCGGTCATACATATCTTTCTGAATCGTTTCGAGAATTTCTCCCAACTTTGTCTCGATCTCATCAAGCGAAACAACGATCTTTTCTCTTGTATCACGGCGAACAACAACCACCTGATTCTGTTCGATATCTTTTGGTCCGATCTCGATACGTGTCGGAATTCCGAGCATCTCCTGTTCACTGAACTTCCATCCCGGACTCTTTTCCGAATCATCGATCTTCACGCTGTATCCGGCTTTCTTAAGAGAAGCAGCTAATTCATTTGCTTTATCCAGAACGCCTTCCTTATGCTGTGCGATTGGAATCACTCTTGTCTGAACCGGAGCGATTCTTGGTGGAAGTACAAGCCCGCTGTCATCACCGTGTACCATGATAATAGCGCCGATAATACGTGTAGAAATTCCCCATGAAGTTTCATATACACTGTGAAGTTCGTTATTTTTATCAAGATATTTGATATCAAACGCATCCGGGAATCCGTTTCCGAAGAAATGGCTTGTTGCAGACTGGAGCGCTTTTCCGTCATGCATCAAAGCTTCAACCGTATAAGTATCCTGCGCTCCCGCAAATTTCTCACTTTCCGTCTTAGGTCCTGCAACAAATGGGATTGCAAGCGATTCCTGAATGAATGCTTTATATACATTATGCATCATGATCGTTCTCTGTTCTGCTTCTTCATATGTTGCATGAATGGTATGACCTTCCTGCCATAAGAATTCTCTTGAACGGAGGAATGGTCTAGTTGTCTTCTCCCAGCGAAGTACCGAACACCACTGGTTCCATACTTTCGGAAGGTCACGGTGAGACTGCACGGTTCTTGACCAGAGATCACAGAATAATGTCTCTGACGTCGGGCGAATACACATCTTCTCCTGAAGACGTTCCATACCGCCGCGAGTCACCCATGCTACTTCCGGTGCAAAGCCTTCGATATGATCCTTTTCTTTCTCTAAAAGATTTTCCGGAATAAGCATTGGAAGGTATACATTTTCTACACCGGTTTCTTTAAATCTCTTGTCTAAGTCTGCCTGAATCTTTTCCCAGATTGCATATCCGTTTGGAAGGTAATTCAGACATCCTTTTACACTGGAATAATCGCAAAGCTTTGCCTCGCGCACAACATCTGTGTACCACTGCGCAAAATCCACGTCACGCGCTGTGATGGATTCAACAAATTTCTTTTCTTTTGCCATGATTGTTCTCCTTATTAAATAACTTTATTTTGACAGGGAGTCTGATGCTTTCGCGTAAACGAGATGAAACACGCTTTGAGAGTTTCACTCGTTCGCGTGCGGCGGCGAATGGAAATGCAAGCATTTCCGCTCGCCTTGTTCCTTCGCGTAAATAAAACAACGCCGATTATCCGCTCCCCAAAAGGGACCGAAAAACCGGCGGTACCACCCTAATTAACTGCACTGCAGTTCACTTCATTCACCGTTAACGCCGACATACGCTGCTCTCACAGAGACTCCAAGGCCGGTTCCATACTTTCCATACAGTTTTCTCTCACCACTGAAAACTTCTCTGTGCTACTTCCGATATGTACTATTCCTCTTCTTTGTCCAAAGGAAAAGAATACGCTTATCACGTATTCTTTTCTATAAAATTATATTAAATTGTAAAAGTCTTTTTTCTTTTTGTCAAGCCACTATCTCATGTAAATATACACAAAATATATCGCATAGATTAAAAGAAACATAACCCCTTCTCCTTTGGAAAGTGTTTCCTTCGTCTTTGCACACCAATAAGCGAAAATACTCATCGCAATAAGGATGATCATGTCAGAAATAGCGACCGCGGTCACCGAAACGGGAGAGATTGCCGCACTCGCTCCCAGGATCAGAAGAATATTAAAAATATTTGATCCAACCGCATTTCCAAGTGCAAGATCATTTTCTCCCTTCTTTGATGCAACAACAGAAGTGACCAATTCTGGAAGTGATGTTCCCATCGCTACAATTGTAAGGCCAATAAACGTCTGACTAAAACCAAACTGCATTGCGATTTCTGAAGCGCTGTCCACAACGAAATCACCACCACACACAATAGCTATAATACCAACGATAATATATACTACACTTTTTAACGGTGAGAGTACCTTATACTCCTCTACCTCTTCTTCTAACTCTATCTCTTCCTCTTCTTCCACGGCAATTTTTTCTTTTCTCGCCTTTAATGCCTCTTTCACCTGCGAACCCACAAAATAGAAGAACAAAAGAAGCAAAAGAATACCTTCTGTTCTTCCGATCATATAATTTTCATTTCCACTTAATATATCTGAAAAATTCGGTCCCACGCTGAACCCCACAAGAAGTGCTGTAATAAAAATAGAAAATGGAAGTTCTTTCCTAACTACCTGCCCGCCTGCATGTAACGGCTGCATAAGTGCACTGCATCCTAAGACAACTAATAAATTAAAAATATTAGACCCAAGAACATTCCCGACCGCAAGGTCATTCGCTCCCTTAAGCGCTGATATGATACTTACAGAAGCTTCCGGCATACTCGTTCCGAACGCCACAACCGTAAGTCCAATAATAATGCTTGGCACTTTCAAAATCTTCGCCACACTGGAACTTCCTTCTACAAAAAAGTCCGCGCCTTTAATCAAAAGCACAAATCCAATAATCAATAAAAGATACGTCATTTCTCCCTCTCCTTTTCCTATAAAATGAATCACCGGAAGTTCCAAAAGGCGCGTTCCGGGATTGTATGTGGTCGCCAAGGTCTTTAAGCAAGCTTAAGACTTTGTCTCGTCGCCTATACAAAAAAAGACATTCATTGCAAAAAACACGCACTGCCAGTGTTGCTGCGTGAATGTCTGCAATAAAAGTCTTGCTAATTGACAATACGAACCGGATTATGTTTAAATAATCGTGATGACGATTTCGTATCACATTTTGATATATTTTCTAAATATATTTCCAATGGAAGCTACTCCCTTTTATTTTGAACATTAGTGTAACTTCCTTTATCTTAAAAGTCAAGACCAAAATAAGGAGATTTTTCATGAAACAACCAACTATTTTATTTGAAGATCAACATATCCTCGTATGCTTTAAACCTGCCGGGATGCCCGTACAGACAAAATCTCCGGGATGTATGGATCTGGAGCATTTTCTGATAAACCATTTGCTGCATCAGATGCGAAGAAAAGGGATTTCCCCAAAGCAACCACCTTATCTTGCCGTTATCCACAGACTTGACCAGCCGGTAAGTGGAATTCTTGTTTTTGCCAAGACATCAGACGCTGCTAAGAAACTGAATCAGCAAATGCAAAGCAATGAATTTACGAAAGAATACGAGGCCATCACATGTGGTTCGTTTCATGAGATTTCCGGGACACTCGTCAATTATCTCGTGAAGGATGGACGAACAAATACCTCCCACACCTGCACAAAGGATACTCCTAATGCCAAAAGGGCAGAACTTTCCTATATTGCAGTAAACCATTTTCCCGAAAAAAATCTCACGCAGGTGCGCATTCGTCTTATCACTGGACGTCACCATCAGATTCGTGTTCAAATGGCCGCAAACCAGACACCTCTCTGGGGCGACAATAAATATAATCCGGAATTTGCAGACAAAAAAGGGTATTTTCCTATTGCACTTTGTGCAAGGTCTTTGAGCTTTACACACCCGGTAACCGGTGAAAAACTTTCTTATGAAATCGCTTGCGAATGGCCACAAATATGATATACTTTTCGTACAGCTATTTGCAGACAACATGAAACAAGGGGATTTAAGGGGATTTTGACGTGGATGATAATAAATTAGAAGCGAAACTTTTGAAAATCAAGGCACTCGCGGAACGCGGAGAAGGCGGTGAGCGAGAATCCGCCATCAAGCTTTACAATAAACTGTTAAGAAAATACAACATAGATGAAGCTTCCCTTCAGAAAGACAGTTTACATAAACACTGGTTTACCTACGAAAGTGACATCGAAGAAGATCTTCTCGTACAGATTTTCTATATGGTAACCGGTGATTCTGAATATTTTCGCAGACATGGTCGCGCCCACGGCAACCAGTGCGGATGCATGTGCACTGACTTTGAGAGAACGGAAATCGCATTTTATTTTGAATTTTATAAAGGAGCTCTAAAGCAGGAACTGGAGGCATTTCTTATGGCATTTAAGCTGAAAAATCATTTATTTCCGGACGAAAGTGCCAGATGTTATGTCCCGGAAGAAGACGCACCTGCCGAGACAGGTGTCTACACAGATATCCTGCTCAAAGCACAGAAAATGGCCGAGGATATCGATAAATCCAACCCAGTGAGAATGATTGAAAGCGATGTTCCTGCAGAATAAAAATCATATCTTTGTATACGGAACCGGCATTTTGCCGGTTTTTCTGTATTTACTCCAAATATCTTTCATATAAATAAATATTTTGGTTGACTTTATACCACTTCACAGGTTATTATGATATGTGCGAATAAAATCTGTTTTTATAATATATTGTCGTGATTACGCAGATATATTTACAAACGGCGCCATGGGGAGGATATAAACATGGATGATAAGATTTTAAAATTTAACCAAAAACTGAAAGACCTTTTAGCATATGCGAAAAAGAAAAATAACATTTTAGAACAGCATGAAGTCATTTCCTTCTTTTCTGATGTTGAATTTGACGCTGATAAGACAGATAGTATTTACGAATTCCTTGAAAAAAGCGGTATTGAAATCGTTTACCCTGTTACGGAACACGCTGACAGCGACCTTGATCTTGAAGATGATGCATCTATGGATGATGACATCGATCTTGACAAAATCGATCTGTCCGTTCCGGAAGGTGTCGGAACCGATGACCCGGTCAGAATGTATTTGAAAGAAATCGGTAAAGTACCTCTTCTTTCCGCAACAGAAGAACAGGAACTTGCAGAGCGTATCGCAAATGGTGACGAAGAAGCCAAGAAAAAGCTCGCAGAGGCCAATCTTCGTCTTGTTGTAAGTATTGCAAAGAGATATAACGGACGTGGTCTTTTATTCCTCGACCTGATTCAGGAGGGAAATATCGGACTTCTCAAAGCAGTAGATAAATTTGACTATAACAAAGGATTTAAATTCAGTACATATGCAACATGGTGGATCCGTCAGGCAATCACCAGAGCAATAGCCGATCAGTCAAGAACGATCCGTATTCCGGTTCACATGGTAGAAACAATCAATAAACTGATTCGTGTGCAGCGTAGTCTTCTTCAGGAACTTGGCCGTGAGCCACAACCGGATGAGATTGCCAAAGCAATGGATCTTCCGGTAGAGCGTGTACGCGAGATTCTCAAAGTTGCTCAGGAACCAGTTTCTCTGGAAACCCCGATTGGTGAAGAGGATGACAGCCACCTGGGCGATTTCATTCAGGACGATAATATGCCGGTACCTGCCGATGCAGCTGCTTTTACTCTCTTGAAAGAAGAATTGGCTTCCGTTCTTGACACCCTTACAGAAAGAGAACGCAAAGTATTGACTCTTCGTTTCGGCCTGGAAGATGGACATGCCAGAACATTGGAAGAAGTTGGCAAAGAATTTGACGTTACCCGTGAACGTATCCGTCAGATTGAGGCAAAAGCTCTCAGAAAGCTCAGACATCCAAGCCGCAGCAAACGATTGAAAGATTTTATGAGTTAGATTCTAAAGACTCCTGACATACAAAGTGTGTCAGGAGTCTTTTCGTATCTTAATCTTTTTCTTTACCACGAAATCTTTACATCAAACGATTATAGAAAAGGTGAAATAATGATTGACATTCTCTGTCTCATCTGTTAAAATAATCGTTGTCGCTGATAATGCGAACAACTTATAACGGGGTGTGGCTCAGCTTGGCTAGAGCGCCTGGTTTGGGACCAGGAGGTCGCAGGTTCGAATCCTGTCACCCCGATTCTGCGGGTGTAGTTCAATGGTAGAACACCAGCCTTCCAAGCTGGATACGTGGGTTCGATTCCCATCACCCGCTTTACTAAAAACCTCTTTTGTCCACCAAGGCAAGAGAGGTTTTTCTCATAGTTGTAGCATCCATAAAATTCTGGTATACTTAACTTCAACAATCGGATTTTACGAGGTCATAAAATGATTGAATTATATAAACCAACAATAGATGAATTAAAATTTAGAGAAAGCCTTATGGCTGATGAAAAAACCTTGTTTAATGAGGTATAGGAACGAAGATTAATTTTATTGATGAAAAACCTGATACATTGCGTTCATATTTTCTCTCCGCTTTGTATCCAGCTCGATCCACTCATCTAACGTAAGTGGTACATAATCTGAGTACATACAAAAGCAATTGATCATATTGCAGGGAATCGGCCGTAGATCCTCTGTTCCCATCATCGTGCGCTTTGACTTGCGGGTCTGATTCTGGAACTGATTTACCAGCATTTCATCATAAGTGTCATGCACATGCCCATAGAGCATATACGTCTTAGGATTCCCCTGGTCATCTACTTTGTACTGTCCATTGTAGCAGAAAATCGGATAGTGGCTCAAAATCACCTTTCTTTTATGATCATTCATCTCCGCATACGGCCGAATCCATTTGAACCTGGTTCTGTCAAAATTTTTATCATCCAGATATTTATCGTGATTTCCTTCTATCAAATACAATTTTCCATGCAGCTTCTGAAGAAGCGCATTCGTCTCTGGTGCATGTCCAAAAGACAGATCGCCCAGTATTACAACTTCATCACAGCTTCGCACCCTTTTATTCCACTGTGAAATCATATATTCATTCATCTCTTCCGCATTCGTAAATCCACGGCAATCCATCTTTGTATTTAACGTCTCGTGAAAAAAATGTAAATCTGAAATATAATATCGCATACTTCCTCCCCTACTCTACGATTACTGACATTCATTATAGCACAACTTTCTTTTAAATAAAAATAGCAAAACACAATGCGATGTGCTAAAATAATGTCCGTATTTTACAGATTATACACAAAAAATTTTTTAGAGGTGATATCAAAAATGAACGAGACCGTTAAAAAACCTTCCATGCGTGTGCAGGACATGACTATCGGAAGACCTTTAAAATTAATTCTTACCTTTGCAATTCCAATTTTTATTGGTAATATTTTTCAACAGATTTACAGCATTATCGACACAATGGTAGTCGGCTATACCTTAGGTGATACAGCAATTTCAGCTATTGGTGCATCTGCGTCACTTTACTCACTGCTGATTAACGTGGCAATTGGTATGAACGGTGGCTTTGCTATTATTACTACACAGCGCTTTGGCGCCCATGACGAGAAACGTCTTCGTCATTCTATCGCCGGAACCGTCCTTCTCAATGTCGTTATCACCAGCATTGTTGTGGTTCTTTCTCTTACTTTTTTGCGACCGCTGATGATCTTCATGAACACACCGACCTCTATTTTCGACGATGCATATCGATACATATTTATCATTTGTGCCGGAATGTTCTCTACTGTCACCTACAATATGTGTGCCGGGATCCTTCAGGCTCTGGGCAACAGCCGGACTCCGCTGTTTTTCCTGATGATTTCCTGTATCATCAATATCATTCTTGATATCCTGCTTGTGTCCGTCTTTTCTCTGGGCGTAGCCGGCGCTTCCCTTGCAACGATTATCGCCCAGACAATTTCCGCACTGCTCTGCGGATCCTATCTCTTACGCAATTATCGGGCGATTTTGCCTCATAAAGAAGATTTCCGTGTTCCCAAAGCCACTCTTACTACACTGTTTTCTTCCGGCCTTGCAATGGCTCTAATGTACTGTGTCGTGGATCTGGGCTCTGTTATTTTTCAACGTGCAAATAATGCTCTCGGTGAACTTTATATTACTTCCTATACGGCCTCTCGCCGACTGATCCTTATCGCATCGCAGCCCGGAGGAACGATTTCCACCGCAACTGCCACATTTATCGGTCAAAACTGGGGTGCCGGAAAGAAGCAGCGTATCCAAAGCACCATAAAGCAAATCGTCACTGTAGAAATTCTGTGGGGATTTTTTATCTGTGCGGTCATTTATCTTACCGGGGAATTCCTTATCAAATTCACCACCGGAACTTCAGACCCGGTCATCATTCAAAATGCCGTGCTCAGCCTGCGTATTCATTTACCTTTTTTCCCTGCCCTCGGCTCACTGGTCTGCCTTAGAAGCGGAATGCAGGCTATGGGATATAAGACCGCACCCGTCATCTCAAGCTGTGTAGAGCTTGCAATGAAAATCCTGTCAGCGGCTTTCCTGATCCCTACATTTGGGTTTGTGGGAACCTGCGTGACCGAGCCCGTAACCTGGCTCATTATGGTCATTTATCTGGGCATCGCATATCTTTCGTTAAAGAAGAAAATTTTACAATCATAAATCCAACCCCGATTTTACTCAGTCATCAATAGGAGGTTACTATGTCTATTACCGCAATTTTTATGGTTCTGTTCTGTGTCCTGTGCTACACCGGGCAAAATTTCTTTAATAAACTCTACGCAATCAATTACACCGGTCCATCCGGTGCCGAGACCCCTGTATTTGCCGCCATTTATGGTCTGTTGACCGGCATTGCCACACTGGCTTATAATGGCTTTCAATTCCAAATCAGCAGCACAACACTGATTTTGGGGATTGCCAGTGGTGCAACACTCTTTCTTTTTAACCTGAGCCTTATCAAAGCATCCCGTTCCGGTCCTTATGCTTTTCAAAGTGTCATGATGCTTTTTGGCAATACATTGTTGCCAATGTTATTCTGCGTACTTTGGTGGGGCGATCGTCTAACCAGACTGCAAATTGTTGGAATTGTAATTTTATTGATTTCTTTTGTAATATTTAACTTGAAAGGATTTCGATGGGAAGGAATAAAAAAAGGATATTTTTTATGGGTGTCGCTGCTCTTTTTATCGAATGGTGTTTACGGTATTTTGCTGGATAGTCAACAGCGGCTTATGCATCAGACACAGCGAAACGAGATGATCATCACCACTTTTTTCGTATCTACTCTGATTTCACTGGTTTATCTGATAATTACACAGGGAAAACAGGCTCCCAAAGCTTTCTGCATGGGCAAAAGAAATTGGATTTTTACTCTTCTTAGCAGTATCTGCGCCGCATTGGCAGTGAACATCCTGATGCTGGCTCTGCAACTGGTTCCAGCCTCTATTCTGTATACTGTAGACAACGGAGGAGTTCTGATTCTCTGCGCTCTTTTAGGCGCCGTAACACTACATGAAAAGCTTGAGAAACATACAATTACAGGCCTTGCGGCAGCGGTGGTCGGTCTGGTTATTCTGGGAATGCAATAGACTTTATATTCATCCAGATATTGCCGGTTCTGTGCTTATGTCGCAAGCCCTGCAAACTGGATCATATAAAGCTCGTAATATTTGCCTTTTCGTTCCAGAAGTTCCTCATGTTTGCCCTGTTCCACAATTCTACCCTGGTCCATAACCACGATTAGATCTGAATCCCGTTGAGCAGCTGCAACCTCGTTTTATTTCCACAGACAGGGAAGCGTACCCATTCAGAATTTTTATTTGCCATATTATCAATCCACCTCGCCATTGGTATTTCCAGACTGATTTTTAGGTAGTGTTTTTGTAAGTATGAGGGCATACCCTATGGTAATAACAAACGTGATTATTTGAAACAAGGTACGCTTTTCCATCGTTAATCCTGTTGTATTTGCGAAAACACTCGTCATATTAATTAAGGAATGGGTAATCACACAAGGCAGTATGCTTCTTCCACGGTAATACAAAATTACAAACAGAAAACCAATAGCAATTGCTCCTGTAACTTGAAACAGATTTTCCGCAAACTCGGCACCGCTGCCGTTTACAAGATTCAGCAGATGCCCCAATCCAAAGGTTACACTTGAAATGATAATTGCCATTTTCACATTGTCCTTTGCAATCGCCTTGAACAGAAAACCTCGAAAAATCATTTCCTCTACAAACCCAACGCATAGCATACACACAAGATAACAGACGGTATCTACCACCCCAAAATTTATAGCAGTTCCGTTCCAAAAATTTCTTGTGGCTAGAATAATCAGCGGAGCATAATAAAGAAACCGATGTGCAGATATAGAAGATTTGCAAAGTCCATACTTTATAAGCAACTTATTTTTCTTTAGAAAGCAGAATAAAAACACTGCCTGCAAAATGCAAAAAGCCGCACTTGCAGAATACCTAATCCCAATCCATTCATTTAAGGGGTTGGCTAAGGATTGCAGTACGCAATAAATCCCAATCCAAACCAATGCAAAAGTCAATTCATTCTTCTCATATAATTTTTTCATTTTGCTTCCTCCTGCATCGCTAATATTGCTCCACGATATGCCCGTTCTAAATGAGCTTTTATCAGTTCTTCGTCATATTTTAATGAATTGTTTGCAATCATACTTGCATAACCGTGAGCAAATAAGAAAATGGTCAACAAGATTTCTTTCACTTGCTCTGTGCTATCGCCAATTGCCCCTTGCATTGCTGAAATAACAGGCATAAGTTCTTCAACCGCAAATCTGATATAGTTTAATCCAATGCCAAGCATAATGTCATTCTGGATGTTTTCAATATTCATCAGGTATTCCGAATGATAACAGTCTGCTTTTGCATAGACCGTCTTTTTCAATTCCTCAATCGTTACAAAGTGGTACATAACAGGTTGTGTAGAGCAACCGAGTTTTTTTGCTACTGTCCTTGCATTAATGTTTTCAGCATCTGTTTCACGGGCAACCTCAAACGCAGCGTCAATAACCATTTCTTTTGTAATCTTTGCTCTCGGCGGCATTAAAATCCCTCCCAATTTATAATCATCGTTATATAACACTAATTATAGTTTTTTTTTGGATTTGTCAAAAGACTGTTGAGAAGCAGGCGGACAAGCTATCTTCTGAGGGATCAAAGGAATTAAGCGATACTTTAGTCAAAGCGTTCAAAGACCAACTCAAATCCGATAAATAAAGACGACAAAACGCCCTTAGCCGTGTTATCCACAGCTAAGGGCGTTTTAATATGAATTGTTATATTCGAAAACCGTTTCTTATCATTCTGTAACCCATAAACACTGGCTTTCTTCAGCACTTCAAATTACTCCCACTCAATTGTAGCGATCGGCTTTGGACTGAGGTCATAGCACACACGGCAAATTCCATCTACTTCATCCAGAATACGATTTGTAATCTTTTCTAATATGTCCCAATCGATATGTGGAACGGTTACCTGCATTGCATCTACCGTATTGACTGCACGAATGATACATGGCCAGTTGTCCAGACGTTTTCCATTAATTACGCCTGTTGTTTTAATATCCGGTACTACAGTAAAGAACTGCCAAACCTGAGTTGTCAGACCTGCCTTGTCAAATTCTTCTCTGAGAATTGCATCTGATTCTCTAAGTGCATGTAAACGATCTCTTGTAATCGCACCTGTACAGCGTACTCCAAGTCCCGGTCCCGGGAATGGCTGACGATCAACCATTGATGCCGGAAGTCCGAGTGCTCTTCCCACTTCACGAACCTCGTCTTTAAAAAGCAATTTTACTGGTTCTACTAATCCTTCAAATCCAACATCCTCAGGAAGTCCGCCTACATTATGATGTGCTTTTACTCCATCTGATTCAAGAATATCCGGATAAATTGTTCCCTGTGCAAGGAATGAAATTCCTTCTATTTTTCCTGATTCTTCTTCAAATACACGAACGAATTCTTCACCGATAATTTTACGCTTTTTCTCTGGCTCTGCCACACCGGCAAGTTTATCCAGGAAACGATCTGTTGCATCAATATAAATTAAGTTCGCATCTAATTGATTACGGAATACCTCTACAACTTGTTCACTTTCGCCTTTACGCATTAAACCATGGTTCACATGTACACAGACCAGTTGTTTTCCAATAGCCTTAATAAGAAGTGCCGCTACTACTGAACTGTCCACACCGCCTGACAACGCCAATAATACTTTCTTGTCTCCAACCTGTTCACGAACTGCTGCCACCTGCTCTTCTATAAAAGCGTCTGCCAATGCAGGTGTCACGATACGTTCCATAGTATCTGGTCTTTTGTTTGAATCCATATGATTTCCTCCCTGTTTCATTCAATAAAACTTTATACTTCAACTTATTTTTCTAATGACAATAGGAAATTCCCAAGGAATTTCCTATTCATAATAACATAGTATAATCAATCCACCGCAAGAAAGCAATTTTTTTCTTATTTTCATCTCAAATTTTTTACAAATTTTGCAAATTCTTGTCTTTCACATATTATTTCTTGCGTCTGCAAATACTTACATGTATAATTAATGTTGTATTTGTACAAGAAAATCTAATTTTTACGAAGGTGAAGGTATTTATATGGAAAGAAGAGTTGGTACAATTTCAAGAGGTATTCGTTGTCCGATCATTCGAGAGGGCGACAATTTAGTTGATATTACAGTAAGCAGCGTTTTAGAGGCTGCTGCTTATGAAGGATTTTCACTCAGAGACAGAGATGTTGTCGCGCTTACTGAATCCATCGTTGCGAGAGCGCAGGGAAATTATGCTACTGTTCAGGATATCGCAGATGATGTCCGTGCAAAACTCGGTGGTGATACCATCGGTGTTATTTTCCCGATTTTATCTCGTAACCGTTTTGCTATCTGTTTAAAGGGAATCGCAGCCGGTGCGAAGAAAGTCATTTTAATGTTAAGTTACCCAAGCGACGAAGTCGGAAATGCCCTTTTGACATTTGACCAGATTGATGAAGCCGGAATCAATCCATATTCAGACACTCTCACACTGGAAAGATATCGTGAACTGTTTGGAGAAAATAAGCATGAATTTACGGGTGTTGATTATGTAGAATATTACTCAGACATCATCAAAGAAACCGGTGCTGAAGTAGAAATTATTTTCTCTAACCACGCAAAAACGATTTTAAATTATACAGATTGTGTTCTTACCTGTGATATTCACACAAGAGCAAGAACAAAACGTATCTTAAAAGAAGCCGGCGCGAAAGTGGTATGCGGACTGGATGACATCCTGACAGCTCCAATCAATGGCAGCGGATACAACGCTAAATATGGTCTTCTCGGATCGAACAAATCTACAGAAGATAAAATAAAATTATTCCCTAACGAATGCAAAGACCTCGTTCTCGCTATCCAGAAAGAACTTTTTGCAGCTACAGGAAAGCATGTAGAAGTTATGGTATACGGCGACGGCGCATTCAAAGACCCACAGGGTAAGATCTGGGAACTCGCTGATCCGGTTGTTTCTCCGGCATTTACAGACGGACTGATCGGTACTCCAAATGAACTGAAATTAAAATATCTGGCAGACAATGATTTCAAGAATCTGAGTGGCGACGAATTGAAAGAAGCGATTTCTGACAGCATCCGTTCAAAAGCTTCTAATCTTGTCGGAAACATGGCATCTCAGGGAACAACACCTAGACAGCTTACCGATTTACTCGGTTCTTTGTGCGACCTTACAAGCGGTTCTGGAGATAAAGGAACTCCAATCATTCTTGTACAGGGATATTTCGATAATTTTACAGACTAAAAAAGGTCCGCCAAACCTTTTATCACATACCTGGCAACGAAAGAAATGCCGTTACATAAGTGATCATTTGAATCACAAATGTGACGGCATTTCTTAGATTCTGAGAATCTTTCTACCTTTTAATTATATAGCTTTCCAATTAGCCGAAGCCAGAATTTACACTTCTTCAAAAAATAATTTCAAATACTATAAGAAAAATTCATTCTCCCTGTATGTCTTTGTACATTCTTCCAATTTTTCATTCATCACATTTTGAACCGGTGCCGGAAGTACACGAACTTTCATCGGACATACAGAAGTACATGCCATACACATGAAGCATTTGTCATAATCTGTAGAAACCGTTTTTCCTTCTACCGTAATGGCATTTACAGGACAGATACGCGCACATGCACCACATCCGATACAACCTTCACCTGAAACAGGTGTTGCCGGGTTCTTCTTCATTTCTTTATATGGAACATTCCCCGGAACCTTTACCTCTTCCCAATTTCCACCTTCTAATTTTGCTTCTACTTCTGCTGCAAATTTCTTGATTTCAACTTCATCTTTCTCATTCGGACGGCCTGCTCCTGCCTCTGGAACAATCGAGTGCTGTGCGATCAGCGCTGCTGATGCCACAATCTGAAATCCTGCTTCTTTTAACACATCATTCATTTCCAGAATCGCATCATCATAATGGCGGTTTCCGTAAACAGCAAGCGTAACAGCCTTCTTTCCATTTCCGCGCAGATCCTTTAACTGTTCTGTCACGAACGCAGGAATTCTTCCGCCAAACACCGGCGCTGCCACAACCACAACGTCGCTGTCAGCCTCTTCATTTTCCTGTTTTCCAAGATTTCTGAATTCAACTTCTTTAAATAAATTTCGTGAAAATAATTCTCCTGTCTTCTTCGTTCCACCCGTAGGGCTAAAATAATAAAGCGTTCCTTTTTTTAACATATACGCTTCCTCACTTTCTCTTTTCTCTTACTATAACACACTTAAAAATTATCTTAACACTTTTTCAATCACACAGCTAACAAAAAAAATCGCCATATCCACTGCAACAATGGTTGCCCCCACCGGTGTTGAATACAAAATGGAAACTAAAATTCCAATAATGGCGCAGCACACAGAGATCACCGCTGAGCAGATGACTACTTGTTTATAGTTCTGAAAAATTCTGTTCGCCGAAAGGAATGGGAAAATAATCAGAGCGGAAATAAGGAGCGATCCTACCAGATTCATTCCCATCACGATTATGATTGCAATAATAACTGCGATCCAAAGATTATATTTATCTGCATTGATTCCGGTTGCTTTTGCAAAGGTTTCATCGAATGTGATCGCGAAGATACGATTGTAAAAAAACCAGAACAGGAAGATGACCACAATCGCCATCAGAATGCTGAGCCATACATCATATTCGGACAATGTCAAAATAGAAGTTGACCCAAACAGGCTGCTGCACACATCCCCGGAAATGTTGGCAGATGTAGAAAACAGATGCAGAACCAGATACCCCAGCGCCAGCGCCCCTACAGACAGCATGGCAATGGCGGCATCTCCTTTTATCTTCGCATTTTGACCTGAGCGCAGAAGAAAAATCGCCGCCAGAATCGTAACAGGCATCACAAAGATGGTGTCATCTGCCAGACGAAAAACGGTTGCCACAGCCATGGCACCAAACGCCACATGCGACAGTCCATCCCCGATAAACGAATATCTTTTTAACACCAGCGTAACCCCAATCAGGGAAGAACAAAGGGCAATCAGCGTCCCTACGATCAGCGCATACCATACGAATGGATATTGCAAATAAAATTGTAATTTTGCTATCATTTCATTCATTACAGGTCACCTCCAATGTACTGAAATACTTTCCACGCATCGCTCTTCATATAATCTTCCTTTTTGCCAAAAAACATCTGCCTTTTACCGATATGAAGTACATGACTTGCATATTCCATATATGCCTGAATATCATGGGATACCATAATAACCGTGATTCCGCTTTCATTCAGTTCCTTGATCAATTGGTAAAATTCAGCCTGCGCTTTCGGATCCAGACCATTGACCGGCTCATCCAGTAAGATCAGTTTGCTCGTCGCGCAAAGCGCACGCGCCAGAAGAACTCTCTGCTGCTGACCGCCGGAAAGATTTCTGTAACATTCTTTTTTCAAATTCCAGATATCCAGTTGTTTCATTACCATTTCCGTATTCTGTTTTTCCTTTTTTCCATAAAACGGACGTCGTCCGCATTTTGCCAGATTTCCCGACAATACAATTTCCCACACCGATGCCGGAAAATCTTTCTGAACTAAGGTCTGCTGTGGCAGATAGCCAATTTCATAAGGTGCCAGACCATCATCCATAATAATTTCTCCCTCCATCGGCAAAATCAAATGCAGCAGCGCCTTCATCAGTGTACTCTTTCCTGCTCCATTTTCTCCTACAATACAAAGATAATCTCCTTTATTTACTTCAAATGTAATCGGTTGGGTGACAGCTACGCCCTCGTACCCCAAAACCAGATCTTTACATGTTATATATGCCATAGCTTTTTCCCTTCTTTAATTCAGCGCCTTTTCCAGAACTTCCAAATTCTCTTCCATAAGTGAAAGATAGGTTGCGCCATTTTCTATTTCCCTTTTCGTTATTGACTGCAGTGAATTGAGTACCAACACGTTCTGGTTCTTTTCTTTGGTATTCGCAATGATCGTCTCCGCAAGCCGATGGTCGGAATTTTCAATCACCAGGACCGTATCCAGATCATATTCTTCTATTTTTTCCATTAAAAATATAATCGTCTCAAAGCTGGATTCCGTCTCTGCACTGCATCCGCTGAACGCCGCATAATATTGAATCCCATAATCTTTCACCAAATATAAAAACGGAAAACGATCTGCCACCAGAATCGTATCTTTCTTTGCCTCTTCTGCCATTTTCTCAAACTGCTTATCCAGAGAAGATAACTGTTCCAGATATGCCTCACAATTTGCCTCGTATGCCTCCTTATGAAGCGGTTCCAACTCTTCTATCACTTTCTCGATTTCTTTCACAATAATCTGTGCATTTTTTAGAGAAAGCCAGACGTGCTCGTCATAGGCGATTTCACCGGTGTGATGATGCTCGCTTTCGTGAGTATGTTCGTCTATATCGCAATCCTCGTCATGATGATCATGCCCGTCTGCCATACCTTCGATATGCTCTTCCTCCTGTAAATACCCATCCAACATCTCGCACAAATTAAGTACCTTCACATCTTTGTCTGCCACAGTTTTCAGGGCATCATCCACCCAGACCGCTGATTCGCCTCCTGCATAAATGAGCAGATCACAGGCCGCAATATTCGCCATATCTTCTGCGGTAGGCTGATAATTATGAAGATCCGTTCCATTGTCCATCAGAAGTTCCACTTCAAAATTCTCTTCTTGTTCTCCAATTACCTGGCAAAGCCAATCGTATTCCGGAAAAATCGTGCATACAATCTTTATTTTTTCTTCTGTAGAATTCGATGTGATCGGTCTCGTTTCTCCACATCCTGTCACCATTCCTGCCAAAAAAGCAAAAAGCAGTGCAATCATACTCCATTTTTTCATCCTTCTACCTCTGTTTCTTTTCGCAGTCTCCACAAAGTCCCACCAGTACAGATCCGGAACAATTCAGTTTGAATTCATGATTCGCTCTCAGATAATCATCAATTTCTTTCATCAACTGACCGTCCAGATGAATAATTTTCCCACACTTACTGCACTGCAAATGTAAATGTTCATGGCAGTTCCCATGTGGTTCTACATACTGGTAAGTTGCGCTGTCATCTCCTGCCGTCTTATATTTCATCAAAATTCTATTCTCTTCCAGTTTATCCAAATTACGGTAGATCGTAGTCAGATTTACTTCTTTTCCCATCCCTTTTAGATAATAAAAAATCTCCGCTGCCCGGAATCTTCTGTCTTTATTCACCTGAATATATTCTAAAATCAAATCCTTTGTCTTTGTACGATATACTTTTGCCATATTTCCTCCTGTATAAACACGCAAAGCAAAAAATGCAAGTCAATTGCAATTTTACGCGTACATATGATAAATGTCAACGTTTTTTGCAAATGACTTGCATTTTCTATTCAAAACGAATTTTCAATTTTTTTCTTTTACTCTGCGTTTGTGTCATCGGTATATTCTGATAACGATAGATGCTAAGCACCAGACCCATTAATATATAGAAGACAAATGTTCCCGTTCCACTATTGGAAAAGAACGGAAGAACAACCGCGCTAATTGGAAATACTCCAAGACTTTGTCCAATCCCAAGCACTGCCATAGTTAAAAAGACCATTCCGCAGCCACAACCTATGATCATGCCAAGCTGATTCTTTTGCCCAAAGGAAATTCGAAAAATCTTCTGAATCATAAAAATGAAAAGTCCTATCACCGCAATACCTGCCAAAATTCCAAAACATGCCACCAGGCTCACAAAGACCATCTCACTGTTCGCTCCCGGAAATCCTTCTGCTATAAGCGCCATTCCTTCCTTATTAGTGCCGATCATGCTGCTTTTCTGGATAATCGTCTTTGCCATATTTGTCACATAATTTGAATCACCGTCTTGCATAAGAAATGCTCTGATACGATCTATCTGATACATCGGCAGCATTCCTCTTATCACAGCAAAAATCATACTTACTGCCATCAGGCCAATTACAATTCCGACAGCTCCCAGAACTTTTTTTCTGGATACCCGAAACCAGCCTTTCCAGACTGCAATTACAAACAACGTCAGCATTGATATTCCGATCAGTAATGCATATGGAAGTGAAGCATCCCGTGTGATAAGCACAGCCGCCGTCATCCAGACGATACTTTTCCCTATCGCACGATAACCTTCTTTCCGATACTGGAAAAGAATCGCTCCAAACAGAGGCACAAACAGACACATCACAAGCGGAATGGAGAAAGTAATTCTTCCTATATAGAGAAATCGATCCATCCCGTTCACTGTGAGTCGAAATGGTTTAGTAAGAACCAAAAAACCCAGAAAAATGATTCCAATCTGTGTTGCATATTTTCCAATCAGACTATAATCCAGATAATATACCAGCAGCATGAGAATATAACCCAAAATCAAAAATAGGATCTGTCTTTCTGCCATATATCCTACTGCCGCATATTCTGCTATCTGATCTTTTAACACAAACTGCAATATCATACTGAAAACACTGATAATACCAATAAGTATCAGCATGCTCCATGACACTTGTGGCCGGTGTATCCGATCCAGTGATACTCCCACTTCCACAGGGTCACCCATTTCAATAATTGCTTTGTCCAGAGCATCTTCTTCTGCCATACCCTCTGCTTTATATGCTTCCATTTGGTCTAAAATATGATTTTCCAGCTCCCCGGCAACGCTTGTTCTCGCTTTTTTACAGCGCATCTGTTCCGTCACTTTATTTAAATACTCCTCCATCTTCATAACTATACCCCCAACGCAAGGACATTCGTCACAGCTTTGCTATATTCCTGCCACTGTGCACGCTTATCTTCCAGCTGCATGCGTCCCTCTTTCGTGATGCTATAGTATTTTCTTACCTTACCAGGCCCCTCCTGTTCATAGGAAATCACAAACTGCTTTTCCTCTAAAGCGTGAAGCAGCGGATACAGTGTCCCGGCTTTCAACTCAAACACATTTTTTGATTTTTCTCTTAAAGATTCAATCATCTCATATCCATACATGTCCTTTTCGTCAAGAAGCCTGAGAATCAGCATCGTCATACTTCCAGAAATCAATGATTTGTCAATTTTCATACTACTACCTCCTCTTTTATGTAGATTGCCTATATATTGGATATCTATATAATATATCGATCTCCTATATATGTCAAGTGTAGATTTTCTTTCTTTTTACCAAAAGTATCTATGCGGGGAAGTTTTTCTCCCAGGCACTTCCGGGTTCGACAGGAGTGTCTATACGAGAAAAAACTAGCTTAAGACACCCGGAATTTGTTCTCTGGGTTTCTATGGAAAAAAATACGCTTCTCAGATACTCAAATTCCACTTTTCAAGCAAAGAAGCCCAAAAAGTGAGTGGCTGAACAAACAATTTTTCTGTATAGACACCCACAGCACTTATTATTGTTCCACCGAAAGCTCCACCCAAAAGACTCCACCGAAAGCTCCATCCAAAAGATTGCAAGCAGAGCTACAAGAAATATTCATTGACTATTTTTTCAATTGTTTCGTAGTTTAGGGGATGTTCAAGTGTTTCAAATGTGGTGATCAAATGAATGGAAGGCGTGATTCCATTAGAATTGTATAGTTGCATTTTGTTAAAAGCTTTTTGCGAATAGCTTGGATCTCCCATCATCCCAAAATGTTCCCAGTAGAACGTTTCTCCGGTTCTTGGGTGACGGATGGTAAAATCTGGATAAACAATTGTATCAGAAAGTGACAAGGCACACTCATAGCGAAATGGAATTCGATTTGTATATAGCACATGTACGATCATTGCCTCCGATTTGGAGCGAACCACAATGCCCGCACTCGTTTTATGAATCAAATGCTCCGGATATAATGTATTTCTGGCATATGCCTCATTTGCCCATTCGGATAGTCTCCATGATTCTGCTTCAAAATACGGTGCAAGCAATTCCTGATATCCTCCGTGCTGATGCAAAAGTTTTTCTGCTTTTTTCTGATGCTCTACATGATGGCGCAAATAAAATTCCACCGCTTTCTGCTCTTGCTGCAAATCCTCCAGCTCCAATGTAAGATACTTCTTGATCGCCAGCTTTTCCGCAAGCTCCCGCTCTTTCTTGGGAATGTACGTCTTCACATGACCATCACTTCTATGCCATTTAAAACTGTTTTTCGATTGAGAACAAATTAATTTCCCTTCCGGCAGCCGGGCAAGCTGTTTTTGCAGCAGGCAAATTCTCGTCTGGATAAAGTGATATTCTTCCATGATTTTCTGATAAAGCATAAATGCCCTCCTTTAGATGTGTGTTGAAATGAATTTGACAGCATGAAAACGAAAGAACATGCGAAAGAATGTAGAAGAATGATAACACTTATTCTCAACATTTTCAATTATGGAAAAATAAAGTATAATAAACTAAACAGGCAAATTTGGGAGTGATACATTTGAATCTTATAAGAAAAATAGAAAAATATGTTCCTTACAACGCGCAGGAAGCATGTGATAAGGAAGAATTATTGCGTATATTAAATCGAAAGGAAAACTATTTTGTGCGAGAAAATCTTACCGCTCACTTTACCGTTTCCGGCTGGGTCATCAGTCCGGACAGACGGAAAACATTATTGGCATACCACAATTTATACGATTCCTGGGCATGGCTCGGCGGACATGCCGATGGTGAAACGGATCTTCTCTCAGTGGCGCTTAAGGAAGTGCGCGAAGAAAGTGGATTAGTGAACGTGTCTCCTGTTTCGGAGGATATTTTTTCATTGGAAATTCTCCCTGTCTTTGGGCATGAGAAAAATGGAAACTATGTACCATCGCACTTGCACCTAAATATTACCTTCCTTTTAGAAGCAGATCAAATAGAGAATATCCACAATAAACCGGACGAAAACAGCGCAGTGGGATGGTTCGACCTGGAAGAAGTTCCTCAAATATCCACAGAAACATGGATCGTCCAGCGAATTTACAGCAAATTAATCCAAAAAACAAAAGCACTTTGTTTACCTGATTGACAAAGCAGTTTCGTGTGGTAAAATGTTAAACAAGTAAACTAAAACAGTAGTGGGGGAAAATGGCATGAACATAAGAGAAGCCGTCAAAGAAAAAAAGAGAATTGTAATAAAAATTGGTACGTCCACCATCACACACGAAGAAAGCGGGAATATTAATTTAAATAAATTAGAGAAATTTGTGAGAATTCTGGTTGATTTAAGAAACCAGAAGAAAGAAGTAATTGTAGTTTCTTCCGGTGCAATTGGAATTGGAAAAAATGTACTTCGACTGGATGATATTCCAAAAGACCTGCCGAGCCGTCAGGCTTGTGCAGCTGTCGGACAGGGTCGTCTTATGATGATCTATGAGAAACTTTTTGGAGAATACGGTGCACTTACGGCTCAGGTACTTCTTACAAAAGAATCCGTTTCAAATGAAGAATGTGCAATGCATGCACGTCAGACTTTTCACCGGTTATTATCTTTGAATGTAGTGCCGATCGTAAATGAAAATGACGCTATTTCAGCCGACGAATCTTCTTACGGGAATTTCGGTGATAACGACACTTTGTCCGCTTATGTATCCATGCTTGTTGATGCTGATCTTCTGATTTTGATGAGTGACATTGATGGACTCTTTACAGATGATCCACGAAAAAATCCAGATGCCAAGTTTATTCAGCTTGTGGATACAATTGATGAAAATCTGGAAAAAATGGGAAAAGGTGCCGGCACAGCAGTTGGAACCGGCGGAATGGCCACCAAGATCAAAGCAGCAAAACTCGCCACCGGAAATGGCGCAGATATGATTATTGCAAATGGAAATGATATCCATAACATTAACCGCATCATGAACGGTGATGCCATCGGAACTTTATTTTTAGCAGCCAAACCCATAGTATAGGCAGGAAGGAGGAACATGCCCATGACTTATATGGAAACCCTCGGAAAACGAGCAAAAGAAGCCGCGAAAACAATACAATATTTAGGACAGGATAAGAAAAACACCGGTCTTCGCCTTGCAGCCGACGAGCTGATCGCTCAAACTACATTTTTACTGGCAGAAAATGACAAAGATATTCTGGCAGCCGAAGCGGCCGGAATGAAATCTTCTCTTATTGACCGTCTGCGTCTGACCCCTAAGCGAATCGAGGAAATGGCGGTGGGACTCAGACAGATTGCCGATCTGCCAGATCCAATCGGTGAAGTCCTTTCCATGAAAGAGCGCCCAAATGGTCTGCGCATCGGTGTTCGCAGGGTTCCTCTTGGTGTTGTGGGAATCATTTATGAATCCAGGCCAAATGTAACCGCAGATGCCTTTGGGCTTTGTCTCAAAACCGGAAATGTCACCATTCTCCGTGGTGGAAAAGATGCCGTCCATTCCAACAAGGCAATCATCGCCGCCTTAAAATCCGGCCTTCGAAAAGCTGACATTGCAGAAGATGCGGTCATTTTGGTGGAAGATACCAATCGCGAACATGTAGAAGAAATGATGCGACTGCGTGATTTCATTGACGTACTGATTCCACGCGGGGGAAAATCACTGATTGACAATGTTGTAAATAACAGCACCGTTCCAGTCATAGAGACCGGTACCGGAAACTGTCATATCTTTGTAGATGAATTTGCAGATACAGCAATGGCTGCCTGCATCATCGAAAATGCAAAAACCCAAAGAGCCGGTGTCTGCAATGCCTGTGAATCTCTGGTTATTCACAAAAAAATTGCCGAAAAAGCGCTGCCGCTCATCTGTCAGCGTCTAAAAGAAAAGAACGTAGAAATCCGCGGTGATGAAGCGGCAAGGGCAATCGTACCGGAAATTTTGCCTGCTGCCGAAGAAGACTGGGGCACAGAATATCTTGATCTCATTATTTCTGTAAAAACGGTTGTGTCTTTAGAGGAAGCAATCGAACACATCAACAAATACAACACCGGACACTCTGAGGCAATCATTACTGAAAATTATCAGAATGCTCTGACATTTCAGGATCGTGTAGATGCCGCCGCTGTCTATGTAAATGCATCGACCAGATTCACCGATGGATTCGAATTCGGATTCGGGGCAGAGATCGGAATCAGCACCCAGAAGCTTCACGCCCGGGGACCAATGGGACTTCTGGCGCTTACAACAACCAAATATATTATTTTTGGAAACGGTCAGATACGTAAATAGGAAAGGCTATAAAGCCTTTCCTATTTTTGTTCTCTATTCTTTTCCTGTCCAGTTCATTACAATTCCAATAACCACGCAGGCAAGCAGCATTGGCACTACCATAATCAATTGCTTTGTTTTGGCATTCAGATCCGATCTGCTAAGCAGACCAGCTGCAATATTTACATAGAAACCAACCAAAAGCCCAAGCACGATAATTGGAATAATCCATTTTTTCCAGTTGATTTTCACTAAGTCCTCCTAAAGTCTATTTTTCTCTGATAACTATCTCTGAACACGAGCTCCTGCTCCGCCCATAATAGCCTCTACTTCTTTCTTGCTGGCCATTGTTGTATCTCCAGGAGTTGTCATAGCAAGTGCTCCGTGAGCAGCTCCATAATTCACTGCCATCTCAGCATCACCTGTTGTCATAAGTCCATAGATAAGTCCTGATGTGAAAGAATCTCCACCACCTACACGGTCCATAATTTCAAGACCCTTATAGTCTTTTGCTTTGTAGATTTCTCCGCCTGCCCAACAAAGAGCGCTCCAGTCATTTACAGTAGCTGTCTTAACTTCACGAAGTGTTGTTGCAACTGCCTTGAAATTCGGATATGTTTTCACTGCTTCGTTGATCATCTTCTTATAACCTTCGATGTTAAGTTCTTTTAAATTTGCATCGTTTCCTTCGATTTCAAATCCAAGACATGCTGTGAAATCTTCTTCGTTACCGATCATAACATCTACATATTTTGCAATTTCTTTATTTACTTCCTGTGCTTTTGCCAGTCCGCCGATTGCGCTCCACATAGATGGACGATAGTTTAAATCATAAGATACGATTGTTCCGTATTTTTTTGCTGTTTTGATAGCGGCAAGAACCGTTTCACAAGACTGCTCTGAAAGTGCCGCATAGATACCACCTGTATGTAACCAGCGAACTCCGAGTTCTCCGAAAATGTAGTCAAAATCAAAATCTTCAGGTGTTGCTTTTGAAATTGCTGTATTTGCACGGTCTGAACATCCCACTGCACCGCGGATACCAAATCCACGCTCCGTAAAGTTAATACCGTTACGACATGTTCTTCCGATACCATCTGTCTTCATCCATTTGATGAGAGATGTGTCAACTCCGCCCTGAAGAATCAGATCTTCCATCAACATACCCACTTCATTATCTGCAAATGCTGTGATAATTCCTGTATTCAGTTTGAAACATCTTCTAAGTCCACGTGCAACGTTATATTCTCCGCCGCCTTCCCATGCACGGAATTGTCTTGCCGTGCGGATTCTTCCTTCGCCCGGATCAAGTCGAAGCATAACTTCGCCCAAAGAAACCTCGTCATATTTACATTCATTTGCTGGTCTTAAGTTTAAATCCATGGTATATAATCTCCTTATTTTCTAATCTATTATTTCCTGATATCTTCCACAAGCTGTACTGCTTCTTTTACAAGTGCTTTAATTTCATCAAATTTTCCGGCTTTGACAAGGTCACCTTTTACCATCCAGCTACCACCACACGCAATAATTTTCTCACAAGAAAGATAGCTTTCCAGATTCTTTGCATTTACGCCGCCGGTTGGCATAAATTTTACACCTGTAAATGGTGCTGCGAGCGCTTTGATTGTAGCAACTCCGCCAAACTGTTCTGCCGGGAAGAATTTGATCACTTTCAGTCCTCTCTTTACCGCCTGTGATACTTCGGAAGGAGTAATACAGCCAGGGAATACAGGGATTTCTTTTTCAAGACAGTAGTCGACAATTTCCGGATCAAATCCCGGGCTGACGATAAACTTCGCTCCTGCTGCCACCGCACGGTCTACCTGTTCAATCGTAAGTACCGCTCCTGCACCGACAAACATTTCCGGAAATTCTGTTGTCATAATACGAATAGATTCTTCTGCTGCATCCGTACGAAAGGTTACTTCGGCACATGGAAGTCCTCCTTCACAAAGTGCCTTTGCAAGTGGTGCTGCATCTTTCGCGTCATTAAGCACAACTACAGGTATCACGCCCATTTTCTGAATTGTTTCTGTTACATTCATTCTGATCTCCTCCTTAATATATGGAAATTTTATCTTTTTCATTTTTTCTCCGACAATATCTGTATCATTGTTTTTATTATAAATGAAAATATGTAAAAATCACATTGAAGCAATTGTTATGTACATTGCAAAAGTTGCGTTTTCATGTTAGGATATTGCTAGAAATAGGGGGACTTACATATGAAGGAAAATCTCAAAACCACATTCAACGACCATCCATACACGCTCTCTGATGATTTTAATCTGTATTATTATGATGATCTGAAACCGTCCAATGTAAATTATCATGCGCATGACTATTACGAATTTTATGTTATAATGAACGGGCATGTCACCATGCATATCGAAAAAGAGTCCTGTTCTCTTCAGGTAGGCGATATTTTGCTGATCCCGCCGGGTGTAAGACACCACACGAGCATCACGAGTGAAGATTCTCCTTATCAACGTTTTGTTTTCTGGATCAGTAAAAAATATTTTAAACAATTATTACAAATCTCCCCAGACTATGAATATCTGATGCAGCAAGCTGCACCGGAAAAGCATTTTCTTTTCCATACAGATATCATCTCGCGAAATGCAATTTATGCAAAGATGTGGCAATTATTGGAAGAACTTCACTCTAACCGATTCGGGAAAACATCCATGGTGCACGCTCACGTCAGTTATCTGATTCTTTATCTGAACCGAACAGCTTACGAACAGACCCAGGCACTTCCTGCGCCATCGAACAAATCCCTTTATGAGCAGCTTCGCGCTTATATCGGAAGCCATATTAAAGAAGAGCTGTCATTAGAACAACTCTCCTCCGTCTTTTTTGTAAGCAAATATCATATTGCTCATGTTTTTAAAGCCAACTTCGGTCTTTCCATTCATCAATACATCCTCAAAAAAAGGCTCGACATGGCCAAAGATGCTATCCTCAGCAATAATATTACCGATGCTTATCTGGCGTGCGGTTTCAAAGACTATTCCAGCTTCTATCGTGCATTTAAGAAGGAATATGGACTGTCGCCAAAAGACTATAAAAAATTATATACCCCTCATGGAATCTTTTAACTTCTTTCTCCGGCTGTCGTTGTAAAATATTTCACATCGAACCGGGTGCCCGGCTCCTCCGGTTCCACACTGACCGCACCATTATCACTTTTTATAATTGCCTTTGCCAGCGCAAGCCCGATTCCTACACTCTCGGCAGCCGCATTTTTTCCTCGATAAAAACGCTCAAAGATATGTTTGCGGTCTTCCTCATCAATGCCCGGACCGAAGTCGCGAATCGAAATTCTGGTATAAACCGCATTCTTTTCTGTAGTTATAAGAATACGGTCATTTTCCGTGGAATATTCTACACAATTTTTGAGAATATTTGTGAACGCCTCCGCCTGCCAGCGGAAATCACAGACCAACATCACATCTTCCCGTCCCCGGCGCTCTATTTTTACATTTTTCAGATCACACAATACGGATACATTCTGAACTGCATGATCGATCAATTTCTTTACCGGAATCTCTTCCCGCAAAAAGACAACTGTATCTGCATCCAGCTTCGATAATTTCAGAAGCACCTGTACCAGAAAATTGATATTGACAATTTCTCTTTTTACATCACGGATAAAATCTGCCCGTACCTTAACATCCATATCCGGGTCATCCGTCAAATTGTCCAGAATCACCATAATAGAGGTAAGTGGTGTCTTAAGCTGATGCGAAATATCGGAAAGCAGTTGTTTCAACTTCTCCTTATCCTTTACAGACTGTTCTGCCGTTTCTTTCAGCATAACCGTCGTCTTATAAATCTCTGTTTTCAAAATAGACAACTCATCTTCTGACATGTCATCTATTTTCAGATGATAATTTTTCTGGTTAATTTCTTCTATATATCTGGTAATTTCCTCTAATTCTTTATCCTTTTTCTGGTTATACCTCAGAAACACCCCGATGACAGTTCCCGCAAAAAGCGCGAGCATCCCTATATTTACAGTTAAATATATTTGGAAATGTTTTTGATTCTGCATAAGGGCTGTATCTTTTTCCAGATCAATTCCATATTTTTCCAAAAAAGACTGACCCTCTATTTCACTGCTGTTCATGAGCAATATCATCTCTTCCCCAGTAACATCCGGATAGGCTTCCTGCACTTTCTGCAAAATGGCTTCCATTTTATAATTGTACTGTCTGTTGTAGCTCCGATATTCCAGAAACTGTATCCCTGCCGTCAGTATCAGAAAACAAATGCTTATCACTCCAATGTAGAATAAACATCGTTTCAGTTCTATTTTATTTTTCATTTTGATCCACCCGATATCCTATTCCTTTCACAGTGATGATCACATCATTGCCTATCTTCTCTCGGATTCTCTTTAAATAAACCGTCACCGTATGAGCATCTACATCGTTCCCTGTCCATTCCCAAATCTTGTCCAGTATAATACTTCGAGATACTACTTTATTCAGATTGGAAAAAAGCAAATACAGAATTCTCAACTCCAGGCTTGTCAGTTCAATTCTCTCACCATCCCTGCTCACTGTCATTTTATCCATATCAAATTCCAGACCGTTCACACAGATCACAGACTCTCTTCGATTACGAAGCAACACACGATTCACTCTCGCAAGCAGCTCTTTCGTGGAAAATGGTTTGGTAATATAATCTTCGGCGCCCAGATTCAATCCCTTCACGATGGTCTCTTCCTCGTCCTCCGCAGTGAGAAAAATCGTCGGAATCTTTCGTCTTCGTATTTCTTTTTCAAAAAACCTCAGTCCATTTCCGTCCGGAAGAGTAATATCCAAAATAAGAAGATCTATCTTCTGCTTTTCCACATATATTCTCGCATCCCGTACACTCATCACCGCATGGAAGGGATAATCATGACTTTTAAACGCATACTCTAAACCTTTCACAATGGTCTGATTGTCTTCCACTAATAAAATATCCATATTTCCACCCCTTTCTCTCCTATCATATCATGAATCATCCGCACATGCCAACAAAGAGAGACTTTACATCTCCCTTTGTCATAACCTTTTATATATTTTCATTTCTTATCGTTTCAATGATATTTTGCTTTTGAATTTTCTGCACCGAATACCACATGATCACTGCAATCAACAAGAACACCGCGAACGCTGAGAGCAAAATCGCCTGCACCGGAACTCTGTATTTCCAGACGGTATTTCCTGCGTTCAGCGCCCGGCAGATGAAATAAGAAAGCAGACATCCTATCGGAATTCCAATCAGCAGTGATTTCGTCCCATAAAATAAACTTTCCAGCCGAATCATCCTGTTAAATTCTGCTCTTGTCATTCCCACACTTTTCAGCGTTGCAAATTCTCTTCGTCTCAAATTCATATTGGTTGTAATGGTGTTAAAAATGTTTGTCACTCCAATCAACGCAATCACGATAATAAATCCATAAAGGAAAATGGCAAGCAAGGTATAAAATGATTCCATCATACGCTTACTCTCTTCAATGTTATTCACATAGAAATAATCGCTGTCATCCCCACATATTTTTTCAATTTCATCCTGCATCTTATCCGGATCTTCTGCATCGATGAAAAGATATCCCCGGTGGGACAATGGCTCCAACTTCTCCCAGTATGTTTCACCGACAATCAGCATCGCTTCGCCTGCATAATTCCCCATACCGATTGGTTTTTTCTCTGCTATTTTCGCAATCTCAACTGCACAATCTTCCGATTTCTTTATAATAGTTCCTGATTCATCCATTTCCAATGGAAATGTTATCTGGAAAACATCATTCTCTTTACAGTCAAACTCTGCCATCTGCTTCTCAACATACGTTTCTCCATTTTGGTTGTACAGATAGACAAAGGCATCATTCAAAAGGATTCCTTTTTCCTTCACCACATCGTAATCAAGTCCCAGCTCTTCTGTATAATCCCGAAAAGATCCTTCGTCCAGAACCCATACATTTAACCAGTCCTTCGTCTCTTCCTCCCGCTCTTCCTGTGTTGCTATCGTCTCCAGATACTCTCTGCTATATTCCGGCATCTCCAGAACTCCATTAACCAGAAACCTGTGAGAATACTTTTTAATACCATCAATTCTTGCAACTTCCCTGGCCTTCTCTGAACCTTCTGCTCCTGCTTCCATATCATAAGATATCGAAATATTGTAATCGTAATCCTGAAACTCTTTCTCTGTATAGTCAAATGCCAGATTTACAAAAGATGACAATGCAATGAATACCGACACGCTCATCACGATACTGACTACTGTGGTTCGATATTTCTTCTTACTTCTCTTCAGATTCTTATAGGCAACCTCTCCTCCGATTCCGAAAAGCCGGCTGATAAATTTTGGTGTTTTCATACTTCCATGCCGAATCTTAATTTCTTCACTGTTTCGTATCGCCTGAATCGGACTGATTTTTGCTGCTTTCACCGCACTGCTTCGCGCGGACAAAAGGATCGTCAGAATTCCAAGCAAAACAGCAAATACAATAACCACCCACGATGCCTCAAAAATCATCTCCACATTCAAAAATCCATCCAGAAAATAATTTGACACATGCACTAATACATATGCTGCAAACAGTCCAGACAAAATTCCCAACGGAATTCCCATAGTTCCAAGAAGCATTGCCTCGTAATATACATTTCTTCGAATCTGCTTTCTGGTAGCTCCTACGCTGGATAGCATTCCGTATTGGGTGATTTTTTCTGATATGGAAATATCAAAACTATTCTTAATACAATAGACAGACGTTGTAATGATAATCAAAATTACAATCAACACAACCATTCCCAGCGAACTTAACTGGTCAGCATTGAAGATCCCTGACTGCAGCATAATCAGATATTCGTTCTGCCCAAAATCATACTTTGGCTCTCCCATCTCTTCGGTCAGCTCATTCAGCTCATCTTCTGTGTATTCAGAAACTACTTTTTCATTATACAATATAGAGAACGCATTCTCATCTACCTCAAGAAGATGCGCCGTCACTGCCAGATGATCTTTCACACCGTCTTTATTATATTTTGCATATACGTCTACCACTTCACCCATATTTTCCTGCGTTTCACAGGTCACAAAAGTATAACCCGGTGCTTCATAATCTTCAATTGTGCCAGGAAGGCGGTTCATAATACCCACAACTGTATACTGCTTCCTCTGGGTATCAACAATTTCCTCTTCTCCCAGCATTTCAAATGGATTTTTCTGCGACAGCACCTCGCCCTGTGCCATTCTGGTTCCCAAATCAAAACTGAGCGTTTCCCCTACTTTTATAGTCACTCTTCCATTGGTTTTCACATGTGCCGGCACAAGTATTTCAGAGTCATTTTCCGGCAGACGTCCTTCCTGAATCTGAACTCCCAGATTGTGAAGACCTTCTTCCGTAAATGCTTTCACATTGACATATGGCTTATACTCATTTTTACTCCCCTCCAGATAAGCATATCCCAGATCATCTACCGGATAGACCTCCTCTATTTTACGATTTTCTGTAAATATAGATAAATCTTTTTTATTTACATCCAAAAAGCTATAATGATAATTTCCCTTTTCGGTAGTTTCAAATGAAATCAGACTGGCTCTGGCACTGACAAACATACTTGATACGGCTGTAATCAGTGCCACAGACAGAAGAATTCCGATCACAGTTACGAGTGTCCGCTTTTTATTAAGTTTTAAATTTTTTATTGTAAGCTTATTCAACAACGTCATACTACTCACCTACAATCTTTCCATCTTCTATCTTGATGATTCTGTCTGCATATTTTGCAATTTCCATATTGTGCGTAATCATCACGATCGTCTGATCATAATTCCGATTGGAATACCTTAAAAGTTCCACGATCTCCTCGCTTGCTTTTGAATCCAGATTTCCCGTAGGCTCATCAGCTAAGATGATAGCCGGACTTGTAATCATTGCCCTTCCGATACTGACTCTTTGCTGCTGTCCGCCGGATAATTCGTTCGGCAAATGCTTTCTCCTCTTTTCCAGTCCCAAGGTCCGAATCAAACTTGTAAGTTTTTCCTCATTTACTTCCCGATTATCCAGGCTGAGCGGAAGAGAAATATTTTCTTCCACATTCAGAATCGGAATCAGATTATAAAACTGATAGATAAGTCCCACCTGTCTTCTCCTAAAAATCGCCAGTTTATCATCATCGAATGTATAAATATCCTTCCCGTCAATATACACTTTTCCGGAAGTAGGGCGATCCACCCCGCCAATCAGATGAAGAAGTGTTGATTTTCCGGAACCGCTGGCTCCCACAATTGCAACAAACTCCCCTTTTTCTACTGAAAGCGAAACATGATCAAGCGCAACCACCTGATTCTCACCACTTCCATATATCTTTGTCAAATTCTCTACTCTTAAAATTTCCATATTCTATACTCCTCTCGATTTGATGATTTCATTATAAACAGGCAAAGTTACAGGTAAGTTACTTTTTTAGTTACTATCAAAATCACCGGAAGTGCCAAAAGGCACATTCCAGGATTGTATGCGGTCGCCAAGGTCTTAAGCAAGCTCAAGACTTTGGCTCGTCGCCTATACAAAAATATTGGGGTCATCACTTAACGTGATAACCCCAATGTAAAACTTTCTTATTATGTATAATAAATTCTGCCTTTTATAATGAGCGAATCTCATCTGCCAGGTCTGACTGAATCTCGCTTTCAAGATAACTTTCCAAAAACGGTTTCATACTGTTTCTGCTGTAACGGTTACCGTGAACGATCTGCCCCAGTCTGCGAACTGTCTTTTCAATCGTATCATTGATCAGAATATAATCATACTGTTCTGCACAGAGAATTTCCTCCTGCGCAATATACAGACGATCTTCCAGTTCCTGATCTGAGTGAGTGATACGAGACTTAATACGTTCTTCCAACTCTTCCCAAGTCGGTGGAAGTAAGAAAATCAATGTTGCATCCGGACACAGTGCACGCACTTTCATGGCACCAGTCACATCTGTGATAAGAAGAACATTTCTTCCTTTGCTTCTTGCTTCTTCTACTGCTTTTCTTGGAGTTCCATATCCATTACGGTTATAGTAACCATATTCTAACAACTGGTGAGAGCGAACCATTCGGTCGAATTCCAGATGGGAAATAAAATAATGTTCTCTTCCATCTTCTTCGCCTGGTCTTGGATCACGAGTAGTTACAGAAATACAAGTACATGCATTTGGATGTTCTGCCATATATTCTTTAATAACGGTTCTTTTTCCAACACCACTTGGTCCAGAAATTATCACTAACTGCCCATATTCAGCAATTCTCTCAAAGTATTTCTTATCATTATTCATAAAAACCTACCTCCTGCTATTCCGATTTTCGTACAATATTCTGATATTTTTATTATAAGAAACTCAGACATAAAAATCAATGAAAGATAATCTATTAACAATGATAACCATTCAGCCACGCATCCAACCAAGTCGAACACCGCAAGTATTTATTTTAAAAAGAAAATTGACGTTATTTTCAAAGAATGCTATCATACTATCCGGGCGAAAAATTATTACAAAAAAGGGAGGACAACAAGATGAAAAAAAAGCAAACCACAATCTTAGCAGCAGTGCTTGTGGTACTATGTGTATTTGCAGGAATTTTATATTTGAATTTCAAACCTGAGACAACTGCGGGAAGTAAGGAGATCTCCGTGAAGGTAATCCACGCTGACCAGTCAGAAAAAGATTTTACTTATCATACAGACGCAGAGTATCTGGGTGAAGTTCTTCTGGATGAGAAACTTGTCGATGGCGAAGACAGTGAATACGGTCTCTTTGTTACAACTGTTGACGGTGAAACTGCCGACGACAGTAAACAGCAGTGGTGGTGCCTGACTAAAGATGGCGAAACTGTGAACACAGGTGTTGATCAGACTCCGATTGCTGATGGAGAGCATTATGAACTCACTCTGGTAGAAGGTTATTAATGAAAACTTCAAAAACAAAAGAAATTGTATTTATGGGAATCATGACTGCCGTTGTATTTACCGGTCAGATTGCTATGGGATTCCTTCCTAATATAGAGATCGTGACATTACTTTTTATTCTGTATACACTGTTCTTGGGAAAAAAAGTATTTCTGATCATCTATGCATTTGTCTTATTAGAAGGAATTTATTATGGTTTTGGTCTCTGGTGGTTCAATTACCTGTATGTCTGGACGATTCTGGCGATTCTGGTTCTTATTTTCCGCAGCCAGGAGTCTGTCTGGTTCTGGAGTATTTTCTCTGGATTTTTCGGACTGTCATATGGCGCATTATGCTCGATCATTTATCTGTTTATAGGCGGCGTAAATACCGCTTTTGCCTACTGGGTATCCGGACTTGGATTTGACGTGCTGCACTGCATCGGAAATGTGGCGGTATGTCTGGTATTATACAAACCATTAAGATATGTATTAGATAAATGTATGAAGATGTAACTGAAAATGTTTCAACGTAAAAAAGGTCCCAAAAGGACCTTTTTACTTTCCGAATTGATCTCCATAGGTCGGAGCCACCTGACCATAACCGCCATTTACTGCAAGAATCTGCCCTGTTGTATATGCGGATTCACAGCTTGCAAAATAGACTGCCGCAGCCGCAATTTCTTCTGGAGTCGCAATTCTGTGAATTGGAGTGTGTTTCACAAATACCTGTCTGTATTCTTCCGGCAAATGTGTTTCTACTGCTTCTGTAGCTGTCATTCCCGGACAAACTGCATTGCATCGGATATTGTATTTTCCCACCTGTCCTGCAATCATTTTTGTCAAATGATTAATACCGGCTTTCGCAGTTCCATATGCACACTGGGTCACATCCGGAACCAGACCTGCAATAGAACTGATATTAATGATACTCCCTGATTTCTGTTCTTTCATTGCCTTGTTGATCACAAGCTGCGAGGCAAGAAATACACTCTTCAGATTCAATTCTACTCCATGTATAAAGTCTTCGTACTTACACTCCATAATATTTTTATCATTTCGTGGATCTGTACCGCCGAAATTATTCACAAGAATATCTATTCTTCCTTCTGCCCTTTTCACTTCATCAATCATGGATTCGTAGGATGCTGTATCTCCTGCATCGAAAAATACTACTTTTACGTTTCCACCACTTGCATTAAATTCTCCTGCAATCTGCTTACCCATTTCTACTTTTCGAACTGCCATATAAACAATCGCTCCTTCTTCAGCAAAAGCTTTCACCATTGCACGGCCTGTTCCTCTGGTTGATGCAGTTACAATCGCAACTTTGTTATCTAATCTTCCCATATTTCATCCTCCTGACATTTTTGTACTTAGGATTTCAATATTGGGCAAACTTTATACATTTTTATAATGCACCGTCAAGAAATACCACCATTCCTGCCTCTACTTCATCTTTGAGATCCGCATAATTATGAATCTCATGGCGATAACCTTCATATATCTTTGTTGTTACATCATGACCTGTTTCTTCCAGCCATTTAGAAACCAGTTTCACACCTTCTCCGAAGGAGCCGCAAGGATCTTCACCTCCGGCAATATTATAAAGAGGAATCTTCGGTACTTTCGCCGCCCATTCCGGTGTATTAACTTCCTGGATCATTTCCACAAACTGTAAGAAAGCTTCGTTACATGTCGGCTTTGTGAATGCATCAAATGGATCCGCTGCATGATCGGCCTGCACATATGGATCATGACAAATCCATTCATTTCCAATCTTAACTTCCTCATCAATTCTTGAAAACAGGCCGCCAAGTAAATCCCCAGCCAGCGTCGGCTCTGCTTCGTCACCTTTTCCAGCTTCAATCAGTGGGCGCAAAATTCTGATACCTTCTTCACATGGAATCGCATCCGGGCCAACCGTACCGCAAATAATTGCTCCATTAAGCTCTTCTCCATACGCTGCAATAAACTGACGGCAAATGATAGATCCCATACTGTGTCCATACATAAAATACGGCATATCCGGATATTTTTCCTGAACGATCTGTTTTAATGTATGCTCGTCTTCCATCATTGTCCGGCATCCTTTGGATCCCCAATTTCCCCAAGTATCATTTTCCAGTGCTGTTTTTCCATGTCCCACATGATCGTCTGCTGCCACAATGTACCCTGCATCCATAAGCTTACTAATCATATGCAGATATCTTCTTGAATGCTCTCCAAATCCATGAACAATCTGAACCACACCTTTGATTTTTGCTGCCGGAACATAAATCCATCCATATACATCGTCTCTCTGGTTATACGAAGGAAATTTAACTTCATGTATCATACTGTTACCTCCTGTTTTTCTTTTATTGACCAGTAAAATTGTTACTTTAACTATAACATTTTGCCATATGATACGCAAGAAAAGTCAAACGTTTGGCGTTTTCCTTTACCATTTAATCATGCAGGCCAAGCAATGCCAGAAGTCCAATCACCACCAGAGCCGGCAATGCGATTACCATTAATCCTTTTATTACAAGCACTATCAAAACTAATGGAAGCAACACTACCGAAACGATAATTTTTGAAAGACCCCATGCTGCCCTTATCGCAAATCCGAGTATTTTTGCAAATACACACAACAATAAAATTGTAAAAATCACTGTTAACATACGACACTCTCCTTATCTATAAATCTTAATAATTTTTATCTTTTTTATTCATTCAATAATCTTTTCAGCAAATATTCGCGATTATTAATAAACATTTCTGTCACCTGGTAGCTCTCTGTCTCCGTATAATCACATTCATGAATCACCCCATCATCAAATGACAGTATCTGTGCATCTGGAATTCCCAGCAAAATGGGCGAGTGACTGGCAATGATAAACTGTGCATCCTGCCTCGCCAGTTTGCTGATCTCTATCAAAAGTGTGAGCTGTCTCTGTGGAGACAGGGCAGCTTCCGGTTCATCCAGCAGGTACAGACCATGCCCACGAAAATTGTTCTGTGCCAGTGCAAGAAAGCTTTCCCCGTGGGATTTTTCATGATACTTTTCAGATGGATGAGCCAGATCCGCATAATCTTCTTCTTTGGTTGCCACGTTATAAAAGCTTTCCGCCCGCAGGAAATAACTCCAACCTGGTTTCTGAAATCCTCTGTCTAGTTTTATGGCATTGTAAAGCTCAGAATGCGAATCATAAGTTGAAAATGAATAATTTCTGCTGCCGCCTTCCGGATTAAATCCATAAGCCACCGCAATTGCTTCCAGAAGCGTGGATTTTCCGGTTCCATTTTCCCCCACAAAGAAGGCGATATTTTTACGAAACTCCAGACCGCCTTCAAATTGCAAAGCCGGAATACTCCTCAGAAAACTGGATTCACTGATTCTGTCCCATTCAATTTTCACATTTTTAATAAATCTTTGATTCACCATTTCCTGTCCTCTTACGTCTTTTTGTAACTCGTTTACTCATTATATTCTCTTTTTAACTCTGCAAGAAGATTTCCCACAATTCGAATGGCATCATTTATTTGTTCCCGTGCTTCTTCTATCTTACATTGCACCAAATAGTCTGCGAAAATTCCGTCAAAAAAGAAATCCGCAAACGTCAGGAAGCTTCCCACTTCTATTTTTAGATTCATCGAAACATTTATGTCTTGTAATTCCCGCTGAAATATCTGTAAATCGCGTTTTGCGTCTTCCATATAACTTGTAGCATTTCTCATTTGGGAATGTTTTACCATGCTTGAAAACATTCCACCACCAAACATATCAAACAACCCCCAGTTTTTCGCACTGTCCATTCTGCTCTTTGCGCACTTCAAACTGTTTAATGCTCTTTCTCCTGCATCAATTGCTTCTTTCAGCTCTCGTCTCATTATTTCGTTACTCATATTTTCCTCACTTTCCGCAATGCTTTTGTGGCAGTGCTCATTCTAAGTATATGAATACAAAAGAATTCTGCTTTGCAGAATTCTCCGCCTGCGGTGGGTCGCATTTGCGACATCTTCCATTCCACTGCAGTGCGATCCCCGCAGAACGTTTTTTATAATATAGGAACGTAGTTTCTATATTATAAAAAAAGACTCCTATCATGACCTCTGCCACAATAAAAGTCTTGCTATCTCATTTGTTACGGATATCTCTCGATATCGACTGACGGTCGCAAACCCACTCACTCGGAGCGTTCAGCTACTCCCTTTTATGTACACCCCAACTATAACACTTCATAAATTTGACGTCAAGAAATATTTAATCTTGCGTGTAATTGTTTTCTGATTTAGCGGAGTTTTTCTTGTCTCATAGGTAAGTATGAGGTTTATTCCCTGAAAAAATTCATTCTGTTCATAAGTTATTATTTTCTGAATTGCTTTTTCTGCGTATTCCGGGTCATCCATCATCCCAAAATGCTCCCACAATATTTCTTTTCTTGTACTTATGTTCAGCAGCGTGAAATCTGGATAAACATTTCCCACTCCTTTTATATACAACGGGTATTCATAGCGATATGGAACACCTTCTCTATTTAATACATCTGCAATAATCACTTCAGACTTTGATCTTACGCGCTCGCCTTTCGCAGTATAAAACTCTGGTATATCTTCATAAAATTCTTTCCCTTGATATTTTACCCTTTCCCAATTATACATATACTCTTCATCCGATTCTATTATTGGAGTAATTAATTTCTGCCGTTCTTGATGAAGTGTCTCAAAGATTTGTTCTGCACTTCTTTCCGGACACCCAGAAACATATCTGTGAATCGCATTCAATTCTTTTTCAATTGAATGCAACACTTTTTTATCATAATCTTTTTGCGCAAGCTGTTGTGCAAGCGCAATTTCTTTTTCTCTGATATACACACCGTTATAATCTTTCGGGTCTTTCCTGTGATAATATTGCGTTTTATCTCCATGCCTGCAAATGCGCAAAGAACCTTCCGGCGCTTTCAACAAAGCCTTCTCTTTTTCCTTTTTTAACTGTAATAATTGTTTTTCTCGTGCCTCTAGCAGATTTTTAACTTGTTCCATATACTTTCCTCCTGATATAACATATAGATTTTAAATTTGAGATATTTTTAGATGCTTACTTTTGACTTGCTGATTTCTGTTCAGCAGATAATTTTTTGATTTTGACTTGTTTTAGATGCCAGCTCTTGACTCAGCGGTCAGAGTCCAGCAGATAATTTCTTAATTTTGACTTGTTTTAGATGTTCAATCTTTTACCTACGTCGCTTCTTCGACAGATAAAAATATGATTTCTTGCTTTTTTAGATGCCAGCTCTTAGCTCACCGGCCAGAGTCCAGCAAATAAAAATGTGAATTCTCGACTTTTTAGATGACAATTCTTGGTTCGGCAACCAAATCTTAGCATATAATGTTCAATCTCTTGTCCACACTACTTTTAATAAATATCGGTACAGAGAATCCTCTGTACCGATAAATCAATTCTTAAATATTCTTATGAAACCTTATAACTGTGGTCCTGCACTTACTAATGCTTTACCAGCTTCGTTTCCTTCGTATTTAGCGAAGTTCTTGATGAAACGTCCAGCAAGATCTTTTGCTTTTGCTTCCCATTCTGCCTCATCTGCATAAGTGTTGCGTGGATCAAGAATGTTTGTATCTACTCCCGGAAGTTCTGTTGGCACTTCAAAATTGAAGTATGGAATTGTCTTTGTAGCTGCTTTTTCAATTGATCCATCAAGGATTGCATCGATGATTCCACGAGTATCTTTGATAGAGATACGTTTGCCTGTTCCATTCCATCCTGTATTTACTAAGTAAGCTTTTGAGCCATTAGCTTCCATCTTCTTAACTAATTCTTCTGCATATTTTGTAGGATGTAATTCAAGGAATGCCTGGCCAAAACATGCTGAGAATGTTGGTGTTGGTTCTGTGATTCCACGTTCTGTACCAGCAAGTTTTGCTGTAAATCCAGATAAGAAGTAGTATTTTGTCTGTTCTGGTGTAAGTACAGAAACCGGTGGAAGTACTCCAAATGCATCTGCAGAAAGGAAGATTACATTCTTAGCTGCAGGAGCTGCTGATACCGGACGTACAATCTTTTCAATATGATTGATAGGATAAGAAACACGTGTGTTTTCTGTTACACTCTTATCAGCGAAATCAATCTTACCTTCAGCATCAACTGTAACATTTTCAAGAAGAGCGTTACGTTTGATTGCATTGTAAATATCCGGTTCAGATTCTTTGTCGAGGTTAATAACTTTCGCATAACATCCGCCTTCGAAGTTAAAGATACCGTTATCATCCCAGCCATGTTCGTCATCTCCGATAAGAAGACGTTTTGGATCTGTTGATAATGTTGTTTTACCTGTTCCAGAAAGTCCGAAGAAAATAGCTGTATTTTCACCATTCATATCAGTGTTTGCCGAACAGTGCATAGAAGCGATACCTTTTAATGGAAGGTAGTAGTTCATCATTGAGAAAAGACCTTTTTTCATTTCTCCACCGTACCATGTGTTGATGATTACCTGTTCTCTGCTTGTTACGTTGAATGCAGCTGCTGTCTCTGAATTCATTCCTAATTCTTTATAATTTTCAACTTTTGCTTTAGAAGCGTTATATACTATGAAATCTGGTTCGAAGTCAGCAAGTTCTTCTTCTGTTGGCTGGATGAACATGTTTTTAACAAAATGTGCCTGCCATGCAACTTCCATGATAAAGCGTACTGCCATTCTTGTATCTTTATCAGCGCCACAGAATGCATCTACAACAAATAATCTCTTATTAGAAAGTTCTTTCTGAGCGATTGCTTTAAGTTCAGCCCATACGTCTTCACTGATTGGGTGGTTGTCATTCTTATATTCATCTGTTGTCCACCATACAGTATCTTTTGAATTTTCATCCATAACAATATATTTGTCTTTTGGTGAACGTCCTGTATAAATACCAGTCATGACATTAACTGTATCCAACTCAGTTACCTGTCCAACTTCATATCCTTCTAATCCTGGTTTTGTTTCTTCTTCAAATAATAATTCGTAAGAAGGATTATAAACGATTTCTGTACATCCATTGATACCATACTTTGTTAAATCAATATTTGCCATCTTCATATACCTCTTTCTTTGATTATTTCCAAATGTTTTTCACTTCGGCTCTTATTATACAATAGCTTTCCATTAAAGTATAGCCCAAAAACGAATCTTTGTCTATATTTTCACAATTTTTATTTTTAATTTTATTTTTACTTATAGTTTGCTGTCTTACTGTCAACAAAACGAACAAATATACTTCGAATCACCGGAAGTGCCAAAAGGCACGTTCCGGGATCATATACGGCCGCCAAGGTCTTAAGAGGACTTAAGACTTTGGCTCGCCGCCTATACAAAAAGCGCTGACTCACAAAATGAATCAACGCTTTTTCCAAAAATCCATAAAGAGGAATGGCTTTTGCTAAGCTCTTTTTCGAATATTCGATACAGAATAGACCACAATCTTCATACAGATTTCTTTCTCCGGGTCAATTTCTACAGTCAGGATTTCATCGTTCCTGCTCTTCACAGTAGCAATTATTCCACCCATTGTTATGATTTCATCACCGATCTTAATGGAGTTATGCAGATCCTGCATTTTCTTGTTTTTCCGTTTTCCCGGAATAATAATCATTACATACATCACTACAAAAAGCAGTACTACATATAATAAAATTTGCATCTGTGCATTCATATAATCTATCCTACTTTCTCTAATAATTCCACCCAATTCTTTCAGCTTTTATTTCAAATACTCTTCCACAATCTTTACAAACATTGCAGAACCCCTGTATAATACGTCTTCATCCACATTAAATCTTGGATTGTGATGTGCTACATCTGTATGTTTTCCCGGATTAGAAGAACTCAGGAAGAAGAATGCTCCCGGAACTTTTTCCAGATAGTAAGCAAAATCTTCACCACCCATATTCGGTGCGCTTAATTTGCTGATTACATTTTCTTCACCTACAACTTCTTTGGCAGCCTCAACAACAAGAGCTGTCATAGCCTCATCATTGATAACCGGAGGAGCGCCCCAGTCAATTTCAACATCTGCATCAGCTCTGAATACTGCTGCCACATGTTTTGAAATTTCTTCAATTCGTTTTGCAAGATACTGTCTTACAGGTTCTTCCAAAGCTCGGAAGGTACCTTCAATCACCACTTCATTCGGAAGGGCATTATATGCATTTCCACCGTGGATCGAACATACCGTAACAACTGACGGTTTTGTCGCAGATACTTCTCTGGCAATAATTTCTTCCAGCGAAATAACGATATGTGATGCTATATTAATCGGGTCAACTCCCTTTTCCGGTGTAGAGCCATGACAGCCATGACCTTTGATCGTAACTGCGAAGCGGTCAAATGACGCCATGCAGCATCCCGGTGTAATAATAATATTTCCGGTTGGAAATTCTTTATTGATAATAGTTCCGATATGCTGGCCAAATACCGCATCTACACCATCCATAGCGCCGTCTGCGATCATGATTTCCGCACCTTTTGCCAGCTCTTCTGCCGTCTGAAAAAGTAATCTGACAGTTCCTTTTAATTCTGCTTTATGTTCATTTAAAATCTTTGCAGCTCCCAGAAGCATTGTTATATGTGTATCATGTCCACAGGCATGCATCAGTCCTTCATGTCTGGATTTGTAATCTACATCATTTTCTTCCTGAATTTTCAGTGCATCCATATCTGCGCGAAGAGCAACTGTCTTTCCCGGCTGTCCGCCCTTGATTTCTGCAATGATACTGCTGTCAACATTAGAACATTTATAAGGGATTCCCAAGTTATCCAGAACATTTAATACATATTTCTGTGTCTCCGGAAGGATTTTCCCAAACTCAGGAATCTGATGGAGTTCACGTCTCATTTTAACCAATTCATTTTGTAGGTTTTCACACTCTTTCCACATACTCATTTTTACTACCTCTTTTCTCTATTTCTACACTATGCAGCCTTGTTCTCTCTAACATAGAGTAATCTTGCGAATCCTAAACTTCCGAATACAGCCGCCACAATCAAAATCCATGCTGCCGGTGCAATCGTGAATTTTAAAAGTAATGGCAGACCAATTCCAAATACTGCAACTTTTGGATATTTCATTGCATATGTTCCGAATGTTCCCCCGAAGATTGCTGCTGCCGCATATTTTGTCAATGCTGCTACAATCACATCCGGTAAAACAGCAACGATTGCAGATCCTACTAAAACAGCTGCTGTAGTAGCGATCAGGTTTGTGATAATAGATCCACAGATTGCCATCGTAGAAGCAACTTCTGCCTTAAGTGTTCCCGGTTCACTGTCTGTACTTTCCAGTGCGATTGTCGCACAAGGAACTCGCATATTTCCAATATTACCAGATAAGAAACTCAAGTATGTACCTGTCATACCAAGCGATGCATAATAGGAAATCGGTTCAACAACATAGAATGCTCCGAAAGATAAAGCAACCATTCCCCATCCTGCAAGGACTACCTTTGGATCCGGCCAGCAATCATATGTAATGCAGAGCCATATAACAGGAATAAATGCAGTAAATGCAGCCAGAAGGTTCGTAGGTGTACCGATTCGAATACTATTTCGTTTCCATTCTTTCATCAATTCTTTATTTTCCATCTCATTTCCCCCTCTCTACGCTGCCATTGAATCATAGATAATTGCACAAACCATACCGACGATCATTGCGATTCCAAGCGTATATTCTCTTACTTTCGGGAAACGCTTCACCACCAGCTTATCAAGCAATATCATTGCACCGATACCACCGATTACCGCCGCTGTGTTTCCCCAGCCTTTACTGATTTCATTTGCATTCAGATACCCGAAAATACCAAGTGAACAAGCACCACTCATCACGATCAGCCATTTTGGATCGCCACCGCTCATTTTATTTCTCATAGTCTCCAGAGCCGGAGTAAATAAGCCTGTTACTACCAGCCATCCTGCACCGTTTAATGCCATTACAAACCATGTAACAGCCATGACTTCCAGTGTAAATCCTGTACTTCCAAGCTGAACACCTGCCGCTTCCGCACCAAGTGTTGCTGCTGTAAGTTCTGTTGGTGCAGCTCCGATGATAGAAAGTCTCATCCATGCCATTGGTCCTCCGATAGACGTCATAAGTCCGACCATTACAATAAATACGCCCAGAGCCGGGCCAATCGCAGAAATCAAGCCTACACGGAATGCCGTTTTTGGAACTGACTGTGGAATATTTGCTTTTACAGTCATCTTCTTTGCCATTTTGATATAGCTAACAGCCTGAATTAAAGCTATTACTACTGTGATGCCACAAAGCGCATACACGATTAATGAATTAGAAATATCAACATAATCCATAAATTTCTCTCTCCTTTTTTCTTGGGTTAACATGTTGCCGGCAACTTTGTTCATGCCCTTAGTTTACTTCTTATCTAGATCAATTGATATATATTTCAAATACAAAACTTTTATTCATTTTTTATTTTTTATGACTTTTATTTGTTTTTATGGTATAATATTTTTATTAAATTTTGTTTTACAGAAACAAAACCCTGTTATAAAGTAATTAATTATCAAATCTATTCAAAATATAAGGAGACACCTATGACAGTAGCAGAATTATTACAAGTACCCACACTAAACGGATTAAAGCTGCTTGCAGGTTCCCTGGGGCTGCATCAGGAAATTTCTACCGTAACCGTAATTGATACCCCTGACGGATTCCAGTGGTTAAGCGGAAATGAAGTTGTCATTACGACCACTTTCGCATTAAACGCACATCCAAATGACCTTTTTAATTTTGTTTCTACACTAATCGCTCACAAAGTCAGTGCTTTAGTTTTAAAAACAGACCGTTACTTGAAAATAATTCCGGAAGAGATCAAAACTCTTTGCGAAGAAGAAAATTGTCCTTTAATTTATTGTCCTGACCGCTATGCCTTTGCGGATATCATCAATCCTGCCCTTTCCAGCATTATTTCCAAGCAGGCACACCAGCTTCGCGAATCCAGTAAAATCCATGCCAGTTTTCTGGAACTCGCCGTAAACGACCGTTCCATTCAGGAAATTTTACAGACTTTGAGCCAAATCATCAGACAGCCTACGGCATATGTGGACACCATTTTTCAAAAGGTATATTTTTCAGATACTTTTTCCAGCAAAGAAGCCGCCATTTTGCAAGAGCTTTCTTATGAAAAAATCCTGGAAAAGTGTAAAGAAAATTATGAAATGCTTCTTGTAGCAAATAAAGAGCAAGATTTTGGATTTATTATAAAATTCTCCCAAAATTCCGACTTCGAACATTCCAGCCCGGATTCCAATTCTAATATCTATAAAACAGCAATTGAATATGCCTGCATTGTTATCATCCTTCACATGCAGATATTGATCAGTAAACAAATGATTGAAGAAAAATATTTATCTACATTTGTCAGCGATTTGATGTTAAACAACGTCAAAACACGAGAAGAAATCGAAACCCGCGCCCACCTCTATGGCTGGGAACTGAACGGCGGTGCATTCGTTGTCATCATTGATATCAATAATATTAAAAAATATTATTTGAAAGAATTAGACTCAAAAACAAATGAAAAACTCAAAAAATATACCAAACGAATTTTTGATATTTCTATTAAATATATGCAGCAAGATTTTCCGAACGCACGCTACTATTCGCAGAGTGACTTTATTGCCTTTTTAATCACGGGACAAATAGAATCGTCAACCAAGCCAGCATTAAAAAACGTGTTTCTCCAAATACAACACAGCTTAAAAGATGCAGTCCCTTTCACTGTTTCCATGGGCGTTGGCGGCTATGTAGATGACTGTCTGCATATACATAAAAGTTATCAACAGGCGCAGCAGGTAATCCAGGTGATCTATCAACTCCAACAATTTAACAGTATCTTCTTCTTTGATCAAATCGGTATCTATCAGCTCCTGTTTCCACTATCAGAAAGTCTGGAAGCCAGCGAATTCTGCAAAAAATATATCCAACCATTGCAAGAATATGATGCCAGACACCATGCAAACCTCATTGAAACTTTGTTGGCGATCATTAACTGTGGCTGGAATTTGAAAGCTGCATCCAAGGAATTATTTTTACATTATAATTCTGTAAAATACCGTTTTCAAAAAATCAGTGAAATCCTGGACATTGATCTGAGCATGGCTTCCCATCACACGGAAATAGAATTGGCACTAAAACTCTATCTGATTCAAAAACAAAGCGATTCTCTCTTTCTATTATAATATCTCAAAAGACCGCTGCAAAATCTTTGCAACGGTCTTTGACTATCCATTTATCGTATATTTTATTCTGCCCGAATTGCCCACCGCATTTTCGTGCATTTAGAACGGCTGTTTCTCGCACATTCTTCCGCAGATGGGCGAATCACATCTTTTGATATCTCACTGTAAATTCCCATCTTATAAAATTCTTTTAACGAACGCTTCACCAGACGATCTTCCCCGGAATGGAAGGTAAGAATCGCCACTCTCCCGTTTGGTGCAAGGACTTCCGGAAGTTTCTCCAGAAATGCATACAGAACTTCAAACTCACTGTTCACGTCAATCCGAAGTGCCTGAAATACTCTCGCACAAGATTTCTTTATTGCCTCCGCTTGTTCCCTTTCCGGTAAAAACTTTAAGGCTTCGGCAACGGCATCTTTTAAGTTGGTTGTTGTCTCAATTACCTTACCCCTGTTTTCCCATTTCATAATCACATCCGCGATTTCCTCTGCGTATGGCTCATCCGAATTTTCCACCAGCATTCCAACCAGTTCTTCGTAATCCACTTCTTTTAGACGCTCTGCCGCGCTTGCCCCCTTCTGAGGATTCATTCGCAAATCAAGCGGACCCTCTACTTTATAAGAAAATCCTCGTTCCGGATTATCAATCTGCATCGACGAAACTCCCAGATCTGCCAAAATAAAATCAAATTTTTTACCTGTTTCCTTAGAGACCTGATCGATATCTGCAAAATTCTGTAAGCGGATCGTCAGAATATCTTCTCCGAATCCCTGCTTTTCCAAACGTTCTCTGGTCTTTACCGATTCAATCGGATCCACATCAAGTCCATAAATATGCCCTTCTCCCTGCAAGCATTCCAACATGGCTTTCGTGTGCCCACCATAACCAAGTGTGGCATCCAGACCGATCTGTCCCGGCTTAATCTGAAGAAAGTCCAGAATTTCCTGTACCATGATGGAAATATGCATTCCCGCAGGGGTACTTCCTTTCCGAATCACCTTTTCAATGGTATCCGCATATTTTTCAGGATCGTGCTCTTTATATTTTTCACTGAATTTCCTTGGATGCGTTCCGGAATACCTTTTGCGGCGCTTATGCTCTTTTTCTGAATTCTGCATATTTTCCGAATTTTGCATATTTTCTTGATTTTTCATGTTATCCACCTTTATTTTACACTATTGCTAACCGTTACTTTCTGTTCTCCCACTCTTCTCTCGTCAGGCAGTTCACATGGCCGGTCCGAATCTCATTTAAAAGAGAAAGCTGAATCCCTTCTCTCGTGTACTGATATCGAAATCCACACTTTTCCTGCACACGCTTTGAGTTGATATTTCCGTCATAATACGCACACCAGATCTTCTTCATTCCCATTTCTTCGAACGCATACCGAATCGCTTCTTTTACGGCTTCCGGCATGATTCCTCGTCCCCAGTATGGCACACCTACCCAATAACCGAGTTCACATTCATCTTCCGCGTCACTTTCATTCATCTGTTCACCAGTCTTAATCTGAATACTTCCCACAGGAAGTCCTGTTTCTTTCCAGATGATTGCATAAGTTCCCGGCGCGCTAAGTACATTGCGGATAATCTCTCTACTGTTATCCACACTCGTATGTGGCGGCCATCCCGCAATTGGCCCTACCGCCGGATCTTTTGCATATTTATATAACTCTTCCGCATCGCTTTCTTCCCACGGGCGAAACAACAATCTTTCCGTTTCTAACATAGCAATTCCCTCTCCTTTTTATCTGAAAATTTTAATCAGTATACAACAGAAAGCAGAAATAATCAATGAACCTTTCCACAGAATCTTGCATTTACAACCTCTCTATCTGATGTTAAAATCATGATATGAAACAAAAATTTTTCATCTCGTGCTACTTATTAATCAAAACAGAACAGGAGAATTCTTATGTTAATTAAAAATGGTTATCTTATAAATCCGGCTACAAACACAGAAGGGCAAACTGACATTCGTGTAGAGAACGGCGCTATCACTGAAATGGGAACACTTACCGCTGCCCCCGGAGAAGAAATTCTTGATATCGCAGGTCTTACCATTGCCCCGGGACTTATCGACACGCACATTCATTTCCGCGATCCGGGATTCACATATAAAGAAGACCTTCATACGGGTGCACTTGCCGCTGCCAAAGGCGGATTTACCTCTGTCATCTGCATGGCAAATACGAAGCCGGTTGTAGACTCTGTAGAAACATTACAGAATATTTTGACTCGTGCAAAAAAAGAACAGATTCATATTTATCAGGCTGCTTCGGTAACTTATGGATTAAAGGGAAAAGAAATGACAGATTTTGATGCTTTGAAAGCTGCCGGTGCATGCGGATTTACGGATGACGGTATTCCACTTATGGATGCTTCTCTCTGTATGAAAGCCATGAAACGGGCTGCCGAGGTAGATTGCCCGATCAGTCTTCACGAAGAAGACCCTGCATTTATTGCCCAGAACGGAATTAACCATGGTATTGCATCTGAGCATCTTGGAATTGAGGGCTCGCCAGCTATTGCAGAAGAATCTATGGTCGCAAGAGACTGTATGCTTTCGCTTGCTTCCGGCGCCCATACGGTCATTCAGCACATCAGTTCCGGCACTTCTGTCGCTCTTGTGCGAAATGCCAAAGCCATGGGGGCTCATATTCACGCCGAGGCGACGCCGCATCATTTTACGCTTACAGATGAAGCTGTCATAAAACATGGCAGTCTCGCAAAAATGAATCCGCCGCTTCGTACCGAAGAAGACCGCCTCGCCATTATACAGGGCTTAAAAGACAACACGATCGATCTGATTGCAACAGACCATGCCCCGCACAGTGCAGAAGAAAAAGCAACGGAACCTCTGTGGGCTGCCCCGAGCGGAATTACCGGACTGGAAACCTCTCTCGGACTTGGAATTACTTCCCTTGTAAAAGAGGGACATCTTACTCTGATGGAACTGCTGGAAAAAATGACCATCAACCCGGCAAGATTATATAAACTTCCCGGCGGCTCTGTGGAAACAGGCGCTCCTGCGGATTTCGTCATCTTCCACCCGGATGAACAGTGGACCGTAGATACTTTCTTATCAAAGTCCTCAAACACACCGTTTATCGGCACGACACTCTACGGAAAAATTCATTACACGATCTGTAACGGGACAATCATATACACAAATAACTAAACGCAGACTCATCAGGTCAAAGGAACAAAGCATATGAAAGATCAGCGCATAAGAATCCGCGATATTGCAGAAGAATTAGGACTCAGCACCGCCACCGTTTCCAATGTAATCCATGGAAAAACCGGAAAAATTTCAGATGAAACTGTAAAGCGCGTACAGGCATTACTGGAAGAACGACAATATATTCCCAGTATGGCCGGTATTCTTCTGGCACAGAATTCGTCAAAAATCATAGGTGTTTTTATCAATGATCATGAAAAATATGAGGGGCGCACTTTAGAGGACTTCTTTATTTCTTCATCTCTAAATTATCTGTCATCAGAAATCGAAAAACAGGGACTGTTTATGATGGTAAAGAAGACCAAAAACGTGCAAGGCATCATCAAATTTGCTTCCATGTGGAATATGGATGGACTTGTCATTATCGGTTTTTGCCATCAGGACTATGTGTATCTGCGTGATCACATGCGGATTCCTTTTGTTGTTTATGACGGTTTCTATGAGAAGGCGAAACGTTTTTTCAATATCACGATTGACAACTTTGACGGTGGTTTACAGGTCGGATCTTATTTCAGAAAACAAGGACACCGGAAAGCCCTGTGCATTTCCGATAACGCTATTTGCAGTGATAAGGAGCGATATGAAGGATTTTGCACCGGATTTGGTGATGGAGCTGTTGATTTTATGCTGATTCCCATGCACAAAGAAGAACGCTGGGACTTTTACCATAGACAACTGGATCGATTCCACAGTGTCTCTGCCGTTTTCGCTGTTTCTGATTATTATGCCATCGACTTAATACACTTTCTTACGGAAACCGGTATTCGTATTCCGGAAGATCTTGCTGTTGCCGGATTTGATGATATTCCAATGTGTGAAATGATTTCTCCCACACTTACAACGGTAAAACAGGATAATGCCCTGCGTGCGCAGATTGCCATTCAAAAATTACAGGAAATGAAAGAAAATAAAGAAAGTGCTACTGAAATTGTACTGCCCGTATCTTTCATAGAACGCGCAAGCACAAAAAAGAAAAACGGATAACTCCCATGGGTTGTATTTGTGAAATATGCATAAATACAGCCCGTTTATTTTGTCGCAGGTTACGCGTTTAACCTTTGAAATACACGCTGTTCAACGCTAAAATATAAACAAAAACGGCAAAAAGGAGCTTTTAATTATGAATCAAAAAGAAAACAACTTTTTGAGAACCGTATGCAATTTAGCAATTCCGGTCTCTCTTCAGTCAATGCTTCAATCCTCTTTCAGCATTGTAGATCAGATTATGATCGGGCAACTGGGAAGCGTCAGTGTCGCCGGGGTCGGACTGGCCGGAAAATTTTCCTCTATTTTCTCTGTTGTAGTCGCAGCGATAGGCGCAGTTGCCGGAATCATGATTTCCCAATACATCGGACAGAAGAATAAACCACAGGTACGCAAAAGTTTTTACCTGAACCTGACACTGGCAGCGGCAATCGCAATCCTCTTTACTCTCATTAGTGCTACATTTCCAAGCCAGATTATGGGACTATATTCCAAAGATGCCTTAACCATATCTGCTTCTGCCGATTACCTGAGAATAATTGCCGGAACATTCCTTCCAATAGCAGGCGCTACTTTACTGGCAACCATGTTTCGCTGTATGGAAAAGGCCCAGTTTCCTCTATATGCGAGCATTACCTCAGCTATTTTAAACACGGTTCTCAATTATATTCTCATTTTTGGAAAATGCGGATTCAAGCCGATGGGCGCAAATGGCGCTGCAATCGCGACCCTTGTTTCACAGTGTACAAATTTTCTCATTATGTTTGTAATGCTGCTGAAATATAACAGCTATCTGCATTTTTCCGAAACTTCAGAAACACCAACATCCAGAATCAATTGGAGTCAGTATTTTTCCATGCTTTTACCGGTTCTTATCTGTGAATTTGCATGGAGTCTGGGTGAAAATATATATGCTGCCATCTACGGTCACATCGGCACGGATGCCAGCGCCGCAATGACACTGACCAATCCAATACAAGGATTAATGACCGGCGCACTCTGCGGTCTTTCCCAGGCCGCCAGCGTAATTATCGGTAAAAAGCTGGGAAACAGAGAATTTGACGAAGCCTACTGTGCATCAAAGAAATTGCTTCTATACAGTTTCATCAGCTCGATCGGGTTATCTTTACTGATTATCGCAACAAACTCTTATTATGTAAAAATTTATCAGGTAGAAGATTCTGTAAAATTACTCACAAGACAGGTTCTGATCGCATATGCATTCATTGCCCCATTTAAAATTCAGAACATGATTCTCGGAGGCGGGATCCTGCGAAGCGGTGGAAAAACAACCTATGTTATGGCAATTGATCTGATTGGCACCTGGATCTTTGGTGTGCCTCTCGGACTTCTTGCCGCCTTTATCCTAAAACTGTCCATTCCGTATGTCTACTTCATTCTCTCGCTGGAAGAATGTATACGATTTGCCATATCAATCGTAGTTCTTCGTCAGAAAAAATGGATGAACCAATTAAAAGGATAAAACATAAAAATAAAAAAAGAGGTGGATGCCAAATGATATGTGTCCAGAATTCCGGGTACATATCACTTGGCATCCACCCCTTCTTTATTATACTTTTCTTCTGTCAAATTTTTTCGAAAGCATCATTCCAATTCCCTGCAAAATCTGAACAAAAACTACCATGATTACGATGGTGACAGTCATGATTTTCACCTCGTATCTATGATAACCGTAGCGGATCGCGATGTCCCCAAGTCCACCGCCGCCGATAACTCCGGCCATCGCAGAATAGCCGAAAATAGTTCCGATTACGATAGTGACGCCTACTAAAAGTGATGTTCTTGCCTCTGTAAGAAGCACTTTCCTGATGATCGTAAATGTGCCGGCTCCCATACTCTGCGCCGCTTCAATTACTCCTTTGTCCACTTCTTTCAGAGATGACTCTACCATTCGTCCGATGAATGGAGCTGCTGCGACCACAAGTGATACGATCGTTGCTGTAGGTCCATAAGTCTTTCCGACAATCAATTTTGTTAAAGGCATGATGAAAATCAATAAAATCAAAAACGGAATACTTCTGAAAATATTTACAACGAAATCAAGCACTTTATATATTGCCGCATTTGGCTTAATTCCTTCCTTATCTGTCACTGTAAGAATGATTCCAAGCGGAAGCCCAAGTACATAGCCAAAAAAGGTAGAAAACAGTACCATGTAAAGAGTGTCTCCTGTTCCTTCAATTAACATTTGTATTGTCGTACTATCGAACATAATCATCCACCTCCACTACTCCCAGACCATTTGCCTTAAAATCTTCAATCATGCGTTCTGAAATTTCTTTGGACTCCGGAAGCTGAAGAATCATCTCGCCTTCTGCATTTCCGTTGATCGTCTTTGTATTTGCATAAAGAATATTAAGCGGTGTCTTATATTTGAGGGTCGCATTTCCGATAAATGGTTCAAACGCAGAACTTCCACTGAATGTCACACGGACCATCCGCTTACTCTTCATTTCTTTGATATGCTCAACTTCATTGAGGATCAGCTTCTTCGCTTCCTCTGTCTTCGGCGCACGGAAAAGTTCTTCCACACTGCCTTCCTCCACAAGACTTCCATGGTCAAGCACCGCTACCTTCGAACAGATTTCCTGAATAACTGCCATCTCATGAGTGATGACAACAATCGTAATACCATATTTCTGATTGATTTCTTTTAACAAAGTTAAAATTGCTTTTGTTGTCTGTGGATCAAGGGCGCTTGTCGCCTCATCACAGAGCAAAATCTTCGGATCACTTGCAAGCACACGGGCAATTGCCACTCTCTGCTTCTGTCCTCCGGAAAGCTGTGCCGGATAGGCATTTGCCTTTTCACTAAGCCCTACGGTTTCCAGAAATTCCATTGCACGTTTTCTTGCCTCTTTCTTCTTCACTCCTGCAATTTCCATCGGGAAACAAACGTTATCTAATACATTTCTCTGCATCAGCAGATTAAAATGCTGGAAAATCATTCCGATATCCTGACGTTTTTTACGAAGCTGCTCTTCCGTAAGTTCCATCAGATTCTTTCCATCTACATAAACAGCGCCTTCATCCGGTCGTTCCAGTAAATTCAGGCATCTTACCAGTGTACTCTTTCCTGCTCCGGACAAACCGATCAGTCCGAAAATATCGCCTTTTTCAATCGAAAAGCTCATATTTTTTACAGCCTCTACCGAACCTGCTGATGTCTGGAACGTTTTACTGATATTCTCTACACGAATAATTGGTTCCATCTTCTTTCCTCCTCGCGTTTTCGCACAAATAGAGACTGTCATTTCATGACAATCTCTACTTATTTTAACAAATGTATTTCTTTATTCAAATGCAATTACTGCTCCATCATAAGTATCGTCGATATACTGTTTGATTGTATCCGATTTCAAAGCTTTCACTAAAGCCTGAACTGCTTCACTGTCTTCATTTCCTTCTTTTACAGCAATGACATTTACATATGATGTCTGTACGGCTTCTGAATCAGACATCTCGTGAACGATAGAATCTTTTGCTACAGAAAGTCCTGCCTGAAGTGCATAGTTACCGTTTAAGACAACCACTGCTACTTCCTCTCTTACTCTAGGAATCTGTGCCGCTTCCAGTTCAAGAATTTCAAGATTCAATGGATTTTCTACGATATCATTGATCGTTGCGGAAAGCCCCGCATCTTCTTTTAATTTAATGAGTCCATTTTCCTGTAAGAGTAATAATGCTCTCGCTTCATTTGTGGTATCATTTGGCACTGCAATTGTGTCGCCTTCTGCGAGATCATCAAGAGATGATTTCTGTCCAGGATAAATACCAAATGGTTCATAATGAATACTGCCGGCATTTACAAGATGAGTGCCATGTTCTTCGTTAAAGTTTTCAAGATAAGTAATATGCTGGAAATAGTTTGCATCAAAATCGCCTTCTTCCACAACATTGTTTGGCTGAATATAATCATCAAAAACAGTTACGTCCAATTCCCATCCTTCTTCTGCAAGAAGCGGAACTGCCTGTTCCAGAATCTCTGCATGTGGAGTTGCGCTTGCTGCAACTTTAATCACTTTATTTTCTTCACCTGCTTCCTCTTTCTTGTCCTGACTTCCGCAGCCTGCCAGACATCCCAGTGCCAACACACCGGTCAATAATAGTGCTAACGCCTTTTTCATTTTCTTTCCTCCTATATCGCATCACCATTTAGTGATGTACTTCCTTTGTTCTGTTACCTATTATACATATTTTTGTCCAAAAGTGTTAATTCACAAAAGATATAGCTTGTTATAGTTTAAAACTATAACAAGGTAATCATACTTTTCTATAATTTATAGCACTTTTCTCTGTATTTTGCCAGTTCTTCCACATATTTCTCTCCCAGACGGCTAAGAGGCATTTCCATCCGTTTGATATATCCGATATTCATCTTTTCCTCCGTGTGAAGTGGAATTGCAATATATTCATCTCCATTCAGTTCTGAACAGATAATTCCCGAACAGAGTGTGTAACCATTTAGTCCTATCATCAAGTTCAGAAATGTTGCTCTGTCATCCGCTTTGATGATCTGCCTGTAGTCCAGCGTACTCAACACCTCTTCCGCAAAGTAAAAGGAATTGTTATCTCCCTGTTCAAAAGACAGACACGGATAACTCTGTAAGTCCTCCAATTCAATCATTTTCTTCTCTGCCATGGGATTTCCTTTGCTCATATAGACATAAATTCCACATTCAAATAAAAAAACAAATTCCAATCCATTGTCCCTCAGAATTTTATCAATGAATTTCTCATTAAAATCATTTTTATATAGAATCCCGATCTCGCTCTTACTCAAGCGAACATTTTCAATCACTTCACTGGTCTTCGTCTCATGAATAGCAAATTCATATTTTTCCATTCCAAAATTCTTTGCCAGCTCGATGAATGCTTCCACCGCAAAACTGTAATGCTGCGTAGACACGCTGAACTTCTTTTTACTTTCCGCATTTTCCACATATCGATCCTCGATCAGACGATAATGATCCAGCATCTGTCTGGCATAGCCCAGAAATTCCTCGCCTTCCGGCGTAATGACAATCCCCTTATTCGATCGCACAAAAATCGTGGTATGAATCTCATGTTCCAGCTCTTTTATACTATTGGAAAGGCTTGGCTGCGAAATGAATAATTCGGTTGCGGCCTTATTGATTGATTTTTGTTCCGCGATTGCTACCGCATAACGAAGCTGTTGTAATGTCATACTATTTATTCCTCTTCTTTTTTGTTCTTTTATTCTAACCAATTAATCCGGCATCATGCAGACGGCTTCTCAACATTGGTCCCACAATCAAAGCAATGATAATTTTAGCGATATCGCCCGGAATAAAAGGAAAAACACAAAGTCCAAGCGCAGAAGCAACACCGGAATCCATTACCACGCAAAACCAGACGGTGCCAAACGCATAACATACCGCTGTGCCCACAATCATTGCCGCAAACTGAATCACACGGCTGCTGCTGAATTTTTCGATAATGAGTCCGATAATCACCGCCATAGGAACGAATCCAATGATGTAACCCCCCGTTGGTCCCATCAGTTTACCAAGCCCGCCGGAAAATCCCGAAAACACAGGAATTCCCACTGTTCCTATTAAAATATACAATGCCAGACTAACCGTTCCCATCTTCCACCCCAGAAGATACAGTGTAATAAAAATTGCCAGATTCGTAAAAGAAATAGGAACCGGACCAATCGGAATAGACAACGGAGCCAGTACGCATATCACAGCCGTCATCACAGCCGTGATTGACAGCATATAGATTTTATTTTTTTTGCCTACATTGTTTGCATTTACAGATTCATACATTTTCATTCTCTTCCTTTCAAATTATAAGCTCATATTTTAACTGTCTTAACACATCTTTATACTGATTTCACCGGAAGATAAGCTTTCTACTTTACCATCTTCGTATTCTACAATCAAATGGCAATCTTTATCTATATCCAGTGCAGTCGCTTTCCTGCTTTCCCTCGGTGAAAGAACCTGGATCTCCCGTCCAATAACCAGGCTTCGACTTCGATAACGCTCAACATACTTCGAAGATTCCTGATGTGCCGCATAATATGTCATAAACCGATTCAGCACTTCTGCTGCCAAGTGATTTTTCCCATCATTTTGTTCGGCGTCAAATACTGCTCCCGCAATATCTTTCATTTCTTCCGGGAAACCTGCTTCCGGTAAATATACATTCATTCCTATTCCCAGAACCACATATTCCAGAAAACCATCTTCCAGCCCGAAAGACGCTTCTGTAAGAATTCCACAAACCTTCTTTTCATTCACATAAATGTCGTTCACCCATTTAATCTGCGCTTTTTTCCCGGAGGCCGCTTCGATCGCCTCACACACCGCAACCGCTGCCATAGTTGTCAGCTTCACCGCCTGTCGTGAAGATTCATAATTCGGACGAAGGATCAGACTCATATATATTCCTGTATCCGGCGGAGAATAGAATGTACGACCACTCCTCCCCCTGCCATTTGTCTGGCTGTTTGCAATTATAGTATACCCTTCCGGCGCACCGGCCATTGCCTTTTCACGTGCCAGTGCATTCGTCGAATCAGAAGTCGAAAGCACCATCAGCTCTATATCCGAGCAGACCGGATTCAAATATTTCTGTATTCCCTGCACGGAAAGAATATCTGTTTCTACCGAAAGGCAATATCCTTTATTTCGAACAGCTTCAATAGGATATCCACATTCTCGCAAGCTGCTTACTGATTTCCACACCGCTGTTCTGGAAATCGAAAGCCTCTCCGCAAGATCTTCTCCTGAGAAAAAAACACCTTTATTATTTTCAAAAATTGCAAGTAATTGTTCTCTTGTTCCCATGATATTCCTCCAATGCCAGAAGTATAGCATACCCGTTTTTAATTGTCAACCATTCCATGTTATTTGGTTTACAATCAATTCTTTCCAACAAATGAAACACGCTTTGCGAATTTCGCTCGTTCACGTGCGGCGGAGAATGAAAATGCAAGCATTTTCACCCTCCTTGTGCCTTCGCGTAAATAGTAAAGCCCCTTGCCATGATATACACGGCAAGGGGTTTCCACTTTAAATTAGTATTCTTTTATTCTATAATCTTTTCTTTTTCTTCATTTTAAATGTAATCGCAACAATCACACCTAACGATACAACCACTAATACTGCCGGTACAACAATATTTGCCGAATCGCCTGTCTGCACTGGTTTATTCGGTTTCGTCTGTGTTCCATCAATTGGGGCTTTCGGATCTGTTGGGTCCTTTGGATCCGTTGGATCCGTTGGGTCCTTTGGATCCGTCGGGTCTTTTGGATCTGTCGGATCTGTTGGATCTGTCGGAGTTTTAATTGTATTTTCTCTACGCCACAACTGTGTTCCATAGAATGGATTTGCCGTACCAATCAGAAGGTAATCTGGTGTCTGTGCAAAAATTCTGAGTCCATGATTATAACGATCACCAAATCCATCCTTTGTAATCGTCTGAATGCTGACAGATCCGTCTCCGTTATCTGTAATTTCATACAAGTCAAATCCCGCTTCAGATGTTCTCAAATATTTCACAGACTTCAGAAGTCCTATCAAATTGTCTTTTGTCGCATAATCCAGGAATAACTCATACAATCTCTTCACATTTTCCGGAATCAAATCTGAAATATTACTATATTCTTCCAAAAGTACTTCGTATACTTCAACAAATGCTTCAACTTCTGTTGTATCAATCAAACCTGTCAAACTATCCAGAGCATTATTGATTAGTGTAAGGGCATTCATTGCTTCTTCTTCAACCTGACCTGGTGTAATACTTCCCTTCATTAAACCTGCTGACAGTTCCTTAATCTGATCTTCTGTAAGTTCTATCGGTTCAACATCCTGCTCATCTGTTGTCTGATCATACATAGCTGAATCCGCTTCAGCTGAACGCACTGCTGCCTGTTCTGCCGCCCACGCGATCAATGCTTCTGCATCACTTTCTGACAATACTTCTTCCGGTGCAGCTTCTTCTTCAGAGAAGGCCGCAATTGTTGCCTCATCTGTAACAGGCTCTTCCATAGCAACATTTACGTTCTCTTCTTTACCTGTCTGGAAAAGTAATTCCAACAGCACTCGAATATAGTTGATCTGTCTTTCCCATTCTTCCGGGCTCATTTCCAGTAAATCACCGTTTGTAAACTGTGCAGCCGGTTCCAACAAAGTTGTTGTATCCATTGTGCTGACATACAGTTTCCCTTCGTAAACCATTGTCTGCCATGTATACTGGCTCATGTGCGTTTCATAACCAGATCCCCATCCGGAAATACCACCTTCCGGGAACTGTTCTGTCGGATCTCCGACAATCATTTCGACATTTTCATCTTTGTCCATTCGGTATAAATTAATAGACTGTTCCAGATTCGTTGCCTGTGTCTTGAAATCTTTCTTAAAGACGAATCCCTGCAATGCACTGGAAACGTCATTATAGTCTCCTATGTACAAATAGTCATTATAAACTTCCAGAGAACATGCTCCTGCACTGATACGTTCTTCATCCAGACCAAATGGATATTTTGCTCCATCTGCTTTATCGCCAGCAAGAACGGTCCATGTCCATGCACTTTTCTCTGTAGGATTTCCATTACATTCACCGCGTACAATTGCAAATGTCTGTAAAGTTCCCTGATCATTCTGGTTTTCCGGTGTACCGGTACAGATTACTACATATAATTTATTATTATATTCAATCACCTGATAAATACCGCCGCCACCGTTAACGTCTGTACGATGATATGCCGGATATCCAAATAAATCATCCATATCTGCAATTACTTTAAAGGAATCCTGGCCCTGTGACGGATCTTCGGAAGCACACAGAAAGACACCATCTGTATCCAGACATCCTGCAATCAGAGTATCTTCATAGATTCCAATCGCACGGGTCGATGTAAAGACATTATCACTTACCAACTTGCGGAATCCGTTAATATCTACACAATCGTAGATGCACTTCATAGTATCTCCGTTTTCCGGATCAATTTCATAAATACAAGGGAATCCATTCTGTCTGGCAATTGCCACTGCGATTTCCTGTTGGGTAAGACCTTTTTTGAAATCAATGACCATCCCTACAAAATAAATTTTTCCATTCATCACACAAGCATTGCGGAATGTTGGAATCAAACCGTTTGTGTCACGAGACATCAAAATCTTTGTCTCACCTGTCTTGACATTGAATTTTAACAAGACGCCACCTGCATAATTTCCATCTGGTTCTCCTGTATACAGATTACCATTATACATAACATCCATAACAGCTTTCGCTACTTCCGGGCTCATACCTTCCAGACCCATTCCAAGGATTGAAGATACTCCCAGACCACCGTACATCGTATTAATGTACACCCAGTCGCCATAAACTGCTGATGCATAACTATAAGACTGTCCACGGTCACCAACCCCGGAATTACTTTCTCCTTCGCCATCTCCATATGGTGCAATGCTTCCATTTCCAATATAATCGACAATACCATCTGCCGTTTCTACTGAAGAATCTGGATGAGATATCTTCTCAAATGTGAAATCTCCACTGGTATAAGTATACTTCGGAGACACTTCATTAGCTGCAGATGCCGGAAGTACGGATGTTGCTACTACAACAGCGCTTAACGCCAATGCCGCTAATCGCTTTACAATTCGTTGTGACTTCATTTGTCCACCTCTTTCTCATTCATTTTTACACTTTGTTTCATAATGTCCCATAAAATTAAGCTTATTTTTTATTATACACTCAAAACATCCATAACACAAGAGGTTTCTGAAAATTTTGTACAATCACCGGAAATGCCAAAAAGTAAGGCACATGTTTCCATGCACCTTACTTTTCCACTTTTATCTCATTCCTTTTAAAATAACTCGTATTTTACAACTATTTATTTTACTGTACGTTTCCGTCTCGTATAAGTCACAAAGCCTACCAAGCAAGCTGAAATACCAAGAAGTACCACATAGAACATGATCGGACTTTCATCTCCGGTCTTTACTCCGGTTGATTCACCTGGTTTTGTCGGATTTTCCGGTTTACCTGGTTTATCCGGTTTTTCTGTTGTATCCTTCTTCACAAGTTTAGCTGCATTTAATGCTGCCAACTGTTCTTCCAATTGCTCTTTTGTTGCATTTTCATCTTTCAGCAATGCTTCTGCAGCATCAATAATAGCCTTTACTTCTTTAATACTTTCTGCAGTATAAACATCTGTTTTCTCTGCTTCTGCTTTCAGTTCGTCTATCTTTGCCTGAATTGCTGCTTTCAATTCACTGACGTCTTCTGGATTGCTTGCTTCTTCTGCCTTAAGCTCTACCTCGAAGTTCGTCATATTAGCTGCATGATATGCATACCAGTTCATCCAAGGTACAACATCTCTTGCATCCTTATTCACTGCATAAGAAAGCATATCCGGCTGGAATCCGTCTCCGAATGTATCCGGTCTGCCTTCTGAACCCTGTGGAAGGAAATGGTCGCCATAATAAACGACTGCAGTTTGATCCGCTTCTTCACGAGGTACGATGATCTGGAAATCTCCATTTTCATCTACTTCAGCACGGTAATCATTTTCGCCGATTCTCATAACAACGATGTTGTCTTTCTGGCTGGTCTGATTTCCAAATACTTTTTCATCTACTGAAGAATTGATTCCAAGTTCCTGCATTTCAGCTGTTCCTTCATCGTAGATGTTTCCTTTGAAGATTACATTATCTCCGTCAATTGTACCCTTCCAGTTTGTGTCGTTTCCATTAGTAAGTTGAAGTTCTGGAAGCGTATTATCTACATAGAGATCTGCAAATTTCACAATCTTAGCATCTGCGCCCTCTTTCTTGAGCATCAGGGCTACTGTATAAGCGCCTTCTGGAATTGTTTCGTAGTCACCCCATGAAACATTTCCGTTTTCATCGATTTCACAAGGCGCATACCATGTTCCGATTACATTGCTATAATACCAGTGCCACCATCCATCGCCTTCTGCATACCAAGTATCTGTATATGCCTGATCTGTAACACCCATCAAGTTACCATCTTTATCATATAAAAGTGGCTGCCATGATTCAATTGTCCAATCTTTAAAGCTGAAATGAAGCATTGTACGATCACTGAAATATGTCCAGTCTCCCCAGCTTTCATCTGCAAGCTGTCTGTCTTCGCCGGCAGAAACAACTGCACTCTGGAGGAATGTATAATCCTGAATTACAGCATCATCCATAATCGGATCAATCTTAGGTATCTCATACATGTAAACAGCTGCTGGTGATTTCAATGTCTTATTTCCTTCTGTTAAAACTACGGTTGTCTCATAAGCTCCAATTGAAGCACCAGTTGGTAATTTTGCCTTTAACTCAAATGTTGCTGTACTTCCGGCTGGAACCGTAATGCTCTGTGTATCTACAGAGAAAACTCCAGAAGATGCTTTTGCATCTCTGCTGCTATTCACACCTGTATATTTCTCATTTTCCAGAGAAACTGCATAAGTATGAGCAGTATTACCATCATTTGTTACTGTTACTGTAATGCTCTTTTCACCGTTTCCATTTACAACACCTAAACTAATCGTTGGAGTTGGAACGGAATTTGATACTAAACCTGACTCTGATGAAGTATATCCCTGTGCATTCGGAGCTGTCATTGAAACCTTGTCTGCGCAAGCTGCAAGTGCTGCTGCCGGATTTACCATACCTGCTCCTACTGCCAAACGGCTGATGTTGTCAGAGAATGCATCAGCATCTGCAGTATGTACCAGAATAGATTTTAACTGTAAAGCTGTCATTTCCGGATATCTCTGGCGCAGCAGAGCTGCAATACCAGATACATGAGGAGTCGCCATAGATGTTCCATTCATTGCTGTATATCTATCTTCTTCATTTTCAGTCTTTCCACTCCAGTATGAAGATAAAATTGCTGTTCCAGGCGCTGCTAAATCCGGTTTTAAGTCAAACGTATTCTTTGCTGGTCCAATAGAAGTATCATTTGCAGGATAAGCTCCATTATCGCCATACGCTGTACTGTGAAGTCCTTCTGCAGCTGTGAACTGGAAGTCATAAGATTCTCCAAGTGTCAAGCCTTCTACCAGTTCTGCTCCTTCTGCATAGCGCATTGTAAATACTGGAAGGTAATTATTCATACATCCCTGCCACCACGAAATACTTTCAAAATCATTTTCTCTGCTCTGTGTATTCAGAACTACTTCTGCACCTACGCCAACTGTCTGTTTAATGTTCCATACAACAGTATCAAAACTCTGTCCACGGTTTACTACAAATAAAGCACCGGCATAATCTGCAGGATCTTTATCCTTTAAGAATGCATCAAATTCTTCTCTTGTTCCTGTTCCGAGTTTTGTTCCGTCAACAGTTGGAAGTAATACCATTCTGTATTTTCCATCTTCGTTTGCACTGAGAGAAGAAATAGTGTAGATTCCATTTTCAGTATCTTTCACTACTGCATCCTGCCATCCAGAACGGATAAGACGAAATTTTGATGTTGTTTCACTTCCGTCACGGCTAAGTGTCAGAAGACGGTCTGCCGAATCGATTCTGGCATTTGCAACTGTAAGAGCCATCGGAGATGTTCCAGGTGACCAGATTGTATAAGAATTAGGTCCGCTGTTTCCTGCACAAACTACAAAAAGAACATCCTCATTTGCCAGTGCAAGACCATTCAGCATCACGGTTGTCGCATGAGTTGTATCATTCACTCTGCTCCAGCCAAGTGACATACTGATAATCTTACAACCATCTGCCACAGCATCTTCCATTGCCTTATTTACATTGGCCACTGAACAACTGTCAGCAGCATTGATTACCTTGTAAGCTGCTAAAGTTGCCTTTGGAGCCACTCCAAGTACAGTAATATTTCTATCTCCTGTAAGTTCTCCACGGCCTGCAATTGTACCAGAAACATGTGATCCATGTCCCTGATCATCCATTGGATTATTTGCGGCATTTCCATTGTCAATATAGTTTCTACCGATAAACTTTCCATTTAATAATTCGTCTCCACTTGGTGTCTTTCCATTTGGAAGTTTATCTGAAAATACATTTTGTAAATCTGGATGTGTCCAGTCAATTCCTGTGTCAATGACACCAACGGTGACACCTGCTCCATCCAGTCCAGCCTGATTCAGGGCATCGATTCCAAGGTATTTACGACTTTCGTCCATTCCTTTTACATAATCGTTCTGTCCTGCTTTTTTCGCTGTGTAAGTGCTGCGAGATGCTTTTGTTCCTTCTTCTGTCTCAGGTTCTTCTGTCAAAGTATTCTCTTCCGGTGCAGCAACTTCCTCTTCTGAAAGTTCTTCTTCCGGTGCAGCTACTTCCTCTTCCGAAAGTTCTTCTTCCGGTTCAGCTACTTCCTCTTCTGGACGTTCTGCTGTTTCTGCAAATGCTGCAATCTCTTCTGAGTCTGCCTCATCTGCTGATACCGATACAGGATTTACAGGAAGTGTATCGTCTTCCCCTGGCGCTACTTCTGATTCTTCATAAATCTGTTCTGGTTCCAGAACATTTTCAAGAACCTCATCCGGATATACGGCAAATACGCAGTCTAAATCTGCAATATCATCTACCTGTGATTCCGGTACGGTAATTGCTACACCATTCATACCTTCTGTATATTCATATTTTACGGTGTAATCCTTTCCCCATTTTTCCAAAGTCTGATAGAAGTCTTCTCTATCTTTTTGGGCCAGTTTTTTCAGCTCTTTTGTGCTTTCTTTCAGGTCTTCGCCATTTACTTCTGCGATTGCTTCTGTCAGTTTTGCCGGCTGATGTACAAATTCGACAATAACAGAAATCGGTGTATTGCTTTCTGAAACAGCATATGTACCTGAAAAGCCAACCATACCGCTTTCTCTGTTTTCATGAGAAACGATTGCAGCACTTTCTTTGGCTTCTTTGTCTACTTCTTGCTGTACTTCGCCCGGAGCCGCTATGGCAACGTTACCTGCTGACGAAAACGTGAGCACTACAGCAAGAAGAATCCCCAGAAATTTTCTTTGCTTTCTTACTTTCATTTTTTCCTCCTTTTGTTTTTTTAACAAACACTTTAAATTCGTCCTCCGTTTTTGTATGAAATATTTGCAATACAACTTATATTTCATACTCTTTTGACTTATTTTTCACGTATTTGTCTGGATATTATTTTAGCGTTCACTTTATTTTTTGTCAATATGCAGACGATATTTTCCTCTTAAAATATTTAATTTTAATGAATACTTTAAGAAAACGATATTTTCCTCCTAAAATATTCAATTTTAATGAATACTTTAATATGATTGCACCATTACTGTTTTCGTTGCAATTTTTTCTCTGAACATTTTATCGTGTTCCACGAATATCATGGTTGGTGCATACCGTTCAATCAGCTGTTCGATCTGCATCCGTGAATACACATCAATGAAATTTAATGGTTCGTCCCATACATAAAGGTGTGCCTGTTCGCACAGACTTCTTGCAATCAGCACTTTCTTCTTCTGCCCACTCGAAAAATCTTCTATATTTTTCTGAAACTGTATTCTCTCAAAACCAAGTTTTCGAAGTATCGTCATAAAAAGACTTTCGTCTATGTTGTATGCTTCTGCATATTCCAGTAAACTTCCTTTTAAATGGGATGTATCCTGTGGAACGTATGAAAGGACCAGCCGGGAGCCCATCGCTAACGAACCTGAATAATCAATAGGATCCCCCATAAGTAATTTCAGCAGACTGCTCTTTCCACTTCCGTTTTTTCCGTCAAGGACAACACGCTCCCCTTGCCTTATATCAAATGTCACTGCATTACAGACAATATTTTGTTCATAACAAACAGAAATATCTGACAAACTCAACAAAAGATCCTTATGGTATGTCAGCGGATGAATTGCCAGGTTTTCTGTTGTTTCGACATTTTTCAAGAGATCTGACTTTTGCTCGATAGCCTTTTGCCGTCTTGCCTCTATTACTTTTGATCGTTTCATCATTTTGGCAGATTTGTGACCAACAAAGCCTGTATCTATTTTAGAACCGGAATTATTAGCTCCTTTCTTACTCTTTTCTACTCTGTCTGACCAATTGGCATTTCGTTTTGCAGCTTCAGACAATCTTCCTACTTCTTTTCCCGTTCCTCGATAATTATCTAACTCCATACTGTCCCCTGCTTTCCTGTCCATGTTCTATGATTCTCAGATAATGATTTGCTTCTCGAAGCACATGATCTGCCAATAGTGGAAGAATAATAGAACGAATCTCACAACCTGTAATCTTCTCTGTTCCCACCATCTTAAACTTCTGATAACGCTTTGTTGTCTGTAGAGTTCTCGCAGTCAAATCAGCCATCGCTCTTTGGTCACTCTGTCTCGCCTCTTCCAAAAGACGGCAATAGTCGTCATCGAACCCCTCTGCCGTCTCAATAAGTTTACACTCTGTCGGATCCAACAATCCTCGGATAAACTCGGCATGTTCCATCATAATCTGGTTCCAGAACAGTTCCAGATTTCGCAGATCCGTTGTCGGCATTCTTCCGTTTCTCTCAAGTCCCAAAATAATTTCACGATACATATTTGCCTCTCGCAGAATATGCTCAATAAGCAGCGGATAATTTGTCGTATAAAGCCTGCACCTTGTCACTTCTCCCAAAATCTCTTTCTTAAATGAAATCAATCCATTCAGACTTCTAAGCATTTGCTGGTTCAACATTTTCACCTGGTATGCCATTTCCCGATTTACTGTAACACCTCGTCCAGCGCGAAGTCTTTCTTCCGCCTCAGTAATCTTCGTATCAATCGGGATTCCCGTCAAGTTTCTTGTTCTGCATTCCGCTTTTTGTGTAAATTCTGTTACTACCTCTCCAGAACGTAAAACGGTAAAACTTACGATACCATCCGCAAGCTTTACCGTCTTCCTAAGTCCATCTTCAAATTCTTTCCTAAATTGATCTGCACGCTTTATAAACTCTGTTTCTTTCGCCGGGAATCCGACAAGCAGAAATAAAGAATGCTCCTTCATAATCCTGCCAAAAAAAAGATGTATTTCTAATGATGAAGTTACATATTCTCTCATATCTTCGCATACCTTTATAAGTTGATTTTCTTTATATTATGCGCAAAAGATATCAAAGTTTCCTCTTCCAAATAAGTTCTACATGCGAATACCCGTGTTTTAATCTCAACACATTGCCGCTGCCTGAATACCTGCTATTGCGCCATCAGCAACAGCCGTAGCCACCTGTCTCACTTTTTTCACACGAATATCTCCTGCTGCAAATACTCCCGGGATTTCCGTTTGCATAGATTCATCAACTGGAATATATCCGTTCTCTAACTTCAATTCCGTATACATCTGCGTATTCGGGACAATGCCTGCATATACAAATATCCCGCACTCGGCGTCTTTTATTATTTGTTTCTTTCCTGTTTTGTTATCCGTAAATTCGAGTTCTTCTACCACCTTATTACCATATACTGCAGTAAGACTTGAATGTGCCATGATTTCAATATTACCATAGGTACCCACTTTATCTTTGAATTCCTGTATACATACAAGTTCATCTTCCACACATACAATCATTACCTTTGCTGCTATTTCAGCCAAATAAAGTGCTTCTTTTACCGCTCCATCTGCTCCGCCGATTACATAAACATTCTTTTCTTTATAACCCAGACCATCTTCCGGCGCATTTAATCGAACACCTTTCAGACTTTCCCCGGGAATACCTAACATACGTCCGGAACCACCATTTGCCAGAATTAAAGTTTTCGATTCATAGCTTTCCTGATCCGTTATGACTTTCTTGATTTTGCCTGTAAGCTTTGTCTCTGTCACATTTTCATACCGAATCTCTACACCGGCGTCAAGCACCTGCGCTTTCATTCGTTCAGCAAATGTCTTTCCGGATTCTTCCTGCACGATTGCCGTATAGTGTGTGACCGTAGATACCGTCCCAATCAAACCGCCCACCTGCTTCTTCTCCAGCACCAAAACCTTTTTCCCTCTGCTTTTCCCATAAATAGCCGCACTAATACCAGCTGGTCCTGCGCCAACAATGATCATATCATACATTACACTCTCCCTCTGTATATTAATATATCAGGCAATTATCCGCATTCCACAAGGACATCATTTAACCGCTGCCTGAAATAAAACTATACTATCATTTTTACTTAGTTATATTTTTACCCTTTTAAAACATCTTATTCATCATATATGATGGCCAAAGCCCTTTTTTATGATAATATATAAAGGTATAATAAAAATTATCATATATGAAAAGGAGTGATATAGTATGTCATTGGGAGCACTTTTATTCAGAACTATGGCGGGTCACGCAGATAAGAAGAGGGACAGCACCTTGACCGAGCCAACAGATGTAACCGCAATCAAGAATATCAATTATGCAGGAAATACCGACATGTACAACATGTTAGATGTGTACTATCCAAAGGGAACGGAAGGGAAACTTCCGGTGATTCTTAGTATTCATGGCGGTGGATTTGTATATGGCACCAAAGAGATTTATAAATTCTACGGAATGTACCTTGCACAGCAGGGATTTGTATTTGTAAACTTCAGCTATCACCTTGCACCGGACGCAAAATTTCCATCACAGTTAAAGGAGAGTAACATGGTGGTGGAATGGATGGTCGAGCATGCCGACGAGTACCACATGGATCTCAACAATGCGTTTATCGTAGGAGACTCCGCCGGAGCACAGATGACCAGCCAGTATGCAGCCATCTATTCTAACAAAGAGTATGCAAAGCTCTTCCCGTTCACAATTCCAGAAGCATTCCATCTTCGTGCAATCGGACTCAACTGTGGTATATATGATATTTCTCCAGAGACTATTTCCAACTCACTAAAAGGCATGATGAAGATGATGGGAACCATGATGAAAGATTATCTTGGAAATGATCCGAATGCATGGAAGGAGATGTTGGATGTATTAGGTAACATTAATGAAAATTATCCGCCTACATATGTCATGACAGCTTATTATGATATGCTTAAAAATGAAGCAGAGCCAATGTACAACCTGCTGAAAGAAAGAGGCGTAGATGCCGAATGGAAATGTTACGGTACAGAAGATAAAAAATATATGCAGCACGTATGCCATGTGAATATGAACCTGGAAGAGGCAAAAGAAATCAATAACGACGAGTGTGCTTTTTTCCGCAAATACATAATATAAAAATCTGTTTTATAATAAACTGCTATTGACGAGGAAAATTACAGCATATTCTCTATTCAAGATACGCACAGTAAAATAAGAAGTAATAGACGGGGACGTTCCTTAACTGGAGCGTCCCCGCAATATATGATTTACGCGAAGGCATAAGGTGAGCGGAAATGCTTGCATTTCCATTCGCCGCCGCACGCGAACGAGTGAAACTCGCAAAGCGTGTTTCATCTCGTTTGGTAAGGTTTTAAGATTGCGCGTTGAGCATAGTAAGTAGTTCTTCCACTTTTTCATTGGAGAATTGGTCACCTGCCATCATGCCAAGCTGCCGCAGTGGCATATCTTCCACCATAGCCATTAGCATGACTGCAAGATCTCCACTGCCACCCAAAGCCGCCTGCATTCCCTGAATCACCTGATTTACAACGGTCTCACCCATAGGACAGGTACGTAACTCGCCCAAAGTTGAATTGCGAGTAAATGGTCGTACCGAACGCCAAGGTGTGATAGGTGTCTCTATCAGAGATGCAAAGGATTCTTTGGAAAACTGTGATCCACCAGTCAAATCATAATACTCCTTCGCCGTGTTCCGATAATCAGGGATTTCCCCATTCTGCGCTGAATGAATGGTCAATGTCGCGAACAGACGGATATCACGGCTGGATGAGCCGAGCTCGATTCGATATTCACCGCTTTCCACAAACCAATCAGAAATATTTACATTATAGTAAGCAAAAGCTCTGCGATTCAACTGGAATGTCAATGTCTTACTTTCACCTGTATGTAAGAATACTTTCTGGTAATCCCGCAGTTCACGGACAGGCTTAAAAGCACTGCTTTCTGGAGGTACCACATAAAGCTGTACTACTTCGGCACCAGCGTATGCTCCGGTGTTGGTTATATTACAAGTAACATTCACTATATCAGAATCGGTACATACTTCCTTGCTCAGTTTTAAATCAGAATATTGGAAGGAAGTATAAGACAGACCGAACCCAAATGGATAGGCAACTTCCTTTTGCGCTTTATCATAGTAGCGATAACCTACATAGATGCTCTCTCGATATTCTACATTTCCTCCATGACCAAAATTATCGCCACATGGACAATCGTTCAGGGATTTTGGCCAGGTTTCTGCCAATTTTCCACAAGGAACAGCTTCTCCCAACAGAAGTTGGGCAGCTGCAGTACCTCCATTTTGACCCGCCAGATACAATAATAGAATACTGTCCACCTTGTCTTGCCAAGGCATGTGAATCACGGCACCGGTACTTACTAAAGCTACAACTGGCTTACCTGTAGCGATCAGAGCATCTATCAGCACATTCTGAGCTTCAGGCATTTCCAGATGAGCGCGATCAAATCCTTCGCTTTCATAACTATCCGGCAGACCTACGCAAGCAATGATAACATCTGCTTCCTCAGAGACCTTAACCGCCTGAGCAATCAGAGTTTCATCAGCCTCAGCGTTTTCTGCTTCATATCCGGCAGCCCAGGTATAAGAAATATGACGGGCATCCAAAGCATCGCACAGGCTGGTAATATGATGAGGATTTATTTTACTTGAACCAGCTCCCTGGTACCGAGGAATTTTAGCAAAGCTGCCGATAACGGCAAGTTTCTGATTTTTTGCAACAGGCAAAGCACTTCCGTTTTTCAGTAGAACTGCGCTCTCCCGAGCTGCCTTGGCTGCCAGATCATTATGTGCTTCTACATCATATGTTTTGACTTCATTCTGATTTGCCAGAAGCAGCAGCTCTGTGATTCGTTGAGCACAAACGTCCAGGTCATCCTCCTGTAAGCTGCCGTCTTCCAGAGCAGTAAGGATTTTTTCACAGAATCAGGACAAGGCCCCGGCATTTCCAGATCTAATCCTGCCTGAATGGCTTTTACCCGATCATTCATAGCACCCCAGTCTGTCATGATAGCACCTTCATATCCCCACTCTCCCCGCGGAACATCGGTCATAAGACGTTTATTATCAGAAGCGTAAATACCGTTGATCTGATTGTAAGAACACATCAATGTCCAAGGCTTGGCTTCTTTGATAGCTAGTTCAAATCCTGCCAGATAAATTTCCCGCAAAGCGCGCTCGTCAATAACGGAGTTTGAGGCCAGACGGGCTTTTTCCTGGTTATTTGCCAAATAGTGCTTTAGGCTGGTTCCTACATTTTGACTCTGCACACCTCGAATGAGTCCTGCAGCCGTCCGTCCAGATAATAAGGGATCTTCAGAAAAATACTCAAAATTTCGGCCACACAAAGGACTACGTTTGATATTAGCAGCCGGGCCGAGGATTACACTTACCTGCTCCTGGCGGCATTCTTCGCCCATAGCTCTTCCAATCTGCTCCATCAGATCGGGATCAAAACTACAAGCTGTAGCACAGGCAGGTGGAAAACAGGTGGCTGGTACTGACTCATTTAATCCCAGGTGGTCGGCCGTGGCAGCTTGCTTACGAAGGCCGTGAGGCCCGTCCGTAACCATAACCGGGTGAAGTCCGAGACGTTCTACACCGTTGGTATTCCAAAAATTCTGACCACCACACAGATTAGCTTTTTCTTCTTTGGTCATTTGAGAGACCAAGACTTTTGCTTGTTCCCTGACAGAAACAAAAGCATGTGTTGCATATTTCATAAATGATTACTTCCTTTCTGTATTTTTTACAAATCAGTTTCGTATATTATCATTCATAATAATATTATATGCCATGCCTCAAATAAAAGCCATCCTATAACGCTCCAAAAGTACTGATTTCCGCTCACTTTGTGCCTTCGCGTAAAATAATAGGGTGGAATTTAAAAAATCCCACCCCAACTACTGACTTAGAACCTATATATAATTAAGAGGGGCCATTATCCCTCGATGGCAATGTATCTCTTCTCTTCAACCTCCGGTTTTTTCGCTTCTGCCTTCGGAATGCTCAATTTCAAAACTCCACTTTCATATTTCGCATGAATATCTTCCTGTTTCATATCCTCACCAACATAGAAAGATCTGCTCATACTGCCTGCGTAACGTTCCCGGCGGACGAACTTACCCGTTTTCTTTTCTTTCTCGTCTTTGTCAAGTCCCTTCGCAGCACTAATTATAAGATATCCGTCTTTCAGCTCCAAGGAAAGCTCCTCTTTCTTAAATCCAGGAAGATCAATATCTACCTCGTAATGATCATCATGCTCTTGCACATCTGTTTTCATCATATTCGCTGCATGGTGTCCATACAATTTTCTCTGTGCCGTCTGCATTGATTTATCATCAAATACAGGGAAATCAAAAAAGCCATCAAAGAAATCGTCAAATAAGTTTTCTCCAAAAATACTAGGTGTCATCATAAATCATCGCTCCTTTTCCTAATTAAAAACAACTTGTTAATTGGAACTGGGGATGTTGGGGAAGAAATCAGAACTTTTAATTTGTTCTTTTCTTTCCTCTTCCTTTGTTCTATCTGTGTTATAACACTTTTATTAGCACTCGTCAATATCGAGTGCTAATATTCTTTGTGAAATATTTGTGAACTTCATTGTATACGAAGGTAACTCCTTTTTATTTAAATTTAGACAAAATCTCCTGATATTTAGGATTACTGCGCAAATATTCGCACTCAGGATCAGTTTCAAGTTCTTTTATAATAACAGCCAACATTTCCTTTGACTCGAATTCCTTGGTCATTGGTGCCATCCTATGATATAATGCAGAATGATTCACTTGCCATGGAGCTTTCATTGCATCAAGCATCTGTTCCAACAAAGTAAGCATTTTGTCTGCATCCTTTTCTTCATTAACAATTGAATAATATGGTGCATATTTTCCGTACTTCCACATATCAAATACATCTGTCATATTACTTGCTTTCTCTGCGATAGCATTTGCTATATCCGTTCTTCCAGATGCCATTTCGGCATCAATCAATTGGAACATCAGCATTTGGATTCTGCTTGTTTCTCTGAACAATGCCTGTTCAATTTCAAGAGAAGCCAGTTCGGATTTCCCCTGTTTCAAATGAATGGAAACCTGTAACATCTGTTTATCAGGAAGCGTGCTGATTATTTCGTTTCGATCTTTGATTTTGTTCAAAACTTCTTGTGCTGCATCCAGTTTCTCCTGACGTATATATCTGCTGACTCGCATATAATTTGCGCTGTTGCTTATTTTCTCATCCACACTATTTCCCAGTTTAGCGTACCAGGATGTAATTTTTTCATCCAGTTCTGCTTTGGGAACCTCCGCATCGGCTGCTTGCAAAAGTAAAGAATCAAGAATGATGGCAATGTTAAGAAGCAACTGCTCATTATGTGGATACTCGTGAACTTTTTCTTCTGCAAGATCAAAAGCTCCCATAATATCGCCATTACCAAGACTTGCTAATTGATTTGTAAACTGTCCAATTTCCTGCGAAGAGAGATCTTCATTAAAGCAAAACAAAGTATTCAGATCTATTTTCAATAATCGCGCTAACGGCGGCAATATTGTAAAATCAGGACTGGTGATACCTTTTTCCCATTTGCTGACCGCCGGAGCAGAAACACCAAGGTAATCCGCCACCTGTTCTTGTGTTAATCCCAGTGCTTTTCTTCTTTCTTGTATAACCATACTCATTGGCACATTATCATCTCCCAGTATAATCAAAAAACTTTTTGTTACCTATATTATAACAATGTCCGATTTGTTACACAATCGAGCACAAGTTAATGTAAGCGACAATTTCTTAACCGACAGTTAAATAGGCCAACTTCACTACGATTCGATTGCTATTTAGGACTTTGTAAGAAAAGATCCCTCGTCACTGACACACGCCAGTAGTGAGGGACCTTGGTCTGTTCAGATTATTTTTCCTTTACCGGAATCCAAACTTCTGTATAGTACTCCGGATCTTGCACTCCCATCTTAAACATAGTAGGATCACTATAGTACTCAATGTTATATCCTTCCGCAATTTCATATTGACTGGCTGGAAGCCATTCTGAAAAGATTCTTCTATTAACTTCCTGCAGCGGAAGCGGCATCGCTCCTTTACAAGGGAAAATTGCCCATGTATGTTCTGGAATTTCCTGTACATCAAGCTTCTTTTTCTGAGCCTCTTCCGCAATATAATCATCTGCAATCATATACCGGAACTGGTCTCCAGCCATTGCTTCATCAAAGCAGACACCATACATTCCAAGTACCGGTTTGGGATCAGTCATTATAAATGCCTCATTCCAAAACTGCGGGATATCCCGATTTGCAGCTTCATAAGAAAACATCCTCGAGATACCCATAACCTTAAATGCACTTTTCTTCTCAATTTTATACTCCATCACTGTACCTCCATCTAATGTTAATTTAATGTGCAGCGGCGCAAACGCTTTTATATTCGCTCCGCCCTTTCTAACATCCGTCGGTGTGCATCCGTGAAAACGGGTAAACGCCTTAGAGAAACTATCCGGAGAATCATAACCATACTTCATTGCCAGATCAATTATCCTGGCATCTGAGGTAAAAAGTTCGCTCCCTGCAAGGGACAATCTTCTTATCCTAATGTACTCACCCACAGTATATCCGCACAACATCGAAAAGCCTTTCTGAAAGTAAAATGCGGATATATTCACTTCAGTGGCTATTCTGCCTACCGTAAGGTCCTCGGTAATATTCCTTTCAATGAAACTGATTGCATTCTCTATGGCTTCTATCCAATTCATACTGCCCACCTCCTTGATGATGATCTTAGTATATCGTTTTTATCCTGATATTTCCCGACAATAAATGCTTTCTTTTGTCCGCTTCCTGCCAATAACCATAATCAGCGTGACAGTACAAAGTGGCATTTCAAAAAGAGTGTAGACCACAGGCCACCCAATCCCTCCTCTTTTTTAAAGTACAGAGATAAATCTCTTGAATGCTTCTCTTCCTTCTTTCGTGCATTTGTATACACCTGCACCATCTCCAATATCTACTACATAAAATTCTGCCTTGTGTCCGACCTTTTCTTCATAGGCTTTTCCTATTGTCTCCACAAAAGTATCTATTGCATCATTTTTTACAATACTAACTGTACAGCCGCCAAATCCACCGCCTGTAATACGGGACCCGATTACACCTTCTGTCTCCCACGCAAGATTTACCAAAATATCAATTTCTTCACAAGATACTTCATAATCATCTCTCAATGAAACATGAGATGCATTCATTAATTTACCAAATGTTTCCACATCATTCGCTCTCAAAGCTTCCATCGCTTTAATCGCTCTCTGATTCTCATATACCGCATGTTTTGCTCTCTTCACTCTGACAGGGCACTTGATTGCATCTTTGTTCACTTCAAACTCTTCTTCTGTAAGATCACCAAGTGTTTTGATATCTATAACTTCCTGCAATTCCTTTAATGCTGTCTCACATTCATTTCTTCTGTCATTGTAAGCAGAATCTACAAGAGAATGTTTTACTTTACTGTTAATGATTACAATTTTGGCATCTTTCAAAACAACCGGCGCATATTCATATTTTAATGTATTTGTATCAAGGAAAATTGCATGATCCTTCTTACCCATAGCACTGGCAAACTGATCCATAATACCACAATTACATCCATTAAAATTATTCTCAGAATACTGTCCGATAAGTGCAATATCTACCATAGAAACATCAAATCCAAACATATCTTTCAATGCTACACCTGTCAGTACTTCCAAAGATGCAGAGGAAGAAAGCCCGGAACCATTTGGAATATTTCCATAAATAAGTATATCGAGTCCGGAAGGAATCTTATATCCTCTTCCTTCAAAAGCCCACATAACTCCCTTCGGATAGTTTGTCCATCCTGCTTCCCGGGAAGGTGTAAGATCATAAAGAGATGTCTCGATCATTCCTGATTCTTCAAAGTTCATAGAATAAAAACGAAGTTTATGATCTTCTCTTTTTCGTACCACAGCATAAGTTCCGATAGTGAGCGCACAAGGGAAAACATGTCCTCCATTATAATCTGTATGTTCACCTATCAAGTTCACACGTCCCGGTGCAAAATAAGTTCTGATATCACCTTCAACACCAAACAGGTTTTTAAACGTTTCCACTAATTTTGTTTTCATCTTTCTTCTCTCTATACTTTCTTATTTATTTTGCACAAAAAAGCCTTTACTTTAACCATTTGTGCAATGTTTTACAAAGTTACAAATGGAGTGGTAGCATTTAAGTAGAGTCGTAAAACTCACCAAATCTATGATATTATTAAAATATAGGAAGGTGAGAAAAATGCAATACGACAAATCTTTTAAAGAAGAAGCCGTTAAACTATC